>FWWL01002648.1_pt1 | contig 34561 bp, 30 predicted proteins | sample 2228331 | NCBI WGS metagenome assembly FWWL01 (sample SAMEA103939775, study PRJEB20133) | metagenome
GGCCGCGCGCCCCGATGCGGCGTGGGCGCACCGCGCGCAAGGGGAACGGTTGGCGCTCGAAGGACGCTGGCAGGAAGCGTATGACCAGTTCCAGCGGGCGATCGACGCGCGCCGCAACGACGATATCTGGGGCGCGCAAGTGCAGGCGCGTGCCAACGCCGTACGACAAGAGCTGATCGCTGAACGGGAATGGGAACGGCGTCATCGCCGCTAAGAACATGAACTCGCTTGAGCGCGCGCTGCTGTTTCTGCTGGCGGTCAATTTTCCGCTCGTTGCCGTTTTGCCCACTGGCTGGGCGCAGGCGGTTTATCTGTTTGCCGTGTGGGGGGTGGCGATCCTCTGGTCCTGGCGCCATGAGGATGAGGGGAAAGACCCGCGATGACGCTGTCGCTGACCCTTGCCGCAGGCGCGGCGTTCTGTTATCTGCTGCTGTTGTTTGCCATCGCCTTTTGGGGCGATCGGCGGGCGGCGCAGAACCGATCGCTCATCGATCGCAGCTGGGTCTATGCGCTGTCTATTGGCGTGTATTGCACCGCGTGGACGTTTTTCGGCAGTGTCGGCCGCGCGGCCGAGGCGGGGGTGTGGTTTTTGCCCATTTACCTGGGGCCTACGCTGGTGATGCTTTTGGCTGTGCCGCTGCTGCTGCGCCTGGTGCGGGTAGCCAAGGCGATGCACATCACTTCGATCTCGGACTTCATCGCGACGCGCTACGGGCGCAGCGAACGGTTGGGCCGATGGGTCAGCGCGGCGCTGGCGGTGGTGATCGTCCCGTATGTGGCGTTACAGATCAAAGCGGTCGCGCTGGCAATCAGCGTGCTCACGGGCAGTACGGGAGGGGAAGCGATCCCGACCTTCGGCATCGTCGTCGTACTGGCGGTGTTTGCGGCGCTCTTCGGCACGCGGCGGCTGGAGGTGACGGAACGGCACGAGGGGCTGGTCGCGGCGATCGCGTTTGAGTCGTTCATCAAACTGGCGGCTTTTTTGCTGCTCGGTGCGGTGACGTTGGCGGTTGTTGCCGGGGATCCGAGCACGTGGACGGCGTTTCAGAGGCAACTTCAGGCGCTGCCGACACTGGCGCAAAGCGGTGGCCATGGCGATTGGTTGGCGCTGATTCTCGTCTCGGCGCTGGCCTTCCTGCTGCTTCCTCGGCAATTTCAAGTGATGGTGGTGGAAAACATCCGCCCCGAACACGTACGGCAGGCAAGTTGGCAGTTTCCGCTGTACCTGCTGTTGATCAACCTGTTTGTGTTGCCGATCGCCGCTCTGGGGCAGGTGTTGTTACCTGCGGCATCGCCGCCCGATACCTTCGTACTCGCGGTACCGCTGGCGCTCGGTGAGCCGTGGCTGGCGCTCGTTGTGTTTCTCGGCGGTATTTCCGCCGCCACCAGCATGGTCATCGTCGAAAGCGTGGCGATCGCGACGATGATCTCCAACGACTGGGTGGCACCATGGCTGTTGCGACGACGGCGCAGGGTTGCTGCGCCGCTCTTATTGTGGGTGCGTCGCGCGACGATCGCGTTGGTGTTGTTTGCGGGTTACGGCTTTTATCTCGCCGCCGGGGGAAGTTATGCGCTGGTAGCGATCGGTTTGTTGAGTTTTCTCGGGGTGGCGCAGCTTGCGCCCGCATTGTTGGGAGGGGTGTATTGGCGCGGCGGGTCGGCAGCGGGTGCCGCGGCGGGGTTGTTGGCCGGTGTGATGGTGTGGGCTTATACGGCGCTCGTGCCGGTGTTGGTCAAAAGCGGCTGGTGGGAGGCGCGGCTGCTCACCGAAGGTCCGTGGGGGATCGCGTGGTTGCGCCCAGAAGCGCTTTTTGGCGTCGAAGGCATGTCGCCGGTGACGGCGAGTTTCGTGTGGAGTTTACTGGCCAATGGGCTTTGCTATGTGTGGGTGTCGCGCTGGCGACCGCCGGATGTGGCCACCCAGACGATGGCGCAGCGGTTCGTTTCGCGCGTTCCGGCCGCTGCCGTTACCGAGGGCGCGGCGAAACGATGGCAGGCCAAAGTGTCGGCCGAAAGCGTGCTGGAGGTGTTGCAACGCTTCTTGCCGCCACAGCGGCTGCAGGAAGCCCTGGCGGAACATCGCCGCGCGCGGGGGTTGGCGTCGGAAGCACCGCTCATCGTGGACGATGCATTCGTGGCGCTTGCCGAGCGGCTGTTGGCTGGTGCGATCGGCGGGGCAGCCGCGCGCTTGGTGCTCGAAGGAGTGTTGGGCGAGCGGGCGCCGGGCTGGGACGAGGTGATGGCTCTGGTGGATGAAGCCCGGGCGGTGCGGGAAGCCAATGAGCGGCTGCGCGAGCTCGATCAGCTCAAGGATGAGTTCATTTCTTCCGTCAGCCACGAGCTGCGCACCCCGATCACCGCGATCCGGGCGCTGGCCGAGATCCTTGCCTCAGATCCGGACATCGAACGCGCGCAGCGGGCGCAGTTTTATACGACGATCGTACGCGAAAGCGAGCGGCTGTCGCGCTTGGTCAACCAGGTGCTCGATCTCGCCAAGCTCGAATCCGGCACGGCCAAATGGCAGCACGAGCGCGTGGATCTGCGTGAGGTGATCAGCGAAGTGGTCGCGACGATCGGGCCGATGGCCAAGGACAAAGGGGTGAAGGTGCAGACCAGGCTGCCTGTGGCGCCACTGTGCGTCTGGGCCGACCGAGATCGATTGGTGCAAGTGCTTCTGAATCTGGCCAGTAACGCGCTCAAGTTCGTCCCCAACGAGCGTGGTATCATTGAAATCCGCGTGGATTTTGCCCCGCCATTTTGGCGTGTCGCGGTAAGCGACAACGGCCCAGGGGTCCCGCCCGCAGAGCGAGAGCGCATTTTCGAGCGCTTTCACCAGACGGGCCAAGGGGCCGCCAAGCCGATGAGCACGGGCTTGGGGCTGGCGATCGCCCGCCGCATCGTCGAGCATTTGGGCGGTCGCATCTGGGTGGAAGACGCGCCGACGGGGGGCGCGTGTTTCGTATTCACCCTGCCACGCTGCGACGCACAAGATGAGGGAGAAGACGATGAGCCACAAAGTGCTGGTGGTGGATGATGAGGACGCCATCGTGCTGTCGTTGGAGTTTTTGCTCAAGCGTGCGGGTTACGAGGTGGAGGTCGCCCGCGATGGCGAAGAGGCACTGACCAAGGTGTCGTCCTTTTGCCCCGATCTCATCTTACTGGATGTGATGATGCCGCGCAAAGACGGCTATGAAGTGTGTCAGACCATCCGCGCCAACGCCGAAGGGCCGCAACCCAAGATTGCGATGCTCACCGCCAAAGGACGCGATGTTGAACGAGCCAAAGGGCTGGCGGTCGGGGCCGACGACTACATCACCAAGCCGTTTGCCACGCAAGAATTGCTCAGCCGGGTTCGTCTGCTGCTCGGTGAGACCGCGGCATGAACGCGCGTAAGCGGTTTTTGCTGGCGCTGGCCATCCTTGCCGCCTTGGTGGTGGGGCCGTTTGCGCTCACCCTGGCGTTCGTCTGGATCGACATGGATGAAGCCAAGCGGGCGTTGCTGTTGCAGGTGGCGGAAAACTGGCTGCCGATCGGCACCGTGCTGACGGCGGTGGCGCTGGTCGCCGCCGCGGTGTTGCTGCAACGGCTGGGGCGAGTGTATGTGCGCGGTTTGGCGGCGATTGCCGAGGAGCTCGATGTGATGCGTACGAGTAACCCCGGCTATCGCATCCAGCGCTCGGGACCACCGGAAGTGCAAGCGGTGATCGCGGCGGCGAATCAGCTGGCGGCAGCCCGGGAAGCGGCGGCGCAAGACATCGCGGCCGAGGTCGAGCGTGCCAAGGCTTCGCTGGCGCTGGAGCGCAATCGCCTCGCGGCGTTGATGGCGCAGCTGGATGAGGCGGTGATCGTCTGTAATGCCGAAGGACGTGTGCTGCTCTACAACGACGCGGCCAGGGTGCTCGCGGCCAACTTCGTCGCTAGCGAGGCCAATGCTCTGGCGCGCACCAGCGCGCTGGGGTTGGGCCGCTCGGTGTTTGCGCTCATCGACCCAGCGGTGCTCGGTCATGCGTTGCAGCAGCTTACCCTCCAGCAGCGCCGCCAGGTATCACAGCCACGCAGTCGTTTCGTGATCGTTTCGGCCACGGGCCGGGTGGCGCGGGTACTCGTGGCACCAGTGACGGAAGCAGAGCGCGGTAGCGGCTTTGTGTTGGTGATGCACGATGTCACCGACGAGCTGGAACGGGAGGCGCAGCGCGGTCAGCTGTTGTTCGAAATGACGGAAGGAAACCGTGCTTCGTTGGCCAACGTCGCGATGGCCAGCGAAATGCTGCGCCAGCCTGATTTGGATGAGGCGATGCGTGAGCGGTTTTTGGCGATCGTCTCACGAGAAGTCGAAGCGATGCGTGAGCGGTTGGAACGGGCGGCATCGCAGGTGCGGGCGGTGCTCACCGAGCGTTGGCCGTTGGAGCCGATCGCCGCGGCGGACCTGATGGCCTTGCTCTGTCGCTTCGTCGCCGAACGGGTCGGGGTTCAGGTACGGGACGAGGATACGGTGCCGGAAGCCTGGCTCGAGGTCGATGCCTTTACCTGGCTGCGCATGGTGGCTTCCTTGGCGCAGCGGCTCAAGGAGGACTATGAGGTCGGGCAGGTGCGATTCCGCGCCAGCATCCAAGGTGAGTGGCTGCATTGGGACCTGGTCTGGCGCGGCGGCGCGATCAGCTCGGAAATCGTTTCCGGCTGGGAACTGGAGCCGGTGCGCTTGGGCAAAGAACGGTATACCTTCGCGGTGCGCGATGTGCTGGAGCGTCACAACGCCGCGATGTGGTTCGATCGTTTCAAAGCCCGGCACGAAGCTTTTTTGCGTTTTGCCTTGCCACGGGTAACGGAGGCGTTGCCCGCTGCCGAGCATGAAGCCGTCGCCGTTGTGGCGCCTTCAGCCAGTGCTGAGCAGGGAGAACGGCCGGTCTTTTTCGATTTCGACCTTTTTAGCTGGCAAGACACGCAAGGCAATTGGGCCGAGCAGCCGTTGCGCACGCTTGCTTATACGGTATTCGACACCGAAACCACCGGACTCAGGCCCAGCGAGGGCGACGAGATCATCCAGATCGGGGCGGTGCGCATCGTCAATGGACGCATCCTGCGTCACGAAGCCTTTGAGCAGCTGGTTGACCCCCGTCGGCCGCTGGACCCGGCCTCCATTCCTATTCACGGCATTCAGCCGGAAATGCTGGTGGGACAACCGACGATCGACGTGGTGTTGCCGGCCTTTCACCGCTATGCCGAAGCAACGGTGTTGGTCGCGCACAACGCGGCGTTCGACATGGCCTTTTTGCGGCGTAAGGAGGAAATGCTTGGGATCCGCTTCGATCAGCCGGTGCTGGATACGCTGCTTTTGGGCTACGTGGTGTTTCCCAATCAAACCTCCAACCGTCTGGAAGCGCTGGCCGAGCGCTTCCATCTGAGTTTTGTCGCGCGCCACAATGCGTTGGGGGATGCCCTCGTGACCGCGGAGGTGTTCCTCAAACTGCTGCCACTGCTTGAGGAGCGCGGCATCGTGACGTTGCGACAGGCGCTCGAGGCGGCGCAGCAGACCCAGTTGGCAAAGCTCCAATATTGAATGAAGGCGCGCGATGGGGTTCGGCGCCCGTTTTTTTCTGTGGTATTTGCTCGGTCTGCTGGCTTTTGTGGCCGTGGTCTTGACCGCAGAGCAGGCCGGTGTTTCGGCACGCTGGCTGGGACTGGGCTTTCTCGTTGCCACCATTGCGCTGTATGCCGGCATCGGCATCGCGATGCGCACTCAGGACGTCGTGGAGTATTACGTTGCCGGGCGTCGCATCCCGGGATTTGCCAACGGCATGGCCACCGCCGCCGACTGGATGAGCGCGGCGTCGTTCATCGGCCTGGCGGGCATCTTCTACTGGCAGGGGTTTCTCGGCTTTGCCTATCTGCTCGGCTGGTCGGGCGGCTTTGTGTTGGTGGCGATCTTTCTTGGACCCTATCTGCGCCGTTTCGGGCAGTTCACGGTGGCCGAATTCATCGGCGCGCGGTTTGGATCGACTGCCGAACTCATCGCGGTGTTGGCGGTGGTACTCGCGTCGTTCGTCTATCTGGTGGCGCAGATCTACGCTGTGGGGCTGGTGGCCAGCCGCTTTGTCCAAGTGCCCTTCGAGATCGGTCTGGTTGTCGGCCTGGCCGGCATCCTGGTGTGTTCATTTCTGGGTGGCATGCGCGGTGTCACCTGGACGCAGGTGTCGCAATATCTGGTATTGATCGTCGCGTTTGTCGCTCCACTGGTGTTGCTGGCCAAGGCGCATTACGGCACCGTGGTGCCGCATCTGGCCTTGCCGGAGCTCAGCCAACGGGTGGTGGCGATGGAACGTCAGTTGGCAGCCGATCCAGCCGAAGAAGAAGTGCGCGCCTATTACCGCGCGCGTGCCGAGCATTTGCGCGCGCTGTTGGCTCAGTGGCCAGAGAGTATCGAGACCGAACGGCAGCGTTTGTGGCAGCATCCCAAGGAAGCCAGCGAGCGGCCCTCGCTGGCGCAGCAGCGGCAAGCGCAGCAGGATCTTCGTGCCTTGCGCGGCGACGCCAAGGAAGTCCGGCGCTATTGGCAACAGCAACTGGCGCAGGCAGAGGCGCTCGCGCAACCGCCGCGACCCTTCTTTGCCGTCTGGCAAGGCAGTCCCGAGCAACGGAGGCAAGAGCGAACCAACTTTTTGGCGCTGATGTTCGTGTTGATGGTCGGCACGGCCGCGTTGCCGCACATCCTGATGCGCTACTACACCACCAGCACCGTGGCGCAAGCGCGCACCTCCACCGCCTGGACGGTGTTTTTCGTCTCTTTGCTGTATGCCTGCGTGCCTTTGTATGCGCTTTTTGCCAAAACCGAGCTGGAGCGCTGGTTCGGCGCGCCGGTAGAGGCCCTCAACGCCTGGCTGGGCTCGTGGTCGTTGCTGCGTCTGGGGCAGTTCGATGATCTCAACGGCGATGGGCGGGTGCAAAGCGGGGAATTGCTGCTCAACGCCGACGCGATCGTGCTGGTATTGCCGGAGCTGGCGGGGCTGCCGTATGTGCTCGTCGGCTTCGTCGCCGCGGGGGCTTTGGCGGCGGCGCTGTCCACTGCCGACGGGCTGTTGTTGACCATCTCTAACGGTTTGGGGCATGACGTCTATTTCAAGCGCTTGCGCCGCGGAATGGCGAGCACGCATCGGCAGTTGGTGGTCAACAAGATGCTGCTGCTTTTGACCGCCGGTTTCGCGGCGTGGACGGCGGCGCTACGGCTAGATACCATTTTGCTGCTGGTGGGACTGGCGTTTTCGCTGGCGGCGGCCACCCTTTTTCCTACTATGATCATGGGCATCTTCTGGCGTCGCGCCACGCGTTGGGGGGCGGTGGTCGCGATGCTCGGTGGTTTTGCCGTCAGTGTCGCTTATTATGTACTCAACCACCCGGCGTTTGGCGGTAGTGAAGCGCACCGTTGGTTCGGCATCGAACCCGTGGCGTGCGGTATCTTCGGCGTGGCGTTTGGGCTTGCCGCGCACTTGCTGTTTGGTGGGTTCGGTTGGGGGCAGCGCAGCGAAGGCGCGGGACTGGTGCAGACTTTGCGCCGGCTGGAATAGGCGCTGGGTTATAATCCCAGCCAGTTGGTCATTACTGTTGCGCCGAATCATGAATACCGCAGAGATCCGCCAGGCTTTTCTCGAATTTTTCGCCAGCAAGGGTCACACCATCGTCCCGTCTTCGTCGCTTGTACCGCACGGCGACCCAACGCTGCTTTTTACCAACGCTGGCATGAACCAGTTCAAAGACGTGTTCCTGGGCTTTGACGAGCGGCCCTACGTGCGTGCGGCTTCGGCGCAAAAATGCGTGCGCGCCGGCGGCAAGCACAATGACTTGGAAAATGTCGGCTACACGGCACGGCACCACACCTTCTTCGAGATGCTCGGCAATTTCAGCTTCGGCGATTACTTTAAACGCGAAGCGATCCACTACGCCTGGGAGCTGGTCACGCGCGTGTTCCGGCTGCCCGAAGAGCGCCTGTGGGTGACGGTGTATGCCGAAGACGATGAAGCGTACCGCATTTGGGCCGAGGAAATCGGTGTGCCGCCAGAGCGGATCGTACGCATCGGTGACAACAAAGGCGCCCGCTACGCGTCCGACAATTTCTGGATGATGGGGGATACCGGTCCCTGCGGTCCTTGCTCGGAGATTTTTTACGACCACGGCCCCGAGATCCCCGGCGGGCCACCGGGTTCGCCCGATGCCGATGGGGATCGCTACATCGAGATCTGGAACCTGGTGTTCATGCAGTTCAACCGCGACGAGCGCGGTGAAATGCACCCGCTGCCCAAGCCGAGCGTGGATACCGGTATGGGGCTGGAGCGCATCGCCGCGGTACTGCAGGGCGTGCATTCCAACTATGAGATCGATCTGTTTCGCCGCCTGATCGCGGCGGCGCGTGAGGTCACGGGGGCGGAAGAGGCGGATGGTCCCAGCCTGCGGGTGATCGCCGACCACCTGCGTGCTACCTCCTTTTTGATCGCCGATGGGGTGATTCCCGGCAACGAAGGGCGCGGCTACGTGTTGCGGCGCATCATCCGGCGGGCGATCCGCCACGGCTACAAGCTTGGGGTGCGCGCGCCGTTTTTCCATCGCCTGGTGCCTGTGTTGGCCGAGGAAATGGGTTCGGCTTATCCCGAGCTGCTCAAGCGGCAGGAGACGATCGTCGAGACCCTCAAGACCGAAGAGACGCGCTTTTTCGCCACCATCGACAACGGCATGGCGATGCTGGAAGCGGCGATCGCCGAACATCAGGCGCACGGTAAGAACGAGCTCGACGGCGAAGTGGCGTTCAAACTGCACGATACCTATGGTTTCCCGCTCGATCTCACCGCCGACGTGTTGCGCGAACGCGGCATGACGGTGGATGTGGCCGGGTTCGACGCGGCGATGGCGCGGCAAAAAGCGATGGCCCGTGCCGCCGGCAAGTTCAAGGTCAACCTCACGGGGCTCGATTACGCCGGTCCGGCGACCCGCTTTGACGGTTACACGACGATTGAGGTTGAGAGCGAAATCATCGCGCTCTACCGCGAAGGCAGCCCGGTGGGCGAGCTGCGCGAAGGGGAAGCGGGGGTGGTGGTGCTTGCCGCTACACCCTTTTACGCCGAATCCGGCGGGCAGGTGGGCGACACGGGAGTTCTGGTGGCGCCCGACGGGATGTTTCGGGTCGAGGACACACAGAAGATCCGCGCCGATGTGCACGGCCATCATGGCGTGGTGGCCACTGGCGGTCTGCGCGTCGGTGACCCCGTCCGCGCGCGGCTCGATGCAGCGGCGCGGGCGGCGACGGCTCGGCACCATTCGGCCACGCACCTTTTGCACAAGGCGCTGCGCGATGTGCTGGGGCCGCAAGTGGAGCAGCGCGGCTCGCTGGTGGATGCCGAGCGGTTGCGTTTCGACTTCTCGTTCCCGCGCGCCTTGACGCCGGAGGAAATCGCCGCGGTGGAAGCGCGGGTACTTGCGGAAGTGCTCGCCAATGTGCCGACGCAGGCCGAAGAGATGCCGCTGGAGGCGGCGCGCGCTTCGGGTGCGGTGATGCTGTTTGGCGAAAAATATGGCGAACGGGTGCGGGTACTGACCATCGGCAGTTCCAAAGAACTGTGCGGCGGCACGCACGTGGCGCGCACTGGCGACATCGGGTTGGTGAAGATCGTCGCCGAAACGGCGATCGCCGCTGGGGTGCGCCGCATCGAAGCGGTGGCAGGAGAAGCGGCATTGCGCTGGGTACAGCAGCAGGAGCGATTGCTCGATGCGGCAGCCAAAGCGCTCAACGTTTCAACGGCAGAAGTCCCCACCCGGATCGGGGCGCTACAGGAAGAACTCAAGCGCAACGAAAAAGCACGCGTCAAGCTCACGGAGCGGCTTGCGAATCTGCAGGCGCAAACGCTTGCCGGTGAAGCACAGGAACGCGACGGCATGCGCGTGCTGGTGGCGCAGGTCAGTACTGAGAGCGCCGACGAGTTGCGGCGTTTGGCCGAAAACGTACGTGAGCGCCTGGGGCCGAGTGCAGCGGTACTTTTGGCGTCGGTGGTCGAAGGCAAAGTGGCGCTGGTCGCGGCGGTGGGCAAAGCGGCGCAAACGCAGTTGCGCGCCGGCGATTGGATCAAGCGCGTCGCGGCGCTGCTCGGTGCGCGCGGCGGTGGTCGCCCGGATCTGGCGCAAGCAGGGGGTGGCGATCCGGCGCTGTTGGGGCAGGCGTTGGCGCAGGCCAAAGTTGAGTTTGTGTCAATGCAGGCTTGAATTGACCAGAGGGAATTGGCGAAAGAGAAGGGTATGACCACTAGCATCGAAAACCACGCTTTGATTTTTGAGTTTCCCGAATACAAGGAAAAGATCCGCGAGTTGAAGACCAGCAATCACCATTTCGCTCGGCTATTTGCCGAGTATCATGAGCTCGATCGTCACATCCGCCGCTTGGAGGAGGAGGGCATGCCGGTGGCCGACGAGACGATCGAAGAGATGAAGAAAAAGCGGGTGTGGCTCAAAGACGAGTTGTACCATATGCTGCGGCAAGGGTGAGGGCGTTTCGATCGCCGTGCATTCCTCTTTGTCGTTCTCCGCTATTCAGATTCGCGACTGCGGGGATGGCTGCATTGGAACCGACAGGTCACCACGTAAAAACGAAAGTTCGCCTGTGCCCTGAGGAAATCGCGGCGATCAAGGAGGTCGTTGCAGCGGTGTTGGGCCCCAGAGCGCAGGTTTGGTTGTTTGGCAGCCGGGCGGATCCCGCGCTCAAAGGTGGAGACATCGATCTTTACATCGAAACCGATGAATGCCTCAGCCATCCAGCGGCGGTGGACGCGCAGATTTACGCGATGCTGATAAAAAGGCTGGGGGAGCGCAAAATCGACCTCGTATTGCGTCATGCCGCAAGTCCCCCAGCGCTGATCTTTGCCGAAGCCAAACGGACAGGAGTGCGGTTATGACCGGGCCATTCTTGCCTGAGCATGCGCCTATGGCGCGCCGGGCGCTCGAACTGGCGCAGCGGGAAGCAGAGCATTTGCGCTATACGCTGACTACCTTGTTCGCCTTACCCATCACCCCGCAGTGGGTGATAGAGCTCGCCTCATTTCCCGAACGCGCAGAAAAAGTAGATGCGTTCGTCGCCCGTTTCGGGCGGCTGCAGGATCATCTCGGAGAAAAAGTGTTGCCCCGCTTCGCCGCGCTGTTGGGGGAGCCTCGGCGCTCATTACTCGATACGTTGGCGTTTGCGGAACGAATGGGTTGGATCGACGATGCGCAAGCGTTCGTGGTAGCCCGGCGGCTGCGCAACCAGCTGATCCACGAATATCTCATCGATCCGGGGCAATTTTTCGACGCGCTCTTGCAGGCACGCGCGGCGGCCTACCAGCTCATGGAGGTGATAGAACGGCTAGAGCACTTTGCTCGAGCGCTCGGCTTGATTCCCCGGTGAGCGCGATGAATGGCGCGGCTGGTCTTGGAAGAAAGGACCACATTCAATAGCGCCCGGAGCCATTGCTGTCTTGCCACATCTCTTTGCTGAAACGCACCACGCGGTTGCGGCCCTGCTGTTTGGCACGATAAAGCGCCACATCGGCAAACTTTACTGCCTGCCAAAAACCAGAGGCGTCTTGAGGGAAATCGGCGATGCCGATCGAGACGGTTTTCTGCAATTGCACGCCGTCGCCGACGACAATGCTTTGTGCCGCGACCGCCTCGCGGATTTTCTCGGCCGCTACAACGGCTTGATCGGCGGCGGTGTCCATCAAAAGAATCAAGAACTCTTCGCCGCCGAAGCGAATCACCCAGTCGCTGGCGCGCACCTGATGGCGCAGCGTTTGGGCCAGCGCCAAGATCACCGCGTCACCGGCGTCGTGTCCATAGGAGTCATTGACCTGTTTGAACCAGTCGATATCGATGAGCAAAATGCTCAGATGGCTGTTGCGGCGCAGCACGCCGGCGGTGACCGTTTCGATCGATTCTTCCAGAAAGCGCCGATTGTGCAGTCCGGTCATCGGATCGCGCAACGCGTTTTCGCGCAACTGATCGGTCAGACGCTTGGCTTCCAGCACTGGAGCGGCTTCGCGTAACAACAGTTGAAAGCGCTCGCTGCGCGCCTGGACGATTTCTTTTTCCGTCCGTGGGACGATCCATTGCACCACCGCACCGACGTGGCTGCCCACGTAAATCGGAAAACACACGTAACCGTGCCCGGGCAAGCGAGCATCCACCCGTTGGGCAAAGCACAACGACAGGTCGGTCAGGCCATCGACGACGTGCCCGGTGCGCACGGCGCGACATAGCGAAGGGTCTTCGGCGATTTCGGCGGCGCAATAGCGGCAGCAAGTGAGCTCGGTTTCACCGTCTGGCTCAAGCGTTCGCAGGCCGTGGGGAGTCACTTCGTGTAACGAAACGTCGGTGCAGTGGAATGTTTGCTTGGACAAAAGAAACAATCGAGCGTAAACGTGTTTGGTTTGCTGATCCTCTTCGATCGCCTGCTTGAACCGCGCCGCGAAAATCAGGTCATCGACCGCGGACTGCATGCTTTCGAGACGGTTGTCGCCTTCGGCACGATGACCGATCAGCGCACGGATCTTTTGCGACACCGTCGAGATGGTCTGATCGATCGTTTCTACCAAACGATTGACTTCGCGGGCGATCGCTCCGATTTCGGTGTCATCGCGGGTACTGACTCTGCGGCCGAAATGGCCCGCCCCACCTTCTTGGACGACTGCCGCGATTTCCCGCGCCGTTTCGCCCACCGGTCGAAGCTGGCGAAACAAAATGAACACCAGTGAAGCGGCGAAAAGAGACACGCTCAACACCAAGCCTGCCACGGTCCAAAGAGCATGCTGGCGCAGCGCAGTCAAATCCAGCGTAACGGTGATCGCCCCCAACACGGTGCCTTCGGGCACCTGATGGCATTGCAGGCAATTGACCGTGCCACGGCTGGAAGCGATATACGGAATCGTCGCGCGGAAAATGGTACTCTGTGTGGTTTCCCGCAGCTCGGTGACGGCCTCGCCGCGTTCCAAGACTTTCTTTTCGATGGGGTCAGGTTCGACTTCGCCCAAGCGGTTGCGCCCGAATTGCGCGTCCACGAGTTCCGAACGAACCAGGTCCACGCTGTTGAGATGACGGATCTCACCGCGCAGTCGGTTGATGAGCTGCGCTCGCTTGTCGATCGTACCGTTGAGCATTGCCTCGGTGAGCGCGACGCGCACGATTTCGGCGGCGGTGAGTGCTTGCGCCGACGCGGTGGTCAGGGAAAAAGCGCGAAAGGCGAAAAGCGCGATCGCGGTGAGCACAACGGTGAGCGCCGCGATCGCCACTGCATAAAAGACGGTGATTTTTTGCGCCAAACGCATTGGTTTCCCCTACCCCAATTTTCTTATTGTAATATCAATGGAACCTGAGACCAGACCCAGGTTCCGAGGGGGAGTTGATCTAGCTCAAAATTCGATCGAGTTCTGCCGCATCAATGGCCGGCCACACCGCCGGCAACGCCTGGCGGAAGTCCGCGCGGATGCGCTGCAGCGCTTCGGGGGTATCGGCCTCGAAACGCAGCACCAGCACCGGGGTGGTGTTGGAGGCACGCGCCAGACCAAACCCGTCGGGGTACTCCACGCGCACGCCGTCGATGGTGATGATTTCCTGCGCGTTGCTAAAACCCCGATAAGCCTGCAATCGCTCCACGAGCGCAAACGGCTCGCCTTCGCGCATCTTGAGGTTGATCTCGGGGGTGGCGATGCTCGTGGGCAGTGCTTCGAGCACCGCGCTGGGGTTGGTGCTGCGGCTGAGAATCTCGAGCAGTCGCGCCCCGGCATACAACCCGTCGTCAAACCCGTACCACCGTTCCTTGAAGAACATGTGCCCACTCATCTCGCCGGCGAGCGCTGCTTGCGTCTCTTTGAGTTTGGCTTTAATCAGCGCGTGTCCCGTCTTCCACATCAACGGTACGCCGCCGTGCGCCCGGATCACCTTGGCGAGCAGGCGAGTGCATTTGACGTCGAAAATAATCGTCGCCCCCGGCTGACGCTCGAGCACGTCTTGCGCAAACAGCATCAACTGTCGGTCGGGGAAAATTACCTCGCCGGATTTGGTCACCACGCCCAAGCGGTCACCATCGCCATCGAACGCCAAGCCCAACGCTGCGTCGCTGTGGCGCACGCAGGCGATGAGGTCGGTAAGGTTCTCGAGCTTCGAGGGGTCGGGGTGGTGGTTGGGGAACGTGCCGTCTACCTCGCAAAACAGCGGCATGATCTCGACGCCCAACCGCCGGAACAACTCCGGCGCAACGGCTCCCGCAACACCATTGCCGCAATCGATTGCCACCTTCATCGGTCGGGAAAGTTGGATGTCCGAAGCGATGCGCTCGACATACGCCGGAATCACGTCGGCGGTGGTGATCTTTCCAGGCTGTGGCGCCGTGACGAGGTCGCCTTCCACGAGACGCCGCCGAAGGTCCTGGATGAGCGGGCCGTACAGGGTTTCGGCGGCGAGCACCATCTTGAGGCCGTTGTATTCCGGCGGATTGTGGCTGCCGGTGACCGAAACGCAAGAACGCGTCCCCAGATGCTCGGCGGCAAAGTAGGTCACGGGGGTGGGCACCACGCCAATGTCGATGACGTCTACACCGGCGGCGGTAATGCCTTCGGCAAGCGCCGCGGCAAGGCGCGGGCCGGAGAGCCGCCCGTCGCGTCCGACGACGATCGCCGCCACACCGCGGCGCACCGCTTCACTGCCGAGGGCTTGACCGATGGCGCGGCAAGCCGTCTCGGTGAGGGTGGTATCGACGATGCCGCGAATGTCATAGGCTTTGAAGAGGGAGGCGTCGGGAACGAAAGGGGAGGTGCTCATTTCGTCGTACCTCGGTCAGTTGGGCCACACCGGTCGCGGGCCGAATGTCTCAATGATGCGCCTTGGGCGCCTCACCAGAAAACACGAATTCACGGCTGCAATAAGGGCAGACCGCTTTTCCGGTCTTGGTGGGATCCAGGTACACACGCGGGTGCAACAGCGCCACCGGCTCGTCCGGCAGCGGGCAGCACAGCGGCAAATCGGCGGCGGTCACGGAGATGACTTTGTCTTTGCGCACATGCTCCAGCGGGTGGTGGGTCATCATCGGCTCCTCGTTTTGGGTGGGTCAGCAACTCTTCGATCGACACACAGCAACCATCCGAATTAAATCACAAAGAACATGACCCGTGATCCATCGGTGGTGCGGATGGGCGCCTACAAAAACGCCCCGACAGAACGGGGCGTTTCGCATTGGCGGTTCAAACGAACGCCAGCCAATGGTCGTATTCCGGTGTACGACCGTTGACGATCTCGAAAAAGCGCTGCTGGATGCGAGTGGTGATCGGTCCGCGGCTGCCCGAACCGATGACACGGTCGTCAAGCTCGCGAATCGGCGTGATTTCCGCCGCGGTGCCGGTGAAGAACGCTTCGTCGGCGATGTAGATGTCATCACGCGTCAGCCGCCGGCTGGTGAGCGGGATCCCCAGCTCGCGCGCGATGTGATGCACCGTGTCGCGGGTGATACCGGTAAGCGCACAGGCGATCTCCGGTTCGATCAGCTGACCGTCCTTGACGATGAACAGGTTCTCGCCCGCCCCTTCGGCAACGAAACCCATCGTATCCAGCAGCAGCGCCTCGTCGTATCCTTGGCGCGTGACTTCGACGCTGGCCAGAATCGAGTTCGCGTACGTGCTCGCCACCTTGGCACGCGGCATGGTGACGTTGACGTGCTGGCGCTGATACGAAGAGGTTTTGACGCGGATGCCCTTTTCCAGTCCTTCCTCGCCCAGATATGCGCCCCACGGCCAGGCGGCGATCGCCAGGTGCGTGGAAAGCCCGCGCGGCGACAGTCCCATCTTTTCCGAACCGTAGAAGAGGATGGGGCGGATGTAGCAGGCAGTCAAACCGTTGGCGCGCACGACCTCTTTTTGCGCCTCCATGATTGTCTCGAGGTCCCAGGGCACGGCCATCTGGTAGATCTTGGCGGAGTTCAACAGCCGCTGCGTGTGTTCACGCAACCGAAAGATCGCCGTGCCGCGCTCGGTGGCGTAGGCGCGCACGCCTTCAAAGACCGACAGGCCGTAGTGTAGGGAATGGGTCAGAACGTGGACGGTTGCTTCCCGCCACGGAACGAGTTTGCCGTCGAACCAGATAAAACCATCGCGATCGGCCATGGACATGAGGAGCACTCCGCAATATGCCAGTGACATCATGCATTGTAACGCAACGCCAAGGTCTCCTCAAAACTCCGGGGTCAACGGCGGTGGATGAGGATCTGCGACAGCGCCGCGATCAACGCGGAGCGATCGAAGGTTCCGACCAGTACCCCCTGATCGAGAACGGGATAGACATGGTATGGCCGCTCGCAAAACGCCTTAGCGGCATCCAGTAGGGTATCCTGGACATCCAAAGTGACGACTTGCCGCGTCATGCAATCGGCGACTGTGCCGACGAACTCGTCTAGGTAAGCGTCGGAAATGAGCAGACCCAGTACGTCCTTTTCCGACAGGAATCCAACAAGCGCGCCAAAGCGATCGACGACCGGCGCGCCGGTGACGCGGTGTCGTTGCAAAAGAGCGATCGCTTCGGAAATCGGCGTTTCGGCGTGAAAGGACAATGGATCGCGCCGGTAAAAATCGGCCACAAAGATTCGATCGAGCATGGGTCAACTCCGCAAGGTCTTTTCATCGACAAGCTTTGCCTGGCGATTCGGACAAGGACGGTCACAACCGCCGTCGCACTGAATGCCGAAACGTCCCAAACCACCACAGGAACCTTTGATCGCAGGACGACCGAGCATGACGCCGATCGCGGCCAAAGCGACGAAGAGGACAAACGCCGCAAGGGTGATGAGAAAAGTGATCATGGAGAATTCTCGTGTCAGTGACCAAGACCGCGAGGGATTTGGCGAACTGCAAACATTGTAGCCACTCTGCAAGACATTGGTAGCTGGAGGCGAATATCGAAACGCCGCACCAGCGTTCTGAGCCGGTGCGGCGCCAAATCTCAGCCGCCGAAATCGTCGAACAGAATGTTTTCGCGCTCCACGCCAAGATCGAGCAGCATCCGCGTTACCGCCGCCGTCATCATCGGTGGGCCGCACAGATAGTACTCGCAGTCTTCTGGGGCCGGATGATCCTTCAAGTACTGCTCATAGAGGACCTGATGGATGAACCCGGTGTAGCCGGTCCAGTGATCCTCGGGTTGCGGATCGGAGAGCGCGACGAACCACTTGAAGTTCGGGTACTGCGCCTGCAGGCGGTCGAAATCCTCGACGTAAAAGAGTTCCTTTTTCGAGCGCGCGCCGTACCAGAAGGTGATTTTGCGCTGGCTCTTTAGGCGCACCAGTTGGTCGAAGATGTGCGAGCGCATCGGTGCCATGCCTGCGCCACCGCCGATGAACACCATTTCGTTGTCGGTGTCGCGCGCAAAGAACTCGCCGAATGGGCCGGAGATGGTCACCTTGTCGCCGGGTTTGAGGCCGAAGATGTACGAAGACATTTTGCCGGGTGGCAAACCGGGGCGTGGCGGCGTGGCAATGCGCACATTGAGCATGATGATGCCGCGCTCGAGTGGGAAGTTCGCCATCGAATATGCGCGCACGATCGGCTCGTCGACCTTGGAGACGAGATCGAACAAGCCGAACCGCTCCCAGTCGGCACGGAATTGCTCGGGGATGTCGAAATCCTTAAATTGGCGCACGTGCGGCGGGGCTTCGATCTGAATGTAGCCGCCGGCGCGGAAATCGACGTTTTCCCCCGGGGGAAGCTCGAGCACCAGTTCTTTGATGAAGGTGGCGACATTGCGGTTGCTCTTGACCGTACATTCCCACTTCTTGACCCCGAAAACCTCTTCGGGCACCTCTACCTTCATCGGCTGTTTGACCACCACCTGGCACGACAGCCGGTAACCCTCGCGCGCCATCTTTTTGTTGATGTGCGCGGCTTCCGTGGGTAGCAGGCTGCCGCCTCCTTCCCGTACCTTGACCTTGCACTGGCCGCAGGTGCCCCCGCCGCCGCAAGCGGAACTGACGAACAATTTGGCATCGGCCAAGGCGTTGAGAAGCTTCGAGCCGACAGGGGCCGAAATTTCTTTTTCTTCGTTGACGAGAACCGGGACATTGCCGCTGACCACCAACCGCTTGCGGGCCGCGAGAATAAAGAATACCAGCAACAACACCACCGCGACGAAAAGCGCGATACCCAGGGTCAATTCGATCATCGCAGCGCTCGCTCCTTACAATTTGATCCCGGAAAACGCCATGAATCCCAGCGCCATCAGGCCAGCGGACATGAATGAAATTCCCAGACCCTGTAAGCCTGCCGGAATGTCGGCGTACTTGAGTTTTTCGCGTACTGCGGCCAACAGGGTGATGGCCAGCGCCCAGCCCAAGCCCGTGCCAATCCCATAGACCACACTTTCGGCAAAAGAATAATCCCGCTCGACCATGAAGAGCGTTCCGCCTAGGATCGCGCAGTTGACGGTAATAAGCGGCAAAAAGATACCCAACGCGTGATAAAGCGCCGGCACGAAACGGTCGAGAAACATTTCCAGCACTTGCACCAGCGCAGCGATGATGCCGATGTAAGTCAGGAACCCAAGGAAGGACAAATCGACTTCGGGTAGGCCCGCCCACGCCAACGCGCCTTCGGAGAGCAGATAGCGGTTGACGAGGTTATTGATCGGCATGGTCAGGGACTGCACCACCACCACCGCCACGCCCAAGCCGATCGAGGTGTCGATGCGCTTGGAAATGGCAAGGAAAGTGCACATCCCAAGAAAGAACGACAAAGCCAGGTTTTCGACGAAAACCGCTTTGAGAAAAAGGTTGAACAATTCCATCAGGCGGTCTCCTCGAGTTGGTGACGTGCGCGGTACTCCGCTTTTTCCTGTTGTTGTGGCTTGAGGGTGCGTACGGCCCAAATGATCAAGCCGATAAGAAAGAACGCACTCGGGGGCAGCAACAACAAGCCGTTGGGAATGTACCAGCCGCCGTCTGCGACGGTCGTCAGAACGGGGTAACCAAACACCGTTCCCGAGCCGAGCAATTCCCGGAAGAAACCGACGGTGAGCAAAATGGCGCTGTAGCCCAGGCCATTGCCGATGCCGTCCCAAAAGCTTGCCAGCGGCGGGTGACTCATTGCGTACGCTTCGGCCCTGCCCATGACGATGCAGTTGGTGATGATCAGACCGACGAACACTGACAATTCGCGGCTGATCTCGAAGGCAAACGCTTTGAGAAATTGGTCGACCACGATCACCAGGGAACTGATGATGGTCATCTGGATGATGATGCGGATCGAGCCGGGAATATGCGCGCGCAGTAAGCTGATGAGCAGGTTGGAAAACGCCGTCACCAGGGTCAGCGCGATGCTCATGGTCAGCGCCGTCGACAGTTTGCTCGTCACCGCCAGGGCCGAGCAGATCCCCAAAACTTGCAGGATGACCGGGTTGTTATTCAGGATGGGAGAGGTCAGGACTTTGCGCATTTCATTGGCCATGACGTTGCTCCCGCAATTGCGCCAGATAGGGACCAAAACCGCGCGGTCCCAGCCAGAAGCGGATCATCTGATCGACTCCTTTCGAGGTGAGGGTGGCGCCAGCCAAGCCGTCCACCTGGTAGGCCGCATCGGGGGAATTGACGGGCACACGGCCTTTGATTACCGCGATGCGCAGTTGGCCTTGTTCATCAAAGACGCGTTTGCCGTGCCACAGGGCGCGCCATTTGGGATTTTCCACTTCAGCGCCCAAGCCCGGCGTTTCGGACTGCTGATAAAACTTGAGGTTTTTGACCGTGTTGCCGTCCCCATCGATGGCGATGAAGCCCCACATCATGCCCCACAGACCAGCGCCGAACACGGGCAATACCACGGTTTGTACCTGACCTTGCTCGTCGGTCTTGAGATAAACCGGCAATGCCTTGGGCAGTCGCTTGACGCTGGCGGGATCTTCCTGCCGCGCCAGTGGCATCGACCATTGCGGGTCTTTGCTCAAACGCTGAGGATCGGCGGGCAGCCCCGGGTCGGCGATTTCTCGCCCGGACCCCGGTTCCACCCACCGCAGTTCGAGTTTTTTCAGCGCGGCGACGGGGTCTTCCCCGGGCAACCAAACGCCGGCGACTTCGACGATGTTGCGGGCACGAAACGCTTCGGCGTTGTGCCGTTGCACCGGCCGCAAACTGACCACCGAGACGGACACCAGGGCAGCGCAAAACGCGCACACCACCAATGCCACGGCGATGATTTTGCGCATGTCGTCGTTGGGCAGCGCCCAGATGGCGCGAAGGTTCCAGCCAGTTCCAGAGTTAGAGACGGACATAGCGACGCTCCCGACGGGCAATGTGCCATTTCATCACCAAGTAGTCGATGAACGGCGCCCAGACGTTGGCAAAGAGCACGGCCAGCATCGCGCCTTCGGGGAAGGCGGGGTTGGCCACACGCACAAGCACGGTCATCACGCCGATCAACATGCCGAAGATCCAACGGCCCGCTTGGGTCATCGATGCCGAAACGGGATCGGTGGCCATGAAGAACATCGCCAGCATCAGGCCGCCCACCGCGAAATGCCAGTACCAGGGCATCGCGGCCATCGGGTTGCCGGCCGGACCGAAGCCGTTGAACAGCGTGCTTGTGACCACCACGCCGATCACTACCCCCAGCACGATGCGCCAGGAGGCGATCTTGGTATGAAGCAGCCAAAGCCCGCCGATGAGGATCGCCAGCGCCGAGGTTTCCCCGAGCGATCCGGGGATCGCGCCGACGAACGCCTGCCACCAGGTGTAGCCCGCTTCGTGAATGCCGCTCATCCCTTCGATGGCGCCAATGCCCAGCGGTGTGGCTTTGGCGTAACCGTCGACGGCAACCCAAACCGTGTCGCCGGACATGGCTTGCGGATAGGCAAAGAACAGAAACGCGCGGCCGGTGAGCGCCGGGTTGAGAAAGTTCTTGCCGGTGCCGCCAAAAATTTCCTTGCCGATCACTACGCCGAAACTGATCCCCACCGCGACCATCCACAGCGGGATGGTGGGCGGCAGGGTCAGCGTAAAGAGCATCGAGGTAACGAGAAAACCTTCATTGACCTCGTGTTTGCGTACGATCGCAAACAGCACCTCCCACAGGCCGCCGACGACGAGGGTAGTGAAGTAGATGGGCAGGAAATGCAAAAATCCCAGGAAGAAGTTACCGAGGTGATTGCCCGGGTCGAACGAGAATCCCAGCGCGGTATAGACGACGGCTCGCCAGTCGTTTTTGTTGGCGCCGAACTCGGCGACCGCCAGATTGGCCTGATAGCCGGTGTTCCACCACGACATCAGCACCGCGGGCAGCAGCGCCACGACCACGTAGCTCATCATGCGCTTGAGGTCGATCGCGTCGCGCACGTGCGGCGCGCTGCGCGTGGGTTGGTTGGTCCAGTAGAGGAAGGTTTCGACCATCTCGTAGAGCGGATAGAACCGCTCCCATTTGCCGCCGGGAAGGAAATGCACTTCCCAGCGTTGGAACGCGTCGCGCAGAGCCATCAGCCCTCCTTCTCGATCTTGTTGAGTGCCGCGCGCAAAAAGGCAGCGTAGTCGGTCTTACCCACACAGGCAAAGGAAAAGATCGCCACGTCTTCTTCTTCCAGCTCGAGGCAACCGAGCTGTTGCGCCATGTCGGTATCGCCGACCACCAGATAACGCAGTAGCTGCGTGGGCAGCAGCTCGAGCGGGCACAGATCCTCGAACACGCCGGTGGGAATCATCGCGCGCGGGCTGCCTTGCTGCGCCGTGCTAAAGTGTGGTGCCGAGCGGGGAAAGAGCACGTTGAACACAGAAAAGCGCGGCAAACGCGGATTGAGCCAGCCCAGAAACGATTTGTCGTCTGGCGCCGGTTCGGGCAATACGCTCACCTGCAGGTGGTAGCGACCGAGGTACGAGAGCGGCGCCACCGCCCGGCGGCCATCAAGCGGGGAACCCGAAATCGGCCGACATTCGCCGTCGATCAGTTCCCTTTCCAGCAACTGATCGAGCGCCGCCCCGAGCGTGGTGCGCACCAGGCGTGGCGCACGCACCATTTCGCCGCCCAGCGCGACCACGCGCGAGGTATCCAGCACGCCTTCGAGGAACAGACGACCGAGGGCGATCACGTCCTGGTAGTTGAGGTACCAGACGAACCGGTGTGCGTCCACTTTTTCCAGGAAATGGATGTGCGTGCCGGGAAGTCCCGCCGGATGGGGGCCGTCGAACGCCACGGCGACAAAGCGCGGCCCTTCGGGCATCGGCAAACGCTCGCCCGGCGCTTGGCAAAGATACACCCGCCCAGGAGTGAGCGTGCCGAGCACTGCCAAACCGGCGCGAAACGCTTCGGGGCGTTCGCCGATCACCACCACCGGATCGGCCGCCAACGGCCGGGTGTCGATTGCGGTGACGAAAATCGCCGCCGGTTCGGTATTGGGCAGCGGCACGTGCCCGAAGGGGCGAGTGCGCAGCGCTGTCCATAGGCCCGATGCGGTCAGCCGCGTGATGACCTCGTTGCGCGACAGTTCGAGGAGGGTTTTTTCCGCGATGGGTTCAAAGAGCGCCGCACTCGTCGCGTCGCTGCTGCGTTGCAGTACTACCGCCAGCAAGGCACGTCGGGCGCCGCGTTCGATCGCTTCCACCGTGCCATTGCACGGGGCAGTGATCACCAGTTCCGGGTGATTTTTGTGCGCCAGCAGTGGCGTGCCGATCGATACCGTGTCGCCCGGTTGTACTAGGACCCGGTATTTGAAGCCGAGGTAATCCGGCCCCAAAAGAGCGACCCGCCCGGTGAGTTTCGTCTCGGTGATTTTCTGCGTGGGGGCGCCGGGCAAGGGCAGCCGCAAACCCCGGCGCAAGGTAATGGTATGCATCCGGTCGCCTCTCCTCGTCTGGTCAGGCAAATCTATGAAATTATAATGAAGCCCGGAGTTTTTTTAGCCAATCTAATCGAATATGAAGCTAACATTAACTTATGGCGGAATTACGGGGAGGGCGCCGTTCCACGGTAAACTAATACGATCGATCGAGGAGTGTAAAAATGTCTGACCGCGACCAAACCTTTCGCCAAGCTGCTTTGGATTATCATCGCTATCCGACGCCGGGTAAGATTTCCGTTGTACCTACCAAGAGTCTGTCGAACCAGCGCGATCTGGCGCTGGCTTACTCGCCGGGGGTGGCGTACGCTTGCGAGGAGATCGCGCGCGACCCACAAAAAAGCTACGACTACACCTCGCGGGGCAACCTGGTCGCGGTGATCAGTAACGGCACGGCGGTGCTGGGGCTGGGCGACATTGGCCCCTATGCCGCGAAACCGGTGATGGAAGGCAAGGGGTGCCTGTTCAAGAAATTCGCCGGCATCGACGTGTTCGACATCGAGCTCGACGCTAAGGACCCGGACAAGGTCATCGAAATCGTCGCAGCGTTGGAACCGACCCTGGGCGGCGTCAACCTCGAGGACATCAAGGCGCCGGAGTGTTTCTACATCGAGCGCAAACTGCGCGAACGGATGCGCATCCCGGTGTTCCATGACGACCAGCACGGCACCGCGATCATTTCCGCAGCGGCGCTCATCAATGGCCTCATCGTCGTTGGCAAAAACATCGACGAGGTCAAGCTGGTCTGTTCCGGGGCGGGCGCAGCGGCGATCGCCTGTCTCGACTTGATGTGCCAGTTGGGCTTGAAGCGCGAGAACGTGTTCGTGTGCGACTCCCGCGGCGTGATCTATGAAGGTCGCGAGCCCAACATGGAGCCGAACAAGGCGCGCTACGCCCAAAAAACCTCCGCGCGCACGTTGTCCGAGGTGATCGAAGGCGCCGACGTCTTTTTGGGGCTGTCGCAGGCCGGCGTGCTCAAGCCCGAGATGGTGGCAAAAATGGCCGCCAAGCCACTCATTTTCGCGCTCGCCAACCCAGTGCCGGAAATTCTGCCCGAGGAAGCCAAAGCGGTGCGCCCCGATGCGATCATCGCCACTGGCCGCTCGGACTATCCGAACCAGGTCAACAACGTGCTGTGTTTCCCGTTCATCTTCCGCGGCGCGCTCGATGTGGGCGCGACGACGATCACCGAGGAGATGAAGCTGGCGTGCGTGCACGCCATTGCCGAACTGGCGCGCGCCGAAACGAATGACGTGGTCGCCAGTGCTTACGGCGGCGTGGAACTGCAATTCGGCCCGGACTATCTGATTCCCAAGCCGTTCGACCCGCGGCTGATCGTGCGCATCGCCCCGGCGGTGGCGAAAGCGGCGATGGAGTCGGGGGTGGCCACTCGGCCGATCACCGATTTTGACGCCTATCGGGCGCAGTTGCAAAACTTCGTCTATCGCTCCGGTGTGGTGATGAAACCGATCTTTACCGTCGCGCGTGCGGTAGAGCCGGAGAAAAAGCGGGTGGTTTTCTGCGAAGGCGAAGACGAGCGCGTGTTGCACGCGGCGCGGGCGGTGATCGACGAAGGCTTGGCGCGCCCCATCCTGGTGGGACGACCGGCGGTGATCGAAATGCGGCTCAACCGCATCGGGCTAAACCTGCAGCCCGAGCGTGACTTCGACCTGGTCAACCCCGAGTCCGACCCGCGCTACAAGGAGCTGTGGCAACAATACCACCGCGAAATGGCCCGCAAAGGCATCACGCCGGACATCGCCAAAGCGCGCATGCGCCGCGACACGACGCTGATCGGCTGCATGCTCTTGAAGAACGGCTACGCCGACGCAGTGATTTGCGGCACGTTCGGCACCTATGAATATCACCTGCAGCACGTGCGCGACGTCATCGGTTTGGCGCCCGGGGCGCGGCTGTTTGCGGCGATGAACATCGTGATGACCGGCAAGCACACGCTGGCGATCGCCGACACCTATGTGAACTATGACCCCAGCGCCGAGGAAATCGCCGAGATCGCACGCATGGCGGCAGAGGAATTTCGGCGTTTCGGCATCGCACCGGCGGTGGGATTGCTGTCGCATTCGAACTTCGGTTCGGCCAACACCCCGTCGGCGCGCAAGATGCGGGAAGCGCGACAATTGCTGCGCGCGATGCGGCCCCACTTGAACATGGACGGGGAGATGCACGCCGATGCCGCCCTTTCGCCCGAGATCCGCGAACGGTTGATCGAGGACAGCACCCTCACCGGCGAAGCGAACGTGCTGATCATGCCGAATCTGGATGCGGCGAACATCGCGTTCAATCTGGTCAAGCAAGTCTCTGGGCAGGGGGTGTCGGTGGGGCCGATGCTGCTCGGGGCGGCGCTACCGGTGCAGATCCTCACCCCGTCCGCGTCGGTGCGCCGACTGGTCAATATGACCGCGGTGGCGGTGGTGGATGCGCACGAATTGCGGCAGGCACTGAAGCCGGAGTGAGCGCCGCCTTGCACGATGTCGGCACTCATCGGCTGTGCGCGGGCAGTTTCGTTCCGTTTGCAGGAGTCAATCCGGTTGGCCGATGCGATGCAATCGGGTTGCCGTGATGCCTGCGATCGACCTTTAGGTGGGTTCACGCTCGTGCCCTGATTTGGTCGGGCTCTGGCTCATCGACTCAGTTGCGCCTTCGGCTCATCGTTGGGTACGAACGAGGACGGCGCCACGGTGTCGTTGCCTCGTTGCGCGATAACCGCTGCGACGGTAAGGAGCGCTGCACCGGCAATTTGCGTTGCGCTCATCGTTTGCTCAAGCACCCACCAGCCCAAAACGGCCGCCACTATCCCTTCCAGGGCCAGGATGAACACCGCACGGGAAGAGGGAACCCGCTGCAGCACCGCGATTTGCAAAGTAAACGCCAACGCAGTGGACAGTCCCCCCGACCAGAGCAACGCCGGCGCTGCGGCAAGAAGCGCAAAGCCGGTGATTGGTTCGCTCAAGGCAGCGGCGAGCCATGACAGCGCCGCCGCGACGGCGAACTGACCGACCGCCAGCCGAATCGCGCCATGCTGCCTGCCCAGCCGTTCGACGAGCACGACGTGCATCGCCCAGCCCACCGCGCCGATGAGTTCGAGCACGTCGCCGGGGTTGACCGCCCAACCCTCCGGTGGCCAGGCCAACAATGCCATGCCGGGCAGCGACAGCGCCATCGCAAGCCACGTGTGGCGCTGCGGGGGGATACGCCGCCACAACCAGACGACGATCGGGGTGAGCACCACGTACCAACCGGTGATGAACGCGGCGTTGGCGGCAGTGGTGTAGAGTAACCCCCACTGTTGCGCCGTGAAGGCAAAAAACAATACCAGCCCGCAAATGCTGCTGTCGCGCCAGAAATGAGCCGTCGTCGAGGTGGAGCCAGAGGGTAAGTGGTGGTGGGGAGGTGCACTCGCCGATGAATCCCCAGAGCGCCATCCGCTCATACCCCCGCAAGGCAAAGTACCGGCGTCGTTCATGCTCGGTGGCAGCTGAGCAGCCTTTTCTTCTTGCCAGGAGATAAGCCACGCCAGCGGTGCCAAAATCGCCACCGCCAGCGTAAAGCGCGCGGCGTTGAAGGTCAGCGGACCGACGTGCTCCATGCCCAGCGTCTGAGCGATAAACCCCGCGCCCCAGATGAGCGCGATGGTCAAAAGACCAACGTAGGCCCAAACTGGGTGCTGGCCGGACAAGCTTGGTCGGTGTGGTTCGTTGCTTGGTCGTGTAGAGGCCATGAGCACCTTCACTTTACAAGCGCCAAGAGGGACAAAGGGTCATTTTCGTCGAGCGACGTTGCGATTTACGGCGTGTTCGGCATTGCGTGGCCGGCGGAGGTAAAAGGGTCCTTTCCGTTGCGAGACGTTGCGATGCCATGATTCGGATCAGCGTGTCAAGTTTCGATGCACCGCAGCGGCGGTGAGCCAGCCGCTTGCCGCGGCACCTTCCATACCGGGAAAGCTTCCTGCCGGCAGCAGCCATTCGCCGCACAACCACAAGTGCCTTTGCGGCATTACCGCTTGGTGTATCGAGGCAGGAACAGGCAGTTTCCGTCCCCACCGTTCGGTTAGCGGCCAGGCCGCGAGGTGTTCTGCCAGCAGTTCTGCGGCGATGAGCTTTGCGGCCGCCTGCGGTGGGATGGCCAACACCACGGCGTCTAACTCAGCGCTGGTTGCGCCCGTCCGCACTTTCCAACCCGAGCCATAGCCAAGGACGGTGTCTACCTTTGCCGCCACCTGGACGGCCACGCCGCGCCGTCCCAGGCGACGCGCCAGCGCCACTGCGAACCACTCGGCGATCGCCGGCGCAATACCTCCCATCTTGGCGATGAACGCTGACGAAAGCCGCATGAGCTGCGCCGATCGAACGCCATGCCATCGCAGCCAGCGAATGATCGCCTCGGCGCGCGCAAAGGTCAGGCTTGCGCTGGTTTCTCCTGAGATACGCCATAGCATGGTTTCCCAGAAGCGCCCGATCGTGGGGTCCAACCGGACGATGCCCTCGGCCAGCGCCGCCTGCGGATGGCGCCGACCCCAGCGCGCCAGCTGCCACCCCGAGCGCCACCAAGCCCAAGCCGAGAGAGGAACGACTGGACTTGCGCTTTTGGCCTCTTCTCTGCGGGATGGGATGGCGCAATTCCCTTTGCCACCCTCTTCGGCAAACACCGCGGCGCGGCGCAGCACCGCTCCTTCCAGCGCCCCGGCACGCAACAGGCGGCCGAGGGTCGTGGCGCCGCTGGGCCACGCGCACGGCCCATCCTCGTGCCACTGCCACAGCAGCCCGCCCAGGCGTGGCGCCGCTTCCCAGACCGTGACCCGGTACCCCAGGCGCACCAGACGCCAGGCACAAGTCAAACCGGCCACGCCGGCGCCGATCACCGCGATGTGTCGTTGCATACGGCGCGATGATCGCACAGCCCGGGCCAATTGCGGTATGATTGGCGGATGTTTGGCGCACCCCCGGCGCCTCCCCTATAAAGAGGCGGTTTGAGTGCTTGGCAAACGCACACCGCACGACGCCCCCTTAACTCAGGAGAAACGTATGACGCTTACCCCCGACGCGGTCAAGTCGGTCCTGTCGCAGCAGATCGACCCCCATCGCGGCAAAGACTATGTCACCACCAAAGCGGTCAAAAACATACGCGTGGATGGGGATGCGGTCGCGGTGCGCATCGTGCTGGATTACCCGGCCAAGAGCCAACACGCGGCGATCGCCCGCGCGATCGAGACGGCGCTGCGTGCGGTGCTGCCGGTCAAATCGGTCTTTGTGGAGGTCAGCAGCCAAATCGCGATCCACAAAGTGCCGCCGCCTCATAAGCCGCACCCGGGGGTCAAGAACATCATCGCGGTGGCTTCCGGCAAGGGTGGGGTAGGAAAGAGCACCACGGCGGTCAATCTGGCATTGGCGCTCGCCACCGAAGGGGCGCAGGTGGGAGTGCTGGACGCTGACATCTATGGGCCATCCATCCCGCAGATGCTGGGACTGGGCCACCAGAACCCGGTTTCCGAGGACGGCCAGAAGATGGAACCGCTCGTCGCGTACGGACTGCAGGCGATGTCCATCGGCTTTATGATCGACCCGGATACGCCGATGATCTGGCGCGGCCCGATGGCTTCCAACGCCTTGGTGCAGCTTTTCACCGAAACGCGCTGGCACGACGTCGATTATCTGGTGATCGATTTACCGCCGGGTACCGGCGACATCCAATTGACGTTGTCGCAGAAAATCCCGGTGACCGGTGCGGTCATCGTCACTACGCCGCAGGACATTGCGCTTCTGGACGCGCGCAAGGGGTTGCAGATGTTTCGCAAAGTCAACGTCCCGGTGCTCGGGGTGGTAGAAAACATGAGCCTTCACATCTGCTCGCGCTGCGGTCACGAGGAGCCGATCTTCGGGCACGGCGGCGGCGAAAAAATGTGCGCCGAGTACGGCGTGCCATTCTTGGGCGCACTGCCGCTGGACATTCACATCCGCGAGCAAACCGATGGCGGCGCGCCGACCGTGGTGGCCGACCCGCAGGGGCCAATCGCGGCAAAATACCGCGAAATCGCGCGGCAGGTGGCGGTGCGGCTGGCGGACCTCGGTCCGGACATGACGCACAAATTCCCCAATGTCGTGGTGCAGAGTAAGTGACCTTGTGACGTGACGACGGGGTGTGTCGCAGGATGACCATTGGCATTTGCGCATGCTCGCGTGCGGGGTAAGGAAAGCTTTTTCAAAGCATAGCGAAAGGATCGCATGAGCATCAAAAACGACCGCTGGATCCGGCGCATGGCGTTGGAATACGGCATGATCGAACCATTCGAACCCGATCTGGTGCGGGAAGTCGAAGGGCAGCGCGTGGTGTCGTTCGGTACCTCCAGCTACGGCTATGATGTGCGCTGTGCCAACGAATTCAAGATTTTCACCAACATCAACTCCACGATCGTGGATCCGAAAAACTTCGATGAGCGCAGTTTCGTCGATTTTGTGGGCGAGGTGTGCATCATCCCGCCCAATTCGTTTGCGCTGGCGCGCACGGTGGAGTATTTCCGCATCCCGCGCAACATCCTGACGGTGTGTCTGGGTAAAAGCACTTACGCGCGCTGTGGCATCATCGTCAATGTCACGCCGCTGGAACCCGAGTGGGAAGGGCATGTGACGCTGGAGTTTTCCAACACCACGCCGCTGCCGGCAAAGATTTACGCCAACGAAGGGGTAGCGCAGATGCTCTTTTTCGAATCCGACGAACCGTGCGAAACCAGCTACCGCGACCGCGGCGGTAAGTACCTTGGGCAGCGCGGCGTGACCTTGCCACGGCTATAAGGCGCCATGCCAGTGGCACCTTGAGACAAATCCTGCGAAACCATGCGAGTCAACAGCCATGCGCTTTCATTTTCCGATCGTGATCATCGATGAAGACTTCCGTTCTGAGAACGCCTCTGGCCTCGGCATTCGGGCGCTGGCGCAAGCCATTGAAGCGGAAGGCATGGAAGTGCTGGGAGTCACGAGTTACGGTGATCTGACTTCCTTTGCACAACAGCAAAGTCGCGCTTCGGCGTTCATCGTCTCGATCGACGACGAGCAGCTGCAAGAACCGGCGATGGCCGCCGAGGTGATCGCGCAGATCCGCGGTTTCGTGCAGGAAATACGTTTTCGCAACGCCGACATTCCGATCTTTTTGTACGGCGAGACGCGCACCAGCCGCCACATTCCCAACGACGTGCTCAGGGAGCTGCATGGCTTCATCCACATGTTCGAGGATACCCCTGAGTTCATTGCCCGCTACGTGGTGCGCGAGGCGCGCAATTACTTGGAGAGCCTGCCGCCGCCGTTTTTCCGCGCGCTCACCCATTACGCCGCCGACGGGTCGTACTCCTGGCACTGTCCTGGGCACTCCGGCGGTGTGGCCTTTCTCAAAAGTCCGGTGGGACAGATGTTTCACCAGTTTTTCGGCGAGAACTTGCTGCGTGCCGACGTGTGCAATGCGGTCGAGGAACTGGGGCAGCTCCTGGATCACACCGGCCCGGTAGCGGCCAGTGAACGCAACGCCGCGCGCATCTTTCATTGCGACCATTTGTTTTTCGTCACCAACGGCACGTCTACTTCGAACAAAATGGTGTGGCACTACACGGTTGCTCCCAACGACGTCGTAGTTGTGGATCGCAACTGTCACAAGTCGGTGCTGCACGCGATCGTGATGACCGGCGCCATTCCGGTGTTTTTGACGCCGACGCGCAACCATTACGGCATCATCGGGCCGATTCCGCTCGAGGAATTCTCGCCGCAAGCGATCCAGGCCAAAATCGACGCGCACCCGCTGCTCGTCAACCGTCCGCCCGAGGAACGCCGACCGCGCATCCTGACGCTGACGCAATCGACCTACGACGGCATCATCTACAACGTCGAGTCGATCAAAGCGCGGCTCGACGGCTACATTCCGACCCTGCATTTTGACGAAGCGTGGCTGCCGCATGCGGCGTTTCATGACTTTTACGGTGACTACCACGCGATTGGTCCGGGGCGTCCTCGCTGCCGCGAGTCGGTGATTTTCTCCACCCAATCGACGCATAAATTGCTGGCGGGCTTGTCGCAGGCTTCGCAGATCCTGGTACAAGACAGCGAAGCGGGGGCGTTTGATCGCGACGTGTTCAACGAAGCGTATCTCATGCACACTTCCACTTCGCCGCAGTACGCGATCATCGCTTCGTGCGACGTGGCCGCCGCGATGATGGAGCCGCCCGGGGGAACAGCGTTGGTGGAGGAGTCGCTGCAGGAAGCGGCGGAGTTTCGCCGCGCGATGCGCGACGTGGAGCGCGACTACCGCGACTGGTGGTTCCGCGTCTGGGGGCCGGAGAAACTGGCCGAGTCGGGAATTGGCGACCCTGAGGACTGGTGGTTGCGCCCGAACGAACGCTGGCATGGTTTCGGTGCCGTTGCCGAAGGGTTCAATATGCTCGACCCGATCAAGGCGACGATCATCACCCCGGGGCTGGATGTGGACGGAGACTTCGACGACTGGGGCATTCCCGCCGGGGTGGTGACGCGGTATTTGGCCGAGCACGGCATCGTCGTGGAAAAGACGGGGCTGTATTCTTTCTTCATCATGTTTACCATCGGCATCACCAAAGGCCGCTGGAACACGATGGTCACGGAACTACAGCAGTTCAAGGATGACTATGACCGCAACCAGCCGCTGTGGCGGGTGATGCCCGAGTTCATCGCCAAGCACCCGCGCTACGAAAAATGGGGGCTCAAAGACCTGTGCGCGCGCATTCACGAGTTTTACAAAGCGCATGACGTGGCGCGGCTCACCACGCAGATGTACCTGTCGGAAATGCCGCCAGCGATGCGCCCGGCCGACGCTTTTGCCAAGATGGCGCACCGAGAAATCGAACGGGTGCCGATCGATGAATTGCCGGGGCGGGTCACGGCAATGTTGGTCACACCTTACCCGCCGGGGATCCCGCTGCTCATCCCCGGAGAGCGGTTCAATGACACGATCGTCTCTTACCTGCGCTTTGCTCGGGCGTTCAACCGTGCCTTCCCTGGGTTCGAAACCGACGTGCACGGATTGGTCAAAGGGGAGGACGGCGAGTATTACGTGGACTGCGTGGCGGGGGTGTAGACGCTGAGCTGGCCATGATGCGAGTGACGGATGTGAGCATACTTCCAGATTTTCGCTTATTCCTGATTTCGACCTCGGGTGAAAACCGCATTTTTGACAAAAAGCCTTTTTTGCATGACCCGGTTTTCGGACCGTTGCGGTCTTTCCCCGAACGATTTGCGCAGGCGCACGTCGCTCATGGTACGGTGATCTGGGCAGAAGACCTCGACATTGCTCCTGAAACGCTGTACGCTTATTCTGAACCTGTTTCCAAAGCCGTTCCTGGCTGAACGATGAACGCTTGGCGCCAGAGCGAACCGCAGCTCTAGCTGCCGACCCGCCGCCGGTATGTCACCAGCGCAAAAGGATAGGCGTGCCGTTCGTCCGCCGGGTGCCATTGCCGCGCCACTTCGATGAATTCTTCCTGCGGCCAGGAAGGAAAGAACGCATCGGCAGGGACGTTCGCGTCGACTTCGGTCAAAAAAAGCAGCTCCGCGCGCGGCAACGCCGCGGCATAAAGCTGCGCGCCACCGATCACGAACGCGATCTGTTCCTGCGCGCACGCCGCGAGCGCCGCATCCAGCGTCGGGTAGCAGGCCACTCCCTGCGGCAGCGCCGAAGCGTCGAGCGTGCGGCTGACCACCAGGTTGCGCCGTTGCGGCAGCGGACGCCCAAGCGACAGCCAGGTGTTTTTGCCCATGATCACGGGATGACCAAGCGTCAGCGCCTTGAAGTGTTTCAGATCGTCGGGTAGATGCCAAGGGAGCCGGTTGTCTTTTCCGAGCTCACCGTCGCGGCCGACCGCGGCAATGATCGCGACGGTGGGCTGGGGATGCCGAGTGGGGTTCATGGCTATACTGCCACCGGCGCCGGAATGTGCGGATGCGGGTCGTAACCTTCGATCACGACATCCTCGAAGCGGAATTCGTCGATCGCGCTGACCTGCCGCGCGAAGCGCAGCGACGGCGGCGTTTTCGGCGGGCGCGTCAATTGCAGCCGCGCCTGCTCGAAGTGGTTGCGGTATAAATGGCAATCCCCGCCCGTCCAGATGAATTCGTGCGCTTCTAACCCCGTGACGTGCGCGAGCATCAGGGTGAGCAGCGCGTATGAGGCGATGTTGAACGGCACGCCCAAGAACACGTCGGCGCTGCGCTGATATAACTGCAGCGACAGCTTGCCATCGGCGACATAGCACTGAAACAGCACGTGGCACGGCGGCAGGGCCATGCGATCCACCTCGGCCGGATTCCACGCGCTGACGAGATGCCGGCGGGAATCGGGGTGGCGTTTGAGGCCATTGACCAGCTGGGCGATCTGGTCGATCACCCGGCCATCGGGCGCTTCCCAGCGCCGCCATTGCTTGCCGTAAATCGGCCCCAGGTCGCCGTTCTCATCGGCCCATTCGTCCCAGATCGTGACGCCGTGCGCATGCAGATAAGCGATGTTGGTGTCCCCACGCAAAAACCACAGCAGTTCATGGATAATCGAACGCACGTGCAGTTTTTTGGTGGTCAACAGCGGAAACGTCCGTCCGCCGTTGAGCGCAAAACGCATCTGATAGCCGAACACCGAGCGTGTGCCCACGCCGGTGCGGTCGGTTTTGTCCACGCCGTTGTCCAGGATATGGCTGAGCAGCGCGAGGTATTGCAGCTCGTCACAGCGCTCAGGGAAAGCGGCGACATCCATGGCGATGGCATCCAGGGGTATCTCAATCGATCGATTATAGCCTGGCTGCGGCGGGATCAGAAAATTTGGCTCAGGAACCGGTGCGCGTCTCCCCCCTGCCGCGACGCAGCATCTGAAACACGTCGGTCAGTTCCATCGGCAGCGGGAAAAAGATCGTCGAGGTGTTGGTCTTTGCGGAAATTTCGTTCATCGTCTGCAGATAACGCAGTTGCAGCGTCGTGGGGTTGCGGCTAATGATCTCGGCCGCTTCCGCCAATTTCTGCGCCGCTTGCAGCTCTCCTTCCGCAAGGATCACCTTGGCGCGGCGTTCGCGTTCGGCTTCGGCCTGACGCGCGATCGCGCGCACCATGCTCTCGTTGAGGTCAACGTGCTTGATCTCGACGTTGGTGACTTTGATCCCCCACGCGTCGGTTTGCCGGTCGAGGATCTCCTGGATGTCGGTGTTGAGTTTGTCGCGTTCCGAGAGCATTTCGTCCAGATCGTGCTTGCCGAGCACCGAACGCAACGTCGTCTGCGCCAGTTGGCTGGTTGCGGCGTAGTAGTCCTCGACCTGGATCACCGCTTTGGCCGGATCGACAACGCGAAAGTAAATCACCGCATTGACGCGCACGCTGACGTTATCGCGCGAAATCACGTCCTGGCTGGGAACATCGAGGGTGATCGTGCGCAGGTCCACTTTCACCGCCTGCTGGATGCCCGGAACAACGACGATGAGCCCCGGACCCTTGACTCTCTGGAAGCGCCCGAGGAAAAACACCACGGCGCGTTCGTACTCGGGGATGACTTTGAGGGAGACCAGAATGAGGCCGATCAAAAACGCAACGACCGGAATGACGAAAGAGGTGATCATGGCGCGACTGCTATTCCAAACGTGCGCAAACATGCGCATGTTCTTCTTCCTGCCCCGATTCCAGTAGGGAATCGTTTCTGACAGGCGTGA
>FWWL01002776.1_pt1 | contig 34543 bp, 39 predicted proteins | sample 2228331 | NCBI WGS metagenome assembly FWWL01 (sample SAMEA103939775, study PRJEB20133) | metagenome
CCGGGAAGGCGCCGCCCGTCCCCAGACCCTGCGGCGGCGGCGCGCCCACGGGGCGGACGTACAGCGGCGTCACCCGGGTCGGCGGCGGCTCGGGCGCGGCTTGCGGTCCGGGTCCGGGCGCTGACTTGGGTTCCGCGCCGGTCTCGGTCGAGCCCGGGCTCCGTGACAGCGGCCCGACTCGGAAGGGCGCCTGCGGCATCTGCGGCCAGGCGCTGTTGCGGAAGGGATTCTGCGGATCGGAAGCCATGGTCCGAACCTCCAGGGCGAGTGGGTCAGCACTATGACAGAAGCCGGCGTCGCTGTGCGGCGACCAGGACCACGTCGTACGGAATGGCTGGAATCTCGCGCAGCGCCATCCCCAGCCGATGTTTCAAGGCGCCTCGCGGCCCGCCCGTGGGGCCGCCGACGCTGCGCACGCCCAGCACCGCCAGCATGAGCCGGATCCTGGGCAGGTGGTAGCCGTCGCTGCAGGCGACCACGAAAGGCCTGCCGTGGCGTCGCGCCAGACGGGCCGCGACGACGACGCTCTGCAGGGTGTCCAGGCTGGCCTCGTCGGGAATCAGCCGCTCGGCGGCGACGCCCGCCCGCGCCAGCACCTCCAGCATCACCGAGGCCTCGGAGGGGCCGACCCGCCCCACCCCGCCGGAGCAGAGGATCGGGGCGTCGGGCCAGGCGCGGGAGGCCTGGAGGCCATAGCCGATCCGGCGCAGCAGCGCCGCCGACGGCGAGCCGTCGGCGCGCACCGCGGCGCCGAAGATCACGATCAGGGGCGGCCCATCCACGCGGTCAGCATGGCGCGCGTCGCGCCAACCGCCAAAGCGTCTCAGCCGTTCAGCGGCGGATGGTAGTGGTCGATCAGGTCCCGCCGCTCGGCCTCGCGCACCGCGCGCGTCACGTTCAGGCGGGTCAGCACGGTGACGGTCGAGTACTTGCGCCGCGCCTTTTCCAGGTCGGCGCGCCAGGTCTGGCTGGCCAGATTGTCGGTCTCGCCGGCGTAGACGACATTGGCGGCGCCATCGTCGGTGATCTCGGCGATCACATAATTCGCCCCGGCGGGCGGCAGGAAGCGGTTCTCCTCCAGCGGCGAGTACCGGTAGCGGGCGCCGGAGGCCCCTGCGAGGTCGATCTGGCGGTTCACGGGGCTCTCTCCACTCTTACTCGTGTCGTATAGGCCGGACCGACGATGCTTACCCGCGCGACTTGGACTAAATCTTGGCTGAGCGTGGCCGTAGCTGTGCACGAACCGCAGGGTGGAACGGGAACAGCCTTCGCCATATGCGCGTTGGCGGCAGGTCGCCCGGACGGGGGCGACGCCCTTCGAAGGAGCATTCCGCCCGCTGACGAGGCTGGACAGTCGCCGCGTACACCGGGACAACCTTTCGCATGGAGAAGCCGGCCGCCCTTCAGTTGCAGCCCGCGACCGATCGCCCCACCGTCGCGCTCAGCGGCGACTGGACGACGGCGCAGCTTGGCGACGCCGCCGATCGCCTAGCGGCGGCGGTGAAGGGAATCAATGGGATCGGCCTCGATCTGAGCGGCGTGCGCCGCATGGACACAGCCGGCGCCTTCGCGATCGTACGGGCCGTCGGTTCCGATCTCAGCCTCGATCGCGTGACGGGCCGCCCCGAATCGCGCCGCCTGCTCGAGCTCGTGAACAACGCCACCCAGGTGGAGCGGGTCGTCCGCCGCGAGCCCGTGGGCTTGCACAACATGGTCATCCGCATCGGCCGCGGCATGACCGACCTCCTGGCCGAGTTCCTCGACACCATGGCCTTCTTCGGCCACCTGCTGGTGGTGACCGGCCGGATGTTCGGGAACCTGGTCCGTGCGCCGCGCCGCGTCCGCTGGGCGCCGATCTTCACGCAGATGGAGCGGGCGGGCCTCGACGCCATCCCGATCGTGGCGATCACCACCTTCTTCATCGGCGCGGTCGTCGCCCTGCTGGGCGTCAACATGCTGCGTCAGTTCGGCGCCGAGGTGTTCGTGGTCGAGCTGATTGGTGTGGCGGTACTGCGCGAGTTCAACATCGTCATAACCGCCGTGCTGCTGGCCGGCCGCTCGGCCTCGGCCTTCGCCGCCGAGCTGGGTTCGATGAAGATGCAGCAGGAAGTCGACGCCATGCAGGTCATGGGGGTCGACCCCTACGACGCGCTGGTGCTGCCGCGATTCCTGGCCCTGCTGCTGACCATCCCTCTGCTCACCTTCGTCGCCACCCTGGCGGGTCTGGCCGGGGGCCTGCTGGTGACCTGGACCGTGCTCGACCTGGGCCCGACGTTCTTCCTGCAGCGGATCATCGACAACGTGGGGCCGAACCACTTCTACATTGCGCTGTCGAAGGCGCCGGTGATGGCCGCCGTGGTCGCCGGCATCGGCTGCCGCCAGGGCCTGCTGGTGGGCGGGGACGTCCAGTCGCTGGGCCAGCGCGTGACGGCCGCGGTGGTCCACGCCATCTTCGCGATCATCATGATCGATGCCGTCTTCGCCCTCATCTACATGCAGCTCGACCTATGACCGTGGCCTCCCAAATCCCCGACGACGATGACGCGTCCGGCCTGGATGGAGACGGGCCCGCGATCGAGGTTCGCGGCCTGGGCAACCAGTTCGGCGACCACGTGGTGCATGAGGATCTGGATCTCGTCGTCGAGCGCGGCGAAGTGATGGGCGTTGTCGGCGGATCGGGCACGGGCAAGTCGGTGCTGCTCAACACCATCATCGGCCTTCGCTCGCCCACCGCCGGCACGGTCAAGGTGTTCGGCCACGAGCTGAAGCGCGCGTCGCGCCGGCGCTGGAGCGAACTCGAGCGCAGCTGGGGCGTGCTCTTCCAGGGCGGCGCGCTGTTCTCGAACCTGACCGTGCGGGAAAACGTTACGGCGCCGATGCTCGAACACACCGGCCTCAGCCGCAAACAGGCCGACGAACTGGCGGACCTCAAGATCGCCATGGTGGGTCTGCGGCCAGAGGCCGGGTCGCTGAAGCCCGCGGAACTGTCCGGCGGCATGAAGAAGCGCGCCGGCCTGGCCCGCGCGCTGGCGCTGGACCCCGAGCTCCTGTTCCTGGACGAACCCACCTCGGGCCTGGACCCAATCGGCGCCGCCGCCTTCGACGAGCTCACCCGTGACCTGGCCGACAGCCTGGGCCTGACGGTGTTCATGATCACCCACGACCTCGACTCCCTTTACGAGATCACCGACCGCGTCGCCGTCCTGGCCGACCGGCACGTGGTCGCGACCGCGCCCGTGCGGGAGCTCGAGAGATCCGACCATCCGTGGATCCGGGAATACTTCCTGGGTCCCCGCGGCCGCGCCGCGCGCGCCGCCCGCGAGACGACGGAGTATTGATGGAAAAGAACGCCAACTACACGCTGGTGGGCCTCTCGACGCTGATCCTCATGGCGGCGCTCGTGGTGTTCATCGTCTGGCTGGCCCGGCTGAGCATCGCCCGGGATTACGACCTGTACGACATCGTCTTCCAGGGTCCCGTGCGGGGTCTGAGCGAGGGCGGCGAAGTCCACTTCAACGGCATCAAGGTCGGCGAAGTGCAGAAGATCGCGCTGGACCAGACCAACCCCCGCAACGTCATCGCGCGCGTCAGGGTGACCGAGGAGGTGCCGATCCGCGTCGACAGCTACGCGACGCTGGAGCCCCAGGGCATCACCGGCCTGAACTACGTGCAGATCACCTCGGGCACGGGCACCCGGCCGCTGCTGAAGCAGACGGCCTGTGCGCGCCAGGGCCTGCGCGAGTGCATCCCGATCCTGCGCAGCCAGCGCAGCCAACTCTCCGACCTCCTCGAGGGCGGCGGCACGGTGCTGACCCGCAGCATCGAGGCGCTGGACCGCGTGAACCGCGTGCTGTCGGACGAGAACATCAAGACCTTCTCGGCGGCGATCTCCGACGCCCAGGCGGTCACCGCCGAGCTGCGCGAGCGCAAGGCGATCATCGCCGACGCCCAGAGCGCGCTCCAGCGGATCGACACGGCCGCCGACGAGATCGCCAAGCTGTCGGCCTCGACCCGCAATGTGGTGGACGGCGACGGCAAGCGCGCCATCGCCAACCTGGCCGACGCCGCCGAAGAGGCGCGCGCGGCTGCCAAGGACGCCCGGGCCATGATCGCGCGGCTGCAGGGCCCCACCACGGACTTCGCCACCAATGGCCTGCCGCAGATCACCGCGGCCGTCGTTCAGCTGCAGACCGCCGCAGAGTCGCTGGAGCGGCTGGTCAACGACGTCCAGTCCAGCCCGACGGGCGCGCTGGGCAAACCCGCCGCCGAGGAAATGAAGGTGCCCAAGTGATGCGCTCCCCCCTCCTCCGTCTCGCGGCCGTCGGCGTCGCCGCCCTGGCGCTCTCGGGCTGCGTCTCGCTGCTGCCCAAGAGCAAGCCCGCCGACCTCTACCGCTTCGGCCAGCCGCTCGCCGCCGAGGCCGTCGCCGCGCCGGCGGGCACGGTGGGCGTGCTTCGCGCCAACGCCCTGTTCCAACGGGAGTCTTCCGGCGATCGCCTGCTGACGATCAGCCAGGGCAAGGCCGCCTATATCGCCGAGACGCGCTGGGTCGCGCCCGCCGCGGTCCTGTGGGACGCCGCCGTCCTCGCCGCCTTCGACAGTGATCCCGGCCATGTGCGGATCATCTCGCGGGGCGAGCCGGCCTCGGCCGCCTACATCCTGCGGCTGGACGTCCGCAACTTCGAGACCCAGTACGACCGCGGGCCCAAGGCGGCGCCGGTCGTCGTCGTCCGCGTCCGCGGGGCGCTCACGTCCGGCACGAGCGGCGGCGTCGTCTCGGAACGGATCTTCGAGAAGCGCGTCCGCGCCGCCGACAACCGCGTCAGTGCGATTGTCCCGGCCTACGACAAGGCCGTGGCCGACGTGCTGGCCGAGGTCGTGGCCTGGACGGGCGAGAACGCGAAGGCCAGTTAGCGCCGCGGCGTCGCAGGCGCTGTCAGTTTGTCCACGAACCACACGAACCACACGAACCCGCTGGATCGTCAGCGAGCCGGTGGGCGGCGGACTCTCCGTTCGTGTGGGTTTGAACGGCGCTGACGCGCCAAGATGGCCGGCCGGCTACGAAACGCCCGCCAGCCGCTTCGCCGCCAGCACGGTGTTGTGCAGCAGCACCGCCACGGTCATCGGGCCGACGCCCTTGGGCACCGGAGTGATCGAACCCGCCACCTGCAAGGCTTCCTTGTAGTTCACGTCGCCGACGATCTTGGTCTTTCCGGCCGCCGCCTGTTCCGGATTGTCGAAAGGCACGCGGTTGATGCCCACGTCGATCACACACGCGCCGGGCTTGATCCAGTCGCCCCGGATCATCCGCGGCTGGCCGACCGCCGCCACCAGGATGTCCGCCTGGCGGCAGATCCCCGGCAGGTCGACGGTCCGCGAGTGGGCCATGGTCACGGTGCAGTTTTCGGCCAGCAGCAGCTGGGCGATCGGCTTGCCCACCAGCAGCGACCGACCGACGACGACCGCGTGCTTGCCGGTCAGGTCGCCCAGCGTGGCCTTCAGCAGGATCAGACAGCCCGTGGGCGTGCAGGCCACCAGGGCGGGCAACCCCGCCACGAGACGCCCGGCGTTGACGACGTGGAGGCCGTCGACGTCCTTGTCAGGCCCGATGAGCTCGATAACGGGCTTCTCATCGAGGTGCTTGGGCAAGGGCAGCTGCACCAGGACGCCGTGGATCGCGGGGTCGGCCGCCAGATCGCGGACCAGCGCCTCCAGGGTCTCCTGTGTCGTGTCGCCCGGCAGCAGATGGGTCACCGAGTGCATCCCGGCCGCCTTGGACTGCTCGCCCTTGGACTTCACGTAGGCCTGGCTTGCGGGATCGTCCCCGACAAGCACCACCGCCAGCCCAGGCTGGAGCCCATGCTCGGCGCGCAGCCGCGCCACCTCCGTAGCCACGTCCGCCCGCAGGCGATCCGCGACCGGCAGTCCTTCGATGATTTGCGCCGTCATGGGCAGCGCTGCTAGCCGGTCAGGCGCGCGCGCGCAATCTCAGCCATGCCGCGACCGCCCAGGCGTGGGACTCGCGCTCGAGCTGAACGACCGCCTCGGACGGCGCCATCCACACCAGCCGATGGTCTGGCTCGGTGACCCGCGAAGGATCCTCCGCCAGCACGCGGCCCGCGAAGAAGGCCCCGCGCGTGTTCCGGATCATGCCGTCGTGGTGCAGGAAATAGTGGTCCGCGCGGACGAACGGCTCGGCGTCCAGCGCCACGACCAGCCCCGCTTCCTCGCCGCACTCCCGGACGGCCGCCTTGGCCTCGGTCTCGCCTGGGTCCAGCCCGCCGCCGGGCAGGTGCAGCAAGAGGCCGCGGCCCTCCCAAGGCACCTCGACGAGGGCGACCAGGCCGTCACGTTCGATGACGCAGAACGCCGCCGGCCGATCGGGCGGGACCTGGCCGGGCGGCGGCGCGCCGAACTGCGGCGGCATCAGTCGACGCCGTACAGCGCCGGATACGGATCGACCTTGCCGGACAGCACGTCCTGCACCGCCACCGGCCGCCAGCCGATCCTGACGTTGGCGCTGGCCCGCCAGGCCTCGACGACCAGGTCGCGCAGCTCGGAGGCGCCCACGGCCAGGCGCTCGGTGGCGAGGGCCGTTCCGCGCGGATCGCCGGGCGCGAGCCCACCGGCCTTTTCCATTTCGTAGAACGGGATCACGAAACGGCCGGTCTCGGTGAGATAGGCGCCGACGCGCTGCTCGATCGGGCATCCGCACGACTTGAAGGGCGCCATCTTCGCCGCCACGGCGTGGGCCTTCACGGTCTGTTGCACCAGCTCGCTCTCGAACGGGCCATGCAGGCGCGCCGTCGAATAGCCCTTGGGGTTCGGATAGTCGCCCCAGCCGTTGAAGTGGGTCGTCACGTGCAGCGGTTGGCTGCCGTCGCCCACGAAGTGCGACAGCTCGCCGATGCCCTTGAGGATCAGCGCCTCGCGGCGGATCCGGTCCTGCCGGAACCACGCCCGGTTCTTCTTCCAGGCCGGGTTCTTCTCGGCGGCGTTCAGCACGCGCCAGTAGGCCAGGTCGGTGGTCAGCTGCTGGTAGCGGTCGATGATCGCGTACGGGAGGTAGCCGGCCTTCCACTGGTCGAGCCCCGCGGCGCGCAGCTGGGTCTCATAGTCTGCCCGGGTGGCCGCCAGGGGCAGCATCGGGGGGCCGCCCAGGATCTTCCCCTCGTCGTCCAGGTCGACGAAGTGGCCCGCGTCGCGGTCGTGGTCGTGGACCTTGCCCGAGGCCTTGGACCGGTCTGGCTCACGCGACAACTCGCCGACGTCAGCGGCGGCCTGCGGCGTGCGCAGGAACGCCGGAAGCTCGGCGGGCAGGGCCTTCATGGCCAGTTCGCCCAAGATCCGGTGGCCGGTGCCGCCCCAGGCGACGAGCGAGGTGGGGACGGCGACAGCCAGGGCGGCCAGCGCGGCGACGGCCAGCCGGGAGGCAAGAGGGCGGCGTTTCATGCCTGTGGGTGTCGCTTGCCGGCCGTCGGATGGCAAGCCGGCTCAGCGGATGCTCAGCGCCTGCTCCACCCGCGCCACCCAGGCCTTCACCGCCGGATAGCCGTCGAGGCTGAATCCGCCCTCGTGGGCGAGGCGGGTGTAGGCCACCAGCGCCACGTCGGCGAGCGTGACGCGATCGCCAACCAGGAACGAAGAACCCTGCAGGCCCTGCTCGAGCCGCGCCAGCGCCGCGTTCCCGCGCTCCACCAGCCGGGGCTCGAGCTCTTCGACGGGCTTGCCCTGGTAGCGGACCTGAAAGCGCGCGACGGCCACGTAGGGCTCGTGGCTGTACTGCTCCCAGAACATCCACTCGAGCATCCGGGCCCGGTCGTAGGCGTCCGTCGGGATCAGCGGCGAGCCCTCGGCGAGGTGCAGGATGATGGCGTTGGACTGGGCCAGCGCGCGTCCGTCATCCAGCAGCACGACCGGCACCTGACCGGCCGGATTCATCGCCAGAAAGTCGGCCGTGCGCGACTCGCCCTGCAGGATATCGACGTCGATCCAGTCGTAGGGTCGACCCAGGAAATCGGCGGTCCAGCTGACCTTCAGACAGTTGCCGGACTTGCTGTCCCCATAGATTTTCATGCGCCCGCCTCCGGATTTCGAGCGTGGCTGTGCGGCGTTCTCCCCTGTGGCGCAAGCGATCCTGGCTCACGCGCGCTGTTAGGTAAGCTCACAGCTTGCAACAAACCGCCGTTCCGGGGTTGCCCCGGAGGACCTCAGCCGGTAGGACTCCGGCCACCCAGTTCAACGACGAAGGAGACGCCGTCAATGCGACGCCGCCTCGCCGCCCTGGCAGTAATCTCGGCCCTCGGATTCGGGTCTAGCGCGTCTGCCGCGCCAAACGACCCTGTGGGCGACCTCATCACTTCGGTGATTTCCGGGGCGCTTCCCGGGACCGGCGTCTTCAATGTGAAGGCGACCCTGTATCATGCCGGCGCCAAGGGCGTCGGCGTTCTGGACAGCCTTGGCTGCAAGGTCGTGCCCATGCGCACGCTGGCGGTCGACAAGTCCATCATCCCGCGCCGCACCGTGGTCTTCATCAAGGAGACCGTGGGCCTGAAGATGCCCGACGGCCAGGCGCACGACGGCTATTGGTACGCCTCCGATATCGGCGGGGCGATCAAGGGCCAGCGCGTGGACCTCTACACGGGCCACAACGCCGCCTCGATGAAGACGATGCGCCAGCTCAACCTGTCGACGCTGACCGCCGTGAAGGTGGGCCAGTTCAAGGGCTGCCCGCCGAACTAAGCGCCTTCCCTCCCCTTCGGGGAGGGACAGATCGCGAAGCGATCAGGGTGGGGAAGTCACGATCCTCCCCGACCTCAACACTCCGGCCCACACTTCCCCACCCTGGCGCGCTGCGCGCGCCTGTCCCTCCCCGAGGGGGAGGGAAACCGATGCACAAACCCAACTTCTTCGTCTTCACCGGCGGCGGCGGCACGGGCAAGACCGCGCTGATCGAACACCTGCGGGCGGCGGGCGAGCTCACCGTGGACGAGAACATCCGCGCCGTGATCCGCGAGCAGGTCGAGGCCGGCGGCTCGGCCGTGCCCTGGATCGACCCCAAGGCCTGTTGCGACCTCACCACAGCCCGCGACATCGCCGACTTCGACCGGCTGGCGGGCGAGACGGGCCGCGTGTTCTTCGACCGCGGGCTGATGGACATGTACGGGACGAACGGCGTGCCGCCCTCCCCCGCCCTGGTCGAGGCGATCCGGACGCGGCGCTACAACCGACAGGTCTTCGTCTTCCCGCCGTGGCAGGACATCTACGCCAATGACGCCGAGCGGCGGCAGGACTGGTCGCAGATGGAGGCCGTGTTCGCGCAGATCCTGCGGACGCTGCCCGATCTGGGCTACCATCCGGTGATCGTGCCGAAGGGCAGCGTGGAGGACCGCGCAGCCTTCGTGCTCAGCCGGACCTAGGCGCCTAGGTCTCGACGAACGCCCGCTCCAGCACGAAGTCGCCGGGTTGGGCCAGCGAGCCTTCCACATAGCCCATGTCGAGCAGCTGCTGCTTCAGGTCGGCCAGCACCGAGGGGCCGCCGCAGAGCATGACGCGGTCCTCGGCCGGGTTAAACGGCGGCAGGCCCAGGTCGCGGAAAAGCTGCCCCGAAGCGATCAGGTCTGTGATGCGGCCCTGGGTGCGGAACTTCTCGCGGGTGACCGTCGGATAGTACTTGAGCTTGTCGCCGATCAGCTCCGACAGGATCTCGTCTTCCTTGAGGTCCTTCTCGAACAGCTCGGCGTAGTTCAGGTCCTGGACCTCGCGCACGGTGTGGGTGACCACGACGGTCTCGAAGCGGTCGTAGACCTCGGGGTCGCGGGCCAGCGACAGCCAGGGCGCCAGGCCCGTGCCGGTGCCCAGCATGTAGAGGCGCTTGCCGGGCTTCAGGCCGTCCAGCACCAGCGTGCCGGTGGGCTTGCGGCCGATCAGCACCTTGTCGCCCTCCTTGAGGTGCTGCAGGCGCGACGTCAGCGGGCCGTCCGGAACCTTGATCGAGTAGAACTCGAGCTCCTCGTGCCACGACGGCGAGGCGACGGAATAGGCGCGCACCAGCGGCTTGCCGTCCTCCTTCTGCAGTCCGACCATCAGGAACTGGCCGCTTGAGAAGCGTAAGGCAGGGTCGCGGGTGCAGCGGAACGAGAACAGGGTGTCGGTCCAGTGATGGACCCACGTCACCGTCTCGACGAAGAAGGCGCTGGACGCCTTGGGGGCCGCGGCGGCCGGCTGGACCAGGGACACGTCGTTCATTCCGTCAAAGCCTTAGATATCGCCGCCGACGTTGTTGGGCGTCCCCGGCGCACGCGCCACATGGATGCCGCACTCGGTCTTGTCCATCCCCTTCCAGCGGCCGGCGCGGGCGTCCTCGCCCTCCTCCGCGGGTTGGGTGCAGGGCCAGCAGCCGATCGAGGGAAAGCCCTGGGCGACCAGGGGGTGGGCGGGCAGGTCGTGCTCGGCTGCATAGGCGTCGAGGTCGGCCTTGCCCCAGTTGGCCAGGGGGTTGAACTTCACATGGCCCCCAAGGACCCCTGGGGCGTGCTCGACCACGGGCAGGTTCAGGCGGTCGCCGCCATGGAAGCGCTTGCGGCCCGTGATCCAGGCGTCGAACTCGCCCAGCGCACGATCCAGCGGGATCACCTTGCGGATGTTGCAGCAGGCGTCCGTATCGGTCTGCCAGAGCTTGGCCTGGGGATCGTGGACAGCCAGATCCTGATACTGCGGCCGCAAGTCACGGACCTGGGTCAGGCCCAGCCGCTCGGCCAGGGTCTTGCGGAAGTCCAGCGTCTGGCCGAACAGCATGCCGGTGTCGAGGAACAGCACCGGAATGTCGGCCTTCACCTGAGCCGCCAGGTGCAGCAGCACCGCTGACTCCGCGCCGAAGGACGAGACCAGCGCCAGCTTGTCGCCGAAGCTCTCCACGGCGGCTTCCAGGATCGTGCGGGGGTGCGCGCGGCGCAGCTCGGCGTCGAGGCGCAGGGCGGCTGCAGTTCCAGGATCGATGCTGTCGTACGCCACGCTCATGACTCCCGCTCCGCGAACGCCGGCGCGCGGCCGTCTGCAGACCTCTGATAGACGTGGCGATAGCGGCGGATGGCGGCCTGCCACTCGTTGGCGCTGGCGTCGTCGGCCGGCTCGAAGGCGTCGAAGCCGACGCGGGCCATGAAGCCCGCCTGCTCGCGCAACACGTCGCCGACGGCGCGGACCTGGCCCTTGAACTTCAGCCGCCCGCTCAGGACGTAGCCGTTCGTATAGGCGCGGCCGTCGCGGTACTTCGGGAACTCCAGGGCCACCACCGAGAGGCGCGGCAGGTCATAGGCCAGCACCTCGGCCTCCTCGTGGCTCTGCAGGCGCACGCCCACCCGCCGGCCCTCGGCCAGCAATCCTTCGCCCTCGGCCTGGAACCGCGCCAGCGAGACGATCACGTCGCCAGCCGGCATGTCCTGGTCGTCGGCCACGTGGGTGAACGGGTCGTCGACGCCGCGGCAGACGCCGTCCTTCAGCTCAATGAGCGTCGGCATAGACAGCCTCCTTGAAGGGGGTGACGCCGGTGCGGCGGAAGGTGTCGAGGAAGCGTTCGCCGTCACGGCGTTCGCGCAGGTAGACCTCGACCAGCGTGTCGACCGCGTCGGCCACCTTGTCGTAGGGCAGCGCCGGGCCCAGCATCGAACCCACGGCCGCGTCCTCGGCGCCCGAGCCGCCCAGGGTCAACTGGTAGAACTCCTCGCCCTTCTTATCGACGCCCAGGATGCCGATGTGGCCCACATGGTGGTGGCCGCAGGCGTTGATGCAGCCCGAGATCTTGATCTTGAGCTCGCCGATCTTCTCGGCGCGGTCCTGATCCTTGAACTTGGCCGCGATGTTCTGGGCGACCGGGATCGCCCGGGCGTTGGCCAGCGCGCAGTAGTCCAGGCCCGGGCAGGCGATGATGTCGCTGACCAGGTTGATGTTCGGCGTCGCGATCCCGGCCTCGCTGAGCGCCGCCCAGACGGCCGGCACATCGTCCAGCTTCACATGGGGCAGCACCAGGTTCTGCTCATGCGTGACGCGGATGTCGTTCTGGCCGTAGCGCTCAGCCAGGTCGGCGACGACGTCCATCTGCTCCGAGGTGGCGTCGCCGGGCGTGTCGCCGATGCCCTTCAGGCTGATCTCGACGATGCCGTAGCCGGCCTTCTTGTGGGGCTTCAGGTTGTTGCGCACGAAGCGGGCGAAGGCGGGGTTCGACGCCTTGGCCGCCTCGAAGGCCTCCGATTGGGCCGGGAGCACCTCGAAGTTGGCCGCCGCAAACGCGCCGCGGATGCGGGCGAGCTCGGTGTCGGGCAGGTCGGCTGCCTCGCCGATCTTGGCCCACTCGGCCTCGACCTGCCTGGCGAACTCGTCCTTGCCCAGGGCGGCGACCAGGATCTTGATCCGGGCCTTGTAGATGTTGTCGCGCCGGCCGTGGCGATTGTAGACGCGCAGGATCGCTTCCAGGTAGCTCAGCAGCCGGTTGACCGGCAGGAACTCCTTGATGGTCGGGCCGACGTAGGGCGTGCGCCCCATGCCGCCGCCCACGATCACCTCGAAGCCCAGCGACCCGTCGCGGGCCCGCTTCAGCACCAGCCCGATGTCGTGGACCTTGGCGGCCGTGCGGTCCTTGGGCGCCGCGGTGATGGCGATCTTGAACTTGCGCGGCAGGAACGAGAACTCGGGGTGCAAGGTCGACCACTGGCGGATCGCCTCGGCCCACACCCGCGGATCGTCCACTTCCTCGGCCGTCGCCCCGGCGTAGGGATCGGTCGTGGTGTTGCGGATGCAGTTCCCCGACGTCTGGATGGCATGCATGTCCACCTGGGCCAGATGGTCCAGGATGTCGGGTGTGTCGGCCAGCTTGATCCAGTGGAACTGGAGGTTCGTCCGCGTCGTGAAGTGGCCGTAGCCCTTGTCGTAGGTGCGGCCAATCCAGGCCAGCTTGCGCAGCTGGGTGGGGTTCAGCGAGCCGTACGGGATGGCGACCCGCAGCATGTAGGCGTGGAGCTGCAGGTAGAGGCCGTTCATCAGCCGCAGCGGCTTGAACTGGTCTTCCGTGAGTTCGCCCGAGAGACGCCGCGCCACCTGCCCGCGAAACTCCGCGGACCGGTCGGCCAGCATCTCCTTGTCGATGACGTCGTACTGGTACATCGGCCCTACTTCCGCTTGATCAGATTGACGCGGCCGGTCGAACGGGCCGCGCCGTGGGCGTGCTGCAGCGCCTCGATCACCGCCCCGCCCTCGGCCTGCTTGCCGTGGTGGAGGTGGTTCGTCGGGCCCAGGGCGCGGATGCGCTCCCGGTAGCTCAGCGGGGCCCACAGCCCTTCAGATTCCACGAGGTCGATCAGGTAGGCGTCGACCACGGTCGTGGGTTGGGTCTTGCCCTGCCCTTCGGCCTCGCCCGCAGCGGGGTCGTCATCGGCCCACAGCTCAGCGTCGGCGAAGCGGGTGACCCACTGCCCGGACTTCCAGAACACGACCTCGCCATCGGTCAGGCGGTTGGCGGTCAGCGCCTTCATGCGCGGGCCTCTTGGATAAGCGTTTCGACCTGGGCGCGGCCTTCGCCGGCGCCCTCTTCACCGGCGCGGGCCAGCGCCATGGCCTCGCCCACGATCAGCAGGGCCGGGCCGCCGAGCGAGGCGGCCGCCTCGGCCAGGCCGCTCAGCGTGGTGACGACGCGGCGCTCGTCGGCGCGGCTGGCGTTCTCCACGATCAGGGCCGGCGTCGCGCCCGCACGGCCGGCGGCCATCAGGCGCGCGGCGATCGGCGTGGCCATCGACAGGCCCATGTAGATGACGACCGTCTGGTTGGCCCTGGCCAGGCTGGCCCAGTCCAGGTCGGGCTCGCCGCCCGCCTTGGCATGACCGGTGACGAAGGTGACCGCCTGGGCCGAGTCGCGGTGGGTGAGCGGCGCGCCGGCCGAGGCCCCAGCCGCCAGGGCCGCGGTCACGCCGGGGATGATCTGGCAGTCGACGCCGGCCTCGCGGCAGGCCTCCAGCTCCTCGCCGCCGCGGCCGAAGATGAAGGGGTCGCCGCCCTTCAGGCGAACGACATTCAAGCCTTCCAGCGCGAAGGCGACGAGCATCCGGTTGATCTCGTCCTGGCTGTAGCTGTGGCGCGACTTGCGCTTGGCGACGCTGATCCGCCGCGCGGACGCTGGGGCGAGTTCGAGGATTTCGTCCGAGACCAGACCGTCATGGACAACCACTTCGGCGGCCTGCAGCGCTTTCAGCGCCTTGATCGTCAGGAGCTCGGGATCTCCCGGTCCGGCGCCCACCAGCCACACCCGTCCGACATCCGGCGCAGGCCCGCGACCGCCTAGCACCACCAGGCGCCGGGTGCGTCGTCCTTCGTCGTTCCTCGTGGCCATGATTAGCTTCTCTATCGACGTACGCGCCCTGAAATCATGACGGGGCGGACTTGCGCCCGCCCCGCCTGTCGTCCGCCGGCGAAAAGGGCCGATACACCAGCGGACGCTTGCAATAAGGGCGGCGAGGGGCCAATTCGCAACCCAAGGACTTCTGCCGGGGCGTTCAGAGATTCTCGAACGGAGCGATCATGGATAGGGGCGCCCAACAGCGCCGCCGGCTGCCGCCGCTGAACGCGCTCCGGGCGTTCGAGGCCGCCGCGCGCCATCTCAATTTCAGCCGGGCCGCTGACGAATTGTCGGTGACGCCGGGGGCTGTGAGCCAGCAGATCCAGAACCTGGAAGACTATGTCGGCGCGGCCCTCTTCAAGCGCACGCCCAAGGGCCTGCTGCTGACCGACGCGGCCCAGACCGCCCTCCCCGCCCTGCGCGAGGCGTTCGACCGCCTGGCCGAGGCCGCCAGCCTGCTGACCGCCGCCGTCGACGGCCGCCGCCTGACCATCACCGCCCCGCCCTCGTTCGCCGCCAAGTGGCTGGCGCCGCGCCTGGGCGCCTTCGAACGCGCGCACCCCAACGTCGACGTCTGGCTTAACGCCGGGATGGAGCTGGTCGACCTCAGCGCCGGCGAGGTGGACCTGGCGCTGCGCTACGGCGCCGGGCGCTATCCGGGGCTGGAAGTGAAGCGCCTCGTGAGCGAGGCCGTGATCCCGGTGATCAGCCCCGACCTGCTGGCCCAGACGCCGCTCTCGACGCCCGAGGACCTGGCCGGCCATGTGCTGCTGCACGACGGCTCGCCCGAGATCGACGACAGTTGCCCCGACTGGCCTATGTGGCTGGCCGCCCGCGGTCTGCGCGGCATCGACGGCCACCGGGGCCCGCGCTTCAACCAGTCCAGCCTGGTGATCGAGGCCGCCGCCAACGGCCGCGGCGTGGCGCTGGCCAAGCGCACCCTGGCCCAGGCCGACCTCGATTCCGGACGTCTGGTGGCGCCTTTGCAGATCGCCACGGCCGTCGACTTCGCCTATTACCTCGTCCATCCCAAGGCCAAGGGACGGCTCCCGCAGGTCAAAGCCTTCATTGGCTGGATCGAGGCGGAAGCGCAGGCGCACGAAGAGGCGCTGCGAGCCATCGACAACGGCGCTGGGATTTAGGGGGCCACGCCCGCTTGCGATTTGTAGGAGTTCTTGTGGCGGCCCTGGTTGCTGCGAGCTCGCCGGCCCCGGCGGAAACCTCGCAAAGTCCCTATGTGCAGCGCCTGCGCCAACTGGCGCAGCTGCAGACGCTGAACGCCGAGCTACTCAGCCGCGACAGCGCCACCGCCGTCCTGCAGGCGCTGTGCGACCGTCACGACCCTGAAGCCCCGCGGGTCCGCGCCCTTCGCATCGAGACCCCGGACAGCCCGCAGGCCGCCGCCGGCGCCCGTCGCGAGCTGGGAGCCGCCGCCAACGAACCCATCCGCCTGCGCCGGGTCGAGCTGATGTGCGGCGACGTGGTGCTGTCGAAGGCCGACAACTGGTACCTGCCCGGCCGCCTGACCACCGAGATGAACAGCGCGCTCAACACCACCGAGACGCCGTTCGGGGTGGTGGTGGCCCCCCTGCGCTTCCAGCGCCGGACGCTGTCGTCGCGGCTGCTGTTCAACCCGCTGCCGGCCGGCTGGGAGGCTCGCGGCGAGCTGGCGTTCGATACGCCGGCCACGCCGCCGCCCCAGGTGCTCCAGCACCGCGCCCTGCTCCAGACCCCCGACGGCCGCCCGTTCAGCCTGCTGGTCGAGACCTACACGGACGCCGTCCTCGTCCCCTAAGCCCGATGCCAGCGCAGCGGCTTGCCATGGCGCACGATCAGGCCTTTGGCCTCCAGGTCCAGCTGCACGCACTTCAGCCACCAGCCGACGGTCTGGCCGCCGGGGAAAAGGGCGTCGGGCAGGCGTGGCAGGACGGCGGCCTTGAGCTCGGCGGACGAGAGCCCCGGCGCGGTCGCGGGGAGCGCCTCCAGCATCGGGCCGCGAACGGCCTCGTACTTCTCACGGTTCACCGGGCGCTGGCTGCCGGAGCTGACAACGTTCTCGACGAGGATGGTCTCTGCTTTCATGCGGCCTCCACAGGGGTTCCAGACTAGGACGCGGCAGGCCCTCGCAGGCCGACATTGGCATCCCCACATCCGTGTCCGGACAGCTTTTTTCTGTTCCCCCGCGCGGAAATGAGGTTCGCTCCGCCCATGAAGACGCCCCGGCCGCCCAAGAAGAGCGAGACGCTCGAGATCCGGCTCCCCTACGACGCCAAGCTGGCGTTCATGGAGCGTTGCCAGCGAGACGGCCGCTCGGCCAGCGAGGCGCTGCGCGGCTACATCGACCAGCAGATCGCCCCGCCGCGCGCCACGGCCCGCCGCAGTCGCCTGGTCGTGGGCGCCCTGATCGCGGCGGCGGTGGGCGCCGTCGCCCTGCCCTCGCTGGCCCGCCAGCCTGCGGCCGCGGACGCCCTGCGCCGCGCGGCCTTCACCCAGCAGGACGCCAACCATGACGGCGTGCTGAGCTTCGACGAGTTCCGCCGCTAGAGCCTGTTCCGATCAGGCGCGACCGCCTTATCGGAGTAGACAGGCTCGAACGTCTAAGCTGGAGCGCGTTTCGGCGCGGAGAACCGGCGCTCACTTTTCCGCAACGCGCTCTAGCGGATCAATTGGCAGAAGCGGCTGAGATTGATGTTCAGCCAGGTCCAGGGCTTCAGGATCGAAGCCCCATGCCAGGACAACAGGACGATCCGCGCCTGGCCCACGATGTTCTCGGCCGGCAGGTAGCCCACCCCCACCGAGCCCGGCCAGCGCCCGTCCAGCGAGTTGTCGCGGTTGTCGCCCATCATCAGGTAGTTGCCTTCGGGCACGCGATAGACGCCGGTGTCGTCGCCGTCGTGGAAGGGCCCACGGTCAAACGTCACATAGCTGCGGCCGTCCGGGCGATGCTCGAGCTTGCGCTGGACCGTGACGTCCGGCGCCCCGGGGTCCTGGGTCAGGCCGCCGTCGCTCTGCACGATCGGCCGGTCGTTCACGAACACGGTCCCGTCGCGCACCTGCACGCGGTCGCCCGGCAGCCCGATCACCCGCTTGATCCAGGCCTCCTTGGGATCGCGGGGCAGCTTGAAGACCACCACGTCGCCCCGCTGCGGCCCTTTGCTCTGCAGCACGCGACCCGAGAACAGCGGCAGGCCCAGCGGGATGGAATAGCGGCTCCAGCCGTAATCCCACTTGGAGACCACGATGTAGTCACCGGTCTGCAGCCCCGGCTCCATCGACTCCGAGGGGATGGTGAAGGGCTCGAACAGGGCGACGCGCAGGACCAGCGCGATCGCCATCGCGGTGGCCAGGGTGACGATCAAGTCCAGCGCCTGGGCGCGGGCGGACGGCGGGGCGGCGGCCATGTCTTGCGGGGTGCTCATGGCCCCTAGAGGCCGTCCCCTCGCTCACGCCGCAATCGGCGTCCCGTCCGGACGTCGGCGAAACGTGTCCGGACGCGTCAGCCGCCGGCGCGGGCGAGATAGCCCTGGATGTCCGCCAGGGTGTCGCGGAGCGCGCCGCTAAGGTCCGGCTTCAGGCTCTCGTCGCCACGCTCGGCGCGATCCGCCACCTCGCCCAGCCTGTTGGCTCCGATGCCCCGCGCCGCGCCCTTGATGGTATGGGCCAGGTCGCGCCAGCCCTCGGGCGGGTTGTCGATGCGGGCCAGCCACCCCTCGGCTTGTCCCTGAAACAGCGCCAGCACCTCGGTGACGACCGTCATGTCGCCGGCCGCGAAGCCCTCCAGATAGTCGAAGTCGACCGCGCCGCCGCTCATGCTCACCCCTTGCCGGACCGCGGCGGGGAATCAGCCCCGCTCGCAGCCCCGTTGTTGGCACACAGCGCCATCGTCGCGCTACCCGCTCAGGTTGCTTTGCGGGACTATACCATCAAAGAGATATTGAGCGCTTCTGAAGCGGCGCGGCGATCGGTCCAGGCAAATAGTTTTCTGACCTGCCTTGCCAAAGGCGCGCATTTGCGTATTTTCCGCGCCCTCGCCGCCGGGCCTCCACGAGGTGCGGACTAGAGCGGGTGCTTAGCTCAGTTGGTAGAGCAGCTGACTCTTAATCAGCGGGTCGTGGGTTCGAATCCCCCAGCACCCACCATCTTTTCAAAAGTTGGTGTTTTCGAAGGGCCGGCAGGCCGGGGCGTTCCCCCGCTGGGCGCAAAGCCTTGACCGCTTGCCCTTGGGGCGAGATCACTCTGCCGACAGTTGCAGGAGGTAGCGCCATGCGGACCGCGGTCCTGGGCATTCTTCTGGCTTTGGGCGCCGCGGGCGCCGCCAGCGCCGGCGACTATGTGATCGTGGCCTCGACGAATCCCGCCCTGAAGCCCGGAACCGAGGTCGACGGGGGCCAGCGGCTCTCGCTGGAGCCCGGCCAGACGCTGCGCCTCATGAACGCCTCGGGCGAGGTCACGACCTTGCGCGGCAGCGCCGCCGGCGCCGTGGCGCCGCGTCCCGGCGCGCCGGCAGACCCGACGCGAATGGCCCAACTCCGGGTCCTGATCGATCCGCCGCCGCAAGGCCGCACCTTCGGGGGGCGCCGCTCGGGCGTCTGCCCCGACCCGGCGACACTGAACAGTCTGGACCAGATCCTGGCTGTGCAGTCCGGCGGCTGCGCCGCGCAGGCCCGGGAAGCTCTCGAGGCCTACCTCGCCGCTCGCTAGGTTAGCTCAGGGACCCGTGTAGAGCTCGCCCAGGGCCATGGCGGCCTGACCCTTGGCCTGGTCCAGCTCGTCGCGGACCAGCCCCGCGGCCACCATCGCGTCGCGCTTGCCGTCGATCCGCTTCAGCGCCGCACGCAGTACGGTGGGCTCGCCCGGGGTGACCACCGCCACCACGTTGTCGACGCCGAACGGCGGGACCACCTTGGTCCGCGCCATGACCACGCGGGTCTGGCCGGCCACCATCTGCCCGTTCCCGTCGCCGTCCAGCGGGTAGAGCATCTGCACCGTGCCGTCGCTGGCGAGGTTGAAGGCGGTCAGGAAGCCCGCGCCGCCCCGGTGCGTCACCGCCAGGTCGACGGCCTCGCCCTTCTTGTAGAGCTGCCCCTTTGGCCGCGGCCCGATATCGACCTTGATCTGCCGCTCGTTGGCCGAGCCGGCCAACTGGCTGATCGCACGGCGCTTCATGATCACGCCGGTCAGCTGCTCGGGCGTCTTCAGCCCCTCTGCCACACGGTCGCCGCGGTTGTCGGTGACCCAGCCCTCCTGGGCGTTCCAGGTCAGGTCGGGCGTGCCGCGCGGGATCGAGGCCCAGGGCCCCCTCCCGCCCAGCAGGTCGGCGGCGGCGTCGTCGGCGGGCTTCACCTCGATGGGGCGCTCGTCGGGGGGCGGCGCCTTCAGCGGCTGGAAGATCACGCTGCGCTCGTTGCGCGGCGGCACCGCGGCGCTGGACCACTGCTGGGTGGACGACAGCTCGCGGGTGCGGCTCTCCAGCGTCGAGGCCAGCTCGGCGAGTGAGAGCTGGCCGTTGTTGTCCAGGTCGGAAACCAGGTTGCCGTTCGGCCGCCGCTCCTTCAGCGCGCCTTCCAGCGCATAGGTCAGCAGGCCCCGCGAGGGGCTGTCGCCCCGCGGTAGCGGCCCCTCCAGCGCGAACTGATCGTCCTGGGCGGCGCCCACATAGACCAGGTTCGGCGGATCGATCGCCGAGGGCGGCAGCCGCGCCGGGTCAGGGGGCGGCGGCGGCAGGCTGATGGCCATGGGGTTGTCCAGCGCCGAGCGCTTCTTGAACACCGACTTGGCGACCGCCGAGCGGTTCAGCGTGCCCGAGTGGCACGCGTCGGCGATCTGCAGCACGTTCACGCTGGTCGGGAAGAAGTTGACCAGCCAGCCGCGCAGGTCGTCGTCGAGGATGTAGGTGTTGGGGTCGGGCTTGCTGACCGTGAAACCGCCCAGGGCCATGAACTCGTCCATGCCGTCGGTCTCGGTCGGGTCGCGCGACTTCGCCTGCGCCCCATGGCCCGCATAGAAGAAGATCACCCAGTCGCCGGGCTTCGCACGCTTGCCCAGCCCCTCCAGCGCCGCGCGGATGTTGCTGCGCGTGGCCTGGCCGTCGGCCAGCGAGGTGATGTCCTTGGCGCCCTGCTGCTCCAACAGGATCTTCAGCGCCGCGGCGTCGTTGGGCGGCCCCTCCAGCGAGGGAATCGGGTCGCTGTACTTCGAGATCGCCACGATCAGCGCCCGGATTTCGGCCGAGGCGGGCGTTGCGGCAGCCGCCAGGATGAAGACCAAAAGGGCTGCGAGCGCACTTCGCATGGACGCTTCCAACTCCGCCGGGGCGCCCACAATGGCGCCGCTGCCCGCGGCCGAGAAGCCGCCCTCTGGAATACTACGAACGCCACGGCGCGGCGGAGGCGTCCAGCCGATGTGGGAAACCGCCACCGATACCCCTCTCCGAGGCGCGGCGGCGCCGTGGGAGAGGCGACAAGGCGTCGCCGAGGGTGCGGGCGCGCCGCCGTTGGCTCAGGAGGCGCCGCCCGAGGAAGAGGTCGATCCCTGACATTCCCCTTGCCGCCTCATTCGCGGGTCTCGATGGTGCTGCAACAGCGACTTGAGCCAGTGACGAATTGTCGACGAAGGGGACGAAAGGCATGGCGGCCAACGAGATCGTTGATGGAATCTGGAGATATCCGATCAAGTCGATGATGGGCGAGAAGGTGCAAGTCGCTGAGGTGACGGCGCGCGGATTGGCGGGAGATCGCGCCTACGCATTCGTGGATCGGGCGTCCAACCGCACGGCCGCCGTCAGGACCTGGGCGTCCGGATTCATGAGCTACCGTGCGACCTATGCGGAAGAGCCTCGGGCAGGCCAGCCGGCGCCGGCGGTGCGTATCACCAGCCCTGACGGCGAAACGCTTATGACCTCACAGCCGGACATCGACGAGCGCATGTCCGAGCGGTTCGACCGACGGCTCAGCCTGACGTCGCATGCGCCGGCCGGTCTATTGATCGAGTTTCCGGCCGGGACCTTGGCCGGAGCAGCGTCAGAGCTGACTGAGGCGCCACTGGCCGGCGGAGCGCCGGAGGGGACGTTCTTCGACCTTGCGTGCATTCACCTGGTTGGGACCTCGACGATCGACCATCTCAAGAGCGCCTATCCGCAAGGTGATGTCGACGTTCGGCGTTTTCGCCCCAACATCGTCATTCAGACCGAGGGCGAGCCCTTCGTGGAGAACACCTGGGCCGGTCGTCGGGTGGCCATCGGTGATCAGGTCGTCCTGAGGATGACCATCCCTTGCCCCCGATGCGTGAACGTCACCCTGGCCCAGGACGGACTACCCCGGGCGCCGCAGCTTCTGCGGGGTATCGCCCAGCGCAACATGGTCGATCTCGGTGCTTTGGGCCGTCTCCCCTGCGTGGGAGTCTATGCCGATGTTCTGGAGCCGGGCCCCATTAGACAGGGCGATGCGATCCGCTGGCTCGACTAGGGTAAGCTCTCACAGGGCGTTGGCCTGAGGTTCGCGGTCTTCCCGGGCCACCGCAGGTCCGTATCTGGCCGGGCTTCACGGACTGCGGGATTGGCGGGGCGATGGTCTTTCGGGGGGTGTTGGATGGCTGAACTCGGAGTCTTCGAGCTCGGGGATGTATCGCTTCAGACGGGAGCGACGCTGAAGTCGGCGCAGATCACGTACGCAACACACGGCAAACTCAATGCCGCTGGCGACAACGCGATCGTGTTCCCGACCCACTACACGGGCCGCCACGACAACAACGAATGGCTTATCGCCGAAGGCATGGCCCTCGACCCTGAGCGCTATTTCGTGATCGTGCCCAACATGTTCGGGAACGGCCTCTCGACATCACCCAGTCGGGCCCAGACCGATCAACAGGGCCCACGTTTTCCCAACGTCACGATCGCTGACAATGTTCGTTGCCAGCATCGACTCGTGAGCAGCCTCGGCGTGAGGAAGATCGCGCTCGCGGTGGGTTATTCGATGGGCGGGCTGCAGGCGTACGAATGGGCCTGCGCCTATCCAGACATGGTGGAGCGCCTGGCGCCGATCTGCGGCGCGGCGCGGGTCTCGCCCCACAACTACGTCATGCTCGCGGGCCTGAAGGCGGCGCTCATGGCGTCATCCGATTTCGAGGGTGGCCGTTACGCGGCCCCGCCGCAGCAAGGCCTCGCCGCCTTCGCCAGGATCTACGCCGGCTGGTTTCCATCACAGGCCTTCTATCGCGAAGGTCTGTTCAAGGCCTTTGGCTTCGACAGCGTTGAGGGCTTCCTGCAGGGATTCGCCGAACCCTACTTTGGGGCGTGGGACGCCAATGACCTGTTGGCGAAAATCTGGACCTGGCAGCACGCCGACATTTCGGCGGAGCGCCATGGCGGGGACCTGAAGGCTGCGCTTGGCGCCATTCGGGCCAAGACGATCGCGCTGCCGTGCGAGACCGACCTCTACTTCAGGCCGGAGGACAACGAGGCTGAAGTCGCTCACATCCCAGGTGCGTCTTGCCGACCCATCCCCTCGATTTGGGGACATCTTGCGGGCGGTGGAAACAACCCGCCGGACAGCGATTTCATCAACCGAACGTTGGCGGAGCTTCTAGGCGCCTAGCCGACCCGTGCCCGCCCCTTGGTCGTCCCGGTAAGCAGGAGGCTCGCGCATTCGTCGGTTCCCGTCGAATGCGCTAGGGGGTAGTTGAGGGCGCACCGCCGGTTCGGGGATGGCGTCATGGAGTCGACAGAGAGCGCATGAGCGCGTCCCAGGCGGAACAGATCGCCGGCGTCCGGCCGATCCTGCGGCGGGTGGTGGCCAATGCGGGCCTGCTGCTGGGCGGCCGCACGGTCAACGCCGTGCTGGGACTGGTCGCGGTGGCGATCGCGGCCCGGGCGCTGGGCGCGGCCGAGATGGGCGTGCTGGTGCTGATCATGGCGTTCGGCCAGTTCCTGGGCGAGGTGGCCAAGTTCCAATCTTGGCAAACCATCCTGCACTTCGGCACGCGGCCCCTGGCCGAGGGGCGGATTCCCGACTTCCAGCGCGTGTTGCGCTTCAGCCTGGCGCTCGACTTGGTCAGCACCGCCTTCGGCATCGCCGTGGGTATCGTGGGCGCGTTCGTGTTCGCCCGGCCCCTGGGCTGGGGCAGCGACGATGCGCCGGCCGCGGCGCTCTACATGCTCTCGATCGCCTTCATGGTCTCGGCCACGCCGCTGGGCCTGCTGCGGCTGTTCGACCGGTTCGACGTGCTGGCCTGGCAATCCGGCCTGATCTCGCTGTTCCGCGCCGTGGGCAGCATCGCAGCCCTGCTGCTGGGCGCCGGCATGGAGGGCTTCCTGCTGGCCTGGGCCATCGGCACGGTCGGCAGCTGGTTCTACCTCGCCGGCTCGGCCTACGCCGAACTGCGCAAGCGCGGGCTGACCCAGGACTTCTCTTGGCGCGGGCCGCTCACCGAGGGCATGCCCGGCGCCTGGCGCTTCGCCTGGAACACCAACATGGCCTCGGCGCTGGACGTGGCCTTCACGCACGTGGCGACGCTGATCGTGGGCGCCCTGGTCGGCCCGGCGCAGGCGGCGTTCTGGCGGGTGGGCCGGCAGGTGGCCGATGCGCTCGCCAAGCCCGCCAAGCTGCTGACGCCCGCACTCTACCCCGAGCTCGCCCGCCTGCGCGCCGACGACCAGCCGCACGCCATGTGGCGGCTGGCTCGCAACGTGGGCCTGCTGGCCGGCGGCATCGGCCTCGTCATGCTGGCGGTCAGCGCGTTCGCCGGGCCTCAGCTGCTGACCCTGGTCATGAGCAAGGACTTCGCGCCCGCGGCCGATGTGATGACCTGGCAGGTGGGCGCCGCGGTCATCGGCATCTTCGCGCTGCCGCTGGAGCCGATGCTCATTTCGCTGGGCAAGCCGGGGGCCGCGGTGCGCGTGCGCCTGGCGGTGGGGGTCGCCTTCCTGGCGGCCATGCCCTTCCTCGTGCGGCAGTTCGGCCTTATAGGCGCGGGCGCCGGGCTGGCTGCGGCCGCCGCCGCGCTTGCCCTGGGCATGCTGTGGTTCATCCTCAGAGAGAACGGGAATCGACAGACGGCGACCACGCCCGCCGAAGCCGATCCCGCGGAACGACTGAAAGGCGACGATTGACTACGACGACCCCAATTCCGACGGCGCCGGACAGGCCGTTCCAGGAGGGCGGCTTTGCGACCCTGACCGCGGCGCTGGATTTCGCCGCCGGGGGGCCGACCGGCCTGACGCTCTACGGGCTGCGGGGCGAGCTTGTTGAAGCCCTGCCCTATGCGACCCTGCGCGACCGCGCCCGCGGCATGGCGACGCGCCTGCTGGCCGCGGGCCTGAAGCCGCATGACCGCGTGGGCCTCGTCGCCGAAACCGACGCCGATTTCATCACCGCCTTCTTCGCCTGCCAGTACGCGCGGATCACGCCGGCCCCGCTGCCCCTGCCCGCCCCGCTGGGCGGCAAGGACGCCTATGTCGAGCAGATCGGCCGCATGCTGTCCTCGGCCCGCGCCACGGCCGTGTTCGGACCCGAAACCCTGCTGCCCTGGCTGAAGGACGCGGCCGCGACCGCGGGGACCAGTCTGGCGATGACCGTGGGCGAACTGCCGGACGCGCCGCCTGCGGACCTGCCCGAGCCCACCGCGGACGACCCCAGCTACGTCCAGTTTTCGTCAGGCAGCACGCGCAACCCGACCGGGGTGCTCTGCACCCACCGCGCCCTGATGGCCAACGCCCTGGCCTCGACCCGCGACGGCCTGCAGGTGACGGCGGCCGACCGCGCCGTCTCGTGGCTGCCGCTCTATCACGACATGGGCCTCGTCGGGTTCCTGCTGATGCCGCTGTCGGCGCAGATGTCGATCGACCTGATGCCCACGGGCGCCTTCGTGCGCCGGCCGCTGCTCTGGCTGGACCTGATCTCGAAGAACCGCGGCACGATCAGCTACAGCCCCTCGTTCGGCTACGAGCTCTGCGCCAAGCGCGGCGACGGCACGCGCGAAGGCCTCGACCTGTCGTCGTGGCGGGTGGCGGGCTGCGGCGGCGACATGGTGCGCCCCGGGCCGTTGCTGGCCTTCGCCGAGCGCTACGCCGCCGCGGGCTTCGCCGCCACCGCGTTCGTGCCCAGCTACGGCATGGCCGAGGCGACCCTGGGCCTGACGATGGCTCCGCTGCACAAGGGCCTGATCTTCGACACCGTAGATGTCGACCGCATGGAAAAGGACGGCGTGGTCCAGGCCGGCTCGGGCCCGCGCTCGCGCGCCTTCGTGCGCTGCGGCCCAATCTTCCCGGGCCATGAGCTCGAGGTGCGAGACGAGGACGGCCGCGTCCTGGGCGAACACACCGTCGGCCGCATCTTCGTGCGCGGGCCCAGCCTGATGCGCGAGTACTACGGCGATCCCCAGGCGACGGCGGCGGCGATGTCGGCGGACGGCTGGCTCGACACCGGCGACCTCGGCTACCTCGCAGACGGCCAGATCGTGCCGACCGGCCGCGCCAAGGATCTGATCCTACTGAACGGCCGTAACGTGTGGCCACAAGACCTTGAGTGGACAGCAGAATCCGAGGTCGAACGCCTGCGCAGCGGCGACGTGGCGGCGTTCTCGATCGACGCCGACGCCGGCGAAGAGCTGGTGGTGCTGGTGCAGACCCGCTCGGGCGATCCCGAGGTGCGCAAGGCCCTCACCGACGACGTGGCCGCCCTGCTGCGCGCCCGCCACGGCGTCGAAGCGCGGGTCGAACTGGTGGGCCACAACACCCTGCCCCAGACCTCGTCCGGCAAGCTGTCGCGTTCGAAGGCCCGCGCCCTGTTCCTGGCCGGCGCCTTCAAGCAGGAGGTGCCGGCCTGACCGGCCGGCTCGCGGCGGTCACGGGGGCCACGGGCTTCCTGGGCCGCCAGGTGGTCCGGGCCCTGGGCGAGGCCGGCTGGCGCGTGCGGATCCTCTCGCGCCGCGATCCTGTCGACAGCCTCTGGCGCCACCTCACGCCCGAAGTGGTCGCCGGCGATCTTCGCGATGACGACGCCCTCGGCCGGCTTTGCCTGGGCGCCGACGTGGTGATTCACGCCGCCGGCCTCGTGAAGGCCCCCAGCCGCGCCGCGTTCGACGCCGTCAATGTCGAGGGGGCGCGCCGCGTGGCCCGCGCGGCCGAGTCGGTCCCGCACACGCTGCTGGTCTCCAGCCTGACGGCGCGTGAGCCCGCGCTGTCCCACTACAGCGCCAGCAAGCACGCCGGCGAGCGCGCCATGTCCGAGATGCTGGGCGAGCGCCTGACGATCGTGCGGCCCTGCGCGATCTACGGCCCCTCGGATCGCGAGCTGCTGCCGGTCTTCCAGGCCGCAGCGCTCAGCCCCCTGCTCCCCGTGGTCAGCGAGTCGGCCAAGGTGGCGATGATCCACGTCGAGGACGCCGCGGCGCAAACCGCCGCCCTTGCTGCAGCGCAGCCATCCGGCCGCACCTTCGCCCTCTGCGACGACCGCCCCGAAGGGTATGGATGGCGCGAGTTGATGGCCGAGGCGGCGCGCGCCTGCGGCCGTTCGCCGCGCTTTGCCCCCGCGCCGAAGGCCCTGATCCGCGCCGTCGGAATCACAAATGATTTCACTGTGCTCGCGGGCGTGACCCCTATGCTGACCTCCGCGAAGGTCAGAGAACTGCTGCATCCAAACTGGGCGGTCGCGCCGGAGGAGCGGGCAGAAGGAACACCAATGGCCAAGTTTGATCTTCGGGCGGGATTCGAACACACCGTGGCGTGGTACCGCACTGCGGCATGGATGAAACATTAGTAGCTGATTTGTGACCGACCCTTGATCGCCACGGTAGAAAAAGAGGTCGGACATGGTTAGGTACGCGGCTTGCGTAAGCTGTTAAGAGCCGATGGGGGGCTCACTTATGGTGGAACTGGCGACGGACCTGACCGTCCGCGAAGTCGCGCGGGCCGCCGAAACGGTCCTCGGCCGTAGCGTGCAGGTGACCCCGGACACCGACATCGCCCGCGACCTCGCGGTCGACTCGCTTGCGCTCATGAACATCGTGATGGAGCTTGAGGATCGGTTCGACCTATCGATTCCTCTCGATCGCCTGGCTACCGTGCAGACGGTGGGCGACCTCTCCGACCTGATCAACAAGCTGCGGATAAAGGCTTAAGGATGGGGCTGCTCGACAAGCACCTGGGCTATCGCGCCCCGTTGGACGGTATCCGCGCTGCTGGCGCTGATCCGTCCGCCGTTCGATTCGACGAAATCCTCTCGCCCACCGAGGGCATGCTGGATGGCAAGCAGGTCATCCTGCTCGGCACGAACAACTACCTGGGCCTGACCTTCGACCCGGAGTGCATCGAGGCTTCGGCCAATGCGGTCCGCCAGTGGGGCACGGGGACCACCGGTTCGCGATTCGCCAACGGCACCTTCGCGGGCCATACGGCGCTGGAGACGGCGCTGGCCAATTTCTACGGCCGCAAGCACGCCATGGTCTTCACGACCGGCTACCAGGCCAACCTGGGCGGCATCTCGGGCCTTGTCGGCCGGGGCGACCACCTGATCCTGGACGCCGACAGCCACGCCTCGATCTATGACGCGGCCAAGCTCTCGGGCGCCGAGGTCATCCGCTTCCGCCACAACGACCCCGAAGACCTGGCCAAGCGCCTGCGCCGCATGGGCGACGCCGCCAAGGGCAGCCTCATCGTCGTCGAGGGCATCTACTCGATGATCGGCGACGTTGCGCCGCTCAAGGAGATGGTCGCGGTCAAGAAGGAAATGGGCGCCTACCTGCTCGTGGACGAAGCCCACTCCATGGGCGTCCTGGGCGAGAAGGGCCGCGGCCTGGCCGAGGCCGCCGGCGTCGAGGACGACGTCGACTTCATCGTCGGCACCTTCTCCAAGAGCCTGGGCGCCGTCGGCGGCTTCCTGGTCTCGAACGAGGACAACTTCGACCTGCTGCGCATCGTCAGCCGGCCCTACATGTTCACCGCCTCGCTGCCGCCGGCCGTGATCGCCTCGACCCTGACGGCGCTGAAGCGCCTGGAAGAGGACTCCAGCCTGCGCGTCCGCCTGGCCGCCAACGCCGACCGCCTCTACGACGGCCTGCGCGACATGGGTTACGCCGTGGGCCCCCACGCCAGCCCGATCACTGCGGTGGTGATGCCTGACCAGGCCATGGCGGTCACGATGTGGAACGCGCTGCTGCAGAACGGCGTCTACCTGAACCTGGCGATCCCGCCGGCCACGCCTGAGAACAAGTCGCTGCTGCGCTCCAGCGTCAGCGCGGCCCACACCGCCGAGCAGATCGACGCGGTGCTGGATATCTTCGAGCGTCTGGGCCTGGAGTACGGCCTGCTGAAGCGTGCGCGCCGCGCCTCCGCCTAGATCGAAACCGCTATTTGCTCTTCAAAGCGCCGGCGCGGGCCATCTCGCGCCGGCGTTTTTGCAGCTCCAGCCAGGCGCCCGGCGCGGCCAGGAACGGATGCCGCTCGCGCCAGGGCGTCACCGCGATCTCGATCCCCGTGTGGCGTTCGACCTTGTAGGCCGCATAGCGCGCCGCGCCGTCAAAGGTGAAGGCCGCCTTCAGGATCCGCGCGACGTTCAGCGGCTTGCCCATCAGGTTCGGCAGCATCCACCCTGGCAGACCGCGCCGCTCGGGCCGCAGCCCCTCCCCCGCGACCTCGAACGCCACGCCGGCCGCCTGCCAAGCCAGCGGCAGGATCGCCGCGTACCGGGCCGCGAAGGGCGCGACGACGGTGTCGGCCCGGCTGGTGGTCTCCATCCGGAACTCCGCGGCGTAGGTCCGGCGGAACAGCGCCAGCCAGTAGGCCTCGGCAGGGCCGCTCTCGGGGCCCAGGGCGGCGGCGAACCTGGATGCGGTCGTCACGGCCGCCGAAACCGCCTGGGCGGCCTCCTGAGCCTCCCCCGGCCCCGCGCTCCACACGCGCTGCACCGGCTGGACGAAGCGAGCCCAGATGGTGGTGTCCAGGGTCCGGCCCGCGGCGGCGCGCTGGAAAGTCGCCATCGGCAACGTCGCCACCTTGGCCCGCAGCCGTCCCGCCGAGGTCTCGACCTCGTGGTAGCTCACCTCGGGCCACAGCAGGCGCTCGACCAGCCCGCGCAGGCCGCGCCGATGCGGCCCGCGTGTCAGGCGGTAGAAGTCCAGGATCCCGGTCAGGTCGCCCGTGCGCAGGGTCGAGCCATAGTAGAGGATCACCGCGTCCCGGGCCGGATCGGCCAGCGCGGCCGCCAGTTCGACCACCCCCGCCGGCGCCGGCGAGGCCAGCTCGGCCTCGATCAGGGCCGAAAGGTCGTTCACGGAATGACGAACTCCAGCGACGGGCCCTGGCGCACGGTCAGGTCCCCGCCCGGATACGGCTCGCCGTCCAGGACGAAGTCGCCTTCCCAGCGGATCCCGAAGCTCGTCAGGTCGTCGCGCCGATAGCCGTGGTCGGCCAGCCACGACGTCTCATCGCCCCGGATGATGCGCGGCAGCGCCCGCAGCAGGCTGCGCGGCGGCGCGTCGACGGTCAGCACCTTCAGGCCCTCCCGCGGCTCGCCGTACGGCTTGAAGCCCATCGGGAAGCGCTTGAGTGTCGAGGCCATGACGATGAACCGCCGCGCGGCTTCGGGACCATCATACGACAGCGCCACCGGCTCGCCGCGCCGCCAGCGGTCGCCCGCCCCGCCCAGCAGCGTGCGGACCAGGCCTCCGGCGATGGTGACGCCCACCGCCGCGTTGTCGAAAAATCCCCGGCCGTGGTTCTTCTGCGCCAGCTTGGTGGCCCGCACGAACGCGCCGACGCCAAACAGGAAACCCCGCCGCTCAGGCGTCGTCTCGCCAGCACGCAGAACCTCCAGGCACTGGCGCCGCTTGGTGGGCTTGCCGGCCTCGACCGAGGCCAGGATGTCTTCGAGCGTAGTCCCCAGCGGCGTCTCGATGTCGAGCGCCAGCGCGTTGGTCTTGCCGTTGGGCAGCACCGCCAGACGCGGCAGCTTGCCGCCGCCATAGGCCTCGGGCAGGCGCGTCAGCACCTCGCGGATCGTGCCGTCGCCGCCGTCGATGACCACCAGCTCCACGCCCTCGCCCGCCAGCCGCCTGAGACCCGCCATCAGGTGGCTGGGCTGTTCGGGGACGATGTCGATGACGTCCTCGGGCAGCGGCGCAGGGCCGCCCGAGCCGCGGTTGCGGTGGCTGTTCTGATTCCAGATGAGGCCCGCGCGGATCAACGCGACAGCCAGGAGACCACCCGCTCGCGCGGCATGGCCATGGCCTGGACCAGCTGGACGGCGTGGACGATCAGCGACAGCCCGGTCCAGATCGCCACGAGGTAGAAGCCCAGCACCGGCTGTCCGATCGCCCAGGCCGGCGTCAGGATCAGCAGGTTCGGGTTCCGCCGCGCGGTGATCAGCCGGAAGAAGCTGTCGAACGCGCGCCACGAGTGCACGTGGAAGCCGAAGCGGCGCATGAAGATGCCTTCGATGACCCGCTGGACCACATAGCCGCCCAGGATCACCCACAGCGCGATCCCCGCCGCATCGGTTCCGATCGCCCAGATCCCGAAGCAGCCCGCGTACCAGGCCCACCACCAGAACGGCGGATGGATCAGGTCGATGCCGTGGTCGAAGACGTTTCCGATCGCCGACGAGGTCAGGGTCACCCGGGCCAGCTTGCCGTCCACGGTGTCGAGGAAGGTCATGATCCAGCCGCAGAGCAGGCCCCACCCGAACTGCCCCTGCCAGAAGAGGTAGAAGGCCGCCAGCACCAGCAGAAACCCGATGAAGGTCACATGGTTGGGCCGCAATCCTGCGATGGCGCACCAGCGGGTGACGATGCGCGCCGGCACAGGCCACCAGTACTTGGTGACGACATCGGTCACGCCCTTGTACGAGCCGGCGAAGGTGCGGGCCTCGACGGCGCGGACATTCTCGGGCGTCAGCCGCACCAGCACCGGCGGCTCGCGCTTGCGCAGGGCCTCGTTGTACGAGAGCTCGGCCAGCGACAGGCGCTGCAGCCCCGCGGGCTCACGGCCGCTCTCCAGCGCCGCCGACGCCTCGGCCACCTGAGAGGCGGGAACGTGGGCCGCCACGGCCTCGCCGTCGTCGGTGACCAGCACGGCGTCCGGGCGCTTGGCCAGGGTCGCCAGCAGGCTTTCGTCATAGACCCAGCCGCCCAGCGCCAGCACAACCCCGCCTGAAGCGGGCGCGGTCTCGACCACCGCCAGCTTGGCGCGCGCGAAGGTCCGGCGCAGCCGCTCGCGGGCGGTCATGCCCCATATGCGGACGTCGCCCGCGCCCAAGATCATCCCAGCGGGTGTCGTCATCGTTCCTGCCGGCGTCACCGCCGCGTCATCCAACGTCTGCAAAAGCTAGCCTTACGCCTCACGCAAATCGGTGGAACCTGATACCGGGGGCCGTTCCGTTAGGAAAGCTCGTGACCGCCTTCCGTCTCGCCCATCTGTCAGACCTGCAGCTGCCGCCGCCGCCCCTGCCCTTCCGCTGGCGCGACGTGGCCTCGAAACGCCTGCTGAGCCGGTTTGCCTGGCGGCGCAAGCAGCATCGCCACGATCAGGTCGTCCTCGACGCCATCGCCGCCGATATCGCCGCCCGCCGGCCTGATCATGTGGCGATCACGGGCGACATCATCAATTTCTCCACGCCGGAGGAATTCGCGGCCGCGCGCGCCTGGCTGGCCAACCTGGGCGACCCTGGCGGGGTCACCGTCAGTCCCGGCAACCACGATGCGCTGTCGGCCCGCGGCGCGCCAGAGGCGTTCGCCCCCTGGCGGCCCTGGCTGGGCGACGAGGGCGCCGATTTCCCCTACCTGCGCGTCCGTGGCCCCGTGGCGCTGATCAACCTGTCCTCGGCGGTGCCCACGGCGCTGCACCTGGCCCAGGGTGAGCTGGGCGCGGCCCAGATCGCCGCCGCCCGCGCCCTGCTGCGCGAGGCCGCCGAGCGCGGCCTCTACCGCGTGGTGCTGGTCCACCACCCCGTCGCCCCCGACGTGGTGTCCGGCCGCAAGGAGCTGGTCGACGCCGACGCCCTGCGCGCCATGCTGGCCGAGACCGGCGCCGAACTCATCCTCCACGGCCACGCCCACGAGGCCCTTCTGACCACGGTCCCGGGCCCGGCCGCCGCCATCCCCGTTCTGGCCGTCCCCGCCGCCTCCACCCCCGCCGGCGGCCGCGGCCAACCCGCCCGCTGGAACGAACTCGAGATTCTTCGCGACGGCGCAGGCTTCCGCACGACCGTGACGGCGCGGGGCATCACGCCGGAGCTGACGGTGGAGCACAAGGGCAGCTTCGTGCTGGCCTGAGGCGGCGCTCCGAACCGCGTGTCTTGAAGGCTGCGAGCGCCCGGTCAGAGCCCGGCTTGGCCCCATGGCCATTCGGCTCGACAGGGGGTTTCCGCGCGTGCACGCTCCGGGCCTGGGTGGGGTTACTGGATGACCAGTGCGGACGCGGTCGGTACCACGCGGTTCTATCTTGGCATGGCCCTGCTGGGGCTGGGCGTGGCCGTCGCGGGGTTCTCCAAGACCTTTCTCGTTCCTGCGCTTTCCGGCACGTTTCAAGCGCCTCTCGTGGTGCATCTCCACGGCGCGGCAGCCTTCTCCTGGGTGCTGCTGTTCGTGGTTCAGCCCGCGCTGATCCAGCGCCGACGCTACGACCTGCATGTCCGAGCGGGTGCTCTCGGTGCGATCATCGCTCTCGTCGTGCCCGCCACGGCCATTCCGGTGGGACTCTATGTGGTGGAGCGGGATCTCGCCGCCGGCCTCGGCGCGACCGCCGTCTCCGGCCTCCTCGGCGTCGTCACGGCGTCGTTGATCTTCCTGGCGCTTGTGATCGCGGCCATAGCTCTCCGGGCCAGGCCCGCCGTCCACAAGCGGCTCATGTTGCTGGCGACGATTGTCGTGCTCTGGCCCGCCTGGTTTCGCCTGAGGCACTGGTTTCCTGCGGTCCCTCGACCCGAAATCTGGTTTGCCGTCGTTGCGGCCTACAGCCTCGTCCCCGTCGCCATGCTGCGCGACCGATGGGTCGAGGGTCGCGTGCACCCCGTGTGGTGGTTCGTCGGCGTCCCGATTGTGGCGGAACAGGCGGCTGAAGCCTTCCTGTTCGACACGCCCCTGTGGCAGGCCGTTGCGTCCAGCCTTTACGCCGCCCTCACCTGAACATGTCACGCCCCGACCCGGCTGTATCTGCAGCGCTCGTGGCAGGATCGCGGCGGGAGGCCCGCAGACGTCGCGAGGGTCTGGGATGGGTGGCTTGCTCCCGCGAAGCAGCGGGAGGCAAGGCTCCGCAACGGGTCGAGGGCAGTCATTGGCCTCCGGGCTGACAACGGAGGTCCCGCCGCAGAGCGCTTGACAATGGGACTACATGTTCTATCTTTGTTCTCATGTCGACCGAGGCCGCCCGCAACGCGCGTGAGCTCCAGATGCTGGAGGGGCTGGTCGACTGCGCCTATGGATTGGCGACGACGCTGGCCGCGGCGGCGAAGGCCGAACCCGACACCCGGCGCTGCCTCGACCTGGTCGAGGGTTTCACCAAGTGCACGTTCGCGCTGCGCATGGGCATCCGCCTCTGCAGGACCCTGCGCGCTCCGCCGAAGGCGGAGCCCGCCCGCGCCGAGGCCTCCGAGCGGGAGCCGGCGGAACATGAGCCTGTCGAACGCGGCGAGCGCCTGGAGCTGGAGCGGGAACGCGATCGGGACTACGAGCCCGTCAGCCTGCCGAAGTTCCTGAGCACCCTGGGCGTGGTCGCCCGCGACGCCGCCCGCCTCGAAGACCGCCTTCCCCCGGAGGCCGCCCGCCTCCTGCCGACCCTCCGGGACCTCCTGGCGCAGGCGAAAGCCGATCCGCCGTCGCCCGAACCCGGCCCCTCAAGACCCACCGGCGTCGCCGTCCTGGCCCGCCCGCCGCAAGCGCCGACCCGCCACAAACTCCTGGGTTCCGCCGCGCCGCCAAGACCCGGCCCCCGCGCCCCGCCCCCCTGGCCCAACTCCGGCTGACCGCCGAGCCCGCGCGCAGCGCCCTAGATTTTCAACCACGAACCACACGAACCACACGAACGCGGTCCCCAGTCCGGGCGCCGCGCCGCAGGCGCATTCCCATCCAACCGCAGGACGACGCAGGCCATCCCCTCCGCGTCCTCCGCACTCACGACAGTCGCCGCTTCGCGGCCAGCAGAGACCCGCCCCGTTCGTGTGGTTCGTGTGGTTCGTG
>FWWL01002777.1_pt1 | contig 34537 bp, 40 predicted proteins | sample 2228331 | NCBI WGS metagenome assembly FWWL01 (sample SAMEA103939775, study PRJEB20133) | metagenome
AAAAAGTATGCCAGTATGCCGACCGACTTTGTAGTCGGTACGTGGAATCTAGTGCATGAGCTCAGCGGTGAGCGAATTCCATATCGCAGTATCTTCTGCACCAACCTAGCGGAGCACATGATGTACATAACGTTGGCGCGAACGTGCGTTATGCGCGGCACTGGAGCGTCAGTTTCAACGGCGAGAGACTGGTTAATTCGCGAGGAATTAGACCCTGAGGACATCAAAAGGTGTAGCGCGGCGAAGAAGGTATGGTTGGCCACGGAAGACGGCCACTGGGGGTTCCTATTTGAGGTAAACGGGGAGAGGAAGTTTTTCCGTGCACTTGGTGCAGAGTTCGAGGCGATGTTCAACGGTGTGGCTCCTGAGACTGAGTCGGCGCTGATACAGATAGATCAGCATGTTGTTAGCGGGTTGCCGCTGAATAGGTCGCTTGTCATCGAGGTGGGGTACCGTGGTGTGGAGTGGTACGATCTCCAGTCTGGTGAGAGGATTGATGTACCTGTTATTGAGGCACGCACTAATCGACCTCAATCAATTGTGATGGAGAGCAACATGATTAAGCTGCCTGTTTTGGCGGATCCGCGCGACAGGTGGAGGCATCCAGTATATCTGCGCATCTCTGACAGGGGTGCGTGGGTATGGTGGAACAAGACGCAGGTGATTCATCTACATAGCGAGGTGGCTATAAGCTCGAACGGCCGCATTGAACACACGGATTCGTGGAGGGCCAAGAAAGGTGTCTGGGCTGTGTGATAGGAGGCATAGCGGCCATGATAGTAACCGTGATCAGGTGGGGAGGGCAGAGATATTTCAGTGTAAAGAATGACATCGGTGTGCGGCTAAATGTACATGCGGCGCACCTTAGCCCGGAGGAAGTGATCGCCGTACTGGAGAGGCTGGTTGGGCAGAAGGCGTTGCGCGTTAGCGCCGACACAATCGTGTTCAGAGGGGACGTCAGGAGCAAAGTGCCGTGTCCGGCGCACGTAGAGGATGAGAAATAGGGCTCTGTCCGGCGACAACTGGCGTGCCGCACGGGCGGCTGGAGCGGTTCCAGCCCGAGTTTGAGTAGGCATGACCTTGCTAGCGGGAAGGAGGTTAGTGATGAACCAGGCTGTCAAGGTGCGGATTGGGGGGTTGGAGTTCGTTTCGACCGGCGAGGGTTATGAAGTTGAGTTATGTGGGGAAAAGAAATTCCTCCACGGAGGGACTGAGCAGATTGTAAAGGCAATGGAGGTCTGGGCGGTAGAGGTGCTCGGGAGAGTTAGCTGGCGCGACGGTAGTGAGATACTATTTCCGGCGCCGGGCTACGTAACGGTAAGGGTGCCGGGCCAAGAGGCCATGGTTGACTGGTACGCCCTGACGATATTGCACAGGAATGCCCGCGGGTGCCCGGAGGCGTATCGGAACGGCGATCACTATTTCCGGTTCCTCAGGGGGGCGTGGGAGGAGCTGCCAGTCAAAAAATACCGGGTCATGCATAAGTACTTCTGTTGCGTCAGGCCGGTTCTGAGGGGCCTAGGGTTCATCGAAGAGGACGGGGCTTGGTACATACCCGACACGTGGGTGCCGTACCCCAACCTTATCATTGAACCGGTGGAGTAAGAGGAAAAGGAGGGGAAAATGGAGAAGATCAAACTGACTGTTGGCGGGCTCCTGATCAAGGCGTACGTTGAGCGCCAGCAGGGGCAGTACAAATGGACGTACACCTGTTGCGGGGAGACCGGCACCGTAGTAACTGGGTCGAAATGGGCCGCGATAGGGGAGATCGTGTTTGACGTTACCCGAAGTGTGCTCGACAAGTTTTACGGCTGGGCACTGGCGCACCAAGTCGATGGAAAAGTCGTATTCCGGGGAAACGTACACGGATGGGCCATAGTGCGCGTTAACGGAGTTAGGGCTCTGCTGCAGTTGACTGAGGTCGTTAGGTTGACCAGCACGACTGCTGAGGTCGCTATGGAATACCTCCGCCTGAAGCAGCAGAGAAAGGATATGATGACATGGAAGTCCGTCATCGCCGGGTCCGCGGAAGACGTAGCCGAGGGCAAGGAAATGTTGAAGTGCATGGTGCCCCTGTGGGTGTCGGACTGCGGATACCGCGAAATCGTGTGGGCCGCACCACCAAAATGGCAAATGCCCGAACTGCTGCGTGAGCGAATTGAGCGCACTGAGAGGTGCGCGATATAGAATGCGCGAAACCCCGAAATAGCTAGCTACGCACCCCAAGCGCTGCACGTAACCAAAGTGTGGCGCTTTTTTCATGCGCGCGAAACAGCAAAAAACAACTCCCTAACAACTCCCACACACACAGAGAAAGACACACACAACATACACACCTACCCCAACAAGATACCACACACACTACAGCGGCACCCCCGTAGGCTGTCCACGCGCGAATGCCCCCACTAATGGGTACTGCGCGGCTAAAATAAGGCACCCGCACGGGGGGTGTCAACAAAGCAGCGGGGCAACAGTTTGCTTTTCTCCTGCGCGAAAATTATGTACCTTTTGTGCGCGCGGGTATCGGAAAACACGGGGTGGATAGATTCAGTGGGGTGTATGCGGGTGGAAAATTATGTACCTTTTGTGCGCGCAGGGCAAAATTTGTGTGTTTCTGTGGCTGCGGGCAGTAGTGGTGCGGGGTATGGGTATAGCCATTGGAGGGGTACAGGCAGCGGATTATGGTGTCTGTGGCGGTGGTTGAGGCCGGCGAAAATGTACCTTTTATGCTCAGTTTCGGTGTGTGGTATCGAAATTCTCGGGGTGGATAAGAAATGCGGGGTTGAAAATTATGTACCTTTTGTGCGCGCGTGCAGGGAAGTTTCAGTTTTGCGGGGTGCGTATGGTGGAGGCGTGGAAGTGTCAGTTACACGTAAGTGACACGTAAGTGACACGTAAGTGACACGTAAGTTACACGTAGCGGGTATGGTGGAAGCGTATTTGGGTGTGCGTGCGGGTGGGGACTGTGTTCGGCGACAACTAGCGTGCCGTACGGGTGGCTGAGGCGGTTTCGGACAAGTGTGTGGTGAGGCTAGCGTTAATGGGAGTAGCGGTATGGCTGACGTAACGGTAACCACCATCGGTGACGTAAGGGTGAAGAAGACCTACATACCCGATGAGGAAAACTGGAGAAAGTTGCGAGTTCAGGCTGACGTGTACCGTCAGCGGAAGAAGCTCGGGACTGTGCGTGGTGAGTACTTTTACCAGTCGGTGTCGCCGTTGTTTGTAAAGGTCATTGACCTTACGACTGGGGACGTCATAGGGGAGGGAATCAGCGGCTTAGCACTGGTTGAGCGAGATATAGATCGTAAGATCAACCTATTGCTGAGCGCGTGGAAGTGAGCTATGGTGCTGAGGGTGCACGCTAGCGGCGAAGTTCCAGTTTGGCGTGCTGTAGGCGGTATCTCTGTGTGTATGTGTGGGTGCGTGCGGACTGTGTTCGGCGACAACTAGCTTGCCGTACGGGTGAGCGAAGCAGTCGCGGTCAAGTGTGTGCGATAGCGGTAGTTGTAAAGTGAGGTGACGTATGCGATATGGAAATTTGCGTGGTCCAATTCGGGTGGACGGCAGACTGTCAGGGACAAGTTTTGACGACTACTTGAAGAATGCTGTTCGAATTCGCTTGCCATACTGGCCGCTAAAGTATCAGGAGGTCTATCTAGTCCTGATTCCCCCGCTGCAGGGGGTAGGGGCGTTCCTGCTGAAAGGTGAGGGCGGATATCGATACCGTACTTGGCAGGAGCTACCAAGTCTTGAGCAAATTCGACAGTGGGTGCGTGGTCTAGATCAAGGCGACACTTGTGAGGCGGATACGCCTGATCAGTGTATTGAGGCAATTGTTAGGCAGGCCTTAGCCGTTGAGGCAGCATTAGGGGACAAGTAGTTAAGGAGGTGATGTATGGCGTGCAACCACAACGGTTGGGATATGTGCGTTGGTGAACTGTTCGGGCGGCAGCGGCTTTTCAAGTTGTGTTCACAAGGGCTAGCGTTGTATTGGCCCTACGGTTGGGAACACGAATTGGTGTACCCTGAAAAGCAGATAAAGAATGTACAGTGGATACCCCCCTGCCCTGAGCGTACGGTAATTGTGCAATTGCCGCCTCACCGGCTAGGGGGGTGTGAGGGCTACCTAGTTATGGTTGAGGGTTTTGAGGGCGCTGGGGTCTATTTCATAAGGCCAGGCGGGTACTCTTATCTGAGTTGGCGCCGATTGCCCTCAATGGCCCAGATTGAGGATTGGTACAGGGTGAAACAGCATCACGGGTATGTGTATTTTGCTATGTCGGATACAGAATGCGTAGAAAGTATCGTGTTAGATATCTTGGCGTATGAGGAAAAAATTATGCGGAACCGGTGACTTGGGTATATGCGGGCGCTTGCGCGTAGCAGGTAGTGGCGGGTAGTAACAGGGGGATTGACCATGGTGCCAATTCTAATCGTTACCGGAACCGACGGCCAAGATTACTTGGTAGTGGCGGTGCTTGACCGCGATAGCGGTAAATGGGTTATACAACTTATATGGCCCGACGGCACGGCCATTGACGCTCAGTTAGGAGAATTCGCTACCCTACGCGAAGCGCGTAGGGCGGCACAATTCGCGTGGTCCTGTGGCTGGACTGTCCAGCCACTGCTAAATTGAGCACCCGCGGAACTGCCCGCGGGCAGGTGCGGCGCCGTACTCAGCTTGAGCGCGGCGCTTTTTCTGTTGCGCGCATACGCCAATTCCCACTATCGCACATATCTGCGCGCACTGGCGGGCAGCCGACTAGCGAAAGTTGCAGTTTCAGTTTGACGCACCCCTATCCCCGTATCTTCGCGCATGCGTGCGGGCGTGCGTGCGGGCGCGAACCTTTTTTAGGCGTGCGTACGCGCGACTGCTGTTCGGCGACAGCTTTGGTGCCGGTCAGGCGGTGAGGCGGCGATAGGCGCCGCCCGGAGAACCGGTAACGTATCGTGAGGTAGGAGTTGTGCTATGGCAGCGGCAAAGCAGCGAATTGGTGAAGTCCTAGAATCGAAAGGCCTGGCAACGAAATGGGAAAAGGCGGGCAGGCAACGGTGGTACATTAACCGGGTGCATGGACTGCGCTGGGGGGCGCAAAACCTCAATGACGACGAATTGGGGTTATTCGCCGCGATAGTCAGGGGCGGACTGTGGGTTGACAGCGGCGGTAACTGGGGCACGAAATATGGCCCGCTGTCAAGACAAAAGGCGGTGCCGTCAGCAGTGTCGAGATACGTCAAATTCCTTAAAGAGCAAGCCGCCGACGGGCGGTCAACTGACTAAGCACTTGCCGCACCGCACGTCGGTGCGGCACGCATACCCCGTGCGGCTATGCCGTGCGGGGTACTTTTTTTGCGCGCACGCACCCAAAGGTGTCGCCGGACACACCCACGCCCGCGCGCTCGCAGTTCCAGTTTCGCCCCTATTATGGCCGCGAAGCGGCCAAGCTCCGCCCTCGCCCCTGGTGGCTCCATCCTCGGTTCTTCGGCCGTGCACCCACACACTCCGCCCATAGCCACAGCCGCACAGGCGGCGAAACAGGGCTAGGTTCGGCGACACAGCGCCACGCCCCCAGTCCTGCCTTTAGCGCTACCCTCAATGCCTCAGCCAAACGTGCCGTGCCTTTAGCCCTGCCCTCAGTGCCTCAGCCCCGCGCTCAGTGATACAGCCCAACATGCCGGGATAGAGCTCTGTGGCCAACATTACCGGCACAGCCGTTCCTTTAGGGAGTTCGCACGCGCACGCTCAAGGCAGCGCCTTTGGGGGGGACAACCGGCACGGTGCGCAGAACAAGGTATGGCGCGCAAAAAAGCCTCCAGCCAGTGGCTGGAGGCCCGCACCCACGCGGCGGGGGTGCATGTGGACTGTCAGGGGACTACCCCACCCACTCCCTGGCGCTAAGGCGGTACAACCGGCCGTTGTGGACCACTTGTACGCCGTCGAGCATCTCCAAGACGACGTCCAGGTCGATTGCCGCTGCCCACGCGAGGGCGCTGTAGCGGAGTTGCGGTCCTATGCCTAACTTCCGCTCGACCATACAGAGGGCCCTGTCAAGCTCATCATGGAGCTGCTCGAGGGCGATGTCCAGCACCTCAGACCCAACATCACTCGACACACTGTACCGCATGACGGAACTCCTCACTACCGCGGTCAGCTGCGGCTTGCCACTGGCGGCATGCCCACGCACGCACTTGTCTGCCAGCGTCAGTCGCCTGACCGCTCTGCCCATGAGGCACACCAGTTGTCGCCGGACCCGCCAGCCGCGGGATGCGGCACCCCCCTCGGGCCCCCCATGAGCCAGTTCCGGGACCGGTTAGTACCTATTCCCCTCGTTGTCATATCGCGTTCCCCGCGTTGTCGTATCGCGTTTCCCGCGTTGTCATATCACGGTGTGTTTTGCGTGTTTGCTGTCAGTTGCTTTTGTATCTGTCAGTCGTGTTTGTGTATGGTTTGGGGCTTTGATGTCTTTTGTGTCGTGGTGTTACAGGTTTTGTGTTTGTTGTGCTTTGTGGTTGCGGATGAGGGGGGGTGCTTTGTGGGGCATGGGTGTCTAAAAGTTGAGGGAGCTGGTGTATAGTAGTGGTAGTGTGGGTTATAGGAGTAGGTACCCGGTGGTGTAATGGTAACACGAGGGGCTTTGGACCCCTGATTCCAGGTTCGAGTCCTGGCCGGGTAGTTAGGGGAGGGAGTGGGGTAGTGTTGTGCGGGGGTGGTTGGAGCTATTTCGGAGTGGGTCTTATTATGGGGCGGTGTCTTTTGCGTGTGTGAGCTTTTTGGGGGTGTTGCGCTATGGTGTCTGTGCGCCGGCTGGGGGCGTTTTGTGGGGTGGCGGGGGGTAGTGGGGTGTGTTGTTGTGGCCGAGTAGTGGTGGACAGGTATTGACAGGTTGCTTGTTTGTGTGCTAACATGCTGGCGTCATGAGGCGTGGTTGAGGATTTAGGTTGGTACGTTATGGCCTGGGGACAGGAGCGGTGTTATGGAGCGGGAATTGCGGATGTGTGGGGTTGAGTTTGATTTTGCGGAGTGCAAGTTACGGGATGACATACGTCAGGCGGCGCATCGGCTTGGGGTTAGGCAGGGGCGGTATTTGGTTGATGCTTACTATTTGTTTCAGGAGCAGCGTAAGAGGCTGAACAATCAGATATTGGCGTTGTCGGATGCTGGGGAGCCGGCGACGGTGTTAACGTATTTTGCGGATCAGATGGAGCGGTTGGAGAGGGGGATAAGGAAGGTATTGGATTATTGGACGAGCAATTCGGTGGTAGGGCGCTGGGCGAAGGGTCAGTATGGGATTGGGCCGGTGATTACGGCTGGTTTGATGGCGCACATTGACATGGAGGTGGCGAAGACGCCGGCGAAGGTATGGAGGTATGCTGGGTTGGACCCAACTGTGAAGTGGGAGAAGGGGCACAGGAGGCCGTGGAATGCGTCGCTAAAGAGGTTATGTTTTCTGATTGGGGACTCATTTTGCAAGTTTCACAAGAGGCCGGAGTGTTTTTATGGTAAGCTGTATGAGAAGCGGAAGGAGTATGAGGTAGCGAAGAATGAGAAGGGTGACTATGCTGAGCAAGCGAGGGTGTTGTTAGAGACCAAGAGGTATGACCGTAGCACGGAGACGTACAAGCATTTGTCTAATGGGAAGTTATCTCCGGCGCACATTGACATGCGTGCGAGGCGATGGGCGGTGAAGATATTTTTGGCCCACTATTGGGCTGTGGCATATCGTGACCATTACAAGGTGGACCCGCCGAAGCCTTATGCGATTGCGCATTTGGGCCATGTTGATGAGATACCTGTGCCTGGGTGGCCATTTTGAGCGATAAGCCGTGTTATGCCAGTTGACGAACCTGGTACCCAGTTGTCTCACGAAAGGTGAGTGTGCAGGCAACCGTGACGTATGATGTGGCAATAGGATGGAGTGAGCCAGCGTACGTCAATTGCGATGAGCGAACCACTGAGCATGATGGACCACTTCTCTGGAGTGAGCCAGTGTACGTCAATCGCGATGAGCGAACCACAAGGCCGGATGGACCGATTTCCCAGAGTGAGCCACGCCAAGTATGTTTCATAATGCGGAGCGAGCCACTTCCAGCGATGTTGCGGCCTTGAGGAGCGAGCCAATTGACGAGCGATCCAGGTTGCAAGAGGTACCAGGCAGGGTAAGAGAGCCAATTGACAAGATGATGCATCGAAAGCGAGCGAACCCCAGGAGGCGATGTAGCAGGAGCCAAGAGTGAGCCACTGGCGTGGATGCTACAAAGTCTGGGAGCGCATCCTTTTTTCCAAATGACCCGAGGCATGAACCCGAACGTGCGTGTTGTCGCCCTGTGCGCGACGTATAATCGCCCGGCACTCGTTGCTAACGCCATGGCGTGTTTCAAGGCCAACTGGGAACGCTACCCACGGAGTGTCATGCTAATCTATGACGACAGTGGCCTGTATCGAGACAGCGATGATGGTATTTTTTGGTTCAGGAGCACACATGAGCGCTCGCCAAGCCTCGGCGCGAAGTACAATAGAATGGTGGAATGGGCGTACGAACGTTGGCCGGACGAGGAACTCATGTTCGCTGTCTGGGATGATGACGACGTGTACCTACCGAACCACATCGCGGCTAACTTGAAAGCCGCTAGCGAAGCGAACGCTCGCTGGAATCATCCATTCTATGTGTACAGCGACTACGGCTTCTCTCGAGAGAACTACGGTCTGCGTAGAGAGCCGGCTGCAGGCATGTTCCATGCAGCTGTTGCCGCGATCTTGCCGCGAGATGGCGGGCCCAGATGGCCTGAGAACCAGGCTCTAGACTATGATCAGCAATTTATAGCCATGCTCCACAAGGCATACGGCGAACCCGGCCGGCCAGATAAGGTAGCCAACGAGCCAACGTTCATATTCAGGTTCGGATCGACAGGAACATGGCATGCCCAGTACTACTACGGACGTGGCCCAGAGTGGTACGCGCTAATCGGACGTGAGTATGCGCCATCCGAGACGGGCATCCAGATCGAGCCTAAGTTTGACGAGATCACCGAGCGGCTCTACGCCGTGTGGGACAAGACGGGATCATTGAACTGTATGTGCATTCGGCATTGAAAGGATACCACTGTGGCACGTCGCACCCGTGTCGGCGTACTTGGCTACGTCATACCTGATATGGAGTCCATCAGTAGCAACTGGGAGGTGCCGACTCACTATGGAATACTCATCGAGACCCGCGGCCATAAGTTTGTTTTCAGAGGCGTGGCGACTTGGCATCTGACGGAAACCTTCCCGTCTGCATACAAGATGATAAGGAAGGCAGTTAGGCGCTGGGTTGACCAAAAGCTTCTGCGTCGCGTTGAGGCATTCGGCGCCATGCAGCTCGTCAAGCGCGACCTAAAGAAAAAGCATCGTGAGGCGGTGGCTATGTACCTCCGGGTAGTCTATGGCTGGGGGGACAAGACTAAGTAGCAGGTCCACGCCAAAGGAGGATGATACATGAACTCCAGAAGAAAAGGCAAGACTGGTGAGCTTGACGCCGTTCATGCGTTAGAAAGAGCCCTCAACGTGCAGGCGCGGCGAGGCGTCCAGTATAAAGGGACCCCAGACTCACCGGACGTGGTTATCCCACTACCTGTGCACATTGAGGTTAAGAGGCGGGAGCGTGTGAACCTCTACGAGGCGATGGAACAAGCGGCTGAGCAATGTGGGGCTAAAATTCCAGTCGTGATGTGGAGGCGCAATCGTAAACCTTGGCTCGTATGCGTACGCCTTGAGGACCTTGCTCGTTTAGCGGAGGTCATCGTTAACGGGAGCCCCAATCATGCAAGAGGTGACATGCCAGATGTGCAGTCGGGCGACCACTGACTGGTACCCGCGCCACCCGGTAAATGGCAACAAAGCAACCATCTGTGCAGACTGCTACGAGCGCTTACTAGTGCGGCACATGCGTCGGTATGCGGTTCCAGACCGTAAAGCACGCGAGTGGGAGCAAATGCGATACCTGCGCGGGCCACAGCGAAGAAAGCACCACGCACGGGGGAACCGGAGACGGCTGGATGACTAACGTATGGTACAATACGACAAAGGCTAGGTATCCTCAGTCTTGCGGCACCATGACCACGTGCATAGCTCCAACAGGCCGAGGCAACAAAAAAACCTAGTGCAATTAGTCAGAGGTGATACCATGACAAACGAAGAATATACGATCTTGATCAATGAATTGCAGACGGACCCACTTGGGATCGGCTATGCGAATATGAGCGATGATGAAGTAGCCGCAGCGTTAAACGAGCCGCGAGTGCCTGTGCCAACTCAACGCTTCGTATCGCTGAGAATGATCGCTGCAGTGCTCGATGATAGTGAATATGCGACCCTAAAAGCAGTTGTTCAAACTCAAGCCGAACAATCCCCGCGTGTAGCCGATATGCTCCGATTTCTTGAGAGCCCGTGTGACGATTCCGGTACGACAGGCGGCTTAGATTTCGGATTTGAAGGCGTTAGGCAATGGATCGAGAGTATGCCGGGGCTTTCAGATGCGACCAAACGCAAGCTCTTGGCGCTCGGGGAACGTTTGGCTTCACGGGCAGAGGTTTTAGGCTTGCCGCAGGTGTACCCCGGTCATATTAATAGTGCTCGTAAACTGATGGGAGGATCATGATATGGGCTTGCCAGATTATTTAGGTCCAACGACGGCAACAGCGCGAACAAGCGGGATTTCGAATGCCAGTGTTGCTAATGCCTCTAACTACTTAGGCTCCGACATAGACAACGCTACGAATCTTGATGGCATTGCAGATATCGAATGGATTTGGCAATATTCAACAGCGCCCACGGCCAGTAAGACGTTATCGCTGCATATTCTCTATAGCTATGATGGAACAAACTATGAAGAAGGCGGTGTCGGGGTTAATCCATTGCCGCATACGATCATTCGCGCAGTATCGCCGCCTGCTGATACCAACACACACCGCGTATGCTTTAGCGTGCCAATCGAACCGTATAAGTTCAAATTGCTAGTCCGCAACGTGGATACAGCCCAGACGGTGACGACAACTGTCAACATCAAGACCCGCAAAGACGCACAGATCAGCGATTAGCCATGAGTGCCTTATATCCCAAGATGCGAGAACGCCCAGAATATTTCAGGATCAACCGCAATTCGCCGCTGTGGGATGGGCTGGTGTTTGCGGGGTTAGGCGGACAAGGATGTGTGGGGTCAACACGTTTCGCTGATTCTGGTCCATATGGCACTCATGGTACGCTCATCAACATGGACCCGCGTACACATTGGGTATGGGACAAAACACTGCGTCGCTGGACTACGTATTACGATAAGACTGCCATAAAGTGTGTTGAATTTGGTCGCATTGAGAGGTGGTTCTTCGACAACAAAAATTTTACTGTCGCGATATGGAAATACGCAACGTCGAGCTATAGCGACACAACTCGCATATTCTTACAGCACGAGGCGGTCAACCCGCCATATACAGGATGGACGATTCAGTATTATGCGGGGTACTTTTGGTTTCTGAACACAACCTGGACATTGGCTCAGCCAACAAATACCTGGTACTGCATAGTTGGAGTTCTTCGTCGAGGAGCAACAATTGAATCATTTGTTAATGGCGCGCTGATAGCTTCGAACGCCGATCCTGGTGGAATTAACCTAGCCTGTAATCGCAAGGCGCGACTGGGAAATTTTGACCCTGGATATGCGTATCAAAACTTTACTGGATTTCTTGCCGACCCACTGCTATGGGAAAGAGACTTAACATCTTCCGAAATCGCCGCTATTGCCGACCCCTCCAACGTCGATCTCCGTGTCGGTGGCGTACCGTTGATTCTGCCGCCGAAACGAAAGTTCTTTGAAGTTGCCGTTGTTCCAAAGCACAAGTATTGGTCAAAACGTCCGCCAGTTGGAGCCGGTATGGGGTATTAACATGATCCACAAATCAATCTCGCGTGTCATCTTTTTGCGGGCCTTCGACATGACCGGCGATTATCCGGTGCCGAAGACCGGCTATGCGAGTTCTATCACTGTATATAAGGTCGAAGATAGCGGCACTCCCTCGTCTATCGGCAATCCCAGCGAAGTCGATGCCACAAACTGTCCAGGCCTTTATCGCATCAGTATTACGTTCGGCGGTGACAGCAATGCGATTTATGCGAAAGCGGCGGATAGCGGCATCGTCATCGAGATCGACGGCATCTATGCCAATACAGGGGCGATTCCGTCAGCGTCCGCAGGTCAATCCGGCGGTTTGCCGGTGATCGGGGCGGCGCCGCTGACGAACTTAGACGCCAGCATCACCAATATTCCGCAAAGTGTGTGGGCCTATGCCACGCGCGGCTTGACTCAGCCTGTCACGGTTGGCGATTACAGCTCCGGTAAAGCGCCAGATGAATTGATGAATGCCCATGGCTACACCACGGCCCGCGCGATCAAGCTAGACAACCTCGACGCCACGATCACGTCGCGCGCCCCTGCGTCCACGGCGCTCAGCAACACGATCTGGACAGACGCGCGCGCAGCAAAACTCGACTACCTGGTTGGCAGTGTGGCGACACAGGCTGACGTACAAGACATCGCTCAGACAGTAGCCAAGCTTCAATTCCAGGAAGGCACCAACTATGTGCTTGCGCTGGCCAAGACGGTCGAAGATAAAGACGGATACTCCCTAACGTCTGCGTACGATCGCGCGAAGACAGCGCTCAGCTACACTGAATATGTGACGCCAGACAATACCTCGATTAGCCAAATTAAGACTCAGACAGACAAGTTCGCATTTCAGCAGATCGACGGCACTGACTACGTCCTCGCGGTAGCCAAGACGGTTGAAGACAAAGAAGGATATTCCCTCACATCCGCATATGATCGCGCAAAGACGGCGCTCGCATACAGCGAGTATGTGGCGCCAGACAACACCTCAATCAGCCAAATCAAAGCGCAGACCGACAAACTGGCCTTTCAACAGATTGGGGACACTAACTATGTGCTCGCCCTAGCAGACGTTGATGAGCAAGCAATTGCTGATGCGGTGGTGGAGGCCATGCAGGATGAGCTCATTCAGGTTATCGTGACCCCGGCCCCCGCTACTCCACAGCACATCTATACGGACGCCGGAACCATTGTACTCCACACCCATGAGAAGGTACGGGCGTCATGGTACCTCAGCGGCGTCGATCTCAGAGGCCACAACCTCTACATGATCGTGTACCTAGCATCTAACGCCGGCAAGGCAATCAAGACAATTCCACCAGAAAACTTTACGATTTCGTATGATACAGAGGGGTCGCTTATTAGGGTGGAGGCGGACGACGCATACATGCCGCCACCGGGACTGTATAATTACGTTATACGAGACGAAAGTATTGACAGTGTCATACTGGCTGGTACACTAGAAGTCAGACAGGCCCCTAACGTCCAGTAAGGAGAACGCCTATGTTTCCGACTCAGCTTGTACGTCTCGTCTTGGAGGTTATCCGCGACATCACAGCCGTCGCAGTCGATGGTAAAATTAGTAAGGAGGATGGTCTGCAAATCGCCTTGACGGCCTTAAAGGTGGCCGAGTACGTAACCCGGTACACCCCTACGCCGTGGGATGATCTGGCAGTTGCAGCAATCACTGACATCATCAAGGCGAAGTGGGACGTCATTTGGGACATTATCAACCGTTCCGGCGCCACAGGCCTTGATGTTGCCGCCATCGAGAAACTTTTTGAGGAAAGAGCGTGACACTCGTGGATCATTGCCTACAATACGGATTCGCCGGTTTCGCCTTTCTAATGCTCGTGCCATTCCTGTACGCCTTTGTATTCCTTTTCCGGGGATACTGGCAGCTCAGGGATATTGTGGACCGTCACGTGTCCATGATCATGGACGTGATTTCGGAAAACACCAAAGCTATTAATACGCTGTGCGCTACAGTCGATAGACTGCGCGAGGTAGTCGAGGGCGAACCCTGCTGTCACTGCGAAGACAGACAAGGAACAGACCGTGAGTGACGCCGAATTAGAATCTATCCGTCAGCAACTTCAGGCATTAGCCCAGCCGATGGACGCATTCCCGAAGGGTGGGAATACGGCTGGCCTAGACTCTTTCCTTGATAGTGAGGACCAAGATGATGGCGAGGATCAATCCGGAGTTGAAGAAGGCGGCGACGCCGAAGTTGATGAGGGAGGACAACCTGAAGAATACGAAGAAGAGGAAGGGATCGGAGAAGATTCCGATGAAGCCTACGAAGCCGAAGGTGGTGAAGAAGAATCCGAAGAAGAATCCGAAGAAGAAGACGTAGAGGAAAGCGGGGCTACGGCTGAGGCCACAGAGGAATGCCCGGAGTGCGCCAAGGAGGGTATCGATGCCTCGGCCTTAGCGCCAGCCCAGCCCGAAGAAGGGCCATTCCTGAAATGGCTTCGCAACAACTTCGGCAACGAAATTGCTGAAGACCTTCGCAACAAATATCAAGGTAATGAAGCCGAGATCGTCAAGGGGCTGGTTGAGGCCTGGCGCAAGGTTGGCGCCAGAGATGACCAGGCATGGCTGGCCAAGCAGCTGGAGCAAATTTATGGGCAACAGGGGCTTCAGGCGCTCCTCACCGGTCTCCAACCCCAAGCGTCTCATGTGCCCACCTCGAGTGCAACCGCGCAGGCTCCTCCCCAGGTCGGACAGAACGCTCAGCCTCAAGCCGACGCGCTGAAGCCCCCTGTTGCTTATGATCCAGACTGGCCACGGAAGGTTGCTTTCGATCCGGAGAAAGGGAAATACGTTCCGACGGCCATTGGGACAGATGAGGATGTAAAAAACTATGAGAAGTTTCTGGTATGGCGCGAGCGCGTCGTCAATCAGTTCGCCTCCGATCCCGTCGGGTTCATTAAGCAGTACGTCACCGCCGAGCTACCAAGGTTCAAGCAGGAACTTATCCAGGAATACACAAAGCAGCTCTACAACCTTGCTCAGCAACAGCAGGTTATCAACGGATTGGCAACCTTTTATCAATCCAACGCAAGGTTGCTCTTTGTGCAAGGGAACCCGGAAGCGGGCCTAACCAAGCTCGGTCAGGCGTTCGAGCGGTATAAGCAAGAGCTTTACCAGAAGGCCCCAGGGATTGCGCACGACCCAATTAGCTGGAACAACTTGGCCCTAGAATTAGCGAAAAAGGACTTCGTTATCAAGGAACCAAGGCCACAGCCTCCGGCGCGGCAAGAGCGGCGCGTACGTCAATCCAAGCCAATCACGGTAGAGGATTTAATAAAACGCGGCTACTCCCTTAGCGAGGCATACGCTGCGCTAGAGCGAGCGACCCAAGAATAGCGTCCCACGGGGCACTAAGTGACCGGGTGCTCCACGGGCGCGACTGCACACGGACACCCGCATCAGCGGCCCGCAACGGCAGTCCTTGGTAACGATGCCGGTCACACATTCTCCGCCATTTGGGGGATGTTACGATGCCTATGATGCAACCGATCACCGCCAGAATTGCCTCGGCGGCATACAATCTTTATCTCAACAATGAGATTAGTAAAATTTACCCGCGGTGCCCTGGGCTTGGTGTTCTCCAAGCTTATCGCCGCATCAGTTACAACAACGGTGGCACAGAGGTCCACTGGTTCCCTCGATTCCGGCGTCGGTCCATTGAGGCCAACGTCGGCGACCAGGTTGCCCTGTCGTTCATTGCTGTTAACACCCGCCTGGAGGCACGCCTGCCATGGCGGCATTACAGCCTGACGGAACGTATTGGGCGCCACGAGCGTAAGGTCGCTAAGAACCAGAAGCAGCTCTCCATGATCGTGGAGCGCATCACGAAGGAGGCTTTGCAGGATTTTGAATTTGACTTCAAGCGCAAAATCTATGCAAACGCCAATGCAGCTGGTTCCCTGGACATTGCCGGACTCGGCACATACACGCAGCCGGGCTCAATGATCAGTACAAGCAACACGCCTTGCGCCGACGGTAACGGCACATACGCCGGCTATTCTTTGGTCCTCGGTGCGTTAGGCGGAACGTGGACCGGCTACTGGCCGATTGGATCAGGCGATGCCGAGTATTCGGCATGGACTCCGATCTTGATCAGTGCCACGGCGGAGTTCTGGTCCACTAGCGCCGATGAGCGGAAGTGGTCCGCATCGTGGCAGAAACAGCTGCGGTTTGCCAAGACGTACCTGCAAATGCTGACCGATACCGACCCGAAGGTTGTTCTGCTAACGCCGGAAATGCTCCGGGTCGCGGCCGACTCCTTGTCCATGTATTACCGACTTGAGGTTACCGCCAAGAGCCCCATTGTGGACCTTGGTATCCGCAGCCTCAACTTTGACGGCATGGAGCTTGTCGCCGACTCGGCTTGCACGTCGGGTGTTGCATACGTGTTTGACCCCGCCAACTTTGAACTGATGTGCTTAGGCAGTCAGCTGGTGGAGCGGGCGGAAGACACGGACATCACCACGCAGACCGAGTTGATTCGGTTCGATTTCGACGGCCAGTTGGTGACTTACACTCCAGCCGCCGTAGCCGCGATCTTCAACGCAACCACTTGATAGCATCAGGAGGTGGATCCATGCAAACCAATATCCTTCCGTTCCCTCGTGGTAAGACGTTCAGTCAGGGTAACGCAGACGCCATTCCGGGCAGTGCCATTGGGTCAGTAGAGGGCGCTGTCTTTTACGTGAGGGATGACGACCTCAACCCTGGTAGCGAGCAACCGATGGTTCTGCGAGCGGTCAGGTACACCGGAACCAGCGACTATACGGTCGGTGCCGTCGGTGAAGTTGTTGCTCTTACCGAGAGCGACAATCTGTTGAGGACGTTTAGCGCCAAGGCTACCAGTGGCTCGAAGGTGCCGCGCCCTCTGGACACTAAGTACCCCGTGGGCTTTGTAATCAAGCCTGGGGATATCGTGTACGTCATCGAACAAGGAGTTGTGTCCCTCCCGTCGGTCACGGGTAACACGTACGGCTTCGGTCTCGGTATTGTGCCAAGCGCCACATCCGGCAAGGTCACGAAGACAGCAGCCGCTGGCGTCTGTATGGCTATGGCACTTGAGACCGTGGCTACGACCGCCACCTCGATTAAGGCGCTGGTTGTGCCGATTCCGGGTACCTACTTGCCAGCCTCGTGATCTCCATGATTAGATGTGTTGCCGATGGTGTCATCACCGACTATCCCGTTGTCTTCGTTCCAGTTGACGGGTCCACGGCCCGCGCTCGCTGTGACTTAGACTGCGGCTTAGAGGCACCCATCGGCATCCTTGCAGAAGGTCCCTTGGCAGTTGATCTTAGCCGGTATGAACCTGGTGATAAGATCACTGTCGAGGGACCCATTGTTTGGATGAACAATCTTGACATTTCCAAACCTACCTGTGTGATAAGGGCGGAGCACATTTATGCTAAGCGGAGCGGACCTGTACCGCCCCCTGCCGGTTCTAGCGAAGTTTCATGAGTCGGTAGCTAAGTGGCGCATTATTGACGGCGCTAACAGATGTGGAAAGACCCTCGCCGGTGCCGTAGAGGTTGCAAGGGCGGTGCTAGGCAAGGGTGTTATGCTACCGGAACGCGATGGCGTCGCCATTTTTCTTGGGCTGAAGCGTCCGCATCTAGCTACTGTCTGGCGCAAGCTGACCGAGCCCGGCGCATTCAGCGTCATTGTTGACCGTAATACCAGGACTCTCCGGCCGATCCGGGTTCTCGAGGATGGCACTATTGATCCTGAAGATGAGCAGCGCCGCAGTGAATGGCTTCCGGCACCGCCATTAATACCGGAACAATTCATTGAGGAAGTTACGTACGTTGACAAGGTAGAGCGTGTACCCCGGTTCGTGCGCTTCACGACGGGATGGACCCTCAAATTTTGCTCGTCACTGGCCAGACCGGAACAAGGCGAGGCTTACCACTTAGCGTGGATTGACGAAGCTGTGGCGTCGCAGGCGTGGGTCGTTGAATTGGCTCGTGGGCTTGTACACTTTGGACCTGACACCATCAAGCCGCGCGGTATTTGGACAGCGACCCCACAAGCGATCAACAAGCTTATCTGGCGGTTGCGGGAAATTGCAAGGTACTCTGACTCCGATATCGAGCACTTCCCGATTAGGATGGCACAGAACCCGTACATTCGGGCCGGGGAGATGGAACAATTTGGGTCCATCCTAACAGACGAGGAAAGACGTGTCCGCATTGATGGCGAGCACGCTATCCTAGCCAACAAGGTCTATCCCATGTTCGAGCCGTGGGGTCCGCATGGCTTCGATGAAGCCGACATCAATGAGACGTGGACCCACTATATGGCTCTCGATCCAGGGCGTGTCAGTTGCGCAACTGTGCTAGCCGCCGTTGATCCTGGTGATAAGCACATCTGGGTATATGACTCTTGGATTCACGAACGCGGAGACGCCATCAGCTGGGCGCAGTCCCTCCTGGACCACGTCCGGTGGCCGATTGCTGTAGCTATTATCGACTTCCAAGCTGGTACCACCCATCCTATGGGGTCACCCAAGGCGGTCGCGCAGTTCTACTGGGAAGCGCTAAGCGACGTTGGCATTAAAGTCCTGACACGCGGCCCGCTATTTGGATTTTTCCCCGGCTGTCGTGATGTTGCCACACGTGTACAGGCTACGCAAATGGCTATGGCGATTCGCCACGTTGGGCCGTGGGTAGGGACACCGCGACTGCGCATAAAGCGTGGTGCTAACAATGCTCTGGTCGATCAGATCATGCTAGCGATTGTCGATCAGAAACAGCGAGTTCGACGCGCGCGCGGTGACGATGACCTCCTGGACGCCTTGGAGTATCTATGTGCAGCCAATCCAGTATATCGACCAGACCTAGCCACCATCGACCATCGCAACGAAAACGTGTATTCTAATTATTTACGGAAGCGTCGTTGGAATCGGACTAAGGCTGATTTCGGAAGGTTCTTGCAGATAGGGTGAGCCAATGGAGTATGAGAAAAACTTTTCGCCTGGAATGGTCGTAAAGGTACGGCCTACGCCAGACAGTCACGAGGAACAGATTGGCATCATCTTGAACGTCAAGGCTGGTGCCGTCGATGCCTTGTGCTTTACCAAGTTTGGAATGGTCTATCGGAGGGACCTATGGAACGAGTCTGACGAGCGCGTTGAGCGTAGTGCGCCACTTTTCACCGATCCCGCCTTCTCGGACCGAGGCATCTTTCGCGTGATCGGTGTCATCGGCGCACCGTCAGAGCTTGGAAATCTAATCAGCAGGCTTAACAGCCTGGAGGAAGCCTATGATAGACTAGAGAAAGAGCTAGCTGATATTCAGAGCCGTCTGCGTTCCTTAGCGGATACAATTCAGGTCTTACGGTCAGCAGAAGTGGAACCTCAGAGAAGGGTGATGCGACGTGTCCCAGTGGATCGAACAACTGACTAACTTCTGGCTAAAGAAGATCAGAGAGGCCCAGGAGAAGAAGGAGATACTGTTTGGCAAGAGTGCGCGGCTCCTGTGGAGCTTCTTCAAAAAGTCCTATGCCGACATTTACATCGAGCAAGCAAATGTCCTCGAAACATATGGACTCAACGCCATCTCGGAGATGCCTCACTACAAGCCGCGCATCAACAAGGTCTTCGAGTACGTTTCGCTGTACCTACCCTTCGTTGCGGCACGGGTCCCCACGCGAGTGGTACGACTGCGCAAGCCTCCCAACATGGACCTCAATGAAATCCTCTCGACGGAGGCTCGCGCTCAGTGGAATGAGAAAGAGAAGGCTGCCAAGCTCCTTGAATGGTGGCTAAACTACTGCGCGTTAGAGACCGACCTGGATGCATCGCTGAAAAGCGCCGTTCAGGAAGCGTTGGTCAAGGGTCGCGGCGTCGTATGGACAGAGCTGGTGACTGACGACAATACCTCTGGGGAACGTGTCATGGTTACGTCCTCCCCAGATTCTGTTGACAATCTGTTTTGCGACCCAGATGCAAGGACATGGCGGGACGTTGGGTATGTGATTCGCAGGCGGGTCAGTACGCTGTATGAGGCACAACTGCGCCTTGGCTTACCTGACGAAGTAGCCGAACGACTCCCAGGTCCATCGGCATTGACGGCCGTCCCAGAGGATTTCATCATTGCCGAGGCCAACCGGGGTACCAGCCTTGTTGTCGGCGATAAGACGAGACCGGTCGTGTACTACGAGGTTTACAGTCGCGTCGGTATCGGCCATTATCTTGCACCAGGAGATGAGTTAGATAAAGTCCGCGGCGCTCTCGACCAACTCGGTCGCTATGTAATGCTTATCCTCGCCGAGGGCATCCCATACCCCCTAAATCTACGCCCAGACATGCTTAATGGGACCACGGCTGAATTGTCCAGGGCGCTGGAGTGGCCCATACCCATCTATGGCGACCCGCTTGACCCTTGGCCCTGCACCGTGCTCGACTTTATCCCGGAGACAGATTCGCCGTGGGCCATCTCTCCACTGGAACCAGGAATCCCGTTCCAGGTGTTTCTGGATCAATTGTATGGATACATCATGGAGAGATCGTTTCAGTCGGCTCGCACCATCATTGTCACGTCCCGCGAGCTAGAGCCAATGGTGGCAGAAAAGTTGACGTCCTCTCAGCCGATTGAAATTGTGTCCGTGCCACAAGACGTCTTGATGACACTCCGTGACGCCATTGCCCCCATTGACTTGCCGCCAGTCAAGGCAGACATATGGCATGTCGTGCAATTCATCGAACGCGCCTTCGAGCGTGCCGTAGGCCTTGACCCTCTTGTCTATGGCGCAGCCCAGCGGCCAGCACCACGGTCAGCCACGGAAGTTGAAATCCGCCACCAATTCCTAACCTCTCGCCCTAACGAGATGGCTGATACTGTTGAGCGCTGGCAGTCTAGAGTTGCCGCTAAGGAAGGAATTGCCTCACGGATGTTCATAGGTCCGACCCAGATTATGCCTGTGCTGGGCGAGACAGAGGATACATCTTACGACTCAATGGCTATCCACCTATGGCAAAAGTACGTCGTTGAACCTGATCCATACAAGGCCGCAGCAGAGTTGGAATTTGACGTCGTATCCGGCTCGGGACGGCGCATCAACAAGCAGGTGCTGACCGACATTGCTATGAACATTGTGCAGCACCTGACACCAATTGCAATGAAGATCGCCGAGAGCGGCAATGTGGAACCATTCAATAAGCTCATCAAGTTCCTGTCGCTTGCATTAGACACCGATCTATCCGAGTTTATGTTGATGCCACCCCAGCCCCAACCTGTACCACCTGCTACTGGAGAGCAACATGTACCTGGCACTAATCAACCCCCTGCGAGCGGGCCTGCACCAGCAGGTCCAGGCGGATTGCCGATGCCCACAGGCGGCCCTGAAAGTGGAGCCCCAGGCGGAGTCCCGCCTGAGATGCTCAGCATACTGCAACAGCTCGCTGCAGGCGCAATGCAGCCTACCTAACGTGTTACTGCACGGTGGCATATTCGTTAACGTCACACAACCTATAGCAGATGTACAGGTGGAGGTCACAGCATGTTTGCGATAGGCACGACGCACTACATTAGCGTATGGCCAGTAGTTGACTACGCCGGCAATCCGATAACCACGGCGACCTGGGACGTAAAGCTCCTAGATTCGCAGTCCTCTGTAGTTGCCACCGGCTCGATGGAGTATGCCGGCGACACGCGGTATATTGGATATATCACTGTGCCAAATGATGCGGAATCTGGCGCCACCTACACGCTTCAATTGGTTGGTACAGCGACTGTTGACGGGGTGGATTACTCATGGCGGCTCGAAAGAGAAGACCAGGCAGGCGTGCAGACATTCTGAAGCGGCTTAGAGAGCTCCGCAGTGACTTAGGTGTCCCATACGTCATTGCAGATTCTCTACCGGCACGCGCTCCCAGCTACAATCCGTCGTTAGCGAGATTTCCAGGCGACCCGGAGGCGTACGTCGAGTCTCGTTCTGATATCAAAAAGCTACTGCAAAAACGAGGGTGGGGCGCACAGGGAATTGTTGAAATGGAACCGCAACGCTGGTCTGACAGTTCCGAATACACTGTGGCTGATGACATTATCGAGCGCAGGATCGCGGAGCAAATTGCTCTTAACGGACCGATGTCTGAGGATGCTATCGCCGAGGAAAAAGAGCGCCTTCGGGCTCGACTTTCTGGCAGGCGGCAAAAGATCGCATCGCTAGAGGACGCGAACAATGTACACGGTCAGTGACATTCTCGATACCGGCATTCAGCACGCCCAATCACTTGGGCTCGGCCTAAGTCCGGGGCTGTTGCGGCGACTGTGCGAGAATGCGATATTTGGCGTCGCCGGAATGGGGTGGCGATGGTACCAGCGCAGGGAAATTATCCCACTGCATGCGCCCGTTGTCGCTACCGGGTCACTGCGGCAAAATGTCATGACGCTCCCGACCGGCATGGGCGCCGAGTGGATGCTTGAGCAACCCATACGGATACTCAACCATATCTACACAATCACGCACGTTGCCGGTGACGTCCTCACTCTCGACGGATCGCCTCTCGGTAATTCCGAGGCTGTCGAGATGCCATGCGTTGTTGGGCACGCCAGAGTGCTTCTAGGATATCGGCTCGGTATCGTCAAGTATGTTGCAGTTGACGGCCGTGAGCTACGTCCGGTACCGGAGGAAGCGATTGCCGGAGACGAACTCTATGGTAACTATGGCCAGCCGACAGTTTACACCGTTGTTCCATCGCGCCATCTGGCTGTCGGCGAGCGTATGATACAACTGCATGACTGGCCTATGACCAACGCCAAGATGACGGTGCTGTATGAGTCGCTTCCGCTCAATGGCTTTGTAACCGGATACTCAGAGACTGACTACATTGGCACGATCAGCGTTAACGGAATACTCGCGACGGGAAACGGGACAGCCTTCAGCGCACGGCACGCGGGCTGCGTGATCAGGATCGGTCTGTCCGACCGGCCGCCCGATGGGCGTTACGGTTCCAACCCGTTTAGCTTCGAGACACGTATCGCCGGCGTTGAAAGCCCCACATCGCTTGTCCTTCACGATGATCTTGGCACGCTAACGGACGCGCACTATCGCATATCCAGTGAGATAGACTGTCCAGATTATCTGTGGCCAGTTTATCAGGCCCGCCTGCGGTATGAGATAGCAACGCATGTTGGCAAGCAAATCACGGAAAGCGCGCATGCCCTACGTGCTGCTATCTCGACCGCTCGTCAGTATGACGCAGGTTATGCCTATCGCGGGTTCGCGCCGCTGCCACGTGGCGGTTACACCGTTGGCGTGCGCTACGTTGAAGGGCCAGAAACACCGGAGGCAGAGATATGAGCCAATACTGCACAGCGTCTGACTGTCGCAATATATTTGGCAGAAATATTGACACCTGGGCTGCTGTGGATAAGGGTGCGACCAAAGAGGAAATTAACTCCAGGATACAGCACGCTATTGAGGTAGCGTCGGAGGAAATTGACTCGCATTTGCGCAACTCTTGGTACAAGCTTCCGCTCACCGATTCCAGCGGGAACACGCCAGTGCTGATCAAGGAGATCGCTGCAACCCTAGCCGGTATTTGGCTTTATGAGCTGCATGGCGAACGTGATCTGACGGACGACGGTAAGCCGGTGCACCGATATATCTTCAAGCGCCAATGGGCGTACGAAACACTCTTGCACATCAGGAACGGGACCATCTTGATTGACGCACTGCGGTTATGAGGCCGAATCCAATCCGTGAGGCTGTCGAAGCTGTCTTAGACATTGCCAGGCGTGCCGTAGATGTCGGTAGCGCGCCAGGGACGCTCCATGTATCTGCCATGTATGCCGTTCCGCTCTTTGATTCCACGCACATTCCGTCAGCAGCACTGCCATACTGTGTGGTACAATTGAAGGATGTAGATTGGAAGATGCCGGCGGCACAGGGTGCCGTCCTTGCTAACGTTAACCTGGTCGTGTCCATAATCTGTGACGAGAAAACTGAGGACAGAGCGCTAGACCTAATTTACATGATTCTGTCGCACATATCCAAGGCGGATGCGCTCAAAGACGTGTGGCGACACGACACCAGGCCGTTTATTATCAAGATTGAGGCATCACAAATACAAGTTCACGATAAGATGTTTGCGATCCCAGTGACCGTTATGATTCAGCTTCAAATGGACACTGTCGGGAGGGCTATGTAATGCCTGTCATTAGCGGCAATGCATTCCAATTCGCGACTGGTACTGGCACAGAAGCCCGTGCTGTCCAATGGCAAATCGAGTACTCTCGGCCAGCAACACGTGTCGCCGTTGGTTCTAGTGTCCCTAGCCTTCGGTCCCTCTGTGGCCTCGGGCGGTGGACTGGCTATGTCCAGGGTGTTGGCCAACCTCCGCTCATGCTTCCCGGAGAGTCTTATAGCATCACTGGAACTACGGAAACTGGGACTAACAAGCCTAGCGCCTCCGGCACAGCTATCGTTGTAACCTGGACCGTGGCTGTAGATTACAACAGCAATCAGCCGGTCCAATGGCGTGTTGATTATGTCGGTGACGGACAGCTAACGCTTGGCACAGCCAGCATTACAGCACCAAGTGAGGCCGAGATATACTGCGCTAGCGGCACGTCTGTAACGTCATTCGACTTGGTACGCCAATGGCAACTCTCGCTTCGGGCCGAGGATATAGCCTATTCTGACAGTACAGCGAGCGGTTGGGAAAGGCACATCACAGGAACGAAGGATGTTAACGTTGCTATAACCGTCTTTGGAGACGATCCGGCTGACTTGCCACCTCCAGGGGATATTGATCAGTACACCTTTACGCTTGCGACCTCGCCAAACGATTCCGTACTGGTCAAATACCTGCGCGTTGACTCGATACAATGGACAGCCGACAGAATGGCCAACGAGCCACTTTCCTACGAGCTCCGCCTGTCCTACACACACTACGACGGTACGGCTCCTGGGCTGGTTGACGTAACCCTCAACGGCTTGACAACACACTGGATCACGTGACTTGAATGACAGCCTTCCTTCCGCTCATGCTGGGCCCTACCGGCAACATGCTTAGCATGGCGCTAAACGTGCGGAGTGCAATTGCCCAGCAGCAGCAAAAAAAGACCGAATGGGAGGCGTACAAGCAGTCTCATCCTGAAATTCGCATCCTAGAGACCCTTCTTGACCGTCTCGACACCATTAACGCAAAGCTTGACGCGCTGGCAGCAGAGAGGACACGGACACCACGAGTGAACCTGCGCCTGCCAGAGCTGCCAACGATGCCGTCGCTCACGCCCACAGCTCCAGAGGCCCCGTCCGCGCCGAGAGTACCCCAACAGCCCCAACCACAGGAGGCAATGTCCCTCAAGCAGGATGACGCTGCGCCACTGGACACACATCGCGACAGAACACCACCAGTCGCCGCGCCGGACGTTGGGAAGGATGCGCGGAGCGGCCACGCTGCCACCGCTCCCAGCCTGGATTTGCTCCGCGCCCTTCCTGACCCGATCAAGATTGATCTTGCCCAGACCTATAAGGCAGGCACTATCCAGGAGATGGCTCGCATCTACAAAGCGCTGGATATCAAGTCCACCGAGCCACCCCCATCGCTTTATGAGGGCCTTGATGACGATCAAATAACCCGTGCTAGGGAAGAATGGCAGCGGGCGCTAAAACGCAGCTATGTCCAACCGCTGACGGAGACGCAGGCTAGCAAGCTACTCGCTAGTTCAGAGGAATACCTACAGCGGACAAACATCGACCTAACGCCATACGCCCAATCTGTCCAACGCCAGAAGGAGGTAACGCCCACGACCGCTGCCGAGGATCAGACACGATGGCAAGCTTTTGAGCGGTCCCAGCAGCAGTCTGCTGAGGCACTTGCGGCTATCTCTGAGCTACGACAGATGCAATCGCAGATACTTCAATCCCTGACTAGGATTGAACAAGTTTTGGCTCCGCTGGCACAGAGGCAACGTCAACAGCGCCTATACGACATGATTCCCAAGCGCTTTGACGACATCCCACTGAACGCTAATTTAGGGCAGTAGGATGGCAAACTATAAAGAGATTGCAGGGTTCCCAACGGAACGCTTGATGGTGAATCCCCTGTCAGGTAGTGCCACCTACGAGGGGACGAGGAAGTTTCTCTGCCCTGCGGACGAGGTCGATGATCTCCTTGCGTCGGCTTTTAGCGGTAATCTGCCACTCACTATTGCTACAGGCGGTAAAAAGGCTTACCCTGTCGGATACGAGGTCCATCCTATACCCGGATGTCTGGTCGGCACTGACGATGAGGGAAAAAATATCTACTCTCAGTACGAGGTCATAATCCACTACGGCCTATTCTGGGAGTCAGGAAATCCCATCGGACCATACGTACAGGAGGCCCTGACGCCTCTTACCGGCTTTCAAGACGTCTTTGTTGAGGGACTTGGCTTCGTAGTCGGGACACCAGGTAGGAGGCAGATCATTCCCGCTCCGTTCGCAAGCCTACCAGTGCTAGCGGGAATGCAGTACGAGGTCACATATGCCAATACACCACGTGTGGCCCCGCAGTGTCTAACTCTAGCCGGATGCGTCAACGCTATGCCGGTAGCAATCCTGAGAGGATCGTTACCTATAGCTCCAGGGTGCTTGCTGTACACTGGATGCACAATCAAGGCAGAGTACAAGATCGCAACGGCAACGCACATGACCATCAGTCTTAACTTCCGCATACGGGGATTCGACTGGAATAAAGAGATCAACCCAGTTACCGAGCGCCCCGAGTACAGAGCCAAGTTGGTTCAGCTCAAATCAGGAAAAACGGAGCCAACACCATTTATACCGTATCCGTACGCTAACCTTGCAATCCTATTGCCGTGATGCTACCGCCGTTCACCAGAATCCGCGATGCACTCGGCTACTTGCAGGAGCAAGTCGAGTCGCTCCTACGCGAGAAGGGTGACAATGCGCCGGAACGAACGGACGGTGATGCGCTTGCTGTAGCTCACGATGTCTTATCACGCGGCATCTATCTGGCGGTTACAACAGACGAAGCCGGGTATCCAAAGAGTGGTGACGACCCAGAAGGCTACCCAATCGTCCTAACTGGTATCTTTTACGCCGAGAACTTTGATCCAAGCGCCAGCGACCAGGAGGCGGATACGTGGCGCGCATGGCTGAACGCTGCTGGCCACATGGCTACCGGCATTCAATTTGCACGTATCCCGCCTGATCGCATCAAGTTGCCAATTGTCAGCTACTCATCCGTTCAGTGGTTAAGCCAGCGCATATGGCTGCCACCGGGATCGGTAGTGTGTGTCATCAAGGTGTTCGGGCAGTGGTGGATCATTGGAGCAATTGATGACCGGGTCCAAGTTATACGTGGTACGTTGGTTCGCGGCGATGATGGCTGGTGGATTCGAGACCCATTAAGGGTATTCCCGGCCGGTGCCTACACAATACACGACATAGAATGTCTCAACTCTACGTCACCGCCGACCACAACGACTACCACCACCACGACAACCAGCACAACAACCACATCAACGACCACCCCGCCCCCACCGCGGTGTACCCCAACGACCACCACCACAACAACTACTAGCACAACAACAACCACAACATACGATCCTGGGACGACTACCACAACCACATCCACCACTACAACTACAACTCCAGCTCTCCACTGCTTCGTCCGAGTTAGCAACCCGCTCGGCATGACGCTTCGCGATGGCGCTGAGGCCCTAGCCGCATTGGAGCAAATCGGCGAGTGGATCATCATTCAGGTGAGTGGATCAGGCAAGACTTCAGCATCCAGCACCTCGAATAGTACGCCATCTGGCAGCACCGTTCCCTCGCCGCCGAAACTTGCAAGCCCAATAACTCCCGCTAGCAAGTGCAGCGGCTCGTATTGTCATGTCACATGTTCCGAGGGTACGGCTACAGTTGAATGTTCCGACTGCGAGGGTGATTGCCAATGCCCTGACTTCGAATGCGGCGAGGGCGAGTACGACGTCTATCTAGCGTGCGAGGAAAAGCGCGAATGCAGCGGCTTCTGCGGCTGGGAATGGGACCAAGAAAACAACCAATGGAATCTGATTGAAGAATGTGGCGAGGGATGCGAATGCTGCTACCCCGACTTCTGCGGCTCTGAGAACTCGACGTACACACGCATGCCTTGCAGGAAGAAAGGACAAAGCGAGCAATGTCCTGAGACTAACTTCCCAGCCGGCATGGACTGCACAACAACGACATCATCCACGACCACCACGACGCCAGAAGGATGGGAGCCGCCATACGGTGACTGTGGGGAATATGAGCCCGGTCATCCATGCTGCCCTAGCGCTGACTTAGAGGTACCTCCGAAGCCCTCTCAGCAAATGCCGGGACCGTGTCCTGAAGCCAAGTGCTTCTGGAAGGCGATGCAGCATCTTGGTAAGCTCGTATGGCATCTGGTATCTAACCCATGCGGCCATTGCGGCTGTGCGTCTCCGACTCGCTACCCAGATCACCCGTGCGATTACGAGATGACGTCATGTTTGCCGCCTCCGCCTCCAGAGCCGCCGATGGACTGCATCCCGTGCACGGGCTATTGCCGCTACCAATGGTCATCGATCTGGGGCGGGTACGTCCTTGTGGACCGCGCATGCTTCTCCCAGTATCCGGACGTCACGTGCGACCCTTGCATCGAGTTAGCTGCTAACGGGCGTCGTATCTACGTGCCGGATCGGGTATGCGACTGCCCTTCTGTTGGTTATCATTGTCAGGGGTATGCAACCTTTGTATGCACCAGCGGATACTGGGTAATGGTTAGTAGTTGTGGTCCCAACTGTATGCCTGTGATAGACTGGTCTGGCACAAGTTGCTCAACGCCCGACCAGCAATTGACGGTATCGTGTGTTCCAGCCACATCAGAGACGGCCTGCGCATGGATGGAGGACCTAATTTTGTCTTGCGTCAAGTATTGCGGAAGCTACCACTGTAACGACTAGCGGCACGAAAATGGGAGCTCACAGGTGCAGGATATCATGGCATGACGGTGAATGGATAGACGCCGACCAGGACTGTCCAAGTGGCCTCACGTGCGCCGGTATGCCGTTCAAAGGAATCCGAGAAGGTGAGGCATACCTATCATATTGTCGCCCTGACCCAAATACTACCACCACTACCACCACAACAACAACTAGCACAACAACGACAACTACACCTGATCCGCGAGGGTATTGCGGCTACAAGATCGGTGAAGTCCAATTCGACTGGGTGCGACAGCATTACCGCGTTTTGTGGCGGCGTGTCGCTAGTGCATGCAAGGAGTCAAACCAGTGCCAAGACCCGCCATGCACGCTTGAAATTGCCGACGTCGATTACGACAAGATATACTGGATTCCATGTAGTTCTTCTCCTAGCGTTCCTCCCGATTGCGAATGCCAAGGACGGGCTGCCTATGAGCTAACATACACTGGCTTAAAACTCGTCTATTCAGAGTGCCCGCCTGGTTGCTATCCATCGCCATCTCAGATACCGGATAGGTGGTGGGTTCCGACACGGCCACCGGTGGCGTCAATAGATGGTACATGCGTTAGTGAGGAACCGCAACTAGAGTGTGGTGGACAGCCGGCGCTGTGGTACATGGATGAGGCCCACAAGACACATCTGATCACAGACTGCGTGCCCGGCTGCGTGTCCGCCGATCCATACGATGCGTGCGAGGTTGACAGTGGCTACTACTTCATGCGGTGCATCCCAGTCGAAGCTGCGCAAACGACCACAACATCGGATTGCCAGTGCTCTGGCAATGGCGCGATCCGTTGGTCATGGGAGTACGATTTATATTCTGATGTATATTCTGGTACGCTTACGTACGCGGTCGAAGTGGCGACATGTAAGCGTCCTTGCTGTGCATATCAGCCACCACCGGTAGCTTCCGGCACATCTACAGTATTGCTGCGTGGTGCTGCCATTACGCCGTGCACATGTCGCCGTACATACCCCATGCAGCCATATGCAGAGCTCGTCATCCACCACGTGCTGTCGGTGGATTTTGGTCCGCCTTCGCTGGGTGTCCTCCATGAGTGGATACCATGTCCGTGCGGCTACTATGCCCCGCGGCTCTCGCTCTACGAGAAGGACATTGAAGGCGCTTTGCGCACCTATCGGGGGCAGTGCGTTCCGAACCAGTGGTGTGATTTTCCACGAATAGACCCGCCTCCACCACCTCTGCCACCCAACTGTACACAGTGCGTCTATGAGTGTAGCGGTTACAACTGGGTCCTGATTGAGGACGGTTGCGCGCAATGTGGCGGATGCTATGACCCGACATACCCCTGCTACCCGGCCATTACTGGGTATCGTGAGTCAGTTCCTTGTAATGCGAACACAACCACGACAACAACCACGACTACCACGACTACTACAACGACAACGACTACTACCACCACAACTACTACAACGACTACTACCACGTCAACGACAACAACCACGACGTTAGAACCTACAGGTTGTGACGGTTGCTATGCGCGTGTCATGTGCACCGAAGAAGGCTGGATTCAGACTGACTTTTGTATTCGCGAAGGCTCGCTATGTTACGGCTGCAGTCCTGTGACCCCACCTTACGAGTGCACACCTGAGTACTATGGCTATGAGGAATATGTGCCTTGTTACTGATAGGAAAAGGAGCGGACTATGAAACTTACTGTCGGCTTTGCAACTTACGCTGATCGTTACGGGACTTTCGCTACACTGGCAAATCTGTTTACCACCCATAAGGGGGATTTTGACGAGATCGTGATTATCGACAACGCCCCCGAGTTTCCTGAATCACAGGATATCCAGCATCTGGCCTCAAAGGTCGGGGCCAAGTACGTGCAATTTGCCGAAGTCAAGGGAACCTCTGTACCACGCAACAAGGTCTTTGAGCACGCAACCGGCGATATCGTAGTTTGCGTCGATAGCCACGTCGCACTTGCCGCTGGCTCCCTCAAGCGGATTAAGGAGTTCTACAGCAACCCAGAACATGAGAAAGACCTCCTACATGGCGTCATCTGCCACGAGGATTTGTCCCCATTAGCGTCGCACTATGACGACTGCTGGTCGTATGAATGCTGGGGCACGTGGTCCCTCGATCCGCGAGCGGAAGACCCAGATGGTGAACCATTCCAGATTTACGCATCAGGGTTCGGACTATTTGCCTGCATGAAGAAGCACTGGCTCGGCTTCCACCCCCTTGCCAGGGGGTTCGGTGGTGAAGAATGGTGTTACCATATCAAGCACATGCGGTCCGGCGGCCGTATTATGTGCCACCCAGGGGTCCGGTACATTCACGATTTCGGCAAACGTCCAAGGCAGTATCCATTCAGCCTCTTTGACAAGGTTCGCAACTACCTCCTTTGGCTGACAGAACTTAACCTTCCGGAGGTAATCCAGCGGTGCCGTGCGCATTTCGTTGATGGTGTCGCTGAACGTCGGGCTGATGGGACGCTAGCCGAAAGGCCTGTCAATCGCGTTCCAGCTGAGCTCTTTGACGCGATACTCGAGGACCCAGTCAACGCCACGCCTGCATCGGTGCGGGAGAAATTAAAATCCAGAGCGCAGCACTCCCCGCAGCAGCCAGAGCCAAACCGTATCCCGCTTAGCGCTTATGTTCCAGAGATACTGAAGCATGACGAAACCCTAGCGATTGCACGACAGTATTTGGACGGAGCGCAGGTCGTCTATGAGATGGGACACGCCCCCATTGGAATCGCCCCCGTCGCGCTAAACACCGACAGAACAATCCACGTAGTCGTATGCAACCCTCAGGTCCCGTTCTGGTCAACCGTGGTAACGGACATCCCCCCTAATGCTACCTGGTCATTCGCCCAATCCGACCCACGTCGCCATGTCATGGCCGAGGAAGCTGACATCCTGTACATCGACATCATCCCAGACGGTACAGCCTTGTACGATATTCTCGCACAGAACGCCCATCTTGTACGCCATCTGATCATGATCGCTGGGACCGAGATGTACGCCGAATCCGGACTGCGTACGCCAGATGGAAAGGTTTTCCTCGGCCTGCGCCCAGCTATTCGCCGGTTTGTAAGCGAATTCCGCAATTGGACGGTTATACAGCATCACAAAACACAATATGGACTAACTGTGCTATCATGTAAGAATGAGGATAAGAAGCAGCTTCCGTCGCTAACGCAGATGGCCGTGAACTTTGTGTCAGCGATGGCTAAGCACGTTGCAAGTGGTGGCGGCCTTGTGTCGCCAGATGTGCTAGAGAAGCGACTAGGATACTGCTGGATGTGCCCGTCCAGGAACAATGAGCGGTGCGGTGAGTGCGGCTGCTACCTTATTAATCATCCGTCCGGACTTCCTGGAAAGGCGCAGCTGAAAAGCAGCACGTGTCCGTTAGGCTACTGGGTTGCGGAGAAATAGTATGAACGGACAGGGCTACTCTGGAATACCCGTGCCGGGCGCCCAACAGACTGGGGGCCAACCAAAAGCACCGGCAACACCTGCGCAACAAAACCAACAAGACGACGCCATCAGGCAAAGGGTCCTAAATGCGGGGAATACGCTTCTAGGGGCCATGCTTGGTCAAATCGCGAACCCAAACATGCCCCCGCTGGAGCACTCCCAGTATTATGCACGTGTGGCTGCACAGCCTCCACCGCAGTACCAGTACGTCACCCCGGCTCAAACGCAGCGCTTTATCGAGGCAACATCGCATACCGTCTTACCAGGACTCACATACGGGCGCACCCAGTATGAAGCCGGTCGCTACCTCACTAACGTCGCTCAGTCCCTGATGGACCCCAACGCAGCCATGCTGGCGGACAGGTCTCGACGCCGCCAATTGGAGGCACTTCACCGCCAACGTGTTGGAAGCTACGTCCGCGCCGGGGTCCCACTCCCAATTGCCGAGCGCATGGCTCAGGACGTTCTCGCTAGCGACATTTCCGCACAAGGTCTCGGCTATCGCCCAGCGATATGGCAAATGAGTCCTGAGCAACAGGCCGGCGCCGCCCAGGCGCTTCAGATGATGCAGCAAGGTGCAGGAATGTGGGGTCAAAGCGGGCTGAGTGCTGGGCAAATTGACCTCCAGCGACAAGCACAAGGCTACAATATGGCGGGGCAGATGCTCGGCACCGGAGTGCAACAGCAAGCTCTCGCCAATCAGCTACAACTAGGCCGCGAACAACTCGGACTCGCGCGTGACCAGGGTAGAGAGCAACTAGCCTCGCAGCTTCAGCAGCAGCGCATGCAACAGCTTGGCGACATAGTTAAGTCCTTCACGCAGGGCGCCATGGTTGGCGACGTCTCGAGGATGCAAACCGCAGCGCAAATGCTAATGGCGTTGGCCCCGTTGCTCCAACAGGCATCCCAATAAGGCTAGTAGATGTGAGGTCACACAATGAGCGCATGGAACACATTTGCACCGTGGATTTTTGACCTTTTGGCGTTCGCCGCTGCTGGCCACCTAGGTCAGAAGGGAACCGCGTGGCTCGGCAGGCGCTATCCGAATAGTCCCCTTCTGAGGGGCTTCGGCCGTCATCTTATTGACGCCGCCACGTTTGTTGTCCCAATGACAGTCGCCGAGCACGCAAAGCCACTGCTGTTTGGTGGCGAGGACTCGACTGAGACGCCGCAGCAGCTTGCCGCAAACCTCGCCGCATATCAACCACCTCAACCTAGTATTGTGGATCGTGTTGTCAGTGACTATCTTCGTTCTGCATTAGGAGCACGCTAATGGACCCTATCACAATTGCTGTCATCTCCGCTATGGCGCTTCCATACGTAATCGAGCTTGGCAAATGGGGATACAGTGAGCTTTCCGGCCAAGCCGCAAAGGAACGAAAACGCAAAGAAGAACTCGCCAACATACGCAGTCAGCTGCTTAATCGCGTCCTGAGTGACTATCAAGCCATGATGGGCGGTAACGCACCTGGGCAGGGCATGTCCTCTATAAGCGCGCTGTTTAACGCACCCGCTTCTGCATTTGGAGTCCCTGCTAATGTTGAGCAATACATGACACCTCCACCAGGCGGGCAGGAAATCGCACTTGGGCAACCTGGACAGCAACAGATAGCTCGCGCACAGTTTGCCCCAAAGATTGAGAACGATCTATTGGCAGGGCAGCGAGTATGGGTGTAGGCCGCAAAGCCGCCACAACTACGTATCGCAAGGTTGCACCGGCTGGGAGAAAGCACATTGCGTACTATGTGCCCGAATCAGCAGCCGCCGCAGCTAAGGCGCTGCCCCACATCGACGCTGACACACCGTTCGCGCGACAAGTTGCTGCGCTTTACCAGCGCCTCAAGCAAAGTTCCCATCAGACAACTCGCGCGGCCCTTAAACGCTTTGAGTCCAACATTGATTTGGCACATCTCGCCACTACTATTGGCGTCTCTGATGCCAAGGTGTCGTATATCTCCAATCCAGTCCAGGCTATCGCAGCGCACCAAAAATCACTGAGAGATATCATAGAACCGGAGAAGCCGCCAGCTAGAACGAGCCTAAAAACACAGGATGAGAACACTTCGCTAGCATCAAAGCCTGCTGAGGGCACGGCTCCGGAGGACACATCAGCACCCACCGCACCGGACACAACACCACCAGCACCAAAGCCCGATGAGGGCACGGCTTCGGAGGGCACATCAGCA
>FWWL01002781.1_pt1 | contig 34526 bp, 38 predicted proteins | sample 2228331 | NCBI WGS metagenome assembly FWWL01 (sample SAMEA103939775, study PRJEB20133) | metagenome
GACCGAGCGGGGTGTAACCAGAAGCCGCCGCGCCATCCGCGGCGGGCGCCGCAGCGGCGTCGGCAGCAGGCGCGGCCGTCGTCGCCGCAGGCGCTGCTCCGGTAGTCGCAGGCGCGGCCGTGGTCGCCGCAGGCGCAGCCGTGGTCGCCGCAGGCGCAGCGAATGCAGTCTGGATCCCGAGGGCAAGGAACAGCGCGGCAAGCAGCAGCACGATCGGACGGGCATTAAATCGAAGCCAGGTGGCAGACATCATCTTGTCGACGCTTCCCATGTTGCAGTCTCTTGCCACCTCATCGGCAGCCGGATTCAGCCCTCCAGGGGGCCATTTGCGGCGCGCTATACGCGCGCTTGCCGCCAGTCACAAGCGCCCCTAGGGAGAAAAATGCACAAGCGCAGTTGACCGGTGTGCAACCATGCATACCTGCCTTTCTGCCAACAGGGAAATACCGCTTTTAAGCCATGACCGACGAAGACGTCCTCGCCGAATTCCGTGCCAGCGAAGCCCTGCTGGAGGGGCATTTCAAGCTCTCCTCGGGCCGCCACAGCGCCTATTATTTGCAATGCGCCCGGGTGCTGATGAACGCCGAGCGCGCGGGCCGACTGGCCGTCGCACTGGCGCAGAAGCTGCCGCGCGACCTGCGAGCCCAGATCGACGTCGTGGTCTCCCCGGCGATGGGCGGGCTGATCATCGGCCATGAGATGGGCCGCGCACTGGGCAAGGACGCCATGTTTCTCGAGCGTCCCGAGGGCGTGTTCCACCTGCGGCGCGGTTTCCGCCTCGATCCGGGTGCGAAGGTGCTCATGGTGGAAGACGTCGTCACGACCGGACTGTCGAGCCGCGAGGCGATCGATGCGGTCCGGGCCGAAGGAGGAGAGGTGCTCGCCGAAGTGGCCCTCGTCGACCGTTCGGCCGGAGCGGTCGACCTTGGCGTTCCCTTCTTCCCGCTCGTCGCCATCAATTTCCCGACCTATGCCGAAGGCGAGCTGCCGCCGGCACTCGCGGCTGTCCCGGTGACAAAGCCGGGCAGCCGCTCCGCACCATGACCGTCCGGCTCCGCCGCGGGCTGCTGGGCGGGCTGGCCTTGCTGGCGGCAGCCGGCACGACGCCCGCGCAGAGCGCACCTGCCGAATCGATCTACCCCGCCCCCTCCGACCGGCTTTACAGGGCGATGACGCAGGCGGAAGGCATCGCGGCGGGCGAGGCGGCGACCTTTGCCGACACCGGGCCGCTGGTGCAGATTGCGATCGACGTGACCAACGACCATGGCGGCACGCTGCCATGGGCTTCGGTGACGAAGCAGGTTCTGGCGACGATGGCGATGCAGCTGGTCGAGGAAGGTCGCCTGTCGCTCGACGCCCGGATAACGGATTACATCCGTATTCCGCGCCAGCGCCGGGTCGGCTTGCCGACCGTCCGCCAGTTGCTGCGTCATCAGGGCGGCTTGCGGAATCCGGACGAAACGCCGCCGGGCGAAGGCGGTATACCGTCCTTCTACCTCGGCGGTTCGGGCGACCCGCTGGCTTGGTGCCTGACCGGCCGCAGCGCCCCGCAGACCGAGGGATTCCGCTACAACAATTGCGACTACATCGTTCTCGGAGCCGTGCTCGAGGCTGCCTCGGGAGCAAGCCTGCAAGCGCTGTTCGACGAGCGCATCGCCGGCCCGGCCGGGCTGGAGGCGACCCGCTTCTCGCAGCCTTCCGCGCCCTTGCCGTTCGAGCTTGGCGACGAAACGGAGTGGCGGCGGGTTGCCGGCTACGGCGCTTCGGCCAGCCTCGTCGGTCCCTTGAGCGACATGGCACTGTTTTCGCGCGCGCTGGCGGAAGGCCGGCTGCTTTCTTCGCACAGCCTCGAGACGCTGTGGGCCGGCGACGAAAGCCTTGGTTACATGGCACTCGGCCAATGGGTCTTTTCGGCGGATCTTGCCGGGTGCCAGGGGCCGGTCCGCATCGTCGAGCGACGCGGCGAGATCGGCGATTACAAGGTCCGCAATTTCATCCTCCCCGATCGCGGACGATACCTGTCCGTGGTGCTCGTCGGTCCGGATCAGGACTTCGGCGAAATCTGGACGGGAAGCGGGCTTGCCTATGATCTTCTCAGCAAAACCTTTTGCGAAAAGCCCCGATGAACATTGCAACCTTACCCCGCGCGCTGAGGCTCGGCGTCAATATCGACCACGTCGCCACCATCCGCAACGCGCGCGGCGGCGACCATCCCGACCCGGTCCGCGCGGCGGAGATCGTCGCGGCCGTCGGCGGTGACGGCATCACCGCGCACCTGCGCGAAGACCGGCGCCACATCCGCGACGAGGACCTCGCCCGTATCCAGGCCGCGACCAGCCTGCCGCTCAACCTTGAAATGGCCGCGACCGAGGAAATGCTCGCCATCGCACTGCGGCACAAGCCGCACGCCGCCTGCATCGTGCCGGAGAAGCGCGAAGAGCGAACGACCGAAGGCGGGCTGGATGCCGCCGGGCTGCACAATACGCTGGTGCCGATCGTCGACAGGCTGAGGGAAGCGGGCATTCGCGTCAGCCTGTTCATCGAAGCGAGCGAGCGTCAGCTCGATGCCGCGCTGCGGGTCGGCGCGCCGGTGGTCGAGTTCCACACCGGCGAATATGCCCATGCCTATCTCGACGGGGATCGCGAAAAGGTCGCCGCCGAACTCAAGCGCATCGCCGACATGGCCGCCCTCGCCGCCAAGAACGGGATCGAGCCGCACGCGGGCCACGGCCTGACCTACGAGAATGTCCAGCCGATCGCCGCCATTCCGCAGATCGCCGAACTCAACATCGGCCATTACCTGATCGGCGAGGCGGTCTTCGTCGGACTGGAGAATGCCGTGCGCCGGATGCGCGAACTGATGGACGATGCGCGGTGAAGGCGGCCGAATGATCATCGGCCTCGGTTCCGACCTGTGCAATATCGAGCGCGTCGCCCGCTCGCTCGAGCGCTTTGGCGAGCGCTTCGAACAGCGCGTCTTCACCGACATTGAGATCGCCAGGGCGCGTCGTCGCCCCTTCACCATCGCCGGGACCTATGCCAAGCGCTTTGCCGCGAAGGAGGCCTTCAGCAAGGCCGTCGGCACCGGTTTCCGGCGCGGCGTGTTCATGAAGGACATCGGCGTGGTCAACGCCCGTTCCGGCGCGCCGACACTCGCCCTCACCGGGGGCGCGGCGATTCGGCTTGCGGAACTGACGCCGGATGGCCATGAGACGACCATTCATCTTACCCTCACCGACGATCACCCATGGGCCCAGGCCTTCGTGATCATCGAGGCGCACCGGATATGACCCCCACCTCCCCTTCGAACGCGCAGGCCAACGTGACCGACAATAACAGCAAGACCGCGCCCGACGCGGACGAGAAGATCATCTGGCTCGCCGAGCTGCGCGGCCTTGCGCTGATGCTGCTGGCGGTGCTCGCCTTTCACAGCTTCGTCGCCAAGCCGTTCTACATTCCGTCGCAGTCGATGATGCCGAACCTGCTGGTCGGCGACCGGCTGGTGGTCACCAAATATCCCTACGGGTTCAACTGGTCGTCGGTGAGTTTCCACCTGCTCCCGCGCGGCGACTGGCGGATCATGGGCGGCACGCCGGACTACGGCGATATCGTGATTCCCGTCCATCCCGACCGGAGCGAGGATTACATCAAGCGCGTGGTCGGCCGTCCGGGCGACACGATCGAGGTGCGCGGGGGCCAGATCATCCTCAACGGCAAGCCCGTGCCGCAGGAAATGGAGCCGCCGCTCGACCTGCCCTACGATATCAACAACGATTGTTCGGAACTCGAATTCGAGATCGTGCGTAAGGCCGATGGAACCGAGGCGTGCCGCGTCCCGGTGTTCCGCGAAACCATGCCGAACGGAGCGACCTACCTCGTGATCGATTCGCTCGAAAACCAGCCGCTCGACGATTTCGGCCCGCTGACCGTTCCGAAAGACGCGGTCTTCGTCATGGGCGACAACCGCGATCACTCGGCCGACAGCCGCGCGCCGACTTCGCCCATCGGCGGCGGCCTCGGCGGTCCCGTGCCGCTCAGCAACATCGGCGGCCGCGCGGAATTCACCACCTTCTCGCTCGACGGCACGGCCAACTGGAACCCGTTCAGCTGGTGGGGCGCGCTGCGCGACGGCCGCGCCTGGCGAACCCTGCGCCCGGCCAGGACCGAGGTTCGTCCCTCCCCCGCCGCCGAATGAGCGACAACGAGCCTGCCAGGCCCGCGCAGGCGGACGGCGATGCCGAACTCGGCGCCAGCCCGTCCTACATCGCCAGCCCGGTGCTGAGGCTGGAAGCCTTTAAGGCGATGACATGGGTTGCGGTGGTCGGTCTCGCCGCGCTCTCGGTCTACATCTCGCAGGCCCTGCTCGTCGTCTTCGGCGGGCTTGTGTTCGCGGCCATGATCGATGGCGGCGCGCGCCTGATCGGCCGGGTGCTGCCGCTACCGCGCACGGTGCGCATATTGCTGGTCGTGCTGCTGTCGATCGTCTTCACAGTCTGGCTGGCCCGCTTCGCCGGCGACCAGATAACGCAGCAGGCGGCCGAACTTCCCGCCATCGTCGCGGGTCAGGCCGAGCAGCTTTCGCGCTGGGCGCAGGCCAACGGTTTCGCCGCCGAGACGGCCGATCTCCAATCGGTCCTCGGCCAGCTCATGAGCGGGGTCGGCACCGTCACGCGCGCGCTCAGCGGCGTCATCGGCGGTCTTACCTCGATCATCCTGATCCTGATCCTCGGCGTCTACGTCGCGCTCGAACCGCGCCTCTACGAGCGCGGCGTGGAATGGTTCGCGCCGGAACCGCGCCGGGCCGACCTCCACGAAACGCTGGCGATCATGGCCCGTACGCTCCGCCACCTCATGGCCGGGCGACTGGCCGGCATGGTGCTGGAGGGTATCTTCACCTACCTGCTGCTGACCGTCGTCGCCGAGATGATCGGCATCGGTTCGGTACCCATGGCGACCCTGCTGGCGATCCTGACGGGCCTGCTCGCCTTCGTTCCCAATGTCGGCGCCATCATCTCGGGTCTGCTGATGGTCACCGTGGGCTTTTCCGGTGGCACCGACATGGGGCTCTACACCCTGTTCGTGTATCTCTTCGTCCAGAACTTCGACGGCTACGTCGTCATTCCCCTGATCGCCAAGAAGACGGTCGACCTGGCACCGGCGCTGGTGCTGGCAGCACAGCTCGTGATGGGGTTGCTGTTCGGCATCCTCGGGCTGTTCCTCGCCGACCCGCTGCTGGCCATGATCAAGGTGGCGCTGGAGCGCCGGGCCGAGCGCAACACTGCCTTGCAGGAGGCGTCGAAGGCGGCCAAGGCTCCCCAGGCATCCGCGCAACCGGCAGGCTCCAATGGTCCGTAAGTTTCTTTATTTCATCGTCTTCGTCGCCGTTCTCGTCATCGGGGCGGGATTCGCGCTCAATATCTGGTCGCGCGAGCTGACCTCCATCGCCCTCGTCCCGACTGCGGATTTCGTCGAGCAGGACGCGCTCGCCGCCAATGCCTACCAGGATCCGAAGATGTGGCTGTCGCGCCCCGGCATGGGCTCGACGGACCCGGCCCGCTGGCAGCCGGCGACACGCGGCGACCGCGGCCTGCTGCCGACGCCCGCCGATCCCCGGCCGCCGGAGTTCGCCGTCTTCTTCGTCCATCCGACCAGCTACATGAACCGGGCCAGCTGGAATGCGCCGCTCGACGACACCGAAGCCAACGACCGCGCCGCGCTGTTCGTGCGCGGACTCGCCAGCCCGTTCAACAAGGCAAGCGAGATCTGGGCACCGCGCTATCGCCAGGCCACCGTCGGCGCCTTCCTGACCGATGCGCCAGAAGCCCAGCGCGCGATCGACGCCGCCTATGCCGATGTGGCGCAAGCGTTCGATTTCTTCCTCAGCAGCGTCGATGCCGACACCCCCATCGTGCTCGCCGGGCACAGCCAGGGCTCGCTCCACCTGCTGCGCCTGCTGCGCGAAAGGATTGCCGGACAGCCGGTCGCCGACAGGATCGCCGCCGCCTATATCGTCGGCTGGCCGATCTCCCTCGAACACGATCTGCAGGAACTGCCGCTGCCCGCCTGTGCCACCGCCACCCAGGCCGGATGCATCATGAGCTGGTCGAGCTACGCCGAACCGGCCGATGCGAGCCAGCTGTTCGAAACCTTTGCCGCCTCCACCGGCTTCGACGGCCAGCCGCGCGGGACCAGTCACATCCTGTGCACCAATCCGCTGACCGGCGGTATCGGTGGGGACGCGCCGGCCACCAGCAACCTCGGCGCTCTGGTACCCGACAGCGACCTGACCGGCGGCGAGCTGGTGCCGCAGGCCGTCCCCGCCCGGTGTGACGAGCGCGGCCTGCTGCTGATCGGCGATCCGCCTGAAATGGGCAGCTACGTCCTGCCGGGCAACAATTACCACGTCTACGACATCCCGCTGTTCTGGCGGAACCTCCAGGTCGATGTCGTTCAGCGGGTCGGTGCATGGCAGGCACCGGCCTGATCACCGAAAGCGCGCTGGAGTTCGGCGACGCGCTGCCAGACGGCGGCGCGCTGCTGGCGCTCGATCTCGGCACCAAGACCATCGGTACGGCCACGGCCGACGCGGGGTGGCGTTTCGCAACGGCGGGCAAGACCATTCCTCGCGGCCGGTTCGGCAAGGATCGGGCGAAACTGGAAGAGATCGTCAGCGAGCGCGGCGTCAAAGGCCTCGTGCTGGGCCTGCCGCGCAACATGGACGGCAGCGAGGGGCCGCGAGCACAGGCCAGCCGCGCCTACGCCCGCAACCTGGCCGAGGCCTTTGCCCTGCCCGTGCTGCTGTGGGACGAACGCTGGTCCACCCAGAGCGCCGAGGCGGCGATGATCGGGCAGGACATGAGCCGCGCCAAGCGCGCCGAGCGGATCGACAGTCATGCCGCGGCGGTGTTCCTGCAAGGCGCGATCGACGCGCTCGCAGGCGGCGGCTTGTAACTCCCGGCGGGATTCGCCAAGGCCGCGCCATGAGCTTCGTCTTCGATCCGGCGCGCGCCGCCAAGTTCGTGCTCGGCCACGGCCATTCGGGCTGGCTGGGCCTGCAGTTTCGCGGCCACGGCGACGACTGGGCGGAACTTGAATTGCCCTGGCGAGAAGACCTGATCGGCGAAAGCGACCGCCCCGTCCTTGCCTCGGGTCCCATCATCAGCCTGCTCGACATGGCGAGCGGCCTCGCCATCTGGACGCGGATGAAGAATTTCCAGGCGGTCGCCACGCTCGACCTCAGGGTCGATTACCAGCGCCCGGCGCGCGAGCGGCACAACGTCGTCGGCCGTGTCGAATGCTATCGCCTCACCCGCTCCGCCGCCTTCGTGCGCGGCATCGCCCATGACGGCGAGCCGGACGATCCGGTGGCGCATATGGCGGGCGTGTTCATGTCGCTTCCGGGGGTATCGCGCGATGGCAAATGAGGCGCTGCAACTGACCCCTTATGCCAAGTCGCTGGGGATCGCGATCGACACGATGGAACAAGGGGTCCCGGTACTACGTGCCGGCGGCGAGGAGATCACCGAAGGCCGTCCCGGCGTCTATCACGGAGGGGCCATCAGCGGCCTGCTGGAGACGGCAGGCTACACCGCCCTGCGGCTTGCGCTCGACGAGGCCGAACGCGTGGTGCGGCTCAAACCGATCAATATCACCGTCCAGTTCCTGGCGCCCGCCAAGGCGGCCCCGCTGTTCGCCAAGGCACGGATCACCAAGCTCGGCCGGCGTAACGCCAATATCGATGTCGAATGCTGGCAGGACGATCGCGACCGGCCCCGCGCCACCGCCGTGATGAACGTGCTGCTGGCTGGGCCCGAAGACTAGCGCGGCGGTTCGGGCTCGGGTTCCGGCTCGCGCAGGCCCGGCTCGACCCCGATCCCCTCGCGGCCGATGCGGACATCGATCGGCAGGCCCTCGATATCCGCACCGATGATGACCTCCTCGTCTTCGATCCGGATGCCATCGGGCAGCTCGAAATCCTCCGGCTGCGGCAGGTCGAGCGGTTCGACGGGGCCGGCAGGATCGACCCGCGGCCGCTCGCGCGCAGGCGCCCGGCCCGTCGCCTGCAGCATGAAGTCGCGCCAGATCTGCGCCGGCAGGCCGCCGCCCGAAATGCCGTTCAGCGGGGTGTTGTCGTCGTTCCCGATCCACACCCCTACCACGAGATCGCCCGCATAGCCGACGAAGAGCGCATCGCGATTGCCCTGGCTGGTGCCGGTCTTGCCGTAATTGGCGATGGGCAGCATGGCGGCGCGCCCGGTTCCCGCATTGACCGCCTGCCGCAGCATCTGCTGCATCCGTTCGTGCACCCGGTCGGAATAGCTGTCGGGCCCATCGAGCATCCATTCGACCCAGCCCTGCTCCGCCACCGGCAGGGGGGTGGGCTTTACGGGAAAGGCATTGCCCGCGATCCCGGCATAGGCGGCGGTGAGTTCCAGCAGGGTCGTGGTCGCCGTTCCCAGCGCCACGCTCGGATCGCCGGGCGTCAGGCGGCTGGTGATGCCCAGTTCGCGCGCTGTGTCGATGACCGCTTCGTCGCCGACCTGCTGGTAGAGCCGGACGGCGGCGACATTGCTGGAGCGGGAGAAGGCTTCCTCCAGCGTCAGCGTCGGCGAGTAGCGCCCGCCGACATTGCGCGGGCGATAGCCGCCCTGCGTGATCTCGCTGTTGTCGATCAGGCTGTCGGGCTTGAACCCTTCCTTGAGCGCGGCGAGCCAGACGAAGGTCTTGAAGGTCGACCCCGGCTGCCGCTTCGCCTGCGTCGCGCGGTTGAACGGGCTGCGGCCGTAATCCTTGCCGCCGACCATGGCGACGACTTCGCCATTGGGCCGCATCGCGACCAGCGCCGCCTGCGCCCCGCCCAGACTGGCGCGCTGGATGATCCGGCTGGCAATGCCCTGCAGCCGCGCATCGAGCGTGGTGGTGACCGTCTGCGCCTCGTAGCCGCGCTCGCCATCCTTGCGCAGCAGCGGCAGCGCCCAGTCGGCGAAATAGGTGCCGGTCGGCAAATCGTTGCGCGTGCGCACGTCGAGCCGCGGCGAAGGCAGGCGCGCCTCGGCCTCGGTCAGATAGCCCGCCGCCACCATCGCCCCGAGCACCAGCCGCATACGCTTTTCGGCGCGTTCGTAATGCTTTGTCGGGCGCAGCGCAGACGGCGCCTGAACGAGACCGGCCAGCATCGCCGCCTGCGCCGTGGTCAGCCGTTCGGGCTGGCGATAGAAGTAATGCATGCTCGCGGCACGCAGGCCGTAGGCATTGTCGCCGAAATAGGCATTCGAGAGGTAGCGTTCGAGCACCTCGTCCTTGGTCAGCCAGGCCTCCAGCCAGAAGGCGATCAGCATCTCGCGCAGCTTGCGGGTGAGGCTGCGCTCGGGCGTGAGGAAGGTGAACTTGGCTAGCTGCTGGGTGATGGTGCTGCCGCCGCCCACGCCGGTCACCGCGGCGCGCGCGATGCCGCGCGGATCGACGCCCCAGTGATCGTAGAAGCGCCGGTCCTCGATTGCAAGGAAGGCCTCGACCACATGCGGCGGCAACTTCTCGACCTCGACCGGATCGTCGATGATCGCGCCGTTGCGGGCGATCGGGGTGCCGTCCGCGGCGAGGATCGTCAGCTGCGGCGGCACGACCGGCTCGAGCGACTTCGACAGCGGCGTCGTGAGCGCCAGGAAGATGACCGTCAGGATGAACAGCATCAGCGCCGAGGCAACCGCCCGGACGGCCCACCACCGCTTGCGGCGTCCGCGCCAGTAGGAGGGCTGGAACCAGCGCTGGCGGCGGCGTTCTTCGGACGCCAACGCGCTGTCGACCGAATTCAGCCGATCGTCCCACTCGTCGAAATGCGGTTCGGGTCGCCTCGGCGGAGCAAAGGGTGCTGACGGAGTTTCGTCCCGTCCGGCGAAGAAATGCGCATAGGCACCCTGCGGCCGCTCGCCGCGCCGCTGCCAAGGCTTCCTGTTACCGAACCACGAAATACCCATCGCCCGACTGTGTTATCCGATTAATACAGCGAAGGCGAGAGCTATTCTCCAGCGGCTTGCTGGCGAATGAACGCCGGCTCACTGCTTGCCGACGACGCTCTCCGGCAGGTCCACTCCGAACACGCGCTGGTAGTATTCGGCCACCAGCATCCGCTCCGCCTCGTCACACTTGTTGAGGAAGCTGAGGCGGAAGGCGAAGCCGACGTCCTTGAAGATTGCCGTGTTCTGCGCCCAGGTGATGACGGTGCGCGGGCTCATCACGGTGCTGATGTCGCCGTTGATGAAGCCCTGGCGGGTCAGGTCGGCGACCTTGATCATATCGGCCACGGTCTTGGGATCGGTTTCGGGGTTCTTGGCCGAAACGATCGCCCGCTCGGTCTCGGCCGGCAGGTAGTTCAGCCCGACGACGATGTTCCAGCGGTCCATCTGGCCCTGGTTGATCTGCTGCGTGCCATGATAGAGGCCCGACGTATCGCCGAGGCCGACCGTGTTGGCCGTCGCGAACAGGCGGAAGTTCGGATCGGGCCGGATCACCCGGTTCTGGTCGAGCAGGGTGAGCTTGCCTTCGGTTTCGAGCACGCGCTGGATCACGAACATCACGTCCGGCCGGCCCGCATCGTATTCGTCGAACACCAGTGCCACCGGGTGCTGCAACGCCCAGGGCAGCAGGCCCTCGCGGAACTCGGTCACCTGCAGCCCGTCGCGCAGCACGATTGCGTCGCGGCCGATCAGGTCGATACGGCTGATATGCGCGTCGAGGTTGATGCGGATGCACGGCCAGTTCAGGCGCGCGGCGACCTGTTCGATATGGGTCGACTTGCCGGTGCCGTGATAGCCCTGCACCATCACCCGGCGATTGTGGGCAAAGCCGGCAAGGATCGCCAGCGTCGTGTCCGGATCGAACACGTAGTTCGCATCGAGATCGGGCACGCGCTCGTCCGCCTTGCTGAAGGCAGGGACCTGCCAGTCGATATCGATGCCGAAAGTCTCGCGCACGTCGACGGTGGTGTCGGGCGCGGCCAATGCAGTCTTGGCGGAGGGTTCGAAGCTCTTGTCGGTCATGTCGTTCATCTCGGGCCGTGGCCTAGACGCGCGCGCGCGCCGGAGCAAGCGGGACGAAAGGCGAGATTTGCTTTCCCACCCCCACGCCCTAGTTAGGACCAATGCCGCCCCCGTCACCCAGCGAATTCCTGCGCCAGCAGCTCGTCGGGCGAGTACGCGCAGTCTTCAACGACGTCGAGGCAGGCCAGCAACCGGTGCCCATCAGCGACGAGGCGCTGTTCGAGAAGGATTCACCGATCCGGCTGGTCCACGCCGATGTCGGGGGCATGATGGTCGGCGGCATCCGCAGCCTGCTGCTCCAGATGCTCCATCCGCAGGCGCTGCAGGGCGTGCTCGACCATTCGAATTTCCGCGAGGACATGCACGGGCGCCTGCGCCGCACGGCCCGGTTCATCGCCGTCACCACCTTCGGCCACCGCGACGAGGCGATGAAGGCGATCGAGCGGGTCAACCGCATCCATGCGCATGTGACGGGCACCCTGCCCGACGGCCGGCCTTATGTCGCGACCGATCCGCGCACGCTGGCCTGGGTGCATGTGGCGGAAGCGCAGAGCTTCCTTGCCGCCTATTTGCGGCATGTCCGGCCCGACATGCCGGGCCATGCGCAGGACGAATATTACCGCCAGTTCGCGGTGATCGCCCGCGCGCTGGGGGCCGATCCGGTCCCGCTCGACCGCAACGAGGCCGAGGCGATCTTTCGCGAGCTGCGCAGCGACCTGCGGCAGCGCCCGGAAGCACGGGAGGTGGCGCAACTGGTGCTGAACCAGCGCACCGAAGGCACCCCGGCTGCGGTCCAGTCCGTGCTCGGTGCCGAAGCCGTGGCGCTGCTCCCGTCCTTCGCGCGCTCGATGCTGGGGCTCGAACGGCCGGGCCTGGCAGCCTTCCCTGCCCGCGCTGCGACCTGGGGCATGGGCAAGACGCTGCGCTGGGCTTTCAAGCAGGGCTAGGCGAGCGGTGGCGGCAGGCTGAAGAGCGTCACGTATCGCAGCGCCAGTTCGCGGTCGCCGTCGATCCGCAGGCCGGCCTCGCGCTCGAGTTCGTCCCACGCCACGCCCGCGTAGATCCCGCCCGCCAAAACGGCTGCGACGGGGGCATGGAAAACCGTGTCGGCGCCGGCGACCTCGGCCCTCCTGATCGGCAACCGGCCTTCGCCCGGCTCGGCGAGGAATGTGTCGTCACCGATGACGAAACCGATCCGCTTGCCGGCGAATTCGTCGATGCGGGCGTGGTCGACCATGGTGCGCATCGAGAGCATCAGCGACACCGGAGAAAGCGGCAAGGTCGGATCGTGCGCGCTCGATTGCGCCGCCCAGCGCCCGGCCTCCTGGATCAGAGTTTCCGCCGCCAAGCCCCATTCAGTGAGTTCGTAGACCTGTACCTTCGCTGGGGCCGGCAATTGCTTGCGGACGAGCACCTTGCCCTCCTCCAGCGATGCGAGCCGTTCGGTCAGCACCTTGGCCGAAATGCCGGGCAGGCTGGCGCGCAGGTCGGAAAATCGCCGCGGCCCAAGCATTAGCTCCCTGACGACGAGCAACGACCAGCGCTCGCCCACCAGCTCCATGGCGAAGGCGGTGCCGCAGGCATCGCCATACCACTTGCCGTGCCCTTTGGTTTCTTTTTGTAACTTCACAGTTGACTTTAGTAACCACAAAGCGCAGCCTTGGCAAGTGTCGAGTCGACATCATGCAAACGATCGAGAGAGGAGCGAGCCATGTACATCCAGGGATTTCTCGTCCCCGTACCCGCCGACAAGAAGGACGCTTATCGCGAGGTGGCGGAGAAGTTCTGGCCCATCGCCAGGGATTATGGCTGCACCGCCCACGTCGAAGCGTGGGAAGCCGACATCAAGGATGGCCAGCACACCGATTTCCGCCGCGCGGTGGACCTGCAGGAACGCGAGAAGGTCGTCTTCAGCTGGATGATCTGGCCCGACAAAGCGACGGCCGATGCCGCGCACGACAAGATGATGGCCGACGAGCGGATGAAGGAATGGGGCGACGGCAGCGACATGCCCTTCGACGGCAAGCGCATGGTGTTCGGCGGCTTCGACGTCCTCATGCAGAGGGAGGCCTGAGCCATGGCCACCAATTCCGGCGATTTCATCTGGTACGAATTGATGACCCCGGATGCCGACGCCTCGGCCCGGTTCTACGAAGGCCTGGTCGGCTGGCGGATCGGCGATGAGCGTGACTATCGGCGAATCCAGGCTCCCGATGGCGATCATGTCGGCGGCTTGTTGCCGCTGACGGACGAGATGCAGGCGGGCGGCGCACGGCCGGTGTGGCTCGGTTACGTCTCCGTCGCAGACGTGGACGCGACGATCGAGGCGCTTGTCGGGGCCGGTGGCTCGGTGGTCATGCCGGCGCGCGACATGGACGGGGTCGGCCGCATGGCAATGGTGAGCGATCCACAGGGCGCGCCGTTCTATATCATGACGCCGATCCCGCCCGCCGACCGTCCCGACGCCGAAAGCACCGCTTTCTCCAAATACGCGCCGCAAATCGGGCACTGCGCGTGGAACGAGTTGGTCACGGCCGATCCCGCCGCCGCCGACGCGTTTTACCGCACGCTGTTCGGCTGGACCAAGGGCGAAGCGCTGGAGATGGGCCCCATGGGCACCTACCAGATGTACAACCACGGCGATTACGGCCTCGGCGCGATGATGCAAAAGCCCGCAGAAATGCCGGCATCGCTGTGGGCCTATTACTTCCGCGTGCCCGACATCGACGCGGCCGCCGCCTATGTCGTCGCCAATGGCGGGCAGATCGCGGTCGGCCCGATGGAAATTCCGGGCGGCGAGTACGTGTTCCAGGGGTTCGACCCGCAAGGCGCGTTCTTCTCGGTCATCGGCGTGCGAGGAGCATGATCATGAGCGACAAGCTGACGACCGTTCTCTGGTTCGACGGCGACGCCGAAGAGGCAGCGCGCTTCTATGCAGATATCTTCCCCGACAGCGTCGTCGGCGACATCTTTCGCGCACCGGGGGATTTCCCCGGCGGCCGCGAGGGTGATGTCCTGACCGTGAATTTCACGGTCCTGGGCCGGAGCTTTTCCGGCCTCAACGGCGGCGATCTCTTCAAGCCCAACGAAAGCGTTTCGTTCATGGTGGTGACCGAGGACCAGAAGGAAACCGACCGTTACTGGAATGCCATCGTCCAAGGCGGCGGGCAGGAAAGCGCCTGCGGCTGGTGCAAGGACAAATGGGGCTTCAGCTGGCAGATCACCCCGCGCACCTTGCTGGAATCGCAGCAGTCCGGCGCTGACGAGGCCCGGCGCGCATTCGACGCGATGATGACCATGAACAAGATCGACGTCGCCGCGATCGATGCGGCGCGGAAGGGAGCATAAACCCATGCTCGAGCTCTACGGCCACCGCTTCTCCTCCTACACATGGAAAGCCTTGATCCCGCTCTATGCCAACGGAACGCCGTTCGCTTTCCATGACGTCGATCCAGGCGCGCCCGAAGGCGGCGCGAACATCGCGTTCGTCCACGACGCGCATCCGGGCAGGTTCTTTCCTGTGCTGGTCGATGGCGACGCGAAGGTGATCGAGGCCACTGCCATCATCGAGTATCTGGCAGTGCATCATCCCGGCCCGGCGCCGCTGATCCCCGAGGATCCGGCAAAGGCCGCGACTGTGCGAATGCTGGACCGTGTCTTCGACAATTACGTCATGGGCGGCGGGCAGAAGGTGGTGAACGCCTATATCGCCGACGCCGCGTCGCCGGACCCGGTCGTAGTCGAGGCAGGCAAAGCAGGCCTGCGCCGTGCCTACGCCTGGCTGGAAAACTGGCTGTCGACCAATACACTCGCGCCGCATGTCAGCCTCGTTACCTGTGCCGCAGCGCCGTCCTTGTTCTACGCCGACTGGATCGACCCGATTCCGGAGAGTTGCCCTCGGGTGAAGGCCCTCAGGGCCGAGATACTCGCCCTTCCCCCGGTGGCGCGGTGCATCGAAGACGCCCGCCCCTACCGCCACTATTTTCCCCTCGGCGCCCCCGAGCGCGACTGAAAGGCTTACTGAAAATGCACGAACTTTCGATTTCCCGCTTCATCGCCGCCCCGACCGACAAGGTGTGGGACGTCATGGCCAACCGTATCGAGGAATGGTTCTGCCCAGCCCCGTGGCGGGCGGAATTTCCCAAGCTCGAACGGCGCGCCGGCGGCGCGTCCGAATGCGTCATGTACGGCCCGGACGGCGAAGTTCAGCCGAACCCCGGCACCGTGATCGCTTGGGACGAAGGCAGGCGCTTTGCCTTTACCGATGCGCTGGTCGGCGATCTGGAACCGAGCGGCCCCTTCATGGTCGGCATCTGGGAAATCGAACCGGCGGAGGAGAACGGCGTCAGCGGAACCCGCTACACCGCCCGCGCGCGCCACTGGACCGAAGAGGCCTGCAAGCAGCACGACGAGATGGGCTTCATGGAAGGCTGGGGCGCCTGCGCCGACCAGCTCAAGGCGCTCGCCGAAGCCGGGTGATCACTCGATGGCGCGCGACTGCCGAAGGAGTTGATAGGCTTCGACCACCCGGCCTAGCCTGGCCTCGAACTTGCGGTCACCGCCATTCCTGTCGGGGTGGTAACGACGGACCAGTTCCGAATAGCGCTGCCGCAGTCCTCGGCGATCAACTTCGAGTCCGAGGCCCATGGTATCGAGCGCCTGCGCCTCCTCGCGGCTGAAGCGGCCGTCGGCTGCCATCTCCGCCTCGCGCCGGGCGCGGCTCTTGATGCCGTTGGCGCGCGCTGCAATGGCATCGAGCGGATCGTCGAAATCGGCCCAGCGCGGCATGCCGTCGATCCCTGCGGTCGGTCGGAAAGTGCGGCTTTCGGTCTGCCACCCGGCGGCGGGCGATTGCGCAGCGAGGATCTCGTCGGCGCTCATGCCCTCGAACCAGTCGTATCCGCTGTTGAACTCGCGCACATGGTCGAGGCAGAACCAGCGCCACTGGCCGGGGCCGTCGAAGCTGTTCCCATATCCGCCGGGAGCGCGATATTCGCCCGGTTCGCGGCATGTCGGGTGTTCGCAGACTCGCCCTTGGGCTTCGTATCGTCCATGGAACCGGTCGGAAGGCATAGCGCCCTAGGATGGTGACGCAGGCCGCGAATTTGAAGAGGACAAACGCCGTGAGTGTACAGGCCGAGATGGAAAAACTGCTGCAAGCGGCCTTCGCCCCGACAAGGCTGCAGGTGGTCAACGACAGCGCCAGCCACCACGGCCACGCGGGCGATGACGGTTCCGGCGAATCGCATTTCACCGTGGCGATCGAAAGCGAAGCCTTCGCCGGCGTCTCGCGCCTGCAACGCCAGCGGCAGGTGATCGCCGCGCTGGGCGACATTGTCGGGCAACGGGTCCATGCGGTGGCGATCAAGGCGAGCGCGCCCGGCGAATGACCGAAACAGGCACCCCGAGGCGCATCAGGCGCGCTGCGCGGATCATCCTGCTTGATCAGGAGAACCGCGTCCTACTGTTCCGTTTCGTACTGGAGGATCGCCCGCCGTTCTGGGCGACGGTCGGCGGGGAATGCGACCCCGGCGAAAGCTTCGAAGAGGCCGCCCGGCGCGAATTGTTCGAGGAAACCGGCATAGACGCAGATCCGGGCCTGCAAGTCGCTCAGCAGAACCCCGAGTTCATCACGCCCGAAGGGGAAGCCGTTCGCGGGGACGAGAGGTTCTTTCGCGTGCGGGTCAGCAATGTGAAAATCTCGACCGATGGTCACACGGCGCTGGAACAGCGGGTGATGCAGGAGCATCGCTGGTTCACCCAAACCGAACTCGCCAGCTGGCACGAGTATATTTACCCCCGCGACCTCGCAGACCTGATTGAAGTGGACCCCCGGCCATGATCGAACAGACCATCACCCCCGTTACCCACAATCTCGGCCAGTTTCAGGTTCGCCGTGCCTTGCCCAGCAAGGGGCGGACGATGGTGGGGCCCTTCATCTTCGTCGACCAGTTCGGTCCGGCCCAGCTCGATCTCGGCAGCGGGATGGATGTGCGGCCGCACCCGCATATCAACCTCGCCACGGTGACCTGGCTGTTTGAAGGCGCCATCGACCACCGCGACAGCATCGGCAGCTTCTCGACCATCCGTCCGGGGCAGGTGAACCTGATGACCGCCGGCAGGGGCATCGTCCATTCGGAACGCAGCCCGCAAGCCGAGCGCGATGCCGGGCCCAAGCTCTACGGGATGCAGACCTGGCTCGCCCTGCCCGACGGGCGCGAGGAGATCGATCCGGCGTTCGAAGCGGTCAAGGACCTGCCAATCGTCGAGGACCAGTGCGCCAAGGCCACCGTGATCATGGGCCAGTTGTGGGGCCAGCGCGCCGCGACAACCACTTACGCCGACACCATCTATGCCGAGATCGTCCTTGCCCCGACCGGCGCGCTGCCAATCGAGGCCGAGGCAGATGAGCGCGCGGTGATGCTGGTCGGCGGCGAAGCGAGCATCGATGGTCAGGAGCTCGCCTTGTACGAGCTGACCGTTCTGGCACCGGGCAAGGCCATGACGCTCTCGTCGGCGCGCGGGGGCCGGATCATGTTGCTCGGCGGAGAGGCTTTTGCCACCAGGCGCCACGTGTGGTGGAATTTTGTCAGTTCGAGCAAGGACCGGATCGAGCAGGCCAAGGACGACTGGAACAGCGGACGCTTCCAAAAGGTACCGGGGGACGAGGAGGAGTACATTCCCATCCCCGGCCAACCCAAGACGGTCAGCTATCCATAACAAGACAAGGAGAGGACATGAGCTACGAGGGCAAATGCTGGTGGATCACCGGCGCATCGAGCGGCATCGGCGCAGCGCTGGCGAGGGAGCTGGGCGCACGCGGTGCGCGCGTGATCCTGTCGGGCCGCGACGAAGCGCGGCTGGCCGAAGTGGCCGGGGGGATTGCGACCGAGACGCTGATACTGCCGTTCGATGTGCGTGACGAGGCCGCCATGCTGGCGGCAACCGACAAGGCGATCATCTGGTCTGGCGGCATCGACGGCTTCGTCGCCAATGCCGGGGTCTCGCAGCGCAGCCGCGCGACGAAAACCGCGATGCAGGTGTATCGCGAGATCATCGATATCGACCTGGTGTCGCAGATCGCCGCAACGCAGGCACTGCTGCCGCATATGACCGGGCGCGGGACAGGCCATCTTGCCTTCATCAGCTCGATCGCCGGCAAGGTCGGGGTGCCGATGCGCACGGCATATTCCGCCGCCAAGTTCGGCCTCGCCGGTTATGCCGATGCGCTGCGGGCCGAACTTTCCATCGACGGGGTGCAGGTGCACGCGATCTATCCCGGCTCCATCGCGACCAATGTCAGTCGCAACGCGCTGAATGCCGACGGCAGCAAGCGCGGGCGTAGCGACCGTGTGATCGACAACGGTATCGCGCCCGACGCTGCGGCCAAGACCATGCTCGATGCCATGGCCGCAGGCGAGCGCGAGATCATCGTGGCCGAAGGGGCGGAGAAAGCGATGGGCGAAATGCGCCGCACGCCCGAGGCGCTGCTGGACCAGGTCGCGGCGATGGTTGCCAGCGGCTACATGGACAAGATGGAAGCGGACGGCTGACTCCCATGGAGCAGGTGCGGGTCACCCTCGCCAACGGGATCGAGCTGGATGTTGTCGACACCGGGCCACGCGATGCACCGGTGCTCATCTTCCTCCACGGCTTCCCGGAAAGCCACCGGACCTGGCGGCACCAGATCGCGCAGTTCCGTAATCGATTCCGCTGCATCGCGCCCGACCAGCGCGGCTATCGCGGTTCGTCCAAGCCCGAAGGCGTCGAAAGTTACAAGCCGGCCGAGTTGGTGGGCGATGTGTTCCTGCTGGCCGACGCGCTCGGTATGGAGCGTTTCACCATCGTCGGGCACGACTGGGGCGGCGCGCTGGCGTGGGCGGTGGCGATGAGAGGGCAAGCTTCGCGCGTCGAGCGCGCAATCCTCTGCAACGCCGCGCATCCGGTGATCTACGCCCGCCTGCTCTGGACCGACGCCGACCAGCGCGCAGCCGGTCAATACATGCGCGTCTATCGCGACACCTCGCGCGACGGGGAAATCCGCGAGAATGGCCTGCTGGCGCTGGTCGGCGGGACCGGCAATGGCACCGGCGCCCTGCCCGACGACGATCCGGAGGAGCGCGAGCGCATCCTCGCCGACTGGTCCGATGGTGAAGCGGCGCTGGCCATGATCAACTGGTACCGCGCCACTCCGATGGCCGTCCCGCCGGCCGAGGCGCCGCTGGAAATCCCGCCCGACGCCAAGCTGCCCAAGGTGCCCGTGCTGACGATCCCGACGCTGGTGGTCTGGGCGCTCGACGACCATGCCCTATCGCCCGGCAATATCGAGGGGCTGGACGAATTCGTCGAGGACCTAACGCTGGTGACGATACCGGACTGCGGGCATTTCCTGACCTGGCAGGCACCGGACCGGGTCAACGCGGCGATGGAGGGGTTCCTCGCCAAAAGTCCCAACATCCGTTCGGGCTGAGCTTGTCGAAGCCCAGCTGCGGCGGTCGTGGCTGCCCTTCGACAGGCTTAGGGCGAACGGGGGGTGGGATTAGCTCCCCAGCCACTCCACATTCGCCCCATGCGGGTGCGACCACGCCAGTTGCACCTCTTCACCGCCGCCGGGCCAGTACCGGACCTGGAGCATATGCCGGTGCACCGTCCGGTCCGCCTCGACCGAAACCCACGCGAGCGGTTTGTCCGCCGTCGCCTGCCCCCCTGCCGCCTCCATCGCGGCGCGGACGCGGTCCTGCTGGTCCTCCGGCACATATTGCCACACGATCGAATGCATCAGCATCCGCGTCGTGCCGCTTGCCTGCGGCCTCGCCAGTTCGGCCTCGACGAAATCCGCTGCGTTCATTTTCACGAGGTCGGGCTTGCGCTCGCCCGCCGCCTCGATTGCCGCCTCCATCCGCTCGAAGCGGACGGTGTGCTCGGGCCAGATATAGGCCTTGAGCCGCAGCGCCTGCGCCGGATCGGTCAGGTCGACCGGGGCGACATCGCAGCCCCTGGTGCCGGCAATCTCGATGGCGCGATCGGGCGGCGGCACGCCCTTCCAGTCGGGTGCGAAATGCATCACGCCCTCCTCTGGCCCCACCATCACCCCGCCGAGGTCGTAGCGATAGCGGTCTAGCATCAGGTTGATCCCCGCGCTGGAGCCGATCTCGAGACACTCGAAGCTCGGCGGCAGGCCCTTTTCCGCCAGCCACAGCATCGCGGCGATGAAATTGGCCGAACGGCCCGCCTCGTTGGTCTGCGGCGGCCCGTCGAGCCAGGGCATCAGCGCTTCCTCGTGCTCCTGCATGACCGCGCCGATGAACGCTGCATCGTCGGCCGCATCGTCTCGATAGATCGGCGCCAGCGCGGGTGCGGTGCCGGCCAAGTGCAGCGAATGAATCCCGCCCGCCACCCGCAGAGGCAGCGCATCGGCGAGCGGCGCGCCTTGCCAGCTGCGGATGCGCCCGAGCAGCGCATTGCTCGCATCCGATCCCAGCACCTCGGCAATCGCGCCAACCACCCGGGCCGTCACATGCGCCCCGGCATTCACGCAATAGGCGACCTGGTTGGCGAAGGCGGTCTGCACCGCGCCCTCCCCCTTCGTGTTCATGTCGACGAATTCGTAGGCCGGTCGCTGCTTCTCTTCGCCCATTATCGTTGCCCTTTCGCCGTCCAGTGCCTAAGTGCCGCGCCGCTATGGCAAGCCAACTTACCTTCGCTGTACCCAAGGGCCGCATCCTCGACGAGGCGCTGCCGGTGATGGCGCGTGCCGGCGTCGTGCCCGAGGACGGCTTCCACGACAAGAGCAACCGCGCGCTCAGCTTCGCCACCACGCGGGACGACATGCGGCTGATCCGCGTGCGCGCCTTCGATGTCGCCACCTTCGTGGCGCATGGCGCAGCGCAGCTGGGGATCGTGGGGTCGGACGTGATCGAGGAATTCGACTACTCGGACCTCTACGCGCCGGTCGATCTCGATATCGGGCATTGCCGCCTGTCGATCGCCGAGCCTGCGGGCGGTGCGGGCGGGAGCGCCGGAGCCAGCCACCTGCGCGTTGCGACCAAGTATCCCAACCTGACCCGCCGCCATTTCGAGCGGCAGGGCATCCAGGCCGAATGCGTGAAGCTCAACGGGGCGATGGAACTTGCGCCCTCGCTGGGGCTGGCGGGCCGGATCGTCGACCTCGTTTCCACCGGGCAGACGCTGAAAGACAATGGCCTCGTCGAAACCTCGCGCATCCTCGACATTTCGGCGCGGTTGATCGTCAACCGCGCGGCACTGAAGACCGATCCACGCGTGGCTGCCCTGGTCGAAGCTTTTCGGGCCGATGCAGAAGCGCGCTCAAGTAGCGCAAGCGGTAGCGCAGACAAGGACGCCGCCTAATGCGCCGCTACCACATTGCCGATGCCGATTTCGAGGAGCGCTTTACCCGCCTCGTCGAAGCGCGCCGCGAAAGCGCCGACGATGTCGGGCGCGATGTCACCGAGATCCTGAACCGCGTCCGTGCGCGCGGCGATGCCGCCTTGGTCGACTACACCATGCGCTTCGACAAACACGCGCTGGGCGAGGACGGTACCGGCTGGCAGATCGCGCCGGCGGACTGCAAGGCCGCCTATGACGCGCTTGATCCCGGGCTGCGCGACGCGCTGGAACTCGCGGCGGAGCGCATCCGCGCCTATCACGAGGCACAGCTGCCCAAGGATCGCGACTACACCGATGCCGCCGGCGTGCGGCTTGGCGCGAAGTGGTATCCGGTCGAGGCGGCAGGGCTTTACGTCCCCGGCGGACGCGCGGCCTATCCCTCCTCGCTGCTGATGAATGCCATTCCGGCCAAGGTCGCGGGTGTCGAGCGGCTCGCCATCGTTACCCCGACCCCGAACGGCGAGACCAACGCGCTGGTGCTCGCCGCCGCGCATATCGCCGGGGTGGACGAGATTTGGCGCGTCGGCGGCGCGCAGGCGGTGGCCGCGCTCGCCTATGGCACCGACCGGATTGCCCGCGTCGATGTCATCACCGGCCCCGGCAACGCGTGGGTGGCCGAAGCCAAGCGCCAGCTCTACGGCGTGGTCGGCATCGACATGGTCGCAGGCCCGAGCGAAATCCTCGTCATCGCCGACGGCAAGAACGATCCCGACTGGATCGCCGCCGACCTGCTGAGCCAGGCCGAGCACGACCCGACCAGCCAGTCGATCCTGATCACCGACGACGCCGCCTTCGCCGAACAGGTCGAGGACCGGGTCGATGTCCAGTGCTCGATGCTGGCGACGCAGAAGGTCGCCCGCGCCAGCTGGGACGCCTATGGCGCGATGATCGTGGTCGAGAACCTCCAGCAGGCGATCCCCCTCGCCAATCGTCTCGCCGCCGAGCATGTCGAACTGGCGGTGGACGATCCCGAAGCGATGATGGCTGGCCTGCGCCATGCCGGCAGCGTGTTCCTCGGCCGCATGGTGCCAGAGGCCGTCGGCGATTACGTCGCCGGGCCCAACCATGTGCTCCCCACCGGCCGCCGCGCGCGCTTCGCCAGCGGGCTGTCGGTGCTCGATTTCATGAAGCGCACCAGCTTCATTTCCATGGACAAGGCCGGGCTCGACGCGATCGGGCCGGCCGCGGTCAAGCTGGCGCATGCCGAAGGCCTGCCCGCCCACGCCGCCTCGATAGAATTGCGACTCAAATGACCAATCGTGCCCAATCCCGTTCCGCCGCCCGGCTCGCCGCGGTGCAGGCGCTGTACCAGAAGGACATGGAGGGGACCGCGCTGGCGCGGTTGCTCGACGAGTTCCACCAGCACCGGCTCGGCCGCGAGATCGAGGAAGGCGAGCACTACGCCGAGGCCGAGGTCGCGTTCTTCGACGATGTCGTGCGCGGAGTCGATGCGCGCCGCGAGGAGATCGATGCGCTGATCACCGGCAAGCTGGCCGAAGGCTGGAGCATCCGGCGGCTCGACAAGACCATGGTGCAGGTACTGCGCGCCGGCACCTACGAACTGCTCGCCCGCGCCGATGTGCCGGTGGGCAGCGTGATCAGCGAATATGTCGACGTGGCCAAGGCCTTCTTCGACGACCGCGAAGCGAAATTCGCCAACGGCGTCCTGGACGCGATCGCCAAGGAAGTGCGGGCGTAGCCTCCCCCCGCCTTCGTCATCCCGGGCTTGACCCGGTATCCCGCTTTTCTTCGGCAACGCTTCGACCGACCGGACCGTCGCGCAAAAGACAGCGGGACCCCGGATCAAGTCCGGGGTGACGGTTTTGGGGTGGCAAGCTGGCAAGCCAAACGGCTAGAGCCGCCCCATGACCACCGAGTTCGACCTCCTGGCCCGCCTGCGCGCGCTCGCCACCGATCCGGCGGCGCGGGGGCTGAACGACGATGCGGCGGTGCTCACCATCGGCGGGCAGGAACTGGTCGTCACGCATGACATGATGGTTGAGGGGATGCACTGGCTGCCCGGGCAGGACATGGCCGATGTCGCGTGGAAGCTGGTGGCGGTGAACCTGTCGGACCTCGCGGCCAAGGGCGCGCAGCCCATTGGCGTGATCCTGGGCCAGATGATGGGCGCCGACGACGACCGCTTCCTCGAAGGGCTGGCCGAGGCGCTCAAGGCCTTCGACGTGCCCCTGCTCGGCGGCGACACGGTGGGCGCGACCACCGGCCCACGTGCGCTGGGCCTGACCGCGCTGGGCAAGGCGACCCATTCGCCGGTGCCCGGGCGCGACGGGGCGCAGCCGGGGGACCTGCTCTATATCACCGGCCCGGTCGGCGCGGCGATGATGGGGTTCGAGGCGCTGCAGACCGGATCGGACGCCGACAGCCTCGCCTTCCGCCGCCCGCAGCCGCTGCTCTCCGAAGGGGCCGCACTGGCCCCGCATGTCACCGCGATGATGGATGTCTCCGACGGGGTACTGCTCGACGCCTGGCGCCTTGCCACCGCCAGCGGCGTGACCTTGTGCATCGCCAGCGAAGACATCCCCCTCGCCGCCCCCGAAGCGCGCCGCGCCGAAGCGCTGCGCTGGGGCGACGACTACCAGTTGTTGTTTACCGCCCCGCCTTCCGCCGAGCTACCGGTCAAGGCCACGCCCATCGGCACCGTCGAGGAAGGCGAACCGCCGCTTTTGCTGGACGGGCTCGCGGTATGGGATGCCGAGGGGCTGGGGTATCGGCATTGAGGGGGAGGAGCAGAATCGAACTATGCCGTTATCCACGCAGGGGAGACATGACGCCGATTCATGGGATTCAGAAGCATTAAAATGAGGCAATCGCCTTTCGGCTTGGTTGATTATCCGTTGTCGTTAGTATCGCAATACGCTAGCCCGACAGCTGAAAGCGGAGGGTGATTTGGCAATTTGGGATTTCTTACTCCCCGGCAGCATAATTATGCTGAAATTCGGCCTGAAAATGACAACTGATCAAGAGACCAACGGGGCTGATACGCTCAAAGCCGTCTTAGTGTTTCCTGTCGACATTGCATTTCTTTCACTCTCATATGGATCTGCCGTCCTTTATACCGCGCAGAGCGCTTCGGGTGTTGAGCAAACACCAGTCAAGGCTATTCTAACTGTAGCTTTTTTTGCGATTGCTCTCCTTTTGCCGGTCATTGTACTCACAAAGAAATCTGAGAGAGCGCTTATATTGGCTGAAACCAAGCGCGCGGGGTGGCTATCGGTTGCTGGCTACTTTCTAGCACTAACGATTACCGCTCTTTCTATCACTGTTGGAGGCGCTGTATGAACGAGCGTCTTTGGCCGTATGTTTTTGATTTGATGACCGCAATGGCAACAACATTGCCAATAGTTATCGCAGTTTTTGTCGCAATACGTCAATTGATGCGGATGTATATCGAAGGGCAAGAACGCAGTCGCTATGATGACGAAAAGCACGAGGCGATACTTTCCGAGCTTCGTGCCTCCTACGAACATCGAATTGCAGACCTAGCTCGCGAAATGGTGGCAACACGTGCGCGGTGGGAAGACGCCAACCATCTCCTAGTAACTGGACAGCGAAACCAGCCAGCCATTGACTCAAAATCAGCAGTTGATGTGGATGTGTTCTTGAAGCCCTATGGTATCCGGGCGCATGAAATCGAATCTGACCCGAATAAGATATTTGTTCTAACTCCATTTGCTCCGGAGGAGCGCGCCGTTTTTGATGCTATTGCTGATGTGTGTTCAGACGTCGGTTTCAACGTTGCGCGTGGAGATGAGTACCGGGCGGAAGGAGACATACTACCTCAGATTATTGAAGGTATCGTAGCCGCGCGCATTGTGATTGCAAACATCTCATCTCGAAATCCGAATGTCTTCTTTGAGCTTGGAATTGCGATGGCTCTTGGAAAACCGACGCTTTTACTATCCGATACACTCTCCGAAGTCCCGTTCGATCTTCAAAGTCGGCGTATAATTGTATTCAAGGACTTGATGGATTTACGCGGAAAGCTTACAACTGCGTTGCTACAGACCGTTCGCTCATCGACGACTTAGTTCCAATTGTGGCTTGGCCGTGAATGGTAACTTTCTTGTCGCATTGACTGATCGAAATGGCGTTAAAGCGCATTTACAAGCGCTGGATCTAATAATTTTCCTACACGCCAACGCCCCGCTAACCTCGCGTCGGCCCTTTGTCATCCTAAGGGCAGGCTCTTTCAAATCGTCGATCAGCGACCGTCATGCACAGCCACGCAGACTTCACTTAGCACTGCGCATATGGGCGAGTTTCCTGAAGTTCGCCGCCATCGCGCGGCACGCGAATTTCGAGTGAACTTTGCGTGAACTTTGGACCCGTTCCCCGCCTCTCTAGAGCGCCGAACAGTCCACCCCGCGCTTTTCCAGGATCGGCTTGAGCGCGAAATAGGCCTGCCGGGTCCGGTGATTGGGAATGCCCGGGTAGAGGTGATGGATCAGGTGGGTTTCCATGCACATCGACCAGAAATGGCCGACCTTGCTCTTGAAGATATACGCCTGGTCGTAGCGGCCCGTATGCCCTTCGCGCGGGTGGTGCGGGGCCCAGCTGAGGAAGAAGCGGATCCAGCTGAGGCCCAGCTGGCGCGGCAGCCACCAGCACACGGCGGCGGCGATGGCATAGCCGTTCCAAGCCATGATGAAGAGCGTGGCGAGATAGACCAGCTGCACCATCAGCGTCTGTTTCAGCGCAGCCCGCGATTCCTCGGTGTCGAGCTGCTCGCACACGCTCTTGTAGCGGTTGATCGTCCCGTCGACGCGAGGCTGGCGGTTCCACCAGGTCTTGTACCAGGCGAGCCACATATTGGGCGCCTCGTCGGTGAAGTCAGGGTCCTTCTCCGGATGGTTGCAGTGCTTGTGATGCTCCAGATGCGTCACCCGGCCCATGCTGAAAGGCACCGCGATGGGGAGCAGCGAAACCTCGCCCACCAGCTGGTTCATCCAGCGGTTCCTGTCGCCGCGATTGGCGATATTGTCGTGCATCGCCTCGTGGCAGGTGACGTAGCCCGCCACCGTCAGGAAGGTCGAGATCGCCAGCGTCACCAGCGGGTGGACCACGCCGAACATGGTCAGCGGAAACAGCGCCAGCCAGAGGGCGAACCCGCCGAGCGCCGCCACGACATAGCCCCACATCGGCCCGCCGTGGAACCGCGCGGCAATTTCGCGCTCCTCCTTCAGCAGCTCGACCCTGGTGTGCCTGTCCAGCCCGTCGCCCTGCCCGAGCGGCACCGCCGGCGCATCGCCCACGGCCAGGTCCTCCGGCCCGGGATCGAAGGCGAAGGCCGTCTCGGCAAGCTCGGTTCGCGCGGTGGCATCGGCGCTCATACCCAGCGCCCCCTGATCGTGGCGTACAGTCCCCATGTGCCGCCGACGATCAGGCCGAACATCAGCGTGGTCAGCCCCCACGGGCCGCTCCACCCCCACAGCTGCATCGTCTGGTCTATGAGCGGTGCAATAAAGCCGATCCCGAACAGGAACGGCATTATGACGAAGAGGTTTTTGATCGCGCCCTGCATGGCCGTTTACTTATCCCTAACCATGACGAGCGGCAAGAGTCCGCCGAAACCGCGTGCGCGGCGGCCCATTTCGGCACGTCCACGAGCGTGCTGGGGATGAGACCGGCGCACCGGCCGGAAAGGCTTGCCTAACCTCCGCTCGCGCTTTAGCCCTTCGCACCACATGGGTCCCGTTCGGGTGGGACCTTTGGAAACTGAAGGTAAAAACCACATAATTCAGGGGGGATGATATCGTGAATCTAGTAGAGATCGCGATCGGCCTGGGATTGCTTGCCATGGTCTATGGCATCTTCACCAGCCGTCAGGTTCTCGGCGCCGATGCCGGGAACGCGAAGATGCAGGAAATCGCCGGCGCCATCCAGGAAGGTGCGCAGGCCTATCTCAACCGCCAGTACACCACCATCGCCATCGTCGGCGTGATTGTAGCCGTGTTGGTGGGCGTGTTTCTCGGCGGCATTCCGGCCGTCGGCTTCGTCATCGGCGCCGTCCTTTCGGGCGTTGCCGGCTACATCGGGATGAACATCTCGGTCCGCTCGAACGTCCGCACGGCGCAGGCAGCGAGCAAGGGTTTGCAGGAAGGCCTGACGCTGGCTTTCCGTGCCGGCGCCATCACCGGCCTGCTGGTGGCCGGCCTCGCGCTGCTCTCGATTGCCGTGTTCTACTGGTACCTGACCGGTCCGGGCGGTTTCTCGGTCGGCGGGGAAGACCGCACCGTGGTCGATGGCCTCGTCGGCCTCGCCTTCGGCGCCTCGCTCATCTCCATCTTCGCCCGTCTCGGCGGCGGCATCTTCACCAAGGCAGCGGACGTCGGCGCCGACCTCGTCGGCAAGGTCGAGGCCGGGATTCCGGAAGACGATCCCCGCAACCCGGCCGTGATCGCCGACAACGTGGGCGACAACGTCGGGGACTGCGCCGGCATGGCGGCCGACCTGTTCGAAACCTATGTCGTCACCGTCGGCGCCACCATGGTGCTGACGGCGCTGCTGATGAAGGGCCTGGGCGACCTGCTGCCGAACATGATGGCGCTGCCGCTGCTGATCGGCGGCGTTTGCATCGTGACCTCGATCATCGGCACCTATTTCGTGCGCCTCGGCGGCGGTACGAATGTGATGGGCGCGATGTACAAGGGCTTCCTCGTCAGCGCCGTACTCGCGGTGCCGGCGATCTGGTTCTCCACCAGCTACGCGCTGGGCGGCATGGAAGCGACCCTGCCCGGCACCGAGTTCAACGGCCGCGCGCTGTTCTACTGTGCCCTGCTCGGCCTCGTCATCACCGGTCTGATCATCTGGATTACCGAGTACTACACCGGCACGGCCTACCGTCCGGTCCGCTCGATCGCCAAGGCCTCGGAAACGGGCCACGGCACCAACGTGATCCAGGGTCTCGCCATCAGTCTTGAATCGACCGCGTTGCCGACCATCGTCATCGTGGCCGGCATCATGATCGCCTACCAGCTCGCGGGTCTGATCGGGATCGCCTATGCGGCGACTGCGATGCTGGCGCTCGCCGGGATGGTCGTGGCGCTCGACGCCTATGGCCCGGTCACCGACAACGCCGGGGGCATTGCCGAAATGGCCGGTCTCGACGACAGCGTTCGCGAAAAGACCGACCTGCTCGACGCCGTGGGCAACACCACCAAGGCCGTGACCAAGGGTTACGCGATCGGTTCGGCCGGCCTCGCCGCGCTGGTGCTGTTCGCCGCCTACACCACCGACCTCAAGGAGTTCTTCCCGGGCCTGACCGTCAACTTCAGCCTCGAGAATCCCTATGTCATCGTCGGCCTGCTGCTCGGCGCGCTTCTCCCGTACCTGTTCGGTGCGATGGGTATGACCGCCGTCGGCCGCGCCGCCGGTGACGTGGTTGTCGACGTGCGCGACCAGTTCGCCAAGGATCCGGGCATCATGGCCGGCACCAGCCGTCCGAACTATGCCCGCACCGTGGACCTCGTGACCAAGGCGGCGATCAAGGAAATGATCATCCCGTCGCTGCTGCCGGTGCTCGCACCGGTGGTGGTGTATTTCGTGATCACCGCCATCGCCGGCCAAGAGAACGGCTTTGCGGCGCTCGGCGCGCTGCTTCTCGGCGTGATCGTCGGCGGGCTGTTCGTGGCGCTGTCCATGACCGCCGGCGGCGGCGCGTGGGACAATGCCAAGAAGTACATCGAAGACGGCAACCACGGCGGCAAGGGCTCGGAAGCGCACAAGGCTGCCGTGACCGGCGACACGGTGGGCGATCCGTACAAGGACACCGCCGGCCCGGCCGTCAATCCGATGATCAAGATCACCAACATCGTCGCGCTGCTGATGCTCGCGGCGCTGGCGGCCAACTGATCGTCTGACGCCATATTGCCAGACAGGGCGCGGGAACTTCGGTTCTCGCGCCCTTTTGCTGTCGTTAACGGCTCCTAAGCGCTTGGCCGTTAAGGTCGTTGCTACCGGGTCTGGCCGAGGGTTAACGCATGACGCAGCACGAGGGGGCATTGCTGGCGCAAGCAGCGCAAGCGCAACCGCGCGTGCTGGTCCAGCCATGGCGCGCGGCGCATGTGCTCGACAACCTCTGGGACTGGGACGATCTCGCCCGCCGTGCTTCGTCACCCAATCCCTTCTTCGAAGGCTGGGCCCTGAAGCCGGCGCTGGATAATTTAACCGCCGAACATCCCGTCCGCCTTGTCACTCTCTATGACGGCGAGGTGCTGGTCGGGTTGATGCCGCTCGCCATCAGCCGCGATTACTACGGCCGCACCATCCCGCATGTTTCATGCTGGCTGCATCACAACGCTTTCTGCGGCGCGCCGTTGGTGGCTGCAGGATACGAGATCGCATTCTGGTCGGCGCTGCTCGAATGGGCCGACGATTGCGGCAAGGGCGCGCCCTTCCTGCACCTTGCCAAGCTGCCGACCGACAGCGCGCTCCATACTGCCCTGCGCGACGTGCTGGCGCTGCAACAGCGGCCAGCCACGGTCGTGCAATCGGTTGAGCGCGCCCTGCTCGCCTCCGACCTCGACCCCGAAGCCTATTTCGAGCAGTCGATGAGCAGCAAGAAACGCAAGGAACTGCGCCGCCAGTACAACCGCTTGTCCGAGGAAGGCGCTCTGCACATCCATCGCAGCGGAGGCAGCGACCATCTCGACGCCTGGATCGATGCCTACCTTTTCCTCGAGAAGTCCGGCTGGAAGGGCGAAGGGGGCACTTCCCTTGCCGACCGCAGCGACACCAGCGAGTTCTTCCGCGCCGCGCTTACCGGCGCCGCCGCTGCCGGGCGGCTCGAGCGGCTGACGATGACGATCGATGGGCGCCCCATCGCCATGCTGGCGAATTTCCTTACTCCGCCCGGCGCCTACAGCTTCAAGACGACCTTCGACGAGCGCTATGCGCGCTTTTCGCCCGGGGTCCTGCTGCAGCGGGAGAACCTCGCCCTGCTCGCCCGCGACGGTATCGAATGGGCCGACAGCTGTGCCGCAGCGGACCACCCCATGATCGAGCGTATCTGGCGCGAGAAGCGCACGGTAGTGAGCGTCAACATCGCGCTAGGCGGCGCAATCCGGCGCGGCACCATGCGGGTGCTGGCGCGGCTCGAGACCGGTTCCTTCCCGAAAGGCATCTGACCCGTGGACTTTGCTCAGCCCCCCTCCAGCCATGACGAGAGCCCGATCGCGGACATCCCGCAGGACGTCTTCCCGGAAGGCTCGCGCGCGCTGTTCGCGGCCAACTATCCCGAGGTGCCGCACATCCTGAGCCACTCGCTGGAAAGCCACCAGCTCCTGACCCTCTCCGCACTCGCCGACCTTGCGGGCCAGCTCCCCGCGAGCTCTATCGAGTACAACCGCGGCGACCTGCCGATCGGCGTCGACGGCAAGCCCGGCAACACCGGGATGAGCATCGAGGAGACCATCCTCCACATCGCCACCAGCAACAGCTGGGCCGTGCTCAAGAACATCGAACAGGTCCCGGCCTACAACGCCCTTCTGCTGCGCCTGCTCGGCGAGCTGCGCGCCGAGATCGAAGCGAAGACCGGGGCCATGCTGCGCCCGCAGGGCTTCATCTTCATCTCCAGCCCCAATGCCGTCACGCCCTATCACTTCGACCCGGAGCACAATATCCTGCTGCAACTCAAGGGCAGCAAGGCGATGACCCAGTTTCCGGCCGGCAACGCGACCTATGCCCCGGACGAGATCCACGAGACCTACCATTCCGGCGGCGCGCGCGAGCTCACCTGGCGCGGCGAACTGGCGGCGGGCGGCACCGAGTTTCCGCTCCAGCCCGGCGACGCGCTGTTCGTCCCGGTCATGGCCCCGCACTTCGTACGCAACGGGCCCGACAGCTCGATCTCGCTCTCCATCACCTGGCGCAGCGACTGGAGCTTCGCGGAAGCCGACGCCCGCGGGCTCAACCGCCTGCTGCGCAAGGCCGGCTTCCGCCCCGCTGCCCCCGCCCGCTGGCCGGCGAGCAACAAGGGGAAGGCCTACGCCTACCGCGCTCTGCGCAAGGCCGGCCTGGTCGCCTAGGGCCGGTTGACGAAACCCCGTCGCCGCCGCACAGGCGGGGCATGAGCGATACCATCCCGCCCGAGAAGATCGTCGGCAGCCTCGTCAAACTGCTGACCGTCGAGAAGCACGCCGACGACCGCTACGAGGGCCGCCCGCAGAAGGACGGCATCGGCCGCGTGTTCGGCGGGCAGGTGATCGCCCAGGCCCTGCAGGCTGCGCAGGCCACCATCGGTGACGGCAAGCAGGCCCACTCGCTCCACGCCTATTTCCTGCGTGGCGGCAAGGAAGGCCAGCCGATCGAATACCGCATCGAGCGCGACTTCGACGGTCGCAGCTTCGCCAACCGCCGGGTGGTCGCGAGCCAGCGGGACGAGGACGGCACCAGCGCCCCGATCCTCAACCTCACCGCCAGCTTCCACGCCCCCGAGCCGGGCCTCGAGCATGACGACGCGCCCATGCCCGACGTGCCCGACCCCGACAGCCTGAAGAGCGACATGGCGGTCCGCCGCGAGATCGCCGACACGCTGGGCGAGCGGATGAGCGAGACCCAGCGCGCCATGATGCTGCGCCCGCGCCCGATCGAGATGCGCACCTGCGGCCGGCTCCACTGGATGAACCGCGAGCCGAGCGAGCCCGCCGCGCAAAGCTGGTTCCGCACCGTAGCGCCGCTGCCAGATGATCCTGCGCTGCACCGCGCCGTGATCGCCTATGCCAGCGACTACACGCTGCTCGGCACCAGCGCCCTGCCGCACGGCCTCAGCTGGTTCCGCGGCGAACTGGTCGGCGCCAGCCTCGACCACGCCATTTGGTTCCACCGACCCGCGCGGGCGGACGAGTGGCTGCTCTACGCCACCCAGAGCCCGTGGAGCGGCGGCGGCCGCGGCATGAACCTGGGCCGGATCTTCAACCGGCAAGGCGAGCTGGTGGCGACCGTGGCGCAGGAAGGGATGATGCGAAAACGGGTGAAGAAGGAAAGCTAGGCGCCGCTTGCACCGGTGCCCGTTTGGGGTAGTTTCAGGGAGAGAGGTAGGTCATGCACATCACCCGCCACCCGCCGGTCCGCACCAGTCTCGAGCCGTCCAACCACCCCTATCTCTCGGGTGCGTGGACGCCGCTGCATGAGGAGGTGGACGTTGCCGAACTAGAAGTGATCGAGGGCGCGATTCCGGCGGATATCGACGGCATCTACCTGCGCAATACCGAGAACCAGGTGCACCAGCCGCTCGGTCGGCATCATCCGTTCGATGGCGATGCGATGATCCACCAGCTCAGTATTTCGGGCGGCAAGGCGAGCTATCGCAACCGCTTCGTGCGCACGCATTGCTTCGAGGAGGAGCAGATCGCCGGGCGCAGCCTGTGGGGCGGGTTGATGGACCCGGCGGGCACCTCGCTGCGGCCCGGCTTCGGTGCGCATGGGGGGCTCAAGGACACCGGCAGCACGGATATCGTGGTCCACGCCGGGGTGGCCTATGCCACGCTCTATCAGTGCGGCGAGGCGTGGATGATCGATCCCGAAACGCTGGAGACGCTGGGCAAGGCGCCGTGGGGCCCGCTCGACGGCATCTCCGCCCATCCCAAGGTGGACGAGGGCACCGGCGAGCTGATGTTCTTCAACTACTCCAAGCACGCGCCCTACATGCATTACGGCGTGGTCGACCGGGCGGGAAAGCTGGTGCATTACGTCCCCGTGCCGCTCCCCGGCCCGCGCCTGCCGCATGACATGGCGGTGACGCGGAACTGGTCGATCCTCAATGACATGCCGCTGTTCTGGGACGAGGAACTGCTGAAGCGCGATATCCACGCCGCGCGGCTGCACGAGGGGCTGCCGACGCGGTTTGCGCTGATCCCGCGATACGGCCAGCCGGAGGAGATCCGCTGGTTCGAGGCCGAGCCGACCTTCGTGCTGCACTGGACCAATGCCTACGAGCTGGGGGACGAGGTGATCCTCGAGGGCTATCACCAGTCCAACCCCATGCCGCCGCCGCTGGAGGAATTCGGCCGCTACGCCCACATGATGGCCTATGTCGACGAGCACAGCTTCGGCTGCCGCCTTCACCGCTGGCGCTTCAACCTGAAGACCGGCGAGACCCGCGAGGAGCGGCTGAGCGAGCGGATCGTCGAATTCGGCATGATAAACCCGCGCCATGCCATGCAGCCGAGCCGCTATGTCTGGTCGACCACTTCGCGGCCGGGCTGGTTCCTGTTCAACGGCTATGTCCGCCACGACACGCAGACGGGCGAGGAGCAGGTCTACCAGCTGCCCGAGGGGGTTTACGCGAGCGAAAGCCCGATGGTGCCGCGACGCGGAGCAACTGAGGAAGACGACGGCTACCTAGTGACCTTCCTGATCGACGAGAACACCAGCACCTCGCAGGCCGCGATCCTCGACGCGGGCGACATCGCCAAGGGCCCGATCTGCCGCCTCGCCCTGCCGCACAAGCTGTGCAGCGGCACCCATTCGACCTGGGTCGAGCGCAGCCAGCTGGAAGCAGACAAGGCGTTCCGCCGCGCGCGGCTGGCCGCCTGAGCGCGGCTCAGAGCAGGCCGGCGATCTCCAGCGCCTCGTCGACCGCCTTGCGGCTGGCCTCGCTCGCGGCGACCAGCGGCAGGCGCACCTCGGGCCGCAGCCAGTCGTGCACCCGGCTGAGCGCATATTTGACCGGCGCGGGGCTGGCGTCGCTGAACATGGCGTAGTGCAGCGGGAACAGCCGGTCGTTGAGCTCGCGCGCGCGGGCGAGTTCGTTGGCGGCGATCGCCTCGTGGAATTCGGCGCAGAGCGCAGGCGCGACATTGGCGGTGACCGAGATGCAGCCCTTGCCCCCCGCCGCCGAATGCGGCAGCCACAGCTCGTCATTGCCCGACAGCTGGCAGAAGTCGTGGTCCAGCCCCATGCGGTGGTCGGCCACCCGCGACAGGTCGCCGCTGGCGTCCTTGATGGCGACGATACGGTCGGGATATTTCTGCACCAGTTCCACCACCGTATCGTCGAGGATATCGGTCACCGTGCGCGCGGGCACGTTGTAGAGCACGATCGGCAGGTCGCTGTTTTCCGCCA
>FWWL01002786.1_pt1 | contig 34492 bp, 26 predicted proteins | sample 2228331 | NCBI WGS metagenome assembly FWWL01 (sample SAMEA103939775, study PRJEB20133) | metagenome
GTGAACTTTTCGATTTCTTCTTCAGAGAAATACAATCTAGAAAGTTCTGCAACTTTTTTTACGGTTTCTTTGTCTATCATAGGAGAAATTATCAAATAATGTTGATGAAATTTCAAACTCTTAAACTCTCCTCCCCAGGGATTTCTATTTAACAAAAGTTTTTCCTTTTAAAAGGGAGTTATAGAGGGACAAAGTCCCTCTAAGAAAAGAGGCTTAGCCTCCTTAGCCTCAGGGTGGGGGGCGGGGATTGCTCACTTCAGTGGAGTCTAAAAATTCTAAAATAGAAATTTCTGATGCTTTTTAGCATTCTATTTAGGGTAACTCCTGCCACCCATTTCTTTATTTTCTGAGTTCTCCGTTAGAGAATTTTTTTAGATAGAAATTTCTGAAACTTTTGGATATTAGAATTTTTAGATATTAGAATAGCTAAAGATCTCAAGAATTTTTCAACAGATTTTGGAGAACTCGAAAATTTTCATTACAAAGGTAACGATTTTTCGGCAATATTATTTAATATTGACTTATCGGATGGAATTTTGTATTTTTATTGGCAGGGGTGATTTTTGTGTCAGATAAAGCATGTAAAGTAACTCATGGTAATGATGATATGAAAGTTATTATAAACAAAGATGACAGTAAAATAAGGGAGTTACTCTCAACATCTAAAGTCATAGCAGTGGTTGGTTTATCTCCTAAAGAAGATAGACCCAGTAATATTGTATCAAAGTATATGATAGAAAAAGGTTATGAGGTTATACCAGTAAATCCGGGATATGATGAGATATTAGGTAGAAAGTCTTACAAGTCTCTTTCAGAAATTCCAGTAAAAGTAGACATAGTAAATGTTTTTAGAAGGTCTGAAGAAGTTCTTCCTGTAGTAGAAGAAGCAGTTAAGTTAAATCCAAAATGTATATGGCTACAACTTGGTATAGAAAATGAAGATGCTAAAAAGTTGGCAGAAGAAAAAGGTATATTTTTCGTTCAAAACAAGTGTATAAAAATAGAGCATAGTAGATTGTTCTAATTCATTTCACAAAATCGCCTAAAACTTCCTTGATAAGAGAGCTTACAAATTCTTTGGAGGGAAATACCGTAACTTTACCTAATTCTTCTATAGAGAAGAACCCATAGTCCGATAGGATACCATCCTGTTCTGCTAGATGTATACCTGATATGTCTGCTGTGCAGAAAAAATAGATATCTAGTATATGTCTATCTTCATTGTGTGGTATGAAGTCCCTTATTGTAATGAGTTTACATGTTTTTAGATCAATATTTAGTTCTTCTTTAAGTTCTCTTTTTAGTGACTCGATTACTGTTTCCCTATACTCAACTCCTCCTCCCGGTAAAACCCAATATTCTTTACCATTTTTGACGTGCTTTACTAAAAGCAGTTTACCTTCGTTTATCAAAACAGCTTGTACCCTAATCCTTATACTCATACGCGAAATAATAATAAAGAGTCATACCCTTAAAACAGAAATTAAGTTTCGTTCTACATGGTATTTTGCAAATCTGATATGTATACCAGGTAAGTTTTTACAAAATCATGAAATGAACTTTATTATCTTCTCTAATCGCTTATTCATAGTGATACCCCCGTTTTCCAAGAGACAAGCAATTCATTACCATGTTCCAGATAGATAAGCAAAGTAGTTTTTTCGATTTGCTTAGCATCCTATTTAGGGTAACTTCCCACCCAACCCACCCCTTAGTTACTTATAGGGGGTTCCACCCCCCTAGTAATACCCCCATTTTTTAGAAAAAGTGCCCTAGGCACCCGCCCTTAAGTTTGATTCTAGGGGGTTCCACCCCCTAAGAATACCCCCGTTTTTTAAGAAAAGCGCCCTAGGCGCCCACCCACCCTTAAGTTTAATTATAGGGGGCTTCCGCCCCCTAAGAATAGCCCCGAGGCTGAGCCTCTTTTCTTAAGAAAGTGTCTTAGACACCTGATAGAAACGTTTCTTTTTTGATCTGAGGGTAACTCTTATTTGCTTTTTAGCAATACATTTATAGCAACTCCCACTCAATCCGCCCTCTAGTTGTTCACAGGGGGCTTTGCCCTCTAGAATACCCTATTCTCTAATTGGCTTTTTCCTGTTTTCTTAGTATCCTATTTAGGGTAACTTCCCGCCCACCCACCCTAATTGTTGTTCTAGAGTGCTTCGCCCTCTAAGAGTACTCCCGTTTTAGAATTAGGATAATATCCTTACCCGACCTAAGAGATTTCACAGGGGGCTTCCGCCCTCTAAGAATACCCCCGTTTTAAGAAAAGTGCCATAGGCACTCTTAGGCGCCCTTAGGCACAGTTCTTAGACACACATTTTGAATTAGTAGCCTACTACTATAACTGCTGAAGGTTCAGTAGAAAATCTTGATTTGTTTTATATCTAGGTAATATCTCTGAAAGTTTTTGTATTATCTCCTCGCTTGAGTAACTCGTTAAAGCTCTTCTTATTAGCCAAATCCTTTCCAGTTTTTCCGGATCTATTAAGAGTTCTTCTTTTCTAGTTCCAGAAAGCTTCAAATCTATTGCTGGGAATATTCTCTTATTGGCCAAGTCTCGGTCTAGATGTATTTCCATATTACCGGTTCCTTTAAACTCTTCGTATATAACTTCATCCATCTTACTACCTGTTTCTATAAGAGCTGTAGCTATGATAGTAAGACTACCTCCATTTTCTATTTTTCTAGCTGACCCAAAGAAGTGTTTAGGTTTGTAGAAAGCACTAGCTTCTATACCACCTGACATAACTCTACCAGACGGTGGAACTAACTGGTTATTAGCTCTTGTCATTCTTGTCAAGCTATCCAACAGAATCACTACATCTCTACCCTCTTCTACTAACCTTTTTGCCCTTTCTAGAGTCATTTCAGAAACTACCGCATGCCTTGAAGGTTCTTCGTCAAATGTCGAACTTATAACAGGTATTCCCGGTAAAGACCTTTTCCAATCTGTAACCTCTTCGGGTCTCTCATCGATGAGAAGTATAAAAATCAAAACTTCAGGATGATTTTTTCTTATCGCAGTTGCTATTTTCTTGAGTAAAGTAGTTTTACCAGCTTTCGGTTGTGCCACTATCAATCCTCTTTGTCCCTTACCTATAGGCACAAAGATATCTATTATCCTTGTATCTATATCAGACTTGCTATACTCTAGATTAAACTTTTCCACAGGAAACATAGGGGTAAGATTTTCAAAAATAGGTCTTCTGTAGAGAGAACCAGAGAATGGTTTTCCATTAACCTTAATTACCTTAAGTAAACCGAAATATCTTTCGTTATCTTTAGCAGGTGGTCTGATAGTTCCATAAACCTCATCACCTGTTCTAAGACCGAGAGACTTTATCTGATTAGATGAAACGTATATATCATTAGGACCCGGTAGAAAACTACTATCTTCCGACCTAAGAAAACCATATCCCTGATCCGCTAATACCTGTAACACACCTCTTGCGTAAACAGTACCCCCAAGTTTTGAGTGTACGCTTGCTATCTTGAAAAGCAAGTCTTGTTTGTTTCTAAAACTGTTTACCTTTGTATCATAAATCTTGTCCAACATTTCAAGAAGTTCATCTATACTTTTTGTTCTTATAGTGTCTAGATCAATTTCTAAAATATCCGGCGGGAGAGTCTTTTTAGTTTTTTGAATAATAGTTGCTTCTTCCTCAGAAAAAATCTCATCTTTTATGGTTTCGATCTGTTGTTTTATATCAACTTGAAGATCTTGTGTATTACCAATTTCTGAAACGCTATTCTCAGAATCATTATCCTCAGAAGGCTGAGGATTTTTATACAAATTATCCTCTTTTTCGCTTGAATTAGCATCTTTGCCTGAATCTTCCTTTGGGAAAATATCATCAAAAAACATAAATCACCTCTTAGAGAAAAGCTAGTAAGAAAAGAAATAAAAAAGCTAGTAAGCTAATTTTATTTTAGAACAAAACAAATTTTATTTTCAAGTTATTCAGAAAACGCTACCAATTCTTCTCCAAAAAGTGCTATTTTCAAAGTTTCTAGAGAAAGAATCGCGCACTTCAAACGTGTAGGACTAAGTTCTATACCTAAATTCTGTATTATATCTTCTTTGGTTAAACCTTTCACAAAACCTAAATCTCTGCCTTTAACAAGTTCAGTAAGCATAGAAGCAGAAGCTTGGCTTATAGCACAACCTTTTCCTAAAAACTTTATATCGCTTATCACATCTCCATCTAGTTTCACAAAAAATTTAACCATATCTCCACATATAGGATTTCCACCTTCGTAAACTCTATCTGCTTCGTCGATTTTACCATAGTTTCTAGGATTTTTGAAGTGGTCAAGAATATGTTCCATGTAAATATCCGACATATAACACCTCTTTATTGAAATATAATAAAAACCAAATCAATTCTCAAACATGACCTCACATGCTATCAGGTGCTGAAATACCCAAGATCCATAAACCTTTCTTTATAACATTTTTGACAGCTTTAACAATCTTCAATCTACCTAGATTGCACTTTTCGTCGTATATAACCCTGTATTTATTATAAAACGAGTGAAACATCGAAGCTAATTCAAAAAGATAAGTAGTCATTCTCTGTGGATCAAGTGAAATAGTTATATCTACTATTTCTTCCGGGAATCTCAAAATATACCTTGATATGTCTCTTGCTTCGTCGATGTTTATATCTGAATAATCTATCTTCTGAATTTGTTCTACGTTTTTTATTATGCCAGATATTCTAGCATGAGCATACTGCAGATAAAAAACTGGATTCTCATCAGTTTGTTTTTTAGCTAGTTCAAGATCGAAATCCAGATGTGTATCGGATTTCTTAGAAACCAAAAAATACCTCGTAGCATCCACACCAACCTCTTCTATGACTTCCCTTAAAGTTATCATATCACCAGTTCTTTTAGACATTCTAACAGGTTCTCCATTCCTATATAGAGAAACCAACTGACCTAGAACCACAGAAAAATCAACTTCATCAGAAAAAATCTTTACAGCGGATCTTAGCCTTTTAACATACCCGTGATGATCTGCTCCCCATATGTTTATTATTTTTTTAAACCCTCTTTCAATTTTGTTTCTATGATAAGCTATATCCACACCGAAATATGTATATTCACCTGTAGACTTCTTTACTACCCTATCCTTGTCATCACCAAACTCACTACTCTTAAACCACAAAGCCCCATCTTTCTCATAAACGTAACCTTTGTCTTTAAGAATAGATAATGTTTCCTCAACATATCCACTATCATGTAGTGACTTTTCAGAAAACCAGTTATCAAAATTAACTCTAAAAAGATCTAAATCTTCCTTCTGAAGTTTTAAAATAATAACAACTGGATCTTCATCGTAATTAGCCAATTCTCTTATATACTCACCATGATAACCATCTTCTGGAATATCTTTTCCCTCCTTTACAGCCCTCACAGATTCCCTAAGTAAGCGCACTTGATTACCAGCATCGTTTATATAAAACTCAGCATAAACATCATAACCAGTACATTTAAAAGCCCTATACAAACTATCTCCGAGGGCAGCCCACCTACCATGACCTATGTGTAAGGGTCCTGTAGGGTTGGCACTAACATACTCTATGATTATTTTACCCTTACCAGAACCATAATCTGAAACTCCAAAATTCTCATTTACAGATACCTCTTCTATGAGTTTTATAAGATATTTGTCAGAGATTCTAAAATTTATAAAACCACCGTTGGCCACATAGATCTCAGCAAATTCCTCTAGAAAACTCCTATTCAAAACAGCTACTATATTGTTAGAAATCTCAGGTAAAGAAACCTTCTTGCCAGACTCTTTTAGTGCTCTCAAAACCTTAAAAGGCACAGTAGAAAAATAATCTCCAAATGAAATATTATCTGGATACCCAACATCAATTTCTTCAACATGAACTTCTGGATACAACTTATCTATCGCCTTTTGTAACTCTAGTTTTATCTTATCCTTTAACAGCATCTCAATCTCCATCCTACATTATAAATTCCTACCTCTAGCATTTTCAGCTTACTGGAAGTGGTAACTAAAAGCTTTGTTTGACAACTTTTCCATTATCTTAAACCCACAAATACTCCCTATTTCCGAATGGCTAGGCCTTTATTTTATAATATATTTCTTGAAGGTTTTTTCGAGTGTGATGATTTTCTCAAAGTATCCTTTGGTTTTGATATTTTAGAAAAAACACTTATATACTTTTAGTGTTATGTTTAGGAGCATAATAGATAAATCCAACGAAATGTTTACAAGATTATTAGGTTCAACAATAACATTATCAAAAGAGGTAATTAACTCAATAATCACATTTGACTACAGAATCTATAGGATTCAAATATATGTCACTTGGAGCTTCTTAAAAGTTTTCTTTGTTGTATCCATAGTGCTCACCTTTCTGGGGACTATTTTTACTTTCCTAATGGATATAATGTGGTTTATAAATTCTGGAATGTTACAGAAAAAGTTCCAAAGTATAATGATAGTGTATTTTTTCAGAGCACCTAACATATTTTACTATCTAGCACCCTTGTGTGTTCTTATAAGCATATCGTATGTTTTTTCCAAAATGTCAAAAAACTTCGAACTAGTAGCAATAGTTACATCTGGAATGAGTATAAAACAATTATTTTATCCACTCATAGTCACAGGATTGATCCTTAGTATACTATTCTTCTTCTTCAACGACAATATTATGACAGCTTCAGCAAAGAAAGCCAGATATATAGAAAGAGTCGTAGTATTTGAGGAGACAAACTTCGCAAGCCCAAATAAGATGGAAAATATTTTAATACCAATAAAGAGTAAAAACCCAGAGATAACATACAGACAAATAGGTATGGTATCTATAGATGGCAAAATGTCAAATGTAAGCATAAATAAGTTTTTTATTTCAGATAAAGAGTCTAGATTAAATTACGATGATAAATCATTTGAAGCAGGTCTAATCGAGTATACCATAAACGCAAAGTATGCTCAATGGGTCCCATCTATATCGAACTGGGAATTGTATGATGTAGAAATTATCAAGCTAAATAGGAACTCAGAAGTAGTTTTCAAGAAAACTGAAAAAAAGTTCATACCGGATTTTCAAATAGATCCACCAGATCATTTTTTCCCACTACCATACGAATTTTCAGCACTATCGTTGTCCGAAATGAAATCCGAACTACTAAAAGGTATTTCTTCTTTCGTAACATTCGGAAAAGAAGATTACCAACAAAAGCTAATGCTAATTTACACTAGGGTAAGCTCAGCTTGTACTATAATTATATCGTTATTAATAGCTTTAGGATTTATAAACATTATGAGCAAAAAATACCTTTTCACTACTATGGCCGTAAAATCGGTTATAGTATACGTTATATATTATGTATGTTTTCTAGCTGGAATGTTCCTAGGTCAAAACAAAATACTTCCTGAAGTCCTAGGAGCCTGGATAGGAAACATAGTTTTTCTGATATATGGCATATATAACATCTCGAGAGTAAAAACATAAAAATCATACAAAAGTATTTCTAAGTGTCAACGTATTAGAAAAATTTCATCATAACAACAAAATTTCAGCAAAACATGAAAATTCCCAGATAAATCACACCTAGCCAAAGATAGCATTGAGACAGTATTTAAAAGTTTAGTTTTAGTTGAAACACAAACTAAGTATGTTTATCGGGAAAGGATGGTAAACGAGGCTTTAAAATATATTTTTAACATCGATAATATTTCTTAGGAGAATATCCGTTTATGACAAGGAGGTCAAAATTTTATGATAGGAAGAGTTACTCAAAAATCTATATCTGATGAATTTCTCTTCTACTTAAAAGATAGAATGGTAAAGATGAACAAATCTCAGACTGACCTAACAAGCATGAGCAAAATAAGAATTCCAGAAGATGATCCTGTTGGCACAACATTTTCTATGGACTTTCAAAGCAGATTGAAACAAATAGAAACTTATATAAGCAATATTGAAGAAGGAAAAGCTAAACTAAACTTGATGGACTCAACCCTACAAAGTGCTACAGATATACTACAAAGAATTAGGGAACTTACAATACAGGCCGCAAATGGTACATACACTAAAGATGATACAAAAAAAATAGCCATAGAAGTAGACATGTTAATCAGAGAACTTGTAAATATAGCTAATTCATACTACAAGCAATCCAGTATGTATGGCGGACATATGACAGATACACCTTTCAGAATCGAGTATGGACTTTCAGAAGATTTAGACTATCAAGTAGTAAAAAAAGTTGTATACATGGGAAATGATGGAGAAGTAAACAGAGAGATCGATAAGTTTAATTTTGTACAAGTAAATATTAGTGGAGAAAAACTATTCGGTGCAGAAAATATGATAATAAAGTCAAACATACCAGGTACAGGATTTATCTCAGATAAAGATCAAATCATAAGAATAAATGGCGTAGAAATAAAGATATTCAAGGGAGATAACTTGGAAACCATAGTTGATCGGATAAATGAACTTAAAATTCCTGTCAAAGCATACATTGATAATTCAACAGGTAATAACTACTTAGTCATTGAGACAACATTACCTCATCAGTTGTCCATGGAAGATATAGGCGACGGTGACTTACTCGAGAGATTAGGACTTATAGTGAAAGGTGCTAACCCACCTGAAAATTACAATCCTTCAGCTAGTATATATAAGGTAAACCTTTTTGATGCATTGATAAAAATAAGAGATGATATGATGGCAGGAAGACAATTAAACCTTGGTGGTGAAGATTTAGGATTGCTAGATAATGGCATAAACAACTTGCTAAGATACAGGTCAGAAATAGGTGCTAGAGTCGAAAGAATGCAAACTGTAAACTTAAGACTTCAAACAGATATAGTATACCTCAAAGAAATACTTGCAAAAACACAAGCTACAGATATACCTCAAGCTATAACCGAATTGAAAATGTTAGAGTTTGTACACAACGCTGGACTACAAGTTGGAGCTAAGTTAATGGGACTTTCTCTACTAAACTTTATTAGATAGAATAGTTTCTAAATTTCGATTTTGCGAGACTGCTAAAAAATTCTTGAATACTTATAGGTATAGAGAACAAAGTGGTAAATCTCTTATTTTAAGAAAGTGTCTTAGATACCCCTACTCTCTAAGAGAGTAAATTTTTTCTTTGATGCAAATTATTACTCCTTCCTTAAGCTAAGGAACTTTTTGTATGCTTTTTAGCAAGCCATCTAGGGCAACTCCCTCCCAACCCACCCCTTTAGTTACATACAGGGGGCAAAACCCCCTAGCGTACCCCCAATTTTTGACAAGTTAACTAATAGGGGACTACGCCCCCTAAGAAATACCCCGTTTTAAAATTAGGGTAATATCCTTACATGCCCTAAGAGATTTCACAGAGAGCGGAGCCCCCTAAGAATACACCTATTATTTAAGAAAAGCGCCTTAGGCACAGTGCCCTAGGCAACCCCCTAAGTGTACCCCCGTTTTAGTTAGGTAACTTCTGTTTGCTTTTTAGCATACTATTTAGGGTAACTCCCACCCACCCGCCCTTTAGTTTAATTCTAGGGGGTTTCACCCCCTAAGAATACCCCCGAGGCTAAGCCTCTTCTCCTAATTGTAAGGGGCTTCATCCACTAGAATACCCCCATTATTTAAGAAAAGCGCCTTAGGCACCCACTCAACCGCCCTAAGAGATTTCACAGGGGGCTTTGCCCCCTAGTAATACCCCCACTTTGCTTGAATTAGAAAGTAATTCATACCAGCCCTTAAGTTTAATTCTAGGGAGCTTCGCCCTCTATTTTAAGAAAGTGTCCTAGGCACCTTTAGGCGCACCTAAGATTATCTCAATTATTTGAAGAAAGTGCTCTAAGCACACACCCTAATTGTCTCTTTAGAAGAAAAAATTTTTGTTAAATAGAAATTCCTGGGAGGGAGATTATTTAGTTTGTTGAAATATGGTTTTCGTAAGTGTATAATTCAGGATGTAAGTGGTAGAAAGCCTATGGATTACAAGAAGTATATAAGAGATGTGCCAGATTTTCCTGTCGAAGGTATACTTTTCAGAGATTTAACGACTCTCTGGAAAGATCCAGAAGCTTTTAGAAACTCTATTGACGAGTTGTATGAAATGGTAAAAGATTTAAATATTCAAAAAGTTGTAGGTGCTGAATCAAGGGGTTTTATTTTAGGTTCTGTTCTTGCTTATAAACTTGGTTGTGGTTTTGTTCCTGTGAGAAAACAAAATAAGCTGCCCTACAAAACCTTGAAATACGAGTATTCGTTAGAATATGGTTTTTCAACTTTGGAAATTCACGAAGATTCAATCAACGAAGGTGAAAGGGTTTTGGTTGTAGATGATCTTTTAGCCACTGGTGGCACTGCAAAAGCCATGATAGAACTGGTTAGACAGCTAAAGGGTAACCCTATAGGGGCACTTTTCTGGGTGGAGCTTTCTGCTCTTAAAGGAAGAGATAATATAGATATCCCTGTTTACTCATTAGTAGTATACTAAGTTGAATTTAAAACTTAAAAATGAAAAGATTTCTGACACTTACATTTATTTTGTTTTCTGGTGTAGTATTCTTAGTTTTGATTGTTTACGTGTTACTGTTTTCTTTTAACATAGTTGTTGTAATATCTTTGGCAATACTGTTTTGTACTTACTTAGTCTCTGTTTACTACTTCTTTCACTTAGTAAGGCCTACCAAGAATCTTGAATTTATACTATCTAGGTTAGCTAATCTGGACAATTCTGAAGAATTATTTGACTTTATAAAAGATTTTTTCTACTACCAGGAAGGACTAAATGTCAGTAATATAACATTTATGCTGAGAACTTTCGATAACAGTGCTTTCGAGATACTAGGCACTACACTCAGAAATCCACCAAAACATTATAAGATAAAAATAGACAACATGTATTTTCTAGACCACATTGACAAAGCTAAAGTAAATTTTTTTGATGTGAAGAATAGAAGTCTTTTACCAAAAGATATTTACTTTAGCACATACAGGTTCTTGAAAAGGTTCTCCGCAAATACCTGTATTACTCTTGTAGACAATCGAAAAAATATAATAGGATTTTTGCTTTTTAATTCAAAAAATATTGAAATATACGAGATAAAACACATACGAGATTTTCTGAGTATTATTTCGACATTTTTTAAGTTGGTAAGAGATGTAAAGATATCAGAAACTATGAAGGAGGATTTGAGAATAGCTTCAGAGATACAATCTAAAACTATTCCTATATCTTCGGTAGACACCGATCATTTTGAGGCATTCGGTTTTTATAGACCTGCATACAACATAGGAGGGGATTACTTCGATATTTTGATTTCAGGTTCAAACTACGCCTTCATAATAAGCGATGTTTCTGGGAAAGGAGTTTCAGCTGGATTAGTTGCAATGATATTGAAAACAATGTTTCACTCTGTAACGTTTAATGGAAACACTATCCAAAGATTTGTGAGAAAAGTGAACGAGTACATATACAAGTGGTTTTCTGATTCTGACAGTATAGTTACCTTTTTAACAATGTTTGTCATGGTATATTCTCCAAGATATAGAAAGGGCTACTATGTAAACGCAGGTCACTTACCAGTTATTCATTACTCTTCGAAATCGAAAACTGTAAACCTTCTAGAAGTTACATCAAGACCTATGGGCATATTCAAGGAAATATCTCCTAACAGAAAATCAGTACAGATACACACAGGTGATATATTGGTTATGTATACTGACGGATTAGTTGAACAAATAGACAATTCCGGAAGAGAATTCGGGATAAAAAGGCTAAAAAGCATCATAGAAAAGTCAGCCCTTCTAACACCAAACGAAATAGTAAATGAAATACTACAGTCTTTGGTATCTTTCTCCAGTAAAGAAATGCAAGATGATATAGGGATACTTGTTGTAAAAATTAGGTAAAAATTTCGTGTTATAGATGTTAAAACACCTTTATTATTGACCTTAACTTCCCTATGAGCAAAGCATTACTACCACCTATTGGTACTTCCTGAGAGTTCATCTCTAAAATTTTGAACTTATCTCTGACTCTCAATGTTCCAATAACCACTCTTGACTCATAGAGACATACAACACAACATCCCTCTGAGATATTCTTAGTTTTCTCGACTAAGATAATGCTAGTTGTAGATTTACCTATACCTAGCTCAGAAAAGGTATTCTCATCATTACATTGGATTCCAAAAATTTTATCTTCACATACTTCTTTTTCTGAGAGTAATTGAGTGGACAAAAAAATCGTTTTCTCAAGATTATCTAACTTAAATGTATTTTTAAACTTGTAAACTTTCGAAAAGACCTTAATTTCAATTGACTCAGTTGGCTTGATTAGTCTACACTTTTCGGTAAGAGTTATAGCTCTTGGTACGTTTTTCTTTATGTTAATATATCCTTTCTTTTTTAGCTGGTGTATGCGCTGGAAAACGCTTTTAAGCGTTATTTTCTGCTTTTTCGAAATCTCAGTGTATGTAGGAGCTACGGAATTTCTTTTTATGTATTCGATTATAAATTCAAGAGTTTCTTTCTGCTTTGGAGTAAGATCGTCGAAATCCATAAAGTAAATTTTAAATTACAATTTTTTCACATGCATACTTAGGAATTTCTACTTAAGAATTTTTCTTAGCATCTATCTAGGGCAACTCCCGCCCTCCCTAAGAGATTTCATAGGGGGGCTAGGCCCCCCTAGTGATACCCCCGTTTTTTAGAGGCTAGGCCTCTTTTTCTAATTATAGGGTCTTTACACCATAAGTGTGGCTCGGTTTTTTAAGGAAAGTGCCTAAGGCACAGCGCCCTAGGCGCCCCTCTAAGGGTACTCCCTTTTTTAAGAGATTAAACCTGATCAATTGGGCTTGGCCCCTAAGAAAATCCCTCCATTCCCTAGGAGGATAATTCTATTTTTAGAGGCTAAGCCTCTCTTCTTAATTATAGAGTAGGATTCATCAACTATTTTAAGAAAGTGTCTTAGACACGCCTATTCTCTAAGAGAAAAAACCTTTTTTCGATACAAATTATTACTCCTTCTTTAAGCTAAGTAAATTTTGTTTGCTTTTTAGCATACTATTTAGGGTTAATTCCCACCCACCCAACCCTAAGTTGTTGTTCTAGAGGGCTTCGCCCTCTAAGAGTACTCCCGTTTTAAGAAAAGTGCCTTAGGCACAGTGTCTTAGACACCCCCATTTTAGAAAAGTGCCTAAGGCACTCCCACCCAACCCGCACTTAAGTTTGATTCTAGGGAGCTTCCCCCCTAAGTATACCTCAGTTTTAAGAAAAGTGCCATAGGCACAGTGCCTAAGGCACCCACCCTAATTGTTCTCTTTTGAAAGGAAAAATTTTTGTTAAATAAAAATTTTCTGGTGAATTAGAATGTTTACTTGACCCTACGAGTGGATTTTATTATAATATTTTGTGTGAGTATTTAGAAAATTTTTTTCTAGGTTTTTTTGAGAGGTAAATTTTATGAGTCAAAGAGTAGAAGATTTAATTACGAAAGTTTCTGATCTTATCGAGAAAAAGCAATACAACGAGGTTATCAAGCTTCTTGAACCTAACCTTAAGAATGAAACCAGCTTAGAACTTCTTTTCATTCTTGGAACAGCTTATAGAAAAAGCTTGTCATTTGAAGAAGCAATAAGGGTATTTGAGAAAATTTTATCTATCGATCCTAACCACAAAAAAGCTATGCTCGGCATAGCTGATTCTTACAGGGGTCTCAAAGATTGGGCGAAAGCATTGGAATGGTGGAATAAATATATAAACATCGTTCAAGATGATTCTCTAGTCATAACAAGGATGGGAGATGCCTACAGAAAAATGAAAAACCTCGAGAAGGCAGAAGAGTTTTACTTGAAAGCTCTTCAGGTTAATCCTAACAACAAATTCGCATTGATGGGCATAGGTGATATGTTCTACAAAGCAGGTAACTTCGATAAAGCTCTAATATACTGGGAAAAGTTGATCGACATAAAACCCAATACTCTTAACGTCTTGACAATGATCGGAAATATATATAGAAGAAGAAAAAACTTTTCAAAAGCAGTGGCATACTACCAAAGAGCTCTAGGAGTAGACCACGAAAATTTTTATGCTTTATATGGGCTAGCTGATTCTTTAAGAGGTATGGGACAATATAAAGATGCATTAAAATATTGGATAAGGCTTGCTGAAAAATATCCAGAGAATCCAAAAATCCTAACAAGGCTCGGAGATAATCTTCTAAAAATTGGTAGAGAAAAAGAAGCAGAAGTTGCTTTTAACAAAGCTCTTGAGGTTGGTTATAGCAAATACGCTATAATAGGACTTGTCAAGATTTACACAAAGAGAAAAGAATACCAAAAAGCCATAGAACTGTGTAATTCACTGATGAAACAACACCCAGACGACATCAGAATCATCCTTATTACAGGAGATGTATACGAAGAAATGGGATTCAGAAAAAATGCCGAAACCCTCTACAAAAATGCTTTACAGAAGTTCAAAAATAATAGAGAACTTACATCTAGGTTGAGTAGATTAACTCTTAAAAACTTTGAAGACACTATACAAAAAATTTAATCTACTTCTTAAGAAACTTTATTTCTGTTACTTTTTTCTGAAGATCATAAAGTATTTTTTCCTCACTCTCAAATTTTTTTACCTTCACCCATATCATTACGTTTTTCAAAAAATTTTTTCTTACTCTGAAAAATTCTAATATCACTCTTTTTATTCTATTTCTCTTACTCGACCTCTTACTAAACGACCTCCTAACAGATATACACAACCTCAGGTGCGAAAATCCACTCTCAGAATAAATTACTTCACCCCAACTAAATTTCTCCCTCTTACCTGATTTCGCTAGATCGACCAGATCTCTAGTTAAATATATACTATGTATTTTCCTTCTAAACCTAAAATTACCTTCTTCTTGACTCGAATTCCTCATATAATTTATTTATATCTATTTCAAAATACCCCAAAACCATCAAAGAATGAAATATCAAATCAGCCATTTCATAAATTATCTCTTTTTCATTCTGATTTTTAGCTGCTATTATAAGCTCACTTGCTTCTTCGCCAATCTTTTTGAGAATTCTGTCCAACCCTTCTTTCATTTTTTTAGCGACATAAGAGCCTTCTGGTAGCGTTCTCTTTCTTTCCAATATTACCTTATAAACTTCACTTAAGATATACGGGGTCACTTCATGGTTTTGCCTATAAAAACACGTATAATTTCCTGTATGACAAGCTACCCCCTCCTGATTGACTTTTATAAGTATAGCATCATTATCACAATCCAACACTATTTCTTCAACACGTTGAATATTTCCAGAAGTAGCACCCTTATTCCATAGTTCTTTTCTAGACCTACTCCAAAACCACGTTGTCCCCGTTTCAATTGTCTTCTCCAATGATTCCCTGTTCATGTAAGCTAACATCAAAACTTTACCTGTTTTCACATCTTGAACAATAGCAGGAATAAGACCATTCTGATCGAATTTTACATCATCTACTGAAAACTGTATACCAACCATCAAACCACCTCTGTTAAAATCTATTTCCACATACAAAGAATAATATAAAACATTAGCAAACTAGCTGCGATAACTCAGATACATCAATATCTGGCACTTCAAAATCAGAATTAGCAAATTCATTTACCTTTTCAAAACCTTTCTTAGTAAGAGAAAAAACCATTTTCCTTTTGTCATCTTTAGATATCTCTCTATTTATATACCCTTTTGTTTCCAAATCTTCAAGTATCTTGGACATCCTAGATTCAGAAACACCAACCTCATTCGCAAGTTCACCAGCAAACAGATTCGAAACCCTAAGTAAACACAAAACCATTATCTCATTAGCAGTTATCCCAAACCTCTCTTTTATACTCCTCTCAAGTCTGTAAACAAGCGCAAATATCTTCCTCAATCTACATATATTCTCCATATCAACCCCCTAAACTACTACACTAAAAAATTATAAATAACAAATTTTATTTTTTCAACTTTTTATTATAGTAAAATTTTCTTCAAGACACTTTTAAAATAATACATTTTTTGTAGTAATTAACTCATATCTATCAAAAAAACCTAAAACAAATAAGCCTCAAACAATGTATTTGTTGTTCAAAGAACTACTTATTTGAAAGATTATGAATAACAAAAAGATAACCATTATACGTATCGAGAATTATCTTAAAAATGCTAGCAATAAAAAGATAAAGAATTAATTCAAATTTTCGAAAAATATTACCTATATTCTAATTTCTCTTCCATCCTTGTTTTCATATCAAAAGCCTTGTTAGTTATAGAAGAATTTTTTGACGACTTAATAACCATCTCGTATATACTATTAGCTTTTTGGTAATCTCCAACTCTTTCATAGAGGAAAGCGATACCTAGTAAATTTGTAAAATAATCCTCTTGATAGTTCTTAGAGATAAACTCATTTTTCTGTAGGATAGCATTAACTATTTCTCTAGTTGGGAGATAAGAAGAGTTAGAAAGATAATCCACAAACATATGCAGTATTAACTTTATTTCCTGGGGGGTTACCAGTTTAGACAATGTTTGTTTTATCAAAGTGTTTGAATCTATCTCTTTTCCGCTTTTACCAAGTAATATAGCCACCTTAGCGGAAATAGCGTTATCTTTGTCTATGAGATTTTGTCCTTCTTCTATAGCCTTTTTATAGTTACCAAGTTTTTCATACATTTCAATCTTTTTGAGTTTTATTTTAGGCAGGTCTTGATCAGAAACATTCGTTTCTATTTTTTCTATCTCTTTGAGAGCTTTGTAATACCCATACTTCTGGGCTATAATATCTACCTCCTCGAAAAAGAGTTTTTCATTACCTACAAGAGTAGCTAAATCTAACTTAGCTGGACCAGAAGGTGCAGAAGGAGCTACAGGTTCGGGAACTTCTTTTTCATTGTCGACTACATCGAACTTTTTTGAATTGGTAAACTCATCATTTCCGGGTTTACCATCTATAGCGTTGGTGCTAGCGGAAATATTCTCATCAGCAGATGAATTTTTAACATACTGTGATAATTTCTTAGCTTCATTAGTAACGGTGTTGAATTTGGTAGACACACCACTGAGCTTTGATAAACTCTTTTCCGAAAACTCCTTATTTTCGACCTCCGTGACATTTAGTTTATATTTGTATATTTCTTCAACATTACCGTTAGACGACACCATCCAAAAAATTATTTCACCTCCTTCTGGACTTTTGACCAAAAATTCATATCTGTTATTCCGTATATCACTATTTCTAGAGAATTCAAGAGTTGAAGTAGTATACCTCTTAAGAAACCAAAACCCATCCCCTGAAGGAAGTTCTATTATCTCTTTCTTACCAACCTTTGTCTGAATAAAGAATTCTTTAGTTGGTTCTAGTTTACTCCCGATAGGTATTTCTGGTTTAATAGAAGGGAACAATCTTTCTTCCGAAAGCTCATACACTATTTTCTCCTCTTCAGAAATCGGTATATCGTTAATATTGTCTCCTCTAAGTTTGTATTTCCTTTCGATTTCCTTTACATAGCTAAAATTACCTTCTAAAGTTTTCTTTATAATGTAAGACAAATAGTAATCGCAACTGGACAGTAAAAGCGAGAAGAGTATAATAACTACCAAACTAAATATTCTCATCCTAGAGTTTAATATAAACAAAGATCTATCCTCTGTTCAAATCAATTGAAATTAATCTATCATAACCAATCTACTTTTATTTATTCTCAAAACGAGACCCAGCAAAAATAAATTAGTAATCAGAGAAGAACCTCCGTAAGATACAAAAGGTAAAGGCAAACCAGTTACAGGCAAAAGTCCTAGAGCGATAGATATATTAACAAAAAAATTTACAAACAAAAAGCTAATAAAAGATGCAACAACCACATAGTTAGCTCTATCCTCAAGTGAAAACATAATTTTCAAAAGTCTGTAGAACAAAATTGAGAAAAGCAAAATAACTACTAAAGAACCCAAAAACCCCCATTCTTCCGAAATTGTTGAAAATATAAAATCAGTATGTTTCTCTGGTATTAAATTTTGCTTTTTTTGGATTCCTTGTAGATAACCCTTACCCAAAATCCCACCAGAACCAACAGCAATCTGGGACTGAATAACATTATATCCTGCACCTAATCTATCTACTTTAGGATCAAAGAAAATCATTATTCTATTTTTCTGGTAAGGTTTAATCCTGTCGTAAGCAAAATCTCCAACAAAATAACCTACTGAAAATATCAAAACAAGTAAACCAAAGATAAATCTAATTTTATCCTTCATAAACCTAGAAACTACTATGCTAACAGCACCTATGAACGCAGAAGCAAAAAGAAAAGAAAGAGAAAAACTATTTGAAGTAAAAATCTCGTAAACTTTAGGTAAGCTAATACCAACTTTCTTAGCATAATCAGTATAGCCATTAAAAAAAGGTGAAAAAATAGCAGAAACACCTAAAAATAAAACAAACAGTATGTAATTTCTATTAATTCCGGTAACAAGAGCAATCATAAGAAAAGCAAGCAAATAACTTACTACCATTCCCAAGTCGGGCTGCAAAAGTAATATTCCAATAGCGGGCAAGAGGACTAAAATTAGCTTAGCAAAAGTCACAAAAGATTCCGGCCTATTATCTGGATTACCTAATATCTTTGCAAACATCAAAATTATACCTACTTTCAGAAATTCAGAAGGTTGTATACCAAGACCAAGTATATTAAACCATCCCTTAACACCCCTAACTTCTCTTGAGAATACCAAAGTAGAAGTTGTCAATATTAACAATACCAGATAAATAAAAATAGCCTTATTAATCATTTCTTCATGAGATAAAAAGTATGCAGCAGTTGCAAAAATTAAACCAATAACAACCCAAAAAACTTGCTTTAATAGTAACACTTGATTTCCCATTGAGTAGCCAATACTAAATAGTGTCAATAAACTAATTAAAATCAGAGCCAAAACAGATAAAACTAATCCAGCATCCAGAAAAACTCTCATTTTTTCCTACCTTCCTTAACTTTAAGGTCATCTTCTAATTTCTGATTCCACTTCTCGATAATCTTCTTTATCTCTCTGGATTCATCATACATCCCGGTTATATTATCAATTCTCATAACAGCTTTAAGCAAATCTTGAGCTTTTCTCATATCAGAAATCTCATGCCCTGATACTTCATATTTTTCTCTATAACCGTCCGCTGAAATTCTAAGTAACTCTTTTGAATACCTAACCAATTCACTATAATCCCTGTAATGAGGATGTAATGGATTAATAGAAACAAACTCTTTAAAATCAATAGAATTCTTTACTACAACCGCAAACTTAGAAAACATCTCAAGTATCTTATACTTCCATTTGCTTTCTGGACCAAGTTCTTCCCCTAAGACTTTCAAGACATTTTCAAGCTTGTGAAAAAGATATAATTTTCTATAGGGTGTCATCTTAGAATATTTTTGAACTTTCTCAGAACTTTCATTCAAATCGTTTTCCAATTCCGACCCGAAAATCTGTTCAAGTGTAGACACCGCACTGTATATAGACTTTCTTGCATTCTCTAGCAAATCATCCTGTTTCAGCTGCATCACATTCACACTAACTTTGTTCATTTTTATGTAGTTTATAGCTATATCCAAATAAAAATTCACAACAAGAAATTTGTTATATTTAGAAGACTCCTTAGTATTTTTCAATATCTCAACTTCCAAAGACTTTATTTTGCCTTTAATTGATTCAATTTCCGATTTTATAGGTGCTGAAATCTGGTTGTACAATTCTTTTTTAGCTGGGTCTATCCTAGCTATAGCCATAGCTAACTCCTAAGGTTTTTATCTATGAAATCTTTTATTACAAACTCATCAACAGAATCAAGATCCACAAACCTTGCCACCAAAAATAACTTATTTTCACTAGAATCTATTCTTATCACTTCACCTTTTACAGAGAGTTTTTGATTCTCTATCTTTATGTTTATTCTTACTTTGTCACCAATGTCAACAAATTTAGCAATGTATTGTTCTATTTCAAACTTTATACCCCCCAAACCTATATCATAAACCGCCAACGGATACTCATCTCCTTTAGAAAGTGAAAAGAGTTTATATTTCGCCAAGGCTTCTGAAAGAATATCAGAAATAGCTTTAAGATAGTAAACATCTCTGCTTGATAAAGTCCTTCCAGCTTTATCAAGACTACTTGCAACCACAATATGCCCCACCGCATTTTCAAAAAGTAAAACCGGCAAGTAACACACACTTTTTACCCTAACTTTTGAAAAATATTCCATCAATTTTTCTACTTCTTTTTCCACCTTATCCATGCCCCATTTCAAATCCAGCATAAAATAGTAAAAAGAAATAATATCATCATTAAGATACTTTTTCATGTAAAAACTTTTATCTTGGGAATTCTCAAGAAGAAGAGGTTTTTTATACTTACTTACTATAATTACCGGAAGAGGTAAATTCTGGCCTTGCTTATGTAATACGATTTCACCATAATCTGCTACCTTTTTCACCTCATCTTTAAGGATATTCATCACTGCAGGAATATTTGGTAAATCTTTAGATAATTCTCTATAAACATTAGATAGATTCTGCGGAAGAGATTGTACATTTGTATCTTTTTTGATAACCAAGTCTTTCATGATATTAAAATTGCAGAAAACTTTACCATAACAATTCAACCTCTCGTGTTTTCTAGGTACCCAAACCTCCACTTTAGAAGGAATCAATATAAGTAGATCATTTCTAAAAGATTTAACAACATCAGAGCTAAAATGGTAAGGTTCATTACTGAAAACAAAAGATACATCAACACTCTTCAAATTAGTAGGTAATAAGGCATTTGTTTTAAGCTCCAAAGTGTACTCGAGAATACGAGAAATTTTTGCCCTGAGTTTACTATTATCGAAAGTTACCTCCAAATCAATATCATAAAACTTACATAACTTAAACAAAGAAACTATTTCACCATACTCACTCAAAATCTTATCTGGCATAAACCTACCTTCAACCTAAATCCACGATTATTATAATCGGAATCCCACAAAATATCAAGAACAAAAGAGCATATTCCAGAGATTTCTATTTTAGAATTTTTGGACTCTGCTAAAATGAGCAACTCCCACTCAAGCCACTCTGAGGCTAAGGAGGCTAGGCCTCTTTTCCTAATTATAGGAGTTACGTCCTAGTAATACCCCCGTTATTTAAGGAAAGTGTCTTAGACACAAGCGCCTTAGGCACTCACCAACCCACCCTGAGGCTAAGCCTCCTTTCTCAATTATAGGGGGCTTTCGCCCCCTAGTAATACCCCCGTTTTAGTTAGATAACTTTTATTTGCTTTTTAGCATCCTATTTAGGGTAACTTCCTCCTACCCAACCCTAAAAGATTCTATAGAGGGCTACGCCTCCTAGCCTAGAATACCCCCGTTTTAAGAAAAGTGCCTTAGGCACAGTGCCATAGGCACCCTTAGGCACACACTCTAATTGTCCCTTTTATAAGGGAGAATTTTTGTTAAATAGAAATTCCTAGTAAAAGGCGAAAAATTTTTGAAAAACTTCGAAAAAATATTTTAGAATTATTTGAAGTTCGGGCCATAGCGCAGATGGCTAGCGCGCATGCTTCGGGCGCATGAGGTCGTGGGTTCAAGTCCCACTGGCCCGAAATCAGTATATATTATTCACAAAAACAAGAATACCAGCTCTTGGAATTTCAACTTCGTAGTACTTTGGCACACCATAACCGTTTATTACATCTGTGACATCGTAATGCCCAAATATGCTGGTAAAGTCTATGAATCTTTTTATGCTTTTTTGAGAATTCCTGTTTACTACAAAAAGTGCTAGCTGATCAGTATAACTAGATCTCTTCAAAAACATACTACAATCATCATCTATCATGATCAAATCTATCGATATCCCTTCCTGAGAAAGAATAACATATCTTTTTTTTAAATCTATAATATGCTTTATAAAAGCAGATATATCATAGGAGGGAATTTCTCTGGAATCTGGATTAGTGTGAACCACATCTAGTTTGTTAACATATCCAAATTCCAAACCAACCGGTATCATAAAACCTTCGTGAATCAAGGCAGTAAAAATAATCCTCTGTTTTATCCTCCTAAGATCTTCATCGTATTCTTTGTTAATTCTGATTGTATCGTGAGATTCTGGAAATCCTATAGACAAAGCATACTTTGAAAATTCTCTATACTGATCAACAAACCAAGACTCTACAAAATTCCACCATTTGGCACTACTGAACACATAATCAAAACCCGATTTTGCTGTCTCTATCGCTTTATCAAATGGTCCACCTAACACTTCAGCAAAAAACTTAACTTCTGGATCCTTAGATTTTGCGTTGCTAATGAGATAATTCCACAACTCAGATGGAACATTATAGGCATAATCGCACCTAAATCCTTTAACACCAAGATCAATATGCCACTCGACTAGTTCTTTCCAATACTTCCATAAGTTGGATTTGTCAGGAGAATTCTCGTTGTCGACTTCAGCTAGGTCACCCCATTCTACCCAAACACCGTTGTCCCAAGCTCCAGGCCTCTTTATATCACCATCTTCCTTCCTTTTATACCAATTCGGATGACTTTCAACCAAATTAGAATCTATAGCAGTATGGTTAACAACAAGATCTACAATAACTTTCATTCCTCTCTTTTCAGCTTCTCTTATGAAGTTCTCAAACTGTTCTTTAGGCGATAACTTTGAAGCTTTATCAATAAACATAGGGTTAAACGCATAATGATCCTTGATAGCATACAAACTCCCTGAGAAACCAGGATAAGAAACAGGATTTACATAAATCCAATTAAACCCCAAATCTCTTATCCTATCCAAATCCTCTATCCATCTACTAAAAGGACCGTAAAATCTCGGAAATAAATTGTATATAAACATATCTACACTCCAAGTCTACACCTAACAAGGTAACATGAAAAACTACTCTCCAAGCTGAAACCTATAAAATCTTATAACCTCAAAATCTTTACCAAAACTTTTCTTATATTCGTTTATTACATCGTAAACCCTTTTTTCACCTTTTTCATCCTTTACAAAAATCTGGTCGTATAAACACATCTCAGAAAATATCTTAGCAAGTTTACCCATAGCTGCTTTCTCAGCTATATTCTGTGGCTTTCCAAGCGAAACAAATTCCTGAGTAAATTCTTTCTTCTTTTCCTCTACAAAAGAGGGATCTAAATCCTCTTGCTTTACTACACTAGGAGACATAGCAGCTACCTGTAAAGATATATCATGAAGTAAAGCCTTAGCATTTTGATCATTTTGATCGATTTTACCCTCTACAACAACACCAATTTTATCACCATGCTGATATACATCAAAAACATTACCATCAGTTAAGTGTATGAGATTCCATCTTTTTATTAATATATTCTCTCCGAACTTCATCACAGCTTCTTTTCTAAGACTTTCTAGATTTTCATCAACGTTTTGAATCTTCTTGGAACTAATGTAATCTCCAACTTTCTTAACAAAACTTCTAAACTCCTCATTTCTAGCAACAAAGTCAGTCTCACAATTAACCTCTAGAATAATTCCTTCATTTTCTCTAACATCTACATATATGACACCTTCTTTTGCTTCTCTTTCGGCTTTTTTCTCTGCAGTTTTGAAACCTTTCTCCCTTAAAATACTAACAGCTTTATCCAAATCCCCATTAGTCTCTTCAAGAGCTTTCTTACAGTCCATCAAACCTGCACCAGTTTTTTCTTTCAATTGCTTTATAAGTTCCATGTCAACAGCCATCTCAACTACCTCCCAAAATTTTCTGGTAGATTATAAATTTCTATAACCATCCTTTTCAAAAAATATACTCACTCTAAGGCTTCATTTGCTTTTTAGCAATCTATTTATAGTAACTCCCGCCCACCCACCCTGAGGCTAGGCCTCTTTTCTTAATTATAGGGGGCTTTCGCCCCCTAGTGTACCCCCATTATTTAAAGAAAGTGCCCAAGGCACCCACCCCCCTAATTGTTGTTCTAGAGGGCGGAGCCCTCTAAGACTACTCCCGTTTTAAAATTAGGACAATATCCTTACCTACCCTAAGAAGACTTCACAGAGGGTTTCAACCCCTAAGAATACCCCCTAGGCCTCTCTTAACAGGAGTTTCACTCCCTAAGATTACCCCTTTTTCAAATAGAGTAATCATTTTCTCCATCTTTAGCAACATATTTAGGGTACTTCCCACCCACCCATCCCTAAGAGGTTTTATAGGGGGTTCCGCCCCCTAGTAATACCCCCATTTTAGAAAAGTGCCTTAGGCATCCACCCGCCCTGAGGCTAAGGAGGCTAAGCCTCTTTGAGGTTAGGCTTCTTTTCTTAATTGTAGGGGGGCATATCCCCTAAGACCACCCCTAGCTTTAAGCAAATTTCCCCAAAGCTGACATCTTTCAGGTTTTTCTGGGAAATTCATTTCAACAAAACTAGAAAAGATGTTTTACCTTAGAATGAAAACTACCATGAAACAGCTATGGTAAAGAAACTGTCTGATTAGCTTCTCCAACCAGCGCATCGTGTTTCGGTTCAAGAGATGTGTTAAGAATAGATAATTGATTGTTAGCTATAGGCGTCCTATTTCCTGTCCCATCATCAGGGTCACTATAAAGAGAAGAAAGCATAGGATTACCTCCAGAAGATATCACAAACTTGTTTGCAGAAAGAATGTGATTTGTCAAGTCAATACCGTCTTCGTATATACCAATAGGAACGTTATTCTTACCACCTATCTCAGTACCATAGATTGTTAAATTTCTAACCAAAGGTATGCCATCAGAGTTAGTAGAATTAGTTATAAAAATGATACTTGCTTTTGATCCGCTAGAATCGTTGTTAGTAAAAGCAGATTGATAAACAAATACATCTGTGGAATTTTCTATATACAAACCTGCCCCTAAAGCAGAAGTATTCTCAAAAGCATTTACTATAATGGTAACCCCACCAGAGTTAATAACTGAAATGCCACCCCCCATTAAACCAGAGTTGAAAGAAATATTACCTTGAACTTTGTTACTACTCGAAAGATTACCTATTATAGATATACCACCACCATATGTTCCAGAATTGTTGTTAGTCAAACTAAGGTTTAACTGGTTATTTCTTGAATCTACTAAACAAATACCTCCACCATGGATTGGAGCACTACTAGAGTAAACTGAAATATAAAATTGGTTATCGTGTGAATTTGTAATAAAAGCACCACCACCTGATTTAGAAATTGAAATGCCATTAGAAATAGTAAGATAAAACTTGTTTCCTTGAGAGTTTTCTATGTATACCCCTCCACCATAGTTTGCCGCTGTTGACTTTTGAATTTGGATATTCGATAAAATTGAACTATTAACAGATTTGACATAAACTCCACCACCATTTCCGGTATCTTCTAACGAGTTTTTTATAAGAAAATTACGAATACTTACATTCTCAACAGATGAAATGTAGAAAACAGGGCCAAACAAATTCGAAGCATCCAACACAGTTATGTTAGTATTAGTAGAAAAAGATAAATCCCAACCACCTATTATTGAAATATTACCGTTTGTTATGTAAATAGTCGAACTCCCTAAACCTCTGCTTGGTGTAAAAATACCCGCTGAAACATAAATAAAACCAATGACATTGTTAGTAGACTTAGAAGCCGAATAAAAAGAATCTAGTGCTTTGGTTAACGAAAGAAATGGTGACGATTTTGAACCTTGATTAGCATCGTTACCATTAGTAGATACGTAAAATTCAAGAGTTGAAATTTGATTCGTTTGGTTTTGATTTTGTGTTGGACCAACAGTACACGAATGAAAAACAAAAATCACCAAAGCGACTAAACTAAAAAGTATATTTCTCAACCTCATAACTTCAAAACCTCTAAGTATTATAATATGAAATCTATCGGATTTTTCCAAAATTATTTTCTTCGAAATTTGAATTTATTTATAAACTTTGGTTTGTTTTATTAAGCAATTCTAACTATTCTTACCATTCAAGATCACATAATGTAATATATCCTCCTAAAGCAGATCTTCAGTAAGATGCTTTATAAAAGTTTTTAGGTATGCTATTTATAGCAACTCCCATCCAACCCCTCTCTTTAGTTTGATTCTAGGGGGTTTCACCCTCTAAGAATACCCCCATTTTAGAAAAGTGCCTTAGGCAATCTAATTGTTGTTCTAGAGGGCTACGCCATCTAAGAGTACTCTCGTTTTAAAATTAGGATAATATCCTTACCCACCCTAAGAGACTTTACAGGGGACTTCACCTTTAGTGATACTCCAAGAGATTTCTTAGGAAAATATTCTTAGCCTAAATGGATAAAAATTCAAAACTGCAATTAGGCAAGTTTTTAGTAAGATTTTCTTACACTAGCGGACTTAGAATGTATCTGTAATCCCTCGTAATCAGCCATTTTTACAACAAAAGGTATATCATCCAAAAGCTGTTTCTGGGGCCATTGGGCAACATTATACATCTTGATAAAGTTATATACCCCCAAAGGAGAAGAAAATCTAGCAGTTGTTCCAGTTGGTAATACGTGATTTGCTCCTGAGATGTAATCTGTTATCACAACAGGAGAAAATTCTCCAACTAAAACAGTTCCGGCGTTTTTAACATATTCCGAAATGTTAGAATAGTCTATTCCATCAATTATAATTTCCAGATGCTCTGGAGCAATGCTATTAACTACATCAAACCCTTCATTTACAGAATCAACCAATATGAAAAACAGGTTCTTAGAAGAACTTTCCAGGATTTCTTTTCTAAAAGTGTTTTTCATTTCTTCTATTACCTGTTCTTTAACGCTATTCAAGAATTCTTCATCAGTGGAAATGAAATAGCTTGAAGAATCAGGATCATGTTCAAGTTGAGACATAACATCCAAGGCTATATATTTTGGATTTCCTTTGTTAGCAAAAACAACTATTTCACTAGGCCCAGGTATCATGTCTATACCTATTAGTGTGCTAAGCATTTTTTTGGCAGTAACAAAATATTTGTTACCAGGGCCTACAATCATATCAGACCTTGGTAAGGTTTCAGTGCCAAAAGCAAAACCTGCAACAGCTCCTACACCTCCCACTTTAAAAACATTTCTAATTCCCAGATACCTTGCCAGATGTAGTATGACCGGTGAAACCTTATCTTTATATGACGGAGTAGATATATATATATTCTTGACACCAGCCACTAACGCAGGAATAGCATTCATTATGAGCGTTGAAGGATATATAGCTCTACCCCCCGGCACATAAACAACAACACTTTCAACAGGCTTCATAACTTGCCCAACAACTCTACCTTCGAGATCCAAAAACCATGAAACTCCCAAATTCATTACTTCTTTTTGTTTTTGGTGAAATTTCTTAACTCTATCTATAGCCAAATAGAAACCTTCAACAACCTCTTTAAGCTTACTATCCGAAAAAACTATATTATCCGCCTCGATAAACTCCTCTTCAGAAACTTTCAAACTAAAGTTATCAGTAGCATAATCAAACTTTTTACACAACTCTACTATTGCCTCATCACCCTTACTTTTAATTTCTCTGATAATATTTTTGACAACTTCCACAACTTTCTCATCATCAAAAATTTCTGCCCCTTTCACACTCAATCCATCCAACAACTTACCTTCCAAGTCAAAAATCTTCATACGAACGTAACATTATAAAAATTCATATATAACATTTACGATTTAATATTACCAAATCCCCAGAAATTTCTATTTAACAAAAACTCTTCCTTTCAAAAGGGGACAATTAGGATATGTGCCTTAGGCACTGTGCCTATGGCACTTTTCTTAAATAATAGGGGTATTACTAGGGAGCGAAGCCCCCTGTATGTAACTGAAGGGTGGGTTGGGTGGGAGTGCCTTAGGCACTTTTCTAAAATAGGGGTGTCTAGGACACTCTCTTAAAAAAGAGGCTTAGCCTCATGCCTTAGGCACTTTTCTAAAATAGGGGTGTCTAGGACACTCTCTTAAAAAAGAGGCTTAGCCTCATGCCTTAGGCACTTTCCTTAAATAATGGGGGTGCCTAAGGCGCTTTTTTTAAAAAAACGGGGGTATTCTTAGGGGGCATAGCCCCCTATAGATAACTAAAGGGTGGAGTGGGTGGGGAGTTGCCCTAGATGGATGCTAAAAATTCTCAATAAGTAAAAACTTGTTTATGAATATGATTTACTTTACTTTCTAGACAACTTTACTCTCTTCCTTAACCGGGCTATATGTTTCATTTGAACCAAGTATACTTAAAGTGGCTCCTCTATCCGCGGAAGAAACAAACCTAACATATCTAGCTAACCATCCAGTTTTGATTTTTGGCTCTGGTCTTTTCCATTCTTTTCTTCTCTTCTCAAATTCCTCCTCACTGATTAGTAAATCAAGTCTCTTATTTATCATATCTATGCTTATAATATCACCTTCTTTAACGAGAGCTATTGGTCCTCCTGCCATAGCCTCAGGAGATACATGTCCGATACATGGGCCTCTTGTACCACCGCTAAATCTACCGTCAGTAATTAAAGCAACACTATCTCCAAGCCCCATTCCCATGAGTGCTGAAGTAGGTGATAACATTTCCCTCATACCAGGTCCACCAGCTGGACCTTCATACCTTATAACTACAACATCTCCTTTGTTTATTTTCCTATTTAAGATTGCTTTTATAGCGTCCTCCTCTGATTCAAAAACCCTAGCAGGTCCTTTGTGGACATACATTTCTGGATTAACTGCGCCTATCTTAACAACAGCACCGTTAGGTGCTAAATTACCTCTTAAAATTCTCAAACCTGCTTCTTTATGAACGGGATTGTCGATAGGCCTAATCACCTCATGATCAATATACTTAACTGAAGAAATTATTTCTTTAGTTGTCTTACCACTAACTGTGTATACATCGTTTACCTTACTTTCTAAAACTTTCATAACAGCAGGAATACCACCAGCTCTATGTAAGTCCGCCATATAGTATTTCCCAGCTGGTCTTATAGAAGCTATATGGGGGACTTCGTCACTCAATCTATCAAAATCATCAAGTGTTATGAAGTCTTTTTCTATCTCGTTAGCTATAGCAAGCATATGCAAAATAGTGTTTGTAGACCCACCTAAAGCAAGGTCAACCATTATAGCATTTTCAAAAGCTTCTTTAGTAAGAATATCTCTAGGCTTTATATTTTTCTTTACTAGTTCAACTATCTTTTCTCCTGTTTTCTTTGCTAATCTTACTTTCTCAGAATCAACAGCATGAACGGTAGCACAGTAAGGCAAAGATAAACCAAGAGCCTCAACTATACAGGCCATACTGTTTGCGGTAAAGAGTCCTGAACAGCTTCCAGGACCTGGACATGCATATGTTTCTAAAGCATAAACTTCTTCTTCGGTCACTTTACCAACCTGGTAAGCACCTACAGCTTCAAATACATCTATGAGGTCATACTTTTTACCCTGAAATTCACCGGGCAACATCGGACCACCGGTAAGCACTATAAAAGGAATATTCAATCTTACAGCTCCAATGAGCATTCCGGGAACTATTTTGTCACAAGAAGGAATTAAAACAAGACCATCGAACCCATGACCTTTTGCCATAGTCTCTACAGAATCTGCTATAAGTTCTCTCGAAGGGAGAGAATATTTCATTCCCTCATGCCCCATAGCTATTCCATCATCTAAGGCTATAACATTAAATTCAAACGGAGTACCACCACCTGCATAAACTCCATGTTTGACAGCTTCAGCTAAATTTCTAAGATGTATATGCCCTGGAACAATTTCCGAATAAGCATTTACTATACCTATAAAAGGTTTGTTAATTTCTTCATCAGTATACCCACAAGCTTTTATCAATGCTCTGTTGGGTGCTCTTGTAATACCTTTTTTAACAACATCACTTATCATAAAAATTCCTCCATTGATAATAGTAAAGTTTACTAAAAATTAACACTAAAAAACAACATATATTGGATCATAACTAGGAATTTCTATCTGACAAAAATTTTTCCTCTAAAAAGGACAATTAGCATAAGCGCCTAAGGGTGCCTAAAACACTGTGCTTAAAGCACTTTTCTTAAAACGGGGGTTATTCTAGGGGGGCGAAGCCCCCATAAAATCTCTTAGGGAGGGGGTGGGAAATTACCCCTAGATGGATGCTAAAAAAAATTCTCAGGTAGAAAACTCTGTCCTATTAGCATTTCAATGTGAATAAAAAAGCATCTATTCTTTAAAATTTAGTTGTATGAGTTTTATTCATCCTTTAGTAGACAGATATGCTTCGAAAGAAATGGTAGAAATATTTTCAGAAGAAAGCAGATACTCAAACTGGAGAAGGTTTTGGATAATACTAGCGGAAACCCAAAAGGAATTAGGGCTACCCATCACTGAAGAACAAATAGAAGAGATGAAAAAATTTGAAAAAGATCTCAATTTAGAAAGAGCAAAGGAACTAGAAAAGGACCTAAACCATGATGTGATGTCTCACATAGAAGCTTTTGGAGAACAAGCACCAAAAGCAAAACCAATAATACACCTTGGTGCAACCAGTTCTGAAGTAACAGATAACGCAGAAATGGTACAAATACATCTAGCAATGAAACTCATAAGGCAAAGATTAGTCGATGTAATAAATTCACTCTCTAACTTTGCTTTACAATATAAGGATGTGCCTTGTCTTGGTTATACTCACTTGCAAGCAGCTCAACCCACAACTGTAGGGAAAAGAGCAACTCTCTGGCTTTATGATTTATTCTTAGACCTTGAAGATATAGATAACTTCTTATTAAATATTAAGACTAGGGGCATTAAAGGTACAACTGGAACTCAAGCAAGTTACCTAGAACTTTTCGAAGGAAATCATGAAAAAGTAAAAAAACTCGATGAGATTGTCTCTAAAAAACTTGGTTTCAAAGAAAGTTTCTGGGTTACTGGTCAAACATATTCGAGAAAATATGATTATATTATACTTTCCAAACTAGCTACAATAGCATCTTCAGCTTCAAAGTTCGCAAACGACATAAGATACCTTCAAAGTGTTGGAGAACTGGAAGAACCTTTCGGTAAGAAACAAGTAGGATCATCTGCAATGCCATACAAAAGAAATCCAATTCTATCTGAAAGAATAAATTCTCTAGCAAGGTATCTAGTAACTTTACCATATGTTGCCATACAGAACCACATGACACAATTCCTAGAGAGAACTTTAGATGATTCTGCAAATAGAAGAATAATTATACCTGATGCATTTCTAACAGCAGATGCTATACTGTTAATTTACAATAAAATCGTAAAAGGGCTAAATGTTAACGTAGACATAATAAACCAAAGGATGAGTGAAAAATTACCATTTTATGCAGTAGAAAACATACTCATGGCGGCAGTAAAAATAGGCGGTGATAGACAGCTATTACATAACATCGTAAGAAATAAAGCAATGCAAGTCATCGAAGAAAATAGAAAAGGTAACAAAAATTCAAACCTATTGGAAGAATTACAAAAAAGTGATGTTCCAATAGAACTTAGAGAAGCAGCAAAAAATTTGGGTAACTTAAAAAGCTATGTTGGAAGAGCACCAGAACAAGTAACAGAAACGGTAGAAAAAATAAAAGCATATTTAGAATCTAAAAATCTACCTTAGTTATTCCTAGGTCAGAAATTTCTATTTAGCAAAAATTTTTCCTTCTAAAAGGGACAATTAGGATGGGTGGGTGCTTAAAGCACTGTGCCTAAGGGTGCCTATGGCACTTTTCTTAAAGAATGGGGGCGCCTAAGGCGCTTTTTTTAAAATAGGGGGTGAAACCCCCTAGAATTAAGAAAAGAGGCTTAGCCTCGTGTCTAAGACACTTGTGCCTTAAGCACTTTCCTTAAAAAACGGGGGTATTCTAGTGGACTAAGCCACTTACAATTAGGAGAAGAGGCTTAGCCTCGGGGGTATTCTTAGGGGGTGCCCTAGAATTAACTTACCAAAAAATGGGGGTATTACTAGGGGGCGAAGCCCCCTGTGAAATCTTTTAGGGAGGGTGGGTGGGAGTTGCCCTAAATAGGATGCTAAAAAGCAAACAAAAGTCATCTAACTCAAAGAAAAAAGAATCTTAGACTCGGGGGTACACTTAGAGGGGCACCTATGGCGCTGTGCCTAAGGCACTTTTCTTAAATAATGGGGGTATTACTAGGGGGGTGAAACCCCTATTAGTTAGCTTAAGACACTCTCTTTAAATAATGGGTGTGCCTAAGGCATTTTCCTAAAATAGGGGGAGAAGCCCTTTATAGTTAATTTTAGGGGTAGGGAAGTTAATTTCTAATTCATAGTGGGGGGTATTCTTAGGGGGTGTTACCCCCTAGAATCAAACTGAAGGGCGGGTGGGAGTTACTCTAAATAGGGTGCTTAAGGATAGAGAAAATGATTAACCTATTTGAAAAGTGGTATCCTTAGGGAGCAAATTTTCCTATTAGTTAACTTTTGGGTGAGTAGGGAAGTCACTTTCTAATTCAAGCAAGATGGGTGTATTCTTAGGGGGCCAAGCCCACTATAGAATCTCTTAGAGTTGGGTGGGAAATTACCCTAGATGGATACTAATAAAAACTCTTAAGTAGAAATTTATGAAGTATCCAAAAAAAGTATCCAAAAAATTTGTAATAACATCTCTGCTTTTACTTGTTAAATATATTTTATGACAAGAGATGAAATTTTAATTTTATCTTATTTCCGCATAGGGTTCAAAAGGTACAAATTAATCTCTGAGCGTATAAAAAGTCTCTCAGAGATAACCAGAGACACTGTTTCAGAAATCTCATCAAGAACAAAAATCCCATTAGAAACACTACTTGATATTTCAAACAAAGAAAAATGTCAGGAAATATTAGATAAACTTTACAAAACGACAAGGAGTAAGAGTATAAATTTCGTAACCATAGTAGATGAAGAGTATCCAAAAAACTTAGTCGATCTTAAAGATAGACCACTGGTTCTGTTCTACAAAGGTGATTTAAGCATAGTATCGAGAAATCTGAAAGTGGGGATAATTGGAACTAGATACAATGATAAACTGGGAGAAGCTTACACAAAAAAACTCGTAGAAAGACTTGTTGAAAACAACATTGTAACAGTAAGTGGCCTAGCTCGAGGTATAGACATAATAGCTCATAGAGAAACAATCCAAAGAGGTGGTAAGACGGTAGGAGTTCTGGGAGGAGGTGTCGACTACATTTATCCTAGGGAACATGCTAAAGACTTCGAGAAAATAGCTGAAAATGGATGTCTTGTGTCTGAGTTTTTTCCAGGCCAAGCACCCCTTCCCAGAAACTTCTTCATAAGAAATCGAATAATAAGTGGTCTTTCTGATGTTGTTGTAATAGTACAAGCACCTGAAAATTCTGGAGCTATAATTACAGGAAATTACGCACTAGCCCAAGGTAGAAAACTTCTAGCAATTCCCGGAAACATAGAAAATAGATTACACCGCGGATGTAATCAAATGATAAAAAAAGGAGCAAAAATACTAATAGAAATAGATGATGTATTGGAAGAATTAGAATACAAAGCTATCTCTGAGAGTTTCGCGAAAAACCAAAAAGAAAATATATCACTTTCAGAGGAAGAAGAATTCGTTTACTCATTCATAATAAGACCCACTACTGTAGATGATTTGTCAGAAATGACCGGTATAACCATTTCAAGACTTTATTCTATACTTTTGAGTTTGGAGATAAAAGGACTTGTTGTTCAGAATATAGGTGGAACTTTTGTGAGAAGTTTCACAAAGAAATAGCAGTATGACCAAAGATGAGCTTTTAAAAAGAGTAATCAAGTATCTGACTATAAGGAATAGAAGTAGCGGAGAAATAAAAAAATATTTGGAAAAACTTGGAGCAACCGAAACTCAAAAAAAAGAAATACTCTCATTTTTGCAAGAAAATCAGTTATTAGATGACGAGTTTTTTTCAACATCCTTCATAGAATACAAACTTTCAAAAGGATACTCGCCAAAACTCATAAAATTACTCCTCAAAGAAAAAGGAATAGAATACAAAAGCAAAATAGAAATAGATATTGAAAGGATAGTGAGAACAGTGTTGAGGAAATATCAGAAAGAGATAGATAATACGAAAACTAAGCAAGAAAAAATTAAGCTAATCAGTAAAATAAGAAGCTTCCTAATAAGAAGAGGTTTCTCTTACGATGAGATAAATGAGATTCTCAAAAATATAAACTTAGATAAGAATTAGAGTCCTATCTAACAATGGTAAATCAGAAATTTCTATTTAACAAAAATTTTTCCTTCTAAAAAGACAATTAGGATTAGGTAGTAGGGAATGAGGGTGTCTAAGACACTTTCTTAAAATAGGGGGCGAAGCCCCCTCAAAGGGAGTACTCTCAGAGGGCGTAGCCCTCTAGAACAACAACTTAGGGTTGGGTGGGTGGGAAGTACCATAAATAGTATGCTAAAAAGCAAATTA
>FWWL01002787.1_pt1 | contig 34481 bp, 33 predicted proteins | sample 2228331 | NCBI WGS metagenome assembly FWWL01 (sample SAMEA103939775, study PRJEB20133) | metagenome
TGGTTATTGGCGAACACAAAGGTCCGCTCGGTCAGGCCGGCAAGGTGGCGGATTTTCGGCACCCACTCCTCCAGCTCCTCAACCGAGTAGGTGTAATCGTACCGTTCGTAGGCGTGCTCGTGCTTCCACCATCTGGCCTTATTCCGGCCGTGGAAGCGGACGTAACCTGTGGGACTGGTGGCCTCGGCGACCGGCGGCAGGAGGCCCGGAAGCGGCGGCTCGTCGACGCAGCAGAAGCCGACCCCGAGCCGGCGGAGCCGCTCGAAGGTCTCGGGCCTGACCCAGTCGACGTGCCGGAACTCGACAACCAGGGGCAGGTCGGCGGCCAGGTCCCGGAGGCGGGTGAGGTGGTCCCAGGCGTTCGGGCCGGGCCGGAAGCTGTTCGGAAACTGGGCCAGGAGGGCCCCGAGTTTGCCGGCGGCCACCATCGGGTCCAGGGCCGCCCGGAATCGGCGGAAAATTTCGGCGCTGTCCGGGGCCCGTTCGTGGGTGAGTTCCCGGGGGAGTTTTACGGCGAAGAGAAAGCCGGCCGGGACCCGCCGGGCGAGGGCGTCCATGGTCCGGGCGCCGGGGATGGCGTAATAGGTGGAGTTAATCTCGACGGTGTTGAATTCCCGGGCGTAGTATTCGAGCCAGGCCCGGCGGGGCAGTTCAGCCGGGTAGTACGGCCCGACCCAGTCGTCGTAGCTGAAGCCCGAGGTGCCGATGTAAAGCATCCCGACTAAAGTCTAGCAGATGGTGGCCCCGGACCGATTGACCCCGCCGCCGGAGCGGAACTAAACTCTCTTCGGGTTGAACCAGCTTATCACCCCAGAGGAGGACCCGAAAATGGCCGAGATTAAGGTCGTCGTCGGCAATATCGTCGAGGCTCAGGTTGACGGCATTGTCGTGAACCTGTTTGAGGGGGTGACCCGGCCGGGCGGGGCGACCGGGGCGGTCGACCGCGCCCTCGGGGGCGAGATAAGCCGGCTCATCGACAAGGGCTATTTTAAAGGCAAGCTCAACGAGACATTTATCATCCCAACCTTTGGCCGGATCCCGGCCGACCACGTGCTGGTGGTGGGCCTGGGCAAAGCGTCGGAGTTTAACCTGGACCGGGTCCGGCAGGTCTCGGCGACGGCGGCGAAGGCCCTGCGCCGGGTCGGCTGCAAGAAGATTGCCACCATCGTCCACGGGGCCGGCATCGGCGGCCTGGAGCCGGCGGCGGCCGCCCGGGCCCTGGCCGAAGGCACGCTCATGGGCCTTTACCGGTTCGATAAATACTTGACCAGGCCGGAAGACACCGATACCGGCCGGCTGGACGAGGTGCTGGTGGTGGAATTTGACGCCGCAAAGGTCCCGACGCTGGCCGAGGGGGTTGAACAGGGCCGGATCATTGCCGAGGCGGTCAACTTCACCCGGGACCTGGTAAACGAGCCGGCCAACGTGCTGACGCCCACCGAGATGGCAAACCGGGCCCGGGAGATGGCCGCCCGCTACGGGCTGGAGTGTGAGGTCCTGGACCGGGAACAGCTGGAATCGCTCGGAATGGGGGCGTTCCTGGCCGTTGCGGCCGGCAGTGCCCAGCCGCCGAAGCTTATCGTCCTTAAATACTGGGGTGCCGACCGGTCCGAAGCGCCCATTGCGTTCATCGGCAAGGGCATAACCTTCGATACCGGGGGCATCTCGATCAAGCCGGCCCAGGGCATGGAAGAGATGAAAACCGATATGTCCGGGGCGGCGGCCGTGCTGGGGGCAATGCAGGCGGTTGCCCGCTTAAAGCCCAGGGTGAATGTCATAGGTCTGGCCGGCTGCACCGAGAACATGCCCTCGGGGACGGCGACGCGGCCGGGGGACATCGTCCGGGCGATGAACGGCACCACCATCGAGATTATTAACACCGACGCCGAGGGCCGGCTGGTCCTGGCCGACTGCGTCTGCTACGCCCGGAAGCTCGGGGCCCGGGCGATCGTTGACCTGGCAACCCTTACCGGGGCCTGCGTCGTTGCGCTGGGGAAGGTCGCCAGCGGGGCCTTTGCCAGCAACCCGGAGCTTCTGGGCAAGGTTAAGGCGGCGGCCGAGGCTGCCGGTGAGAAGGTCTGGGAGCTGCCGCTCTTCGAGGAGTACCGCCAGCAGCTTAAAAGCGACTGCGCCGATATAAAGAACGTCGGCGGCCGGGAAGCCGGGGCGATTACCGCCGCGTATTTTATTCGGGTCTTTGCCGAGGATACGCCCTGGGTCCACCTGGACATTGCCGGGACGGCCCGGGCCGACAAGGACCAGCCGTATATCCCGAAGGGCGGGACCGGCGTCGGGGTCCGAACCCTGGTCGAGCTGGCCCTGCGGGAGGCCGGCCGGTCCTAACCCCCGGCCGGCAGCTCAATGCTTAGCGGGGCATCCTGGTCGAAGTAGCGGCTGGCCATGATGTGGCCGGGGGCGACCATCACTTCCCGGAGCAAGAGGCCGGACTCCTCCCCGACCCACCAGGCGTACCAGGCTTCGGCCGGCGGAAAGTAGAAAAAGATGACCCGGGCCGGCTCGGCCCCAACTGTTTCCCGGCGGCCGAGGCTTACGCCAACGGCGGCCCGGAAGGCGGCCCGGTCGAAGAATCGCACCGGGGGCGCATCGGCACACTGCCAGGGGCCGTTATCATCCCGGTCGCACCGCCGGCCGCCAACCTGATAGGTTTCCCGGGCCGACCCGTCCAGGGTGATTTTGAGGTGAATCCGGTCCGGGGCCCGGGCTTCGCCTTCGGTGAGAACCCAGCCGCCGGCTGCAGTCGGGTACGGCAGGCCGCTCGTAAGCTGTTCCTCCCAGCGGACGGCGGTGAGCTGGCCGAAGGTCTCGATGGCCCGGTTTAAGCGGGCGACCGCCGTGGGGTCCGGGGTGGCGGTGGGGTCGGCCGGGCCGACCTGCAGGTAAAAGGTCTGGCTTGGGCCGCCGGCGAGACCGGCCTCCACCGCCCACCAGCCCGGCTCCAGGTCCGACCGGGCCTCGAAGCGGAGCTGGCCGGAATCAGGCCGCAGTTCGGCCGCTGGGTCGTCCCGGTCGAGGCGCCAGAGCCGGAGGTTCAGGCCGTCGGCTGCCAGCGGCTGCAGGTCCCGGTTCAGGAGGGTTGCCCGAAAGGTATTAGGGCCCGGGGTGCCGGGACTCACCTCGAGCCGGATGAACCGGTCCGGGTCGAGGCGGTAACGCAGGACCAGTTCGGGCGGGCCGGGGTTTGTAACCGGGGTCGGCCGGCCGAACTGAAGGAGAATCACGGCGCCCGTGGCCAGAAACAGCCAGGGGACCAGCAAGGCCCAGCGCCAGAATCCGCCAGTTTTCGGCATCCCCGCTTAGACTTTACCCTTTTTGCGGTGGCGCCGGGGGCGCCGGTGTATTAAAATCCCGTTCGGGAGCACTGCAACAGGGGGCCGGCCTTGTACGAGCGGCTGAGCATATTCACCGGCAACGCCCACCCGGAGTTTGCCCGTAGGGTCTGCGAGATTCTTGGGGTCGAGCTGGGTGGGGTTGATGTATTCGAGTTCTCAAACGAGAATATCTTCGTTAAATACCACTCGTCGATCCGGGCCCACGACGTGTTTATTATCCAGTCCATTGCCTCGCCGGTGAACCGGAGCCTGATGGAGCTTTTTATCATGCTGGATGCGGCCCGGCGGGCCTCGGCCGACCGGATAACGGCCGTGATTCCGTACTATGCCTACGGCCGGACCGACAAGAAGGACCAGCCGCGGGTGCCGATCACGGCCCGGTTGATCGCCGACTTTCTCCAGGTGGCCGGTGCGAACCGGGTGGTCACGATGGACCTGCATGCCGGGCAGATTCAGGGGTTCTTTACGATACCGGTTGATGAGCTGACCGCGTTCTTTACGCTGGCCGATTACGTTCGGACCCGCCGGCTCCTGAACCCGGTGGTGGTTGCGGCCGACATCGGGGTTGCCAAGCGGGCCCGGAACTTTGCCGAGTATCTGGGCGTGCCGACCGCTATCATGGAGAAGCGCCGGGCACCGTCGGGGACCGGCGTCGAGGTGCTCACGGTAATCGGGGATGTGGCCGGGCGGGATGCGGTGGTCTTCGACGACGAGATTGATACGGCCGGGACCATGACCCGGGCGGCTGAAGCGCTGCTGGCGGCCGGGGTGCGGTCGGTCCACGCCGTAGCAACCCATGGGGTGTTTTCGGGCCCGGCGATCGAGCGGCTGGCCAAGGGGCCGTTCGAAGAGGTGATTGTCACGGACACCCTACCCCTGCCGCCGGAGAAGCGGCTGCCCAAGATAACGGTCCTTTCGGTGGCACACCTCTTCGCCGAGGCGATCCGCCGGATTCACCTGGGCCTTTCCATCGGCGAGATGTACGAGGTCCTGATCTAACACCTGACCGGGGCGCCCCGGGGGATCAGAACCTCGGGGCGCCGGCTACCGCGGGAAACACCGCAAACCTTCTGAGCCCGCTGGGGGGTTACTGACCACCGTAAAGCACCCGCGGAAGCCACAGGGCGAGGTCCGGGAAAAGAAAGACCAGAGCCAGGCCGATAAGCTGCAGGACCATGAATTCCATCATGCCGAGGTAGATGTCCTTTAAATCCAATTCCGGCGCAACGCCCTTAAGATAGTAGGCGGCCACCGCTACCGGCGGCGAAAGGAAAGCCGTCTGAAGGTTGACGGCAACCAGGATGCAGAACCACAGAAGGTTAAAACCGAGCGCCTGGACCACGGGCAGTATGATCGGCAGGAAGATGAGGATGATAGCGGGCCATTCGAGGGGCCAGCCCAGCAGGAAAATGAGCCCCATGATCAGCAAGAGCATGAGGACGGGGTCCACGGGGAGGGCCAGGATCTGCTCGGTGAGCCAGGTGCCGGTGCCGAGCCGGCCGAAGACCGCTGCGTAGAAGTTTGCCGAAACTGCCAGAAACAGGATCATGCTGGTGGTTTCCAGGGTCCGCAACACCGCATCCCTGAGCAGCTGGGGCGTGAGGCGGCGATATAGGGCGGTCAACACCAGGGCGGCGAAGGCGCCCATGGCCGCCGCTTCCGTGGGGGTTGCGAGGCCGGCGAGGATGCTCCCGAGGGCGGCGAAGATGAGGGTGGCCATCGGGATAATGCCGACGACCAGCTCGCGGAGGACCTCGACGGTGGACTTGGCCCGAAGCTCCGGCGGCAGTGGCGGGCCGACCCGGGGATTCAGGTAGGACCGTATGAGCGTATAGGCCAGATAGAGGGCGGCCAGGGTTAGCCCGGGGATGAAGGCACCTGCAAAGAGGCGTATGACCGAGATGCCGGCGACCGGGCCGAGCAGAACCAGCATGACGCTGGGCGGAATCAGGATTCCGAGGGTGCCCCCGCCCGTGATTGCGCCGGCGGCCAACCGCCGGTCATAGCCGGCCTTAAGCATCGTCGAGGCCGACAGGATGCCCAGCAGGGTCACCGACGCCCCGATAATGCCGGTGGCAGTGGCAAAGATGGTTGCCGTCAGGATCACGACGATGTAAAGCGAGCCCCTGATGGGGGCCATCACGAGCTGGAAGGCCCGGAAAAGCCGGTCCACCAGCCCGGCCCGCTCCAGGATATAGCCCATGAACACGAACAGCGGCACCGCCGCCAGGACCTCCTCCGACATGAGGCCCATCGTCTGAATGACCATCAGGTCGAAGACGAGGGGACCAAAGCCGAGGTAGCCGAAGATAATGGCAAGGATTATCAACGTAAAAGCTATGGGGAACCCGACAAAGATTGCGACCAGGAGGGTTCCCAGGAGGATGAGGCCGAGAATCTCGTCAGGGATCACGTCAGCTCCTCCGGCCGATGCTCAACAGGCCACACCCCTGCCCAGGCGGCATAGAGGCTCTTTATGAATTCCGAAATTCCTTGGATCAGCAGTAGAGCCGCCGCTACGGGGATAACCGTCTTAAAGGGATAAATTGGCGGCCGCCAGGGACTGTAAGCTGCCAGCTCTCCGGTCTGCCACGACCGATAGGCGTAATCCCAACCGGCGATCAGGAAAAATATCATACCTGGGAAGAAGAATATCAGGTAAAGACTTGCGTCAACAATTCCCTGGAGACGTGGCGAAAATGTCCTGTAAAGTATATCCGTTCGTATATGTCCGCCCTTATAAAGTGTGAAAGCAGCGCCGAGCATGAACAGGGAGCCATATAACATGTACGTCACGTCATAAGCCCATACTGTCGGCCTGTTAAACAAGTATCTGGAAAAAACCTCGTAGACCAGGCCAAACGTCAGGGGTACGACAAGCCAGGCAACGACGTAACCGGCCCAGTAGGTCCAGCGGTCAATTATTTGACTCAGCTTTAGAAGCAAGGCCCACATTGCACACGCCTCCAAGCAACGGTTGACCACATTTACACCCGGGTGTAAATGTGGTCAACCTGCTTTTAAGCTCGAAATGACTATACCCCGCGGGGCGCTGCCGTCACGCGGCCCGGGTTGGATCAGCTTTGTCGGACGACCTTGTAGGGGTCACGTCCTTTCCAGTAGTAGTCCGCCGCCAGCTCATAGGGCGGATGGGCAATGCGGCGGTACGGAACGACCCGCTCGGCCCACCTGCGCTGGGATTCCAGAACCTTCGCAAAGAAGGCGTTCTGGCGGGCGTACTTCTCGGCCACCCGGTCCCAGGCCCGCAGCACCTCCAGGAGGACATCCCGGGGCGATTCGACCACGGTTACGCCGTGCCTTTCAACCAGCGTTCTCAGGTCCTGGCTGTTGCGGTCGAGCATCTTGACCGTGTACTGGAGGGTGTTGGCCATGGCCGCAAACTTGACGATGGCCTTCAGGTCGGCCGGCAGCTCGTCCCACTTCTGCTTGTTGATGAGGATTTCCATGATGCCGGTCGGCTGATGTATGCCCGGCAGGTGGTAGTATTTCAGGACGTCCTGGAAGCCGAGGGACATATCGGACGTGGGGTCGCTGAACTCGGCCGCGTCGATGACCTTCCGCTCCAGGGCGGGGATAATTTCGCCGCCCGGCAGCGTAACCACCGACATGCCGAACTCGCTGAAGACCTCGGCGGACATTCCGGCCGCCCGGAATTTCAGCCCCTTGAAGTCGTCGAGGTTTCTGATAGGCCGGGGGAACCAGCCAAGGGGCTCGGGGGTCTCACCATACGAGGGGAATGCTACGACGTTAAGCCCGAGCTCTTTTTGGAGCAGTTCGTTGTAAAGGTCAAGCCCGCCACCCAGGTACATCCAGCCGAGGAAATCTTCGGAGTTCATGCCGAATGGGCCGCCGGGGGCGCTGCCGAACAGGGTGGCCGCCGGGTGTTTGCCGTACCAGTAGCCGGGCCAGGAGTTGCCGGCATCCAGAAGCCCCTTGTGGACCGCATCCAGCACCTCAAATGCGGGGACGACCGCACCTGTCGGCAGCAGTTCGATCCGCAGACGGCCGCCGGACATCTCCTGGACCATCTCGACGAAATCTTTGGGGTTCTGCTGGTGCCAGTCGCCGGCGGTCCAGGTGCTCTGCATCTTCCAGGTAAACGTACGGGCCGCCCGGGCCGGCTCCTGCTGTGGTGCCGCGGGCGCCTGGGCCTGGGGCTGCTGAGGCTGCTGCTCCCGAGCCGCCTGGGTGCAGGCCGTTGCCAGGGTCACACCGGCCGCCGCAATAAAAGCTCGCCGACTGACTCGCTTGTGTTCCCGGGCCATGGAATCTCCTCCTTAAAAATCGACCGGATAACGGAAAGCAGGCCAAACCTACCCGATTATAGATTGTTGCATGCAATACGTCAAGGCTAGTCTGGTCCGTCCACGGTATGCCTGTTTTCCCGCTTTGCTGCCAGGGAGAGTTTATATCCGAAGTTAGAGTGAATTAAGCCGGCGATGGGAGGCCTGTACCCGCCCCCTGACGGGTCACGACTCAGTTTTGACGGGCGGGTGGGGCGGCGGTTAAAATGCGGACGAAACCGGAAGGAGTCGTGGATTCAGATGGGGCAAGCCTTCGAAGAATTTATCGAAATCGGGCCCGACGGGACCGCCTATATCCGCGGGACTGATATTGCCGTCGCCGACGTGATTTTTGTTTACAATAACAGCGGCGGTTCCTTTGCTGCCATCCAGCGCTATTTCCCGGAGCTTTCCCCCGAGCAGGTCGACGCCGCCTTCGAATACTTCGAAGAAAACACGGCCCAGGTTTACCGCGACATCTCGAATCGCTATTAGCCGCGGCCGACCCGATTCAGCGTCCGGATTCCTCCCGGTGCTCGCCGGATTCCGGGGAGACGGCCTGGCCCCGGAGCAGGCGGATTGCCCGCCGGCCGGCTTCGGTGGCTTCACCGGGCACCGACAGCAGGTTGTCCTTAAGGGCATCGGGTATTTTGGCGGTCGGGGCCGCCGGCCTGGGCATTAAAAGCACCAGGACCAGGTAGAGGAGAATCCCGAGGCCCTGGACGAAAGCGAGGGCGATAAAGGCGACGCGAAAGACCAGGGGGTCAACGTTGAAATATTCGCCGAGGCCGCCGCAGACCCCGAAGAGAATCCGGTTGGTGTTGCTCTTGCGAAGCTGTCTTCCCGCGACCATATCCGCACCTCCTTACCCCCATATGTTACCACCAGCCTCTCCCCTACTGCCCGAGGAGACTTATCCGGCGGACGTAGGCCTCAAAATCGTGGCCGCTGGCCATCACCTCACCAGGCTGGTGGCGAGCCCGATAACGACCGGCGGGCTCAGAACTGCCGCGGGCTGCACCGTCTTGGTCAGCCGGACACTCATTCGCAGGAAGCCGGCCTGATGGGGCGTTTAGAGCTTGAGCCTGAAGTCATAACTATACAGGGACAGGTTCGGGTTGTAATAGGGGTCGCCCCGGCGGATGAGGTCTCGCCATTTTTTTAAGAAATAGCGGGTGTTCTCGATGGGGTGGGCCTTCCGCCGGGTGCTGGACTCGTAGTGATAAAGGACGGCAAACGGCGTCCAGACGACCCGGTAGCCCGCCGCCAGGATCCGCAGGCAGAGGTCGACGTCGTTGAAAGCCACGTCCAGCGCCGGGTCAAAACCGCCCACCTTTTCAAAGACCTCGCGCCGGGTCATCATACAGGCGGCCGTGACCGCCGCGCAGTTCCGGGCAACCATGGCCAGCCCAAAATAACCCGGCTGGTCGGCCGGTAACCCGTAAAACGCGTGGTCGGCTCCGCCGCTCAGCCCGAGCACCACACCGCCATGCTGGATGCGGTTGTCAGGCAGGAGCAATTTGGCTCCCACCGCCCCAATCTCAGCCTGCACGGCGTAGCCCAGAAGCTCTTCAAGCCACTCAGGCGTTACGACCTCGATATCGTTGTTCAGAAAGAGCAAAATCTCTCCTTGGGCCTCGGCCGCCGCCAGATTGTTGATCGCTGAGAAGTTAAAAGGGGCGTCGTATTTCAGGACCCTGACATTGGCCAGGGTAGAAAGTTCGGCGAAGAAATCAATGGTTGCCGGCTCGCGGCTCTGATTGTCAACGACCAGCAGTTCCCAATTTCGATAGGTACTCTTTTCAAAAATGGAGTTTACGCAGCGCTTGAAAACGTCGACCCGGTCCCGAACGGGGATTATGATGCTTATCAGCGGTGTCTCCTTAAGTTGCCACCGGATGCGGTAAAGGCCCGGCAGGATGGGCTCAGCCGTGCCGGAAAGTCCCCGTCTTTCCAGGGCGTCTTCGATTGCCCGCAGGCTCGCCCTGACCGCAAAAGGCTTGGCGGCGGTGTCCCCGGCGGCCGAACCCGGCGCCTTCCGCCAGTGGTAAAGCACCTTAGGGATGCGTCTTACCCGTGACGTTCGTTCGGTGAGCCGCAGCACCAGGTCATGGTCCTGGCTACCGTCAAAGCCGGGCCGAAACCGGCCAATTGCTTCGATTAGCTCACGCCTGACCACCAGCAGATGCCCGATGTAGTTCATGCTGAGCAGGGTCTCGGGTGAAAGCTCCGGCTTAAAGAACGGGTCGGTGCGCCTGCCGGTTTCGCCAAGCTTATCCTCGTCGGAGTAGATTACGTCCAGGTCCGGCTCGGCATTCAGCGTCAGGGCAACCTCATAGAGGGCCCAGGGGGCGAGTTCATCGTCGTGGTCGAGGAACGCAACGAACTCGCCGGTAGCCAGGTCCAGGGCGGCGTTGGATGCGCCGGCGATTCCGAGCCGGCAACCCAGGAATTTGACCTTAATACGGGGGTCGCCGGCGTAATCGGCAAGCAGGGCCTTTACGGCGGCGTCCGTTGAGTTGTCGTCGGCAATGCACAGTTCCCAGTCGGGATAGCACTGGCTGCGGACGGACTCAATCGCGGCCCTGAGATGTTCCGGACGGGGATTAAAGGTGGGCATGATAACGGTGAACCGGGGCCGGTAAGGTAGCTTCCGGGCTTTGAGGGACCACCCCTTCAGCGTCAGCCGACCACTGATAGAACGTATGTTAGGTTCGTGCTTCTTTATCCATAAAGCGTACCGGATATCCAGGTTCGACCTGACAGCCAACCAATGCAGGTAAGTTTCTACGTGATATGAAAGGTGGGCCGGCCCGTTCTCGGTGAGGACACGCCAGACCTTCTTAAGATTCAAAAAAGCCTGAGGGGGCCAGAAGATTTCCCGGATTAACAGCAAAAAGAACCGCAGGGCCGGCAAGGGCGTTACCTTGTCAGAACACCAAGGAGGCCGACCACGGCCACGGTGTAGGTTGCGAGGAGCATCGGCCCCAGGAGTCCGGCCCGGCTCCCGGTCAGGGTCGCCCAGACCTCTGGCAGGTCCCGTGGGTACTGGAGGGCGAATACCAGGTCGCCGGGGGTGGGGCGGCCGTTAACAAAGAGGCGGCCCTGGGGGTAAGTGTCGGCCCGGGTGCGCAGGGCCGTAACGGTCTGGCCCCGGCCGGTGCCCGACGTGCCGACCACCAGGAAGAGCCGCCGCCCGGCCACCCCCGAAAGGGGTCCGAACTTCGCGGTCAAAAACTCCCCATCTTTCACCTCGGCCAGGGGCCGGCGGTAAGCCGCCAGGTCCTCCTCGTAGCCGGGGTTCGCTTTGAGCCGGATTATGACCTCCCCGGGCAGGTCCGGCCGGCCGCCCGTTGAAAGCGTAACCCCAACGCCGATCAGGCCGTCGGACTCCGGGACAACCTCCTGGATGACCGCCGCCGGCCCGATAATCTCACCGACCGGCTCGACTTCGAGCCCGGGATTGGGCCAGCGGGCGGCCGGCCCCTCCAGCCGCGGCTTGAACTGGCCGAGCATGTAGAAGCTTATGACCCCGGCCAGCACGACCCAGGCCAGGCCCCAGACCGCCGGCCGGCGCAGGACGCCCCCGGCCGCCACGGGCTCAGCCCCGGCGTGGCCCGGACTGCTTTGAAAGCTTATACAGCCAGGCCGAACCGGCCCAGGTCAGCCCGAGGGCGAGCCCCAGGCCGCCGAGAAACCCGAGGCCCTGGTGCCAGCAGACCCCGGCCGGGTCCATCCCGGCAAACAGGAGCACGCCGGCCAGGGGCAGTCCGACGAAGGCCAGGCCGCTCAGTATGGGGAATGCCAGCAGGGCCAGCGTCAGGAGGCGGCCAGGGTTGCGGACCTCGAGGGGTGGTCCGAATCCAACGCTGACGTAGATTACCCGGTCCGGCGCCCGGACCGGAGCGGGTTCGGGCGGCTCGGTGGCGATGGCCGCCCGGCGCACGGACTCGGCAACAAACTCCCGCAGCGGGTAGCCGCAGGCCGGGCACCGCCGCCCGGGGTCGGCCAGCTGCCGGTTACAACCGGGACAAACCATAGCTGCAACCCCCACCCAGGGATTTTGACCACCGTTATTATAACCCGGCGGGGGCCGGCTCGGAGGTCAGCTCAGCCAGCGGCGGAGCTGCTCGTCGTCAACCCAGGCCCCGTCCCCGGCCGGGTCCTCCTGGCCCAGGCCGAGGGCAACCCGGATGCAGTTCAGGATGAGGGGTCGCAGGCTCTGACCAGCCCCGTCGCGGTGGGTCGATTTGAGCATGAGCGCCAGCCGGAACGCCTCCTCCGGGTCGAGGGTCAGGGTGACGGTTGCGCGGCCGCCCTCCTCGGCCTCGACCAGGAGCTGCAGGAGCCGCTCGGTGAACTCCCGGCCCAGCGGAAACGTCCTGGCCACGGCCTCGGCCTCCCCGTCCAGAAAGATCAGGTCATGGATGAGCCACAGTTGCTCCCGGGTGACGGTCAGTTCGGCCCCCTTACTCATAGTCCGGTACCTCCCAGAGGGACCAGCGGTTCGCCCGCCAGACGTCGGCGGTGATACCGTACCGGTGGAGGACAAACCGTCGGGCCTCGGCCAGCCGCCGTTGCCGCTCCCACGGCAGGTCCGTAAGTTTAAGGCCGTAATCCCGGATGCCGAAGGGGCCCGGCCCGCCCCCCACCTGCCCCCGCCGGTTGGTCTCCCGGTCGACTTCCCGCTGGGCCGCCACCATGACCTCCCGCACCCGGTCGTCACTCAGGCCCTCGGTGCCGGGGAAAACGGGAACCTCCGGGGCGGCATCGCCGGCCCAGAACCAGGCGAGGGCCACCGTCACCCACCGGGCCCACTCCCGACACATCCCCTCCAGGAGCGGGTGAAAAACGGCGTGGCCCGGGTCGTCCGGCCGCCACACAGGCACCTGGCCGACGGCCGGGACCGCCTCGCCGGGGCCCCGGTTTAGCCAGACGGGCATATCGGCCAGGGCAGCCTCAACCTCAGGGACCGACCGGAGAAACTCACCGTAGCCCCGGGGGTCGTCGGACCGGAGGCGGCCCAGGTCGAGGTCGGTGCTGATGACGGCGATTCCCTGGCTGAGCCGCCGGTTCGGCGGGAGCGGCACCCGCCAGGCGTTATCCGACGAGGCCCGGTACGGCACCGGCAGGTAGCTGAGGCAGACCAGGTACGGTGAGGGCAGGCCGAGCTGGCGGCTAAACTGCGGGGCAACCGTCATGGCTCAATTTCGGGCGAGGCCAGCCGGCGCACCTGCTCGGGACAGTAGTCGTCCGGTTTGCGCACCCGTTCCGGCTCGATGTCGGGACGGGGCTGGACGACGGGCGGGGCCGCCGGCGCGGTGGTATCCGTCCTTGTCCGCATTTTTACCCCCTCCGCCCGGCCATTTAGCAGGCCGGGGCAATTTCACTTTCAGCTTAGACGTTTTCGCCGCCGGCGGCCCTTAGGGGCTTATCCTCAGACTTTGTCCACGGGCTGGTCGATATGTGTGGAAACCGGTGGCCGGTCCGCTGAGGATTTTCTAAGAACTTTTTTGGCCGGTATCAAGCAAACTCTTACCCGGTTCTTAACGAAGCCGTGTTATCCACCATAGGTGGAAACGCCGGTGAGGGCCGGCCAGGGCCCACCGGCCGGAAAAATCACTGCCGAGGAAGGAGGTGGAAGGTATGCTGGAGCGCTATGACCCGTTCCGGGCCACCGTCCCGCTTCGGCAGGCGATTGACCGGCTGTTCGAGGAGACCCTGGACCTGATGCGGCCCTTCAGCCTGCTGGCCCGGTTCGGCTTTGACGGCGGCTATTTCATGCCGGTGAACATCTATCACACCAGCGATGAGCTGGTCTGCCAGTTCATCATCCCGGGTGTCCGGCCTGAGGACATCCAGGTCGAGATCACCGGCGACACCCTGACCGTCAAGGCCGAGATTAAGCCGGTGGATGGCCAGCAGGTCGAGTGGGTCCGGTGCGAGTGGCAGCCCGGCATCTACAGCCGGACGCTGACCCTGCCGCTGCCGGTCCAGGCCGATAAGGCCGAGGCCAAGTATGAGCACGGCGTGCTGACGGTGCGCCTGCCGAAGGCTGAGGAGGTGCGGCCCAAGCGGATCCGGGTCCAAGCCGTCGCCGCCTGAACCCTGAGTTGACCCTGACCGCCGGGCGGCGGGGGAATCCCCCGCCGCCCGGCCTTTTATACCCGCGCCGGAGCGGGCTTGAGCCGGCGGACCTGGGCCCGGCTCCGAACGTCCAGCCGCCTGAGTCCGAGCCGGTCGGCCAGCTCCAGCGCCCGCTCAAACTCCTCCCGGTAAAGATGGCGGTTGATCTCCGGGTAGTGCTCCGGCACCCGGCCGGCCGGATAGTACTGGGCCATAACGTTAACGTAGGTATCGGGGCCGAGCTCCTCGGCCACCCACCGCAGGATCGCCTCGGTCTCGTCCAGCATGCCGGGCATGACCAGGTGGCGAAGGAGCAGGCCCCGGCGGGCCAGGCCGAACTCGTCGAGGACCAGGTCGCCGACCTGCCGGTGCATCTCTTTGATGGTCCGGCGGGCGACCTCGGGGTAATCCGGGGTCTTGCTGTACTTGCGGGCCCGCTCCGGATTCCAGAACTTGAAGTCGGGCATGTAGATGTCGACGATGCCCTCCATCAGCCGCAGGCTGTCAAGGCTGTCGTAGGCGCTGGTGTTGTAGACGATGGGGAGCCGCAGGCCGGCCTCGATGGCCAGGGGCAGGGCCTCCAGGATCTGGGGAACCACGTGCTCAGGGGTAACCCAGTTGATGTTGTGGCAGCCCCAGGCCTGAAGCTCGAGCATCATCTGCCCAAGCCGCGCCGGCGTGACCACCTGGCCCTGTAGCTGCCAGGAGATATCAAAGTTCTGGCAAAAAACACAGCGCAAATTACAGCCGCTGAAAAATATTGTTCCGGAACCGTTCCAGCCCCGCAGGCAGTCCTCTTCACCGAAGTGGGGAAAGTACGAGGCCACGTAGGCGTAGCGGCCGACCTTGCACAGGCCGAACTGGTTGGCCAGCCGGTCGACCGGGCACTCCCGCGGGCAGACCCGGCAGGGTTTCCCCAGCAGGGTCCGGGCGTACTCAACCCGGCGCTGGAGTTCGCCGCTCCGGTAGACTGCCAGATACGACGGTTCCCAGTTTCTCATGCTCCCCCCTCCTTTCCGCATCGTCATTCGGCGGTTAACAGAAACGTTTGCAGGCCGAAAGGCCCGACCGGCAGCCGGGTGAAGCCTTCGCCGTCAACCGGCAGTTCCGGGCCGGCGGGCCGACCAAGGCCGTCGGCCGGCACCGCCCGGCGGTAACCGGCCGGAAGCCTGAGGCGGGCGGCCTGCCCGGCCGGGCCGGGGTTATAAAACCGGACCACAAGTCCGGCGTCGGTCAGGTACAGGGCCGAAAGGATGAGCCCCTGCGGGTCGATCTCGAGAAGGGTCCCGGCCGGGGGACGCTGCCCCGCCCACCGCCCGGCCACCACCCCCAAAAGTCCGGTCCGGAAAACCTCCGCCGCCCGCACCAGCTCCGCCGGTCCCAGGTCGGCCGGGCCGGTCAAAAGGCCGAGCCGGAAGCGATGCCGGCCGGGACACTGGGCCTCCGGGGTCTTTACCGGCGGGCCGAGCGTATCCCGGCGGGTGAGCAGGTCGGCCCGGGCGAGCCAGCCCACACTCCGGACCAGGGTGATGGCCAGGGTTACCCCGGCCAGACCCGGAATCGCCTCATATTCGGGGAGGCCGTCGGTCAGAACGGCCAGGCTGACCTGCCCGTCGGCTACGGCCACGAGCCCCCGCTGGGGTGCCAGGCCGCCCGGCCGCTCGACCCAGTCGTCCTGGGCCGGTGACCTGACCGGCCGCTCGACCAGCCCGAGCAGCTCCCGGACCAGGACCCGGTCGGTTCGGATGCCGGTCGGGAAGAGGACCCGTAGCCGGTGGTCCCGGGCGACGTTTTCGGCCTCGATTTCGAGTTCGACCCGGCGCAAGCGGGTGACCAGGGAGACCCGCAGGGCCAGCGGCAGCTCGACCTTCAGGTAGCCCCGACCCAGGCGGTGGTCGGCGATGGCGGCCGGAACCGGAAACCGCAGCCGCACCTCCAGGGTCGCCCGGACCGGTCCGGATTCGAGCAGGGCAGTCTCGGCGATAAGGTCGGCAGTTGTGAGGGTCCGGCTGTTCGGAGCCGGCGACCAGGTGTAGAGGTCGCCCGCATCCTCGGTGTCCTCAAAGAGGCCAAGCCCGGCCCAGCTCCGACCCAGCGTCTTATCGGTGAGGGTGAACGTGCCGTTTCGGGCGACGTCAATCCGGTAGTACTCGTTTTCGATAAAGGTTTTGGTGCCTTTGAGGTCGGTGGCCACCGGCCCCGGCGCCGGCGCCAGGTCGATGCCGTAAGCCCGGTAGCCCGGGCCGGGAACCTCGTCGGCCTTAATGAGCAGACGGACCCGCTGGTGGGTGGTCGGCGAGGGCACCCGCACCGGCTCCGGGGCTTCAATCCGCAGCTCCTGGGCGGGAACCGGCCGGCCGGCGCCGTCGTAAACGACCGGGAACGGCCGTTCCCGCAGAAGGTCTGCCGGAAGCTCCAGTTCGGCCGTCAGCACCCCTGACACCGGTCCCGGCAGGGGGTTTACCGCCAGAACCGCCGTAACCCCGGGCAGTTCCCGGGTATCCACCTGTCTGGCCAGCCGGCCGAGGACCCGGTCCAGGACGGCCCGGCCGACCTGTTCGGCGGCGTCGAACCGGCCCAGCATCTCCCGGTAGACCGGGTCCGAAACGGCCCCGCTGATGCTGTCGTGGGCCTGGTTAAGCAGGATGTGGGCCCAGCCGTATTCAACCAGCCGCCAGGCGCCGGGCAGTTCCGGAAGTTCGACCAGGGCGAGCAGCGGCTCCAGGTGGCGGGCGTAAAGGGTTACGAGCTGGCGGGTGCGCTGCTTGAGGGGCATCCGGGCCGAGAGGGTACCCGACTTTAGCGGCACAAATCTGGCGGCCCGGAACTCGCCCCGGCGGGTGGCGAGGTTTTCGGCGCCGGCAACGGCCCGGATGAAGTCTTCCAGACGGCAAACCTTGAATTCGGCCAGGTCGCCCAGGGTTTCCCGCAGGTAGCCCACCACACCGGGAAACTCTGGGTGGGGGAAGGCGTGTTCGGCCCCGTGGAGGAACAGCAGATTTTCCGTTCGGGCGTACTTCCGGAGCAGGTCAATGGCGGTCCGGGCGCTTTCGCCGGCCTGTTCGTGGTCAGGCCGGGTTTCGGCGGGCTTAAGCGGCTCAGGCTCAAGGCCCAGGCCGACACCCCGGTGTCCTCGTGGCAGCCAGACGGCCAGCACCCGGGACCCATCCGGGCCTTCCCACCAGAACTCGGAACCGAGGGTTTCGGCCTCGTCGCCCATGCCCCGGCCGAAAACGACCGCCCCCAGGCCGCAGGCCGCCAGCAGGGTGGGCAGTTCGGCCGGCAAACCGGGGCTATCGGGCAGGTAGGCGACCTTGAGGGGTTGGCCGAAGGCTTCGGCCCGGCGGAGGCCGAGCTCAAGATTCCGGATGAGGGCTTCGACGTCGGCCAAAAACGGGTCGGGCTGGGTGAACCAGGGGCCGAGTTCAAGCCGGCCGGATTCGGCCAGGGCCCGGATACGGTCGGCGGCCTCGGGGACGATTTCAAGAAGGTCGGAGATGACGGCCGTCTGGCCGTCCAGCAGGAAACTCTTGAAGGCCGGGTTCTGTTCGAGGATGTTGAAGAGGGCATGCCAGAACTGGAGGAGGGCGACCCGGTATTCCTGGAAGGTCCCGAGCCATTCCCGGTCCCAGTGGGTATGGGGAACCACGTGCACTCGTAGCATCCCGGTAAACCCCTCATTCTAGTTTAAGCTAAACCTCCGGTGTGAAAACCTGTGGGGCGGTAGCAAACAGGTCAGCGGTTGGTTTAAAATTGGACCAGGGACGGCTGCCAGGGGACGATTATCACTCCACAGGCTTGGCCTTTTCGCCGCCCGAGAGGTTTCAGAATGCACGAAGATGCACCAGGCCAAACCGGCTGGGCCCGGGCGAAGCGGATTGCGGAGCGGCTCGGATGCGACCCCCGTACTGTCTGGCGCTGGCTGAAAGGTGAGCGCCGCCCCTCCGCCCGTTACCGGCGGGCCCTCGACGAGCTGGCCCGCGCCGGGGAGGAGGTCTTTGTTGAGGAGGGTGTTCGGCAGGTGGAACCTGGGACGACCCCGAGGGTTATTCAGACAATAAGTGACCTTATCCGTCAGCACCATTTCGCCGACCTGACCCCGCCCCTGCCCCTGCGCTTCATGCGGGACCCGTCCCGGGTCGAGTGGGTCAGTACGAACCTCACCGTCAACGGCCCGGATACGTTCCGCCGCATCCTCGTCGAGCACTCGGTCTCGGCGTTCGCCCTCACCCACCGGCTCAACCACTGGGCCCTGGCCGCCGACCTGCCCGAAGATGCCCGCTGGGTCCTGGTCCTGGGCCACACCACCGACCAGCCCTGCTGGCCGGTAATGTACCGGCTGGTGCGGTACCTTGGGCGCTGGTCGCGGACGGACCTGGGTCGGCAGCTTGGCCGCCACGCCAACACCATCATCCGGGTGGAGCTTAACCAGAACGAGCCGAGCGCCGAGGCCAAAGCCCGAATTCTGGACCTCTATAAGGGCCTGATTGCCGGCCACTACCGGCCGGGCGCCGTCGGCCGGGCCCGGCGCGCCTACGGCACCGGCCTGGTCTGACCCCCCGGCCCCGATTCGCAGACCGGCCCCACCGGGCCCTAAACTAATCCTGGGATGAATGTGAGCGAGCTTCTCCTGAAGCTTCACCGGGCCTTTGAGCAGGCTGGCAAGCGGCTTTACCTGGTTGGCGGGTCGGTGCGGGACCTGCTGCTGGGCCGCCCGCGCCAGGACCTGGACCTGGCCACCGACGCCCGGCCGGAAGAGACCAAGGAGATCTTGAAAAGCCTTAGGCCGGACGCCCTGTACACGGTGGGTGAACGGTTCGGGACGATTGGGGCGGTGTTCGACGGCCACCGGGTCGAAATCACGACGTTCCGGTCGGAGCAGTACACCCCGGGGTCCCGCAAGCCGGAGGTTGACTTCGGCACCAGTCTGGAAGGCGACCTTTCCCGCCGGGACTTCACGATAAACGCCATGGCCCGAAACCTCAAGACGGGCGAGATAATCGACCCGTTCGGCGGCCTCAAGGACCTCGAGGCCCGGCTAATCCGGGCGGTGGGCGACCCGGATGCCCGGTTTGCCGAGGACCCCCTCCGGCTGCTTCGGGCGGTGCGGTTTGCGGCCGAGCTCGGTTTTACGATTGAGCCGGAGACGGCCGAAGCGATTCGCCGCCAGGCCCACCGGCTGCAGGAGGTCAGCCGGGAGCGGATTGCCGAGGAGCTGAATCGGATTCTGCTCTCGGAGCGGCCGGGGCTGGGAATCAGGCTCCTGGTTGACCTGGGCCTTATGGCGTATATAATCCCGGAAGTCCTCGAGATGCTGGGAATGCCCCAGGATAAGGGCCGCTACAAGGACGTATTTACCCACACCCTGGCCGTTGTGGAGAATGTGCCCCCGAACCTGGTCCTGCGCTGGGCCGCCCTTCTGCACGATATTGCCAAGCCCCGAACCATCAGCTTTGAGAACGGGGAGGTGAGCTTCATCGGCCACGAGCTGGTGGGCGAGCAAATGGCCCGGGAGATCCTGCGCCGGCTCCGGTTCGACAACCGGACGGTCAAGAAGGTTGCCAAGCTGGTCCGGATGCACCTGCGGCCGAACCAGTACGGTCCCGACTGGACTGACAGCGCCGTGCGGCGGCTGGTTCGGGAAGCCGGCGAGGAGCTGGGGGAACTGTTAATCCTTTCCCGGGCGGATATCACGACCAGCCGGCCGGCCCGGCGGCGGGCGGCCCGGACCCGGGTTGACGAGCTGGAGCGGCGGATCAGGGAGCTGGCCGAGCGGGAGCGGATTGAGGCCTTGAAGAGCCCCCTCGACGGCCACGAGCTGATGGCCCTCTTCGGCCTGGGTCCCGGCCCCTGGATCCGGCCGATTAAGGACTACCTGCAGGAGCTGGTTATCGAGGGGGAGCTGGCCCAGGACGATAAGGAGACGGCCCGGGAACTGGCGCTGAGGTTTGCGGCCGAGCACCCGGAGATTTTCGCCGGGGCCAGGCCGGTGGCGGCGGCTAGGCCGGAGAACCCGACGGGGAAATAGAAAAGGGGTCTCCTGGCAGTGACCTATTTTCCCAAGGCCTTGCGGCCTCAGTATCTTCGGCGCTGGGGCGTTTCACTTCCGTGTTCGGGATGGGAACGGGTGGTTCCACCCCGCTTCAACCACCAGGAGACCCCAACTTCCACTTAGTTACTATACCGGGTCGGTCCGGCCGCTGTCAAATTCAACGGGCAACCAGCACAGCAAGGCGACCCCTTCAAGCCGGTTGGTTACGGCCTGCCGGGGGAGCTTAACGGCCCTCCGGCAGGGGCGGCCGGAGGCGGGGCCAGAGGTGAACCCCGAAGGCGACCACCCCCAGCAGTTCGGCCAGGGTCCCGGCCGCCTGAGCCGGCGGGCCGGCAATGAGGGCCCCGGGACCGGCCGATATCACCCCCAGGTTAAGCAGGACAAAGGCCACCCGGGCAAAGGCCGGCCGGCCCCGGGGATGCCTGAATCCCCAGCTGCTGAGCCGGGGAAATATCCAGTAGGCCACGCCGAACGCTAGCTGGACCGTCCAGCCGAAAAAGAGGGCGTGGACGTGCCAGCCTAAGAGGGCCGGCACCGCCGGGTGGATGAAGACCGCCTTGTGGGCCAGCATAAGGCCCCCGATGCCGAACCCCACGCCCAGGTGGATGAGGGCGAGCCGGACCATATAGACGCTGAGGCCGGGCAGCCTAGGCCTCCTTTCCGGGCCGGGCCTTTACCCGGGGCCAGAGCAGCCCCCCGAAAACCCAGCCGGCCAGCACCAGCATGGCCGCACTCACCAGCAGGGCCGCCCGGGCCCAGGGCTGGCCATCCAGGGCGACCGCCGGCTCGGCCACCGCCCGCAGGGCCAGGCCGCCGTTGAGCAGGCCGAAGGCGGCCCAGCCGGCGGCCTCATTGCCCCGGGGGTTTATCCGGGAAAGGGGCGGAAACATCCACCAGGCTACCCCAAAGATGAACTGGGCGACGCCGCCCAGCATGAACAGGTGGTAAAAGACCGGCCGGAACGCCCCGGGAACGACCCCGAGGTCCAGCCCGGCCCCGAGGCCCAGGGCCACAATGAGGTTGGCGAGGGCAAGCCGGATGCACCAGCGGGTGAGGGCCGGCATGGGCCTTTCAGGTCACGGCCGGTTTGGCCGGCTCCCCGGCCAGGCGGGCGAGCAGGTCCGGCCGCCGAATGACGAGGCGGCGCCGGGCGAGCCGGATAATCCCGGCCCGGTCCCAGCCGTTCAGCAGCCGGCTCACGGTGTAGACCCGGGTCCCGCAAAGCTCGGCCAGCTCGGCCCGGGTAAGGGAAAGCATCAGCGCCACCCCTTCCGCCGTCGGCTGACCGGCCCGGTCGGCCAGGTCGAGGATAAGCCGGGCCAGCCGGCCCTCAACCCGGGCGGTGCTCAGGTCGTGAAGCCTGGCCTGCAGCTCGTGGAGCCGCTCGGCTAAAAGCCCCAGCAGCCCCAGGGCGACTTCGGGGTGGCGAACCAAAAACGCCCGGAACCGGTCGGCCGGAACCCAGAGCACCACGGCCTCCGTAATCGCCCGGGCCGCGGCCGGCAGGGGCCGGTCGGCCAGGGCAGCCATCAGGCCCACAAACTCGCCCGGCCCGACCAGGTGCATGATCGTTTCCGAGCCGTTGGTGCCCTGCCGGAGGACCTTAATCTGGCCGGCCAGGACAAAATAGATGCCGCCCGGCCGGTCCCCGCCCAGGAAGAGAAACTCGCCCCGGTCGAGTCGCCGGGTTACGCCGGCCTTGACCAGCTCCGGTACTGTCCCGGCCGGGGCCGACCGGAAAACCGGCACCCGGGAAAGCAGGACCGCTACGTCTTTTAACCCGGGCAGCCGCGCAAGTGCCTTACTCAACTGCGTAACGTTGCCTCGAGAAACTCCTTCAGGGCGACGGCGTTGTTGTGCTCAGTATCCCGGGCGCTGAAAACGAGGGTTACGTCCCCGGCCCGGGCCGCCTCCAGGAGCGGCTGCCAGGCCTCGGGCCGGGCCTCAAGCTCGGCAAAGTAGCGGGCCTTAAATTCCTCCCATTTGGCCGGGTCGTGGCCGAACCAGCGCCTCAGCCCGTCGCTGGGGGCCACATCCTTAAGCCAGCCGTCGAGCTTTAAGGCGTCTTTTTTAAAGCCCCGGGGCCAGAGCCGCTCAACTAAGAACCGCCGCCCGTCCGAAGGCTCCGGCGGCTCATACACCCGCTTGAGCCGGACCATTGGCCGCTCCCACCGGATTATACTCCGGCCAGGGTCAGGTCCACCGGTTCCCGCTCGTTGAAGTGGCGGCGGGCCTCCGCGTAGACGGCATCGGGCACCCGGGTCTCCGGCAGGAGGGTCACGGCCGCGGCCCGGGCCAGGGCCGCCCGCAAACCCGCCCACAGCGCCCCGTGCAGGCCCGGGGACGGGCAGGCTGAAGCCGGCGCCCAGCCGGACGAGGCCGGCCCCCAGGCCGAAGGTGAGGCCGAGGCCGGCCGGCAGCATCGGGAGCCGGCGCAGGCCAAAGGAGCGGGCCGTCGTCGAAGGTGCCGGGCCGCTCGGCAAGGGGCTTTGGGTCGTGGTCGTTGACCAGGATGAAGGCCTGGCCCGGCTGCAGACCCTCGAAGGTGGCAAAGGTAAGCGGGTGCCGCATTTGTCGGCCGAGGTCCCTCGGCCGTCCTGAAGCTCTGGCCGATGGCAAGGCCCCGGGTGCAGCCCCGAAAATCACCCCCCGAGGTAGAAGGTGGCCCAGGACCGGACCTGCAGTGCCCCTCAACCCTGTAAGGCGGTCGACCGGTCAACCCGGGACCGGGTAACGTGCCTATCGGCAGGCCTGAACCGGCGGTAAGCCGGCGGTGCCCCGTTTCACCGGGCCGGCAGGGCGCCTTCGGTGCCGCTGAGTGGGACCGGATACCTGCCCCGGTATCGCCCGAGCGTATCCGGGTTCCTGCTGCCCCGAAGGTTCTACTTGGTGCACCCTTTACCTGCTTTTAACTGGGGTTTTACGCCAGACCAGTAATAGCATTGTTGGTAGCGCAACCGTCGGAGCGGCATCGATGAAGCTCAGCATAAAACAGCCGGTTATTACGTTGGTGGTCGGTCTTTTCCTTTTAATCCAGCTGGTCCCCTACGGGCGCAACCACGCCAACCCGCCGGTGGTGGCCGAGCCCGCCTGGGATAGTCCGCTGACCAGGGAGCTTTTCTTCCGGGCCTGCGGCGACTGCCACAGCAACCAGACGAACTGGCCCTGGTACAGCAACATTGCGCCGATTTCGTGGCTGGTTCAGCGGGATGTCGACTTGGGTCGGGCCAAGTTCAACGTCTCGGAGTGGGGCCTGCCCCGGCGTAACGAGGGCCACGAGGCCGCCGAAAAAGTCCAGGATGGGAGCATGCCGCCGGCCATCTATCTGGTGATGCACCCGGAGGGGCGGCTCTCCGTCCAGGAGCTGCGCCAACTCCTGAGCGGGCTTACGCAGACCTTCGGCAGCGAAAATGGGGAGCGGCAGGAACGGCGCCGGCGCTAGCGGGTGCCAAAAGCTCAGCCCGGGCCAGCGCAGCCCAGATCTGCCGCGTACCCCATTCCGGCAGACGGGCAAATAGCGGGGAACCGCACCCGGGTCGCAGGACCCCAACACGTGCCCGCCGTTGGGCGGACCGGTCGTCCGCCCCACCCATCCGGGTAGCCCGGCGGACTAGTCGACAGGGCTGCCGCGGCCTGCCCGGAACCTACCCCAAATGGTATTGCCCGAAGTTTGCGCCCTCGTGAATGCTTATTAACGGAGAAGGACATCCACTAATCTGAGAAAGTTCGGTTAAGGGGAGGCAGTAATGAAAGGTCTCACCCGGCGGGACTTTCTGAAGCTGGCGGCCGCGGCCGCCGGTGCCGGGGGCGCGGCGCTCCTCGCCCGGAACCTGGCCTTCCTTGAAGAAATTCCGACCATAGAAAATCCCCTCGCCTCATATCCCAACCGCGACTGGGAAAAGGCCTACCGGGACCTGTTTAAGTTCGACTCCAAATTCGCCTTCCTGTGCGCCCCCAACGATACCCACAACTGCTTACTTATGGCCGTCGTCAAAGATGGGGTCGTCACCCGGATTGAGCCATCGTACGGCTATGGGAAAGCCACCGACGTTTACGGCAACACCGCTTCCCACCGCTGGGAGCCCCGGGCCTGTCAGAAGGGCCTGAGCCTGACCAGGCGCATTTACGGGGACCGGCGGATTAAAGGCCCCATGGTCCGCAAGGGGTTTCTCGAATGGGCCCGGGCCGGTTACCCCCGGGACCCCGAGACGGGGGCGCCGCCGGCCCAGTACTTCCGCCGGGGCCAGGACGAGTGGCTCCGTCTCAGCTGGGACGAAGCCTACCGGCTCATTGCCCAGACGCTGCTTAACATTGCCGCAACGTATTCGGGTCCTGAGGGTCAGGAGCGGCTGCGTCGCCAGGGCTACGACGAGGCCATGGTGCAGGCCACGGCCGGGGCGGGCACCCAGGTGTTGAAGTTCCGGGGCGGGATGCCTTTCCTGGGGGCGACCCGGGTGTTCGGCATGTACCGCTTCGCCAACATGCTGGCCCTGCTGGATGCGTACGTCCGGAAGGTCCCGCCCGACCAGGCGGTGGGGGCGAGAGGCTGGGATAACTACAGCTGGCATACGGACCTGCCGCCGGGCCACCCGATGGTCACCGGCCAGCAGACCGTGGACTTCGACCTGTTCACGGCCGAGAATGCCCGGCTGATCACCCTGTGGGGCATGAACTGGATTTCCACGAAGATGCCGGACGGCCACTGGCTGACCGAGGCCAGGCTCCACGGCGTCAAGGTCATCGTCATCGCCTGCGAGTACCAGTCTACCGCCAGCAAGGCCGACGAGGTCGTCATTATCCGCCCGGGCACCGATACGGCCCTGGCCCTGGGGGTTGCCCGGGTCATCATCGAGGAGAACCTCTTTGATGCCGAGTTCGTCAAGTCGTTCACCGACCTGCCGCTTCTGGTCCGGATGGACACGCTGCAACTGCTCCGGGCCGCGGACATCATCCCCGGCTACCGGAATGCCGACCTGAGCAACTTCATAAAGGTGCTCGGGCCCGGCGAAACCCCGGAGCCCCAAACCGCGCAGAACAGTCAGTATGTTTCCCGGTCGCTCCGGGACGAATGGGGCGATTTCGTGGTCTGGGACCTGGTCGCCGGTTCCCCCAGGGTCATTACCCGGGACCAGGTTGGAAAATACTTCGGGGAGGCCGGAATAGACCCGGCCCTGCGGGGAACCTTCACCGTCCGGACCGTGGACGGTCGGACCGTCCAGGTTCGGCCCGTGTTTGACCTGGTCGCCGAGTACCTGCAGAATTTCGACCCGGCTACCGTTTCGGAGGTCACCTGGGCCCCGGTGGACGCCATCTACTCGCTGGCCCGGCAGATCGCCGCCAACCGGGGCACAACCCTCATCGCCCACGGCATGGGACCCAACCACTTCTTCAACGCCGACCTGAAGGACCGGGCCCTCTTCCTGGTGGCCGCCCTCACCGGGAACATCGGCAAGTTCGGCGGAAGTCCCGGCAGCTATGCCGGCAACTATCGGGGCGCCCTGTTCAACGGCCTGGTTACCTACATTCTCGAGGACCCCTTCAACGTTCAGACCGACCCGGAAGGGCCCATCCGCACCCGGGGCTACTACCGGGCCGAATCCGCCCACTACTTTAACTACGGCGACCGGCCGCTCCGGGTCGGCGGCAAGCTCTTCACCGGCCGGTCCCATATGCCGACCCCGACAAAATTCCTGTGGTTCTGCAACTCCAATTCGATCCTCGGCAATATCAAGTGGACTTATGACGTCCTGGTTAATACGCTACCCAGGGTTGAGGCGGTGGTGGTTAATGACTGGTGGTGGACCCTGAGCTGCGAGTATGCGGACATCGTTCTGGCCGTGGATTCATGGGCCGAGTTCAAACATCCCGACATGGCGGGGTCGGTCACCAACCCGTTTGTTCAGGTGTTTCCGCGGACTCCCCTGCCCAGGATCTTCGACACGGTTGGCGACATTGATACTCTGGCCGGGGTCGCTCGGGCCCTGGCCGACCTGACCGGCGACCGGCGGTTTGCGGACTACTGGAAGTTCGTCTACGAGAACCGGGTGGATGTCTACCTGCAGCGGATCATTGACCACAGCAACGCCCTGCGGGGTTTTAAATTTGCCGAGCTTGAGGAGAAGGCAAAGCAGGGAATTCCGGCCCTCCTGATGACCCGGACTTACCCGAAGGTCATGGGCTGGGAACAGACCAGTGAGAGCCGGCCCTGGTACACCAAGACCGGCCGGCTCGAATTCTACCGGGAGGAGCCGGAGTTTCTCGAGCACGGCGAGAACCTGCCGGTCTATCGGGAGCCGGTGGATGCCACCTTCTACGAGCCCAACGTAACCGTGGGGCGCCAGCACCCGGCCCTGCGGCCCACGCCGCCCGAGGCCTACGGCCTGAAACGGGACGACCTTTCCACCGAGGTCCGGCAGGTGCGAAACGTCCTGAAACCCTGGCCTGAGGTGAAGGCGAGCCCCCATCCCCGCCGGCGGGAGGGCTACACCCACCTGTTCATCACCCCGAAGTACCGGCACGGGGCCCACACCACCCCAACGGATGTGGACCTGGTGGCCGTATACTTCGGGCCCTTCGGCGACCCGTACCGCCACGACAAGCGGAAGCCCTTCGTCAACGAGGGCTACGTGGATATCAACCCCCTGGATGCCAAGGAGCTGGGCATCGAGGACGGCGACTACATCTGGGTCGATGCCGACCCCGATGACCGGCCCTTCCGGGGCGCCCGGCCCGACGACCCCAATTTCCGGGTGGCCCGCCTGATGTGCCGGGCCAGGTACTACAACGGCATCCCCAGGGGCGTCCTGCGTATGTGGTTCAACATGTACCAGGCCAGCCACGGGACGGTGGAGGGACAGGCCACCCGCCCGGACGGCCTGGCCAAGAACCCGCGCACCGGCTACCAGGCCCTGTTCCGCTTTGGCGGCCACCAGTCGGCAACCCGGGCCTGGCTGAAACCAACCCTGCTGACCGACTCCCTGGTCCGGAAGGATTACTTCGGCCAGACCATCGGCAAAGGGTTTGCCCCCGATATCCACTGCGCCGTGGGCGCACCGAAAGAGTCCTTTGTCCGGATAAGCAAGGCCGAAGACGGCGGCTTCGGCGGACGCGGGCTGTGGCGGCCGGCCGCCCTGGGTTACCGGCCCACCTATGAGAACCAGGCGATGAAGCGCTACCTGGAAGGCGAATTCATAGCCACCAGATAGGAGCTGGTGCCATGCCGAAGGTCTTTAACTGGCAGATCAACCGGGAAATGGAATATCCTTACCCGGCTTCGCCGCCCGAGCGGCAGTTCGCCGCCGTGTTCGACATCAACAAGTGCATCGCCTGTCAGACCTGCACCTTGGCCTGCAAGCAGGCCTGGACCTCGGGCCGCGGCCAGGAGCACATGTTCTGGAACAACGTCGAGACAAAGCCGTACGGGGCCTATCCCCTGGCCTGGGACGTCCGGCTTCTCGAGATGCTGGGTCCCCAAACCTGGGAAGGGGACACCTACACCGGGAAGACCATCTTCGAGGCCGCCCCGCCCGGCGAGGTCGTCCTCGGCTTCCGACCCGACGAGCTGGACTGGACCCATCCGGGCCTGGGCGAAGACGAGGTCTACGGTGTGGTGGAGGGCGGGGCCTACTTCGGGATACCCCACCAGGTCTGGTTTTTCTACCTGCAGCGCATCTGCAACCACTGCACCTATCCTGCTTGTCTGGCCGCATGTCCGCGAAAGGCGATTTATAAGCGCAAAGAGGACGGCATTGTGCTCATCGACCAGGCCAGGTGCCGGGGGTACCGCGAGTGCGTGCGGGCATGCCCGTACAAGAAGGTCTTCTACAACGGGGTCACCCGGATCTCCGAAAAGTGCATCGCCTGCTTCCCGCGGGTTGAGCAGGGGCTCCAGCCCTTCTGTACGGTGAATTGCATCGGCCGGATCCGCATAAACGGCTGGATACACCCGCCGGATAAGGCTGACCCCGAAAACCCCGTCGACTTTCTGGTTCACGTCCGGAAGGTGGCGCTGCCCCTGTACCCGCAGTTTGGCCTGCAGGTGAACATCTATTACATCCCGCCGGTACACGTCCCGACGAAGTTCCTGCGGCAGATGTTCGGCCCCCGGGTTGACAAAGCCATCGAGACGTATAACAAAGCGCCGGAGGACCCCGAGCTTAAAGGGGTGCTGATGCTGATGGGGGCCACCGAGCGGTGGATTGATAAGTTCCGGGTCCAGGGCGACTACGTCTACGGGTACGACGCCCGGGGCAATGAAATCGTCCGGGTACCCCTTAAGGAACCGATTTACCTGCGACCGGTTTACGACCGCCAGTTCACCGTCTACAGGCACAATATCACGTGAGGTGACCGGTCATGAGGTGGCTGACCCTTGCCGTTGTTATGGGGCTGGCAATCAGCCTGGCGGCCCGGCAGGTGGCTCTGGCCCAGCAGCCGGGGGAAATTGTCTCGGTTCTGCGGCCGGGCGCCCTGCCGGTCGACGACCCGTTCAGCCCCGTCTGGGGTGAGGCGCCCGCAACCGATATACCGCTGGGCCCCCAGGCAATGGCCATACCGAACCTCCTGAAGCTGACGGTTCCGACGGTGCGGGTCCGGTCGTTGAACAACGGCGACCAGATCGCCTTCCTGCTGGAGTGGGCCGACGAAACTAAGGACGACCTCACCGTGGCCGACCAGCAGTTCCGGGATGCGGCCGCCATTCAGTTCCCGGTCGGCCAGGAGCTCCCCAACATCTGCATGGGGGCCGCCGGACAGGTGGTAAATATCTGGCACTGGAAGGCGGACTGGCAGCGGGACATCGACCAGGGCTTCCAGGAGCTGGTCCAGCACTACCCCACCTTCTTCAAGGACTTCTACCCGGGCGGGGTGACCGGCACCCCGCCGTACACGTACCCGGCCGATTTCGACCGGCCTGAAGCCCGGCAGTTCCAGGTCGGGTGGGCCGTGGGCAACCCATTTTCGGTACCCTACCGGTCAAGCCCGGTGGAAGACCTGAAAGCCATTGGGTTTGGGTCGTTAACTCACAAGGACCGGCAGGAGGTGGCGGGCCGGGGTGTCTGGCGGGACGGCCGCTGGCGGGTGGTTTTTGCCCGTCGGCTGGCGGCCCCGGACGCCGAATCGGCCGACCTCCGCCGGGACCAGGTGCCGGTGGCCTTCGCCGTCTGGAACGGCTCGAACCAGGAGGTCGGAGCCCGCAAGCAGCTCTCCGGCTTCTACACCCTCCGCATTGAAGGGCAGGAACGAATCCTGGGCATCCCCCGCGGCCTCATCGGCTGGGTAGCGGCGGGGACGGTGGCGGCCGCCGTACTGGTCTGGGTCGCCGTCAGATACCGGGGTCGACTGCCGGGCCTGAGGAGGGGTTAGCCGTGGGTAGGGCCGGGATCCGTCCTGACCAGGGTAGCCTTACGGCGCGGGCGGTCCTGTGGAAGGCCGTCGGTCGGGCGTGGGCCTACCCGGACGGGGAGTTACTGGCGACGTTCGCCGACGGCCTTTTTGAGCAGGTGGTCACCACGGCCTGGGTCAGGGTTGCGGGGGCCGGGGACGACGCCGCCGAACGGCTGGGGCGGGCCCTGCGGGCGTCGCTGGCCGCCGACGTTGGCCTGGCGGAGGAACATACCTTCCTTTTCAGCCGGGCTGTTCGGTGCCCGCCCTATGAGTCGAGCTATGCTCCGGCCCCCCACCGCCGGACCCAAAACCTCAGCGAGCTGGCATCGGTCCTTGCGGCCCTGGGCCTGAGGCTTGCCCCGGAAACCCGGGACCTGCCGGACCACATTGGCGTTCTGATGGAGCTGGTCGGCCACACCCTGGCACGCGAGGCCCTGCTGGGGCATCGTCAGGACGTCGGAGGCTCTCTGGCCTGGCGCGAAGCCCGCCGGCGACTGCTGGCCGACCACCTGGGCGAATGGGTGGAGCAGTTCTGCACCCGGCTGAACGGCGCGGCGCGCCTGCCCTTTTACCCGGCCCTTGGGGAGTTCACCCTCCGGCTCAGACAGCTTGAACAGGAGGCGCTGGGCGCATGAGCTTCGAGTGGTCGGTTCGGGTGGTGCTGGCCGCCGCCCTGCTGGAGTTCGGCCTCCTCCGAATTATCCTGCGGTTTGGGCCGTTCCTGCCCAGAACGGCGGTTACCGATGCCATCTTTGCGGCCGTCGCATTCCTGGGAACGGCGGCCCTCAACGCCGCCGTTCTGCTGGGCATGGCCGCCGTCGCGGCCTGGTTGCTCCAAAGCCGCACCGCCGACCCCCACCTGAGGGAGGCGGCCGTGGTGGTCACAGCCGCCTCCCTGGGGGTCGGTTCCTTCATCTGGCCCGAGGCCCCGCTGGCACTGGTCTGGACGGCGGGGTTGAGCCTGACTGCCCTTCTTTCCGGCCTGCAGGGCCAGCCGCGCCTGGCTCTGCTGCCGGCCCTGGCCTACGGGGCGGCGACCGTGTCCCACCTGCCGGACCCGTGGCCCGGGACCGGATTCTGGGTGGGCCTGGCGGAGGCAGCCGTGACCGGGCTGGGATTGGGCTTCTTTGCGGCCAACCTGCGGACCCGAAGTCCTGCCTTGCTGGCTGCCGGTCTGGTGCCGGGCCTGGCGCTGGTGGCCGGTCTGAGTCTGGCCGGATTCATGGTGCGGGCGCTGGGGGTCTGGGCCCTGGGGGTCAGTTTCTACCTGCCGGCCCCCCTCTACGGCGCCGCCCTCGCCGGATTTGTCTGGCAGCTCCTGGCAGACCGGGGGAGCATCAGGCCCCTCGGCTTGCTTCTCATGGGGCTCGGCGGACTGAGGACCGACCTCTCTTATTTTGCCCTCCTGGGCCTGGTCGGCCTGCTGGCCTGGGGCAGCCGGGAGGCCACCACGGTCTCAGTCCCCGACCCCCGGAAATCCCCGCCAGGCCGGGTGACTGTGCGGCCTTAAACGCCGGCCGCCGGCCCGGAACCCCGAGGCTGTTAATCAGCCGGCGGCCGCTGTAGGCCGCGGCTGACCAGGTTCCGACGGCGAACGTCCCCGGGACTTGACAGGCGGGCCGGACCCGTCCATAATAATGGTGATTGTAAGTCAACAATTAAACAACTGTGGAGGTATGGTTATGTCGGCCAGGCTCAACGGCCTCGACCTGGACCAGCTGCGGCTCATCGACCAGGCTGCCCGGGCCGACCCCGGGGCGGTGGCTGCCCTGAACCGCTGGTCGGCGAGGGTCCGCTGGGAAGATGGTTTTACCGCCCGGGCCCTCATCCGCAACCACACCGTCACCCTGGGCGAGCCCGCCGAACTGGCCGGGGACGATGCCGGTCCCAATGCGGTGGAGTATGTGCTGGCGGCCCTGGGGGCCTGTCTCGTCGTCGGGTTCGTTTTCAATGCCACCCGCCGGGGCATCAGGATTAAGAACCTGGAGCTGGCCCTCGACGGTCAAATCGACAACATCGGCGTTTTCCTTGGTCTGGACGAGGCTGGCCATCCCGGTTACCGGGAGGTGGCCATCAAAGCCTACGTCGACGCCGAGGCCGATGAGGCAACCCTGCAGCAAATTTGGGCCGAGACGGTGCGGACGTCGCCGGTGGGCAATACCCTGGCCCGCCAGGTGAGTCTGAGGCCGGAGCTGGCCGTTTTCACCACACCTTAAAGGAGGGTTAGGACCGATGCTGGCCGACCGCTTCACCGAAATCTTCCGCCAGGAGCACCGGCAGGTGCGGGACCTTCTGCTCGACCTGATCCGGGCCTTCGAAGACCGGGACCTGCCCCGGGCCCGGGAGCTGCTCGGGCGGGTTGCCGCCCTGACCGGGCCCCACTTCCGCTACGAGGAGGAGGCCCTTTACCCGGCCCTTACCGGCATCTTCGGCACCGGCTATATCGAGGAGCTTTTCCGCGCCCACGACCGGGCCATTGCCGGCGCCCGGCGGCTGGTTGAGCTGGCGGGTAAGGCCGGGCTGACCGACGATGAGGTTGCCGAGGCCGTCGGTATCGTCCGGGGCATCCTGCCCCACGTCAGCGATTGCGACGGCCTCTCGATCATGGTCGAGCGGCTGCCCGAGGCCGAGGTCCAGGCGATTCTTGAGCGGCGAGAAGCCTCCCTGGCCGCCGGCCTGGACCTGCTCAGCTGGGCCGAGACGGTCCGCCGGCGCTGACCCGGCCGTGTGCATCGAGTATCTTTTAAAAATCGTTCGGGAGGCCAAGCCTATGGAGTCCGGGCTGCCCATCTTTCCGGTCACCGTGGTGGGGAGCTGGCCCCGTCCCCCCTGGCTTCTCGAAGCCCTGCGCCGGCGACAGGCCGGCCAGCTCTCATTTACCGAGTTTCAGGAGGTCGCCGACCGGGCGGTTCTGGAGGCGCTGCGTTTCCAGGAGGAGGCCGGGATCGACATCGTCACGGACGGCGAGCAGCGCCGGGACAACTTCTACTCGTTCGTGGTTGAGAAGCTGGACGGCGTCCGGCTGATGACGGTGGCCGAGATGCTCGCCTACGCCGAAGATAAGACGTTTTTTGAGCAGGTTCTGCGCCAGCGGGATGTACCGGCCTATGCCATCAAGACGCCGGTGGTGGTCGACCGGGTCCGGCTTAAGGAGCCCCTGGCCCTGGACGAGCTCCGGTTCCTGCGCCGCCACACCCGCAGGCCAGTTAAGGTGCCGCTGCCGGGCCCGTACCTGCTCACTCGAACGATGTGGGTCCGGGGCCTTTCGGATTCGGCCTACCCGACGGCCCGGGACCTGGCGGCCGACATCGTCGGCATCCTGCGGGACGAGGTTCTCCGGCTTAAGGAGGCGGGGGCAAGCTTTATCCAGCTGGACGAGCCGGCCCTAACCGAGGTGGTCTTCCAGCCGCCGGTCCGGACCCGGACCTTCATGTGCGCCTCCCTCTCGGCCGCCGCCGAGGACCCCAGCCGGGAGCTTGAATGGGCTACCGACCTGGTCAACCGGGTGGTGGAAGGCGTCGACGGCGTCCGGGTCGGCGTCCACATCTGCCGGGGCAACTGGACGACCAATGAGGCCGCCCTGCTCACCGGCAGCTACGAGCCCCTGGTCGGGGCGCTGGCCGGGATGCGGGTGAGCCAGTGGGTGCTGGAGTTTGCCACCCCCCGGGCCGGGGACCTTGGGGTGCTCAAGCCGCTGGCCGGGCTGCGGGAGCTGGGTCTCGGGGTCGTGAACCCCAGGACGGCGGAGGTCGAATCGCCCGACGCCATCGTCGGCCGGGTCGAGGAGGCTTTGCAGTACTTCCGGCCGGAGCAGGTGTTTTTGAACCCAGACTGCGGGTTCGGCACTTTTGCCGAGGCGCCGGTGGCCACCGCCGAGGTCGCCTCCGCCAAGCTGCGGGCCATGGTCCGGGCCGCTGAGATCCTCCGGCGCAGGTACGGTTAAGCCCCGGCCCGGGTCCGCTCCTGGGAGCCGGCAGCCGCCGCCGTCCCGGGCCGGTAAGGACACAGCGGGTCGCTGGCCAGGGGGTTGGCGGTCAGGGCGTTGGCCCGGGCCCGGGACCCGCCGCAGATTTCCCGGAACTCGCACCGGCCGCACTTGCCGTAAAACCCGTCCGGGTTGCGCAGCGCCCGCAGCAGCGGGGCGTCCCGGTAAAGGTCCACCAGGGACGCCTGCCGGACGTTTCCCACCCGCACGGGCAGAAACCCCGACGGGAACACGTTCCCGATGTGGGATACAAAGACGATGCCGTTGCCGTCCCGGATGCCGAAGCCCCGACCTACCGGCGACCGGACCACGTCCTCAACCCGGCCCGCCGCCTGGGCCCGCTGGACGGCGATGCGCCGGTAGTGGTGGGCCTCGGTCAGCTTGACTTCAAAGGGCGCCTCCCGGCTGAGGTCCAGCAGCCGGCCCAGGAGCCGTTCGGCCTCGGCCGGCGGGAGCTCCCGCATAACCCGGCCCCGCCCGACCCGAATCAGGAAGAACAGGCTCCAGCGGACGATGGGCAGGCCGCTCAGCAACTCGTAAATCCGGGGCAGGTCTTCGGCGGTCTCCCGGCACACCAGCGTATTGACCTGGACCGGCAGGCCGGCGTCCAGGGCCGCCCGCAGCGCCCGGTAGGTCCAGCTAAAAGAGCCTGCTACGCCCCGGATGCCATCATGGTGGGCCGGGTCCGAACCGTCCAGGCTGAGGGCGAGGCTGGCAACCCCGGCGTCCCGCAGCCGGCCGATCACCGCCGGGGTCAGCCCGTAGGTTCCGCTGGGCGTGACCGAGACCGGCTGGCCGAGCCGGCGGGCCTCGGCCAGAATCTCGAACAGGTCCGGCCGCTTGAGGGGGTCACCCCCCGTCAGGACCAGGTGGGGCCGGCGGCGAAACCGCCCCAGGTCGGCGATGAGGCCGACCACCTCGGCGGTGGAAAGCTCCAGCGGGTGGCGGTGAGGGATCGCCTCGGCCCGGCAGTGGCGGCAGGCCAGGTCACAGGCCCGGGTGAGTTCCAGGTAAACCAGGACGGGCGCCTCGGCAAAGACGTATCTGCGCCCGTCCCAGAGGGGAAATTGCGGCCCATTTTTCACCGTCTTCGTCTCCTCCGGCAGTTGCCTCGATTAAATCTTAGCCCAGCCGGAGCCCGGAATTCCCACCCCACCCGGTCGGGGGAAACGGGGGCAGGGGATTAATCCCCTGCCCCCGGGTGAGAGCTCAGCGACCGGCCTTGACCACCTCGAAGATGGCCGGGTCGGCCGGACCCTCAACCACCAGCTGGCCGGCCG
>FWWL01002788.1_pt1 | contig 34470 bp, 36 predicted proteins | sample 2228331 | NCBI WGS metagenome assembly FWWL01 (sample SAMEA103939775, study PRJEB20133) | metagenome
CCTGTTTGTTTTGCTTTGTTTCATTTTACTTACTTTTCAAATAAAAATCAAGCCAATCAAGAACAGTTTCCCACCATAACTTTGCGTTCTGTGGTTTCAATATATGATGACCTTCGTCAGGGAAATAAAGCATTTTCGATGGAACCCCCATCCTTTGCAAAGCGGTAAACATCATAAACCCTTGGCTTACATCAACCCTGTAATCGAGTTGTCCATGAGTTACAAGAGTTGGTGTTTTAAAATTCTTAACATAACTACTTGGGGACCATTTTTTATACTGTTCAGGATTAGTCCATGGGGTTCCTTTGAATTCCCACTCTGGAAACCAAAGTTCTTCCGTTGAACCGTACATACTCTGCAAGTCAAAAACCCCAGCATGAGAAACGAGGCATTTAAATATCCCTTTATCGTTATGACCTGCTATCCAATTTATCATATATCCGCCGTATGATGCACCCGCAGCCCCAAGTCTATCCTTATCGACAAACTTATAATTTTTTACAACATAATCGACTCCTTTCATCAAATCAACAAAAACTTTACCGCCCCAATCACCGCTTATCTCGTCGGTAAACTTCTGCCCATAGCCCGTAGAGCCACGCGGATTTATCATAACAACGACATATCCTCTGGAGGCAAACATTTGCGCGTTCCATCTGAAATGAAAATAATCACCCCACATCGATTGAGGTCCACCATGGATCAGGAAAACAGCAGGATATTTTTTAGTCGGATCGAAAAACGGTGGTTTCAAAATGAATCCGTGAACTTTTGTTCCACCAGCTCCAGCAAACCAAAAATCTTCAAGCGAATTCATCTCAAGTTGAGAGACAAGTTCATCGTTATGGCGTGTCAATTGAATCGTCTCAAGATTGGAAATTTCAAGACGATAAATTTCCGCTGGTCTATTTGCAGACTCTCTTTTAAAGACAAGATATTTCCCGTCGGGAGTAATTGAAATTTCCGTATTGTAACTCTTCTCAGTTATTTTCTCAATCTCACCGGTTTTAACATCAATCTTGTAAATTGAATTATAACCTTGATCTTCAGCGGTGAAAAATATAAATCTTCCGTCCGGGGACCAAATAACTTCCTCAACCGAGCGATCAAAATTTTCAGTTAAATTAACGATTTCGCCCGTTTCCCTATTGTAAAGCATTAGCCTATACTTGTCGGATTCAAAACCTGCTCTAAATTGCGCCCTGTAGGCAATGTATTTACCGTCTGGGGAATAAACAGGTTGATTATCGTTTGCCTTATTTTTTGTAAGCCTTTTTATTTCTCCGCCCATTGGTGATGTTACAAAAAGATCATTGTTAGTGCTTATTGCAATCATTGTATCTACATTTCTCACAAAACATATTTCTTTACCATCTGGAGAAAATGCGTAATCGATCTTTCCGCCAAGATCTATCGGAGGAGTGTCATAATCCCCCGGCGTCACATCTACGACTTTGCCAGTGGTCAAATCAAGAACAAATAGATGGGATCGTTTATCATCGATCCATCTGTTCCAAATTCTAAAAGGTAAGCGCGTAAAAAATTTTGCCTTAACTTTGCTCGTTTCCCTTTCTTTCTCTCTTTTTGCATTACAATCATCATCGGGACAATCTGGATAAACTTGTGATATAAAAGCAAGATATTTCCCATCTGGAGACCATATCACTCCATCTGCACCAAGGGCAACATTGGTTGCTTTTTCAACTTTGCCCGTTTCAAGTTCCATAATGTAAACTTGCGGATTTCCATCGCGTGTAGAGATAAAGGCGAGTTTTCTTCCGTCCGGAGACCACGCAGGCGAGTAATTCGAGCCCTCGCCCTTCGTCAACTGTTTTATTTCTTTTCCATCAATTGAAACAATGAAAATATCTCTTTGTCCTCGGTTTTCCTCCATACTATAAGATGTAACTGTGTAAGCAACCCATCTTCCATCTGGTGAAATAGCAAGGTTTGAAATTCTTTTTACCGCCCAAAGGTCCTCAACTGTTATGGCTCTTTTTTGAGCGTAGGCGATTGAAAAGTTTAAAAGTGCTAAAATTAGTAATGCAAGGATGTAAGCCCTTTTCATTTTCCCAATGGACTTTGTTTTAAAAATGTTCCTGTAGCAAAATTTTAACCAAAATTTTCAACTAATTCAAGTCAAACACTTGCAAAATGACGATAAAATTTATATATTTTATCAAAATTTGTGTCCAAAGTAAAAGTTTTTCGATGGATAATTTAAACAGCGGTGACATAGGTTTAAAAGGCTTTTTGGATTTCGTTTCATATCAAATTTCCTTCCGCGTTTGCTTTTACGCCCGCTATTTCGCCCAGTGGTGGCGAGACCACTGGGCATAAGAACAGACCATACCAATCCATAGATATATTTTTTAATTCATCCGCAAAATTGTTTAGTTATATCTTTTTGGATAAATTTTAAAACAAAATTTTAAGGAGGTTGTCAAAAATGATCGTTGTTATGGAGCCCAACGCAACGGAGGAACAGATCCAAAATGTGATAAAAGTTTTAAACGAACATGGCTTTGACGTACATCGCTCAACAGGGGTTACAAGAACAGTTCTTGGAGCTATCGGAGTTAGACCAGAGTTTGATCATAGAAACATTCAACTTTTACCAGGGGTAGCGGAGGTTTACAGAATAACTGAACCATATAAACTTGCCAACCGTGCCTTTAAACATGAGGGAACAGTGATAAACATAAATGGTGTGAAAATAGGAAGTAATATTGAGGAAATCGTTGTAATGGCAGGTCCATGTGCAGTTGAAAGCGAGGAACAGATCTTTACAATTGCGGAACATGTTGCAAAAAACGGTGCTAAAATTTTACGAGGCGGAGCATTTAAACCGAGAACCTCACCATATTCATTTCAAGGACTTGGTAAAGAAGGTTTAAAACTTTTAAGATCCGCAGCAGACGCCTACGGTTTACTTGTGATAACTGAGGTTCTCGATACAAAAGATATAGATTTGGTTGCAGAATACGCTGATATACTTCAGGTTGGTGCAAGAAATATGCAAAATTTTGCCCTTTTAAAGGAACTTGGTAAAATCAACAAGCCAGTAATGCTAAAGCGTGGGATGTCCGCAACAATCGATGAATGGCTTATGGCTGCAGAATATATACTTTCAGGCGGAAATCACGATGTGATATTATGCGAAAGAGGTATAAGAACATTTGAAACATCCACTCGAAACACACTTGATATAAACGCTATACCTGTAGTTCATAAGAAAAGCCATCTCCCGATCGTAGTTGATCCATCGCATGCGACTGGGATTAGAGATAAAGTTATTCCAGTTGCAAGAGCAGCGATCGCAGCAGGAGCAGATGGTTTAATAGTTGAAGTCCATCATCAGCCCGAAAAAGCGAAGTCAGACGGACCGCAATCGCTTTATCCCGAGCAATTTGCACAGCTTATGAACGAAATTAGAAAAATAGCAGAGGTAATAGGAAGAAAAGTTCAATAAAATATGTTTCAAAAAATCACGATCATTGGCACAGGATTAATCGGCGGTTCGCTTGGACTTGCATTTAGACAAGCGAAGGGATATAATTTCACAATAGTTGGATATGATTCTGATCCGAAATCACTTGATATAGCGTTAGAAATCGGCGCAATTACTGAAAAAGCAAATTCTATCGAAGAAGCTGTAAAAAATTCCGAGGTAATTTTCCTTTGCACCCCACTTAAAGAGATTTTAAATCAAATCCATATTGTTGCAAAACATGTCAAAAATGGAAGCATAATAACCGATGTTGGAAGCGTAAAAAGAGCAGTCATAAAAGAGGCCGAAAAAATCAAAAATAAAGAAGTTTATTTCATTGGCGGTCATCCGATGGCTGGCTCGGAAAGAAAAGGGATACAGTCTGCGGATCCATTTTTGTTTGAAAATGCGGTTTATGTCCTCTGTCCATCATTCAATGTCCCGATAGTAATTGTAAACGAATTTATCAACTTAATTAAATTAACTGGCGCAAATATAACTTTACTAAACCCTGAAATTCATGATAGAATCGCTGCATACATAAGCCATCTTCCTCAGCTACTTGCGGTTTCGCTTGTCAATACTGCAGGCTCTATGGGAACAGATTATCTTACATTTGCAGGTGGTGGATTTAAGGACCTTACACGCATCGCATCAAGTCAGTTTGAGATATGGAGAGATATAATTTCGCTCAACAAAGATAAAATCGAAGAAGCGCTTGAAAGTTTTATCAACGAATTGAACAAGTATAAAAATTACATCGAAAAGAATGGGATAGAAAATTTTAAATCGGAATTTGAACTTGCTTTCAACTTGAGAAATGAAATCCCTTCGGGTAAAAAAGGCTTCATCAATCCATTGTATGATGTCTTTGTAATCGTTGAGGATAAACCCGGGGTTTTGAGCAAAATTTCAACCGCCCTTTATGAAGGCGAATTAAACATAAAAGATATCGAACTTTTGAGAGTGCGAGAGGGCATCGGCGGAACTTTTCGACTTTCATTTGGAAGTGAAAAAGACGCAAAAAAGGCAATCGAAATCATAACAGGTCTCGGGTATAAAGCATTTACACGATGATAGAAAAAATTCTCAACATATTTAAGAAGAAAAGCGAACAAGAAGAAACTTTCGAAATCAAAATCACGCCTCGAACCCTTGTCGTTCTATGTGGCGTTGCTGGTAGCGGTAAATCAACCTTTGCGAAAAAATTTTTCAAACGAACCCAGATCGTTTCCTCCGACCATTGCAGAGCCATGATTTCAGATAATCCAGCGAATCAGGCTGTATCAAAACATGCATTTGATCTTTTCTACTTCATAATTGAAAAACGATTGCTTGTCGGAAGATTAACGGTTGCAGATGCGACATCGCTTTCGAAAGAGACGAGACGACAATTAATTGAAATTGCAAGGAAATACGGCTTTAGAGTTGTGATAATAGTTTTCGACATCCCCATTGAAATCTGTATTGAAAGAGACCAAAAAAGACCAAGAAAAGTTGGGGAACAGGTTATAAGAAATCAATATGCAAACTTCATCGAGGCTAAAAAATCGATTCCAACAGAAGGATTTGATGAAATTTTTATCCTGAACGAAAAAACGCTCGACACAGCTACTGTGAAAATCGTCCAACCTTACGCAACTCCAAATAATTCTGCGAGTTTTTGATTTCGCTTTAAAATTGTGATCAAAAAATTTTGCATTGAATAGACTTCAACTGCAAAAGCTGGGAAACCCAAAAATCCAAGGAGTGGCATTTCAAAAATCTTCGGACCCGCAAATGGTATAGGTACTGTATAAATCCACTTTCCAATAGCCCAATAATTCCAAAATTCCCACAACAATCCGCAAATTAAGCCGGAAAGGAAAAGAGAAAGAAGCGTTGTCATTTTACCATTTTCAAACTCTTTAAATAAACTATCCCCACCAAGTTTATAATTTATGGGCTCAAGCAAAAAGGCAAATCCAACCCAAACAAGCGCAAAAAGGTAAGATGCAATTTCAGATGGTAAAATTAAAGGCACAACAAGAAAAATCACCCCAAGCGCGAAATAAATCGACAATTTTGTGTTCGTTGTTTTAGAAGGCTTTTTATTTATCTTTTCAAAAATTGGTCGAACAAAGTAAGCAGTTTCAAGAATCGCAGGAAAAATTGTCGCAAACGACCAGAGATATCCAACTACCCTTGCAATTGCACTTTCTGGTAAACCAACATAATACCAGTTTTTGAGATGAAAATTATACGCCTCGAATATCAACCAACAGATGATCGACCACGGCAACATTATCAAAAATTCTGCGCTTCGATTTTTTATAAGCGAACTTTTGTGAAATTTGAAATTCAACGCATCGATAAAGAGAATGTATCCAGTCCACACGATCGGAGTAAAGTAAATTCCAATTATTTTAACCCCAAGGAAAAGAAGTATTTCCGCTAAAATAATGATAGACAGACCGATATACCCGTAAACTGGCATTGGCAGATTAAGTTTTGTTTTTCAGCTTATTTCGATATCATTTGGAAGTTCGTTTATATCGTCAGGCTTTATTGGAAAATGTTGGGAGAGGAGTTCACCGATTTGTTCGATTCCTTTTATAATTCCATCGAGATATTTGCCTGTTTTGAAATATTCAGCGATAGATTCAGCTATTTTTTGCCAAGTAGCGTTCTCAACTTTATCGTTTATGCCTTTATCAGCTATTATTTGAATTTTTCGCTCTGAAAGCAAAATATAAATAAGCACTCCCGTCCTGTCGCGGGTTTTATCCATACTAAGTCGATAGAATTCATTAACAGCCATATCAAAAAGAGTAAGTTTGCGCTCGAGAAAGCTTCTTTTTTCACGGATTGAAACTCTGATCTCACCACTTGTTGTTCTTTCAATTTCTTGAATTTTATCTGAAATTTTTCTCAAATCATCTTTTGTGAAAATATCTTTAACCTTGAGCATAGCTTTAACCCGTATTTGATAGCGTTTCACCAACTACTACTTGCTCCACCTCCTCCAAAACTTCCTCCACCTCCAGACCATCCACCACCTTCACTGAAGCCACCGCCAGTCCACCATCCGCCCCAACTTCCTCCGCCTTTTCTTCTTTCGCCCATCGAACTCAATAGCCAAAGCCAAAACAAAGTTGAATCATATCCACCAGAGCGAATTGAATAATGCCTAATTCCACTGATCAACGAACCAAAAAATGTCAAAAGAACAAAGCCAATTATAATGAAGGCTATTATCATTCCAATATTTGTCTCAGGTCTTTCCTTTGGGTTGGCTTTAAACTCGCCCTTTGTCGCGGAAATGATCGCATCAATTCCAGCATCTATACCACCATAGTAATCACCTTGCCTAAATTTTGGACGAACTATATTTCTTAAAATTTGATCACATAAAACATCTGGCAAAGCGCCTTCAAGCCCATACCCAACCTCAAGTCGCATCTTTCTGTCTTGAATGGCAATTAAAAAAAGGACACCGTTGTCTTTCCCTGCTTGTCCAAGTTTGTTTTTTTCAACAACTTTCATCGAGAAATCGTTTATATCCTCGCCTTCAAGGGACGGGATAATTAAGATGGCAATTTGATTTGATGTTTCCTCTTCGAACTTTTGAAGTTTATATTCAAGCGATTTTATTTGCTCAATGGTTAAAATTCCAGCGAAATCGGTCACCCTTTGCGTAAGTTTTGGGACTTCAAGTTCAGCAAAGGAAAGCGAAAAAAGCAATATCACAACAAACAAAATCAGAGATAATTTTCGCATAATCTTGATTTGCTTTTTATTCAAAAAATCAGCCTCTACTATTAGTTCTTTCTTTCTCGATCGCTTCAGCCACAGCGATCGCTGCCATATTTACGATTTCGCTTACTTCAGCGCCTGTTTGCAAAACATGAACAGGTTTCTTCATCCCCATAAGAATTGGTCCGATGACATCAGCGCCACCAAGTCTATAAACAAGTTTATAAGCGATGTTAGCAGAATTAAGATCTGGAAAGATCAAAACATTCGCTGGTCCTTTTCCTTTCAAAGTTGAAAACGGATACATCTCATCGATTATCTCTGGAACAACAGCGGTATCTGCCTGCATCTCTCCATCAACAATTAGATCTGGTGCTTTTTGACGAATTATTTCAACTGCTTTTTTAACTTTAAGAGAATATGCGTTTTCAGTGCTTCCAAAATTGCTAAATGAAAGCAATGCTACAACGGGTTCGATATTAAATCTTCTCGCTGTCTCAGCCGAAGCGATTGCGATTTCCGCGAGTTCCTCCGGGGTTGGATCGATATTTACAGTCGTATCCGCAAAGAAGAAAGTACCTTTTTTCGTTATCATAATATAAAGTCCTGAGACGCGAGTAAATCTTTCATCCATCCTTATGATTTGAAGCGCTGGACGAATTGTATCCGGATAGTGAGATGTCAAACCAGATATTAAGCCATCCGCATCGCCCATTCGAACCATCATCGAGCCGAAATAGTTAGGCAGGGTCATAATTTTTCGTGCTTCTTTCAATGTCACTCCCTTGCGCTGACGCAGACGATAATACTCCTCAACATATTCATCAAATCTTGGATACTTTAACGGCTCAACGATCATAACATCATTCAAACTGAGCTTGTTTTCTTCTATCCTTTGCCTAATTACATTTTCCGAGCCGATCAAAATTGGCTTTGCGATTTCTTCATCAATTAAGATTTGGCTTGCTTTCAAAATTTTCACTTCCTCGCCCTCGGGGAATACAATTCTCTTCGGATTTTTCTTTGCTATCGCAAATATAGGTCTCATAATTTCCTTTGAAATTCCAAGTCGGACTTCAAGTTGATGTTCGTATTCTTCCCAATCTGTAATTTTAAGTCTTGCGACGCCACTTTCAATCGCAGCTTTTGCAACCGCTGGTGCAACCCATGTTAAAACGCGCGGATCAAATGGCTTGGGTATTATGTAATTTCTCCCAAATTCAAGTTTTTCCCCACCGTAAGCTTTTATAACTGAGTCAGGAACATCTTGTTTGGCAAGTTGAGCTAAAGCATAAGCTGCTGCAAGTTTCATCTCTTCATTAATTGCCCTTGCCCTCACATCAAGCGCTCCCCTGAAAATAAATGGAAAACCAAGAACATTGTTAACCTGATTTGGATAATCTGATCTTCCCGTCGCCATTATAATATCGTCTCGGGCTTCGATCGCATCTTCATAAGATATCTCTGGATCTGGATTTGCCATAGCAAAAACTATTGGATTGTCAGCCATAGTTTTTAGCATTTCCTTCGTAACAACATTTCCAACCGATAAACCTACGAATACATCAGCCCCGACAAGTGCATCTTTAAGAGTTGCTCCATCGCTGAACTTATCTGTAGCAAATTCTTCTTTATACGGATTCATTCCTTCTTTTCTTCCTTTATAGATAACTCCTTTTGTGTCGCACATGATTATATTTTCCTTTTTAACGCCAAGCAGGACATAAAATCTCGCACAGGCAATTGCAGATGCACCTGCACCGTTGATGACAACTCTAACTTGATCTATCTTCTTGCCTGCAAGTTCAAGCGCATTCAACAAAGCAGCGCCACTTATTATAGCTGTCCCATGCTGATCGTCATGAAAAACAGGGATATTCATCCTCTTTTTCAACTCTTCTTCGATATAAAAACACTCGGGAGCTTTTATATCTTCAAGGTTTATACCTCCAAATGTTGGCTCAAGCGCAACGATTATTTCAATAAGTTTATCCGGATCTTTTTCATTTATCTCAATATCAATCGCATCAATATCAGCAAACCTTTTGAAGAGGACAGATTTTCCTTCCATAACAGGCTTTCCCGCCAGTGCTCCAATATCTCCAAGTCCCAAAACAGCGGTTCCATTTGATATGACTGCAACGAAATTACTTTTCATCGTATATTCATATGCAAGATCTGGATTCTTTTGTATCTCTTTACAAGGTTCAGCGACTCCCGGCGTATATGCAAGTGAGAGATCGCGCTGTGTTAGACATGGTTTTGATGGGATTATTTCAAGTTTTCCCTTTCGCCCTTTGCTGTGATATTCAAGGGCTTCCTCACGACGGATTTTGACTCCCATGGTAGGTCCTCCTTTGAAGTGTTTATTTTTAAAGTTTTAAAGATTGGTGTGCAAGGTGCTTTTAATGCAAAAAATATGTTTAAATTTTTTACCATATCAAACGAACTTTAATTTCACCCTTAATTTACCAAAACCATCTCAAATATTCAATCTAACTTGCCCCTTAAAATCAATCTTGCTTTATCTTCCGAAAGCGTGGTATCAACCATAACTATTTTATCCGCATCAGCAATATAAATCGCGCCTTTTCTCAGGTCAATACTTCGCGGAAATTTCAACCCACCTAATCTTTCTGCTTTAAAAATTTTCTCTACATTTCCATCGACAACTTCAACAACAGCTTTTAATCCAAGATCAGCAACGAAAAGAGAATTCGTAGTTGTATCAAATTTCACATCAACAGGTGAAATAAGCTTGTCTTTAATTTTACCAAGCAATTTCGTTTCTCTTTTAGAATAAATCGCGATATGCCCAAGCACCGGGTCCGCGCAATAGATATTATACTTATCCACCGTGATCGCAGTTGGAAATTTTAAATTATCTGGGTCAGAAAAAGAAGCGGTTAACCTGAAGTTTTGATTGAAAATTTTTATCGTCCCATCGTCAATTATGTAAAAACCATCAGCATCTGCACAAATATAACTTGGATATTTAACCATAAATTCAGCGACATTTAAACTTCTCCCTGAATAGAGCGCTATTATCTTTCCGACATCGCCAACGTACAATTTGCCTTCAAAGTAAGCCAATCCCCCAGCCCATCTCAAGTAAGAAAATCTGTTTATCAACTTCCCAGCGGTATCAACTATTTGAACCTGCGAATAAACTTCGCTCGAAAGGGCAAACTTCGACTCGTCGATGATGGCAATTGAACTAATTTGATCAAGTACTGGCTCTTTAATTTTCTTCAAGTCCTCAATCGTCGTGTATCTCCTGCTTGATGATAAAAGGAAGTAGTCTATTTCAGTTTTACCGATGCCGACGCCAACTATTATATACCCAGAGTTAAAATATGGTTTATCTTCAAGAACTTTCCTATCGTTTAAATAAACAACATATCTTTCAGGGGTGACCTCGATTGAAAAATTTTTTAGGTTTGATTTCGATGGCGCTAAACGAGGTGCAACGAATTTTCGAACTTTTTCTTCACCGCTCAATTCGATTACACCGGTATAAACTGCACCCTTAGTAAACTTAACATAATTCCCAGTTCGCATCGAGTAAATTTCGCGGACATTAAACATAATCAAAACATTTTCTCCGAAAAAGCCAATCTTGATTGTATATTTCGATCCTAAAGGTATTGGCAAGTTCAACCCTAAAAGAGCAGGTTTATCCGTGGCTTCCAATATCAACTTTCCATCGCTTACCCTAACTTTACCCGAAATCTCAACCCAAGTATCGCTTAAGCGCACTTTGTTAAACTCATCGGAATACCAGATATTTTGTCCCCGCAAGTTGAAAGATAAGATGATAAGCAGGAGTGTTAACTTGACAAATAATTTCATAGTTAAATTTTTATTTATTTCATTGGTGTGTTTTCTCAATCAAACCAAGCTTCAGAAGGGCATCGTAAGCGGCGTGTTTTTCCGCTTCTTTCTTATTCCTCCCTTGCCCAATTCCAGAAACTTTATCACCGAGCAAAACCTCAACGGTATAAATTTTATCATGCTCTGGACCCTCAACTTTCACAACTCTGTATGTAACCTCAAGGTTTGCCTTTTGCGCATATTCAACGAGAATGCTTTTATAATGTTCTCTGGTTGTTTCATAAAATTTAGAGTCGAACTCACCAATCTGTTCTTTGAAGACACGAGTTAAAAATTTCTTCACTGTTTCATAACCCGAATCCAGGTAAATTGCTCCAACGATGGCTTCAAAAGCATCCGCAAGCATTGAATCATATCCTTGCGTTAAAGCTTTTCTCGCGGAATGGCTTAAAAGTATAAATTCATCGAGTTTCAAAAGATAGGCATATTTAGTCAAAGTTACCTTATTGATGATTCGAGACCTCAAACGAGTCAACCTCCCTTCGCTCGCAAAAGGATATGCTTTATAAAGAAGTTCTCCCGCGATAAGATTTAATATCGAATCACCAAGAAATTCAAGCCTCTCGTTTGACTCAATCTTCACCCCGTATTTTTGCTTAACAACTGGAACGAAAGACCTGTGTGTTAGTGCTTGAATGAAGATATCCTTGTTATGTATTTTGACTCCGAGAACCTTCTCAAGTTCTGCAAATTTTTCCTCACTTAAAAGAGTCAAGTTATTTGAACGATTTAAAATTTTGCGAAGATTTTTAAGTACTTTGAGCAAAATCACTCTTCAAACTTTTTGAAAACTATTGAAACGTTGTGTCCTCCGAAACCAAATGAGTTAGAGATAGCCGCTTTTACTTCTTTTTCTATGGCTTGATTCGGCACATAGAATAAATCGCACTCGGGGTCTGGATACTCGTAATTAATGGTTGGATGAATTTTCCCAGTGCATATTGATAAAATTGTTGCGATGGCTTCAACCGCCCCAGCTGCGCCGAGCAAATGTCCAATCATAGATTTAGTTGAATTAACGGCAAGTTTATATGCATGGTCACCAAATACAGTTTTAATCGCCTGCGTTTCATTCTTATCATTTTCTTTCGTTGAAGTCCCATGTGCGTTGATATAGTCAATATCTTCAGGTTGAAGTCCGGCATCTTTTATTGCCATTGCCATCGCTCTTGCAGCCCCTTCACCATTCGGAGCAGGTGCTGTTATATGGTGGGCGTCTGCTGTAAGCCCAAACCCAGCAACTTCGGCATAAATTTTCGCGCCACGATTTAATGCATGTTCAAGCGATTCAAGTATCAAAGTTCCCGCGCCTTCGCCCATTACAAAACCATCGCGCTGTGCGTCGAAAGGTCTGCTTGCCTTTTCAGGCGCATCATTTCTCGTTGACAATGCTCTCATAGCGTTAAACGATCCAATCCCCATTGGACATATCGCAGCCTCAGACCCGCCTGTTATCACAACATCTGCAAGTCCCCTCTCAATTAACATAACTGCGTCAGTTATAGCATTTGCTGAACTTGCACAAGCAGATACTGTTGCATAATTTGGTCCTTTATATCCATGCAAAATTGAAATGTATCCGGCGACTATATCAACTATCATCATCGTGACCGTGAAAGGGCTTATATGTCTTGGGGTTCCAGTTTTAAAAAGAAGTTCATGTTGTGTATGATATGTCCACATTCCACCGATCCCAGATGAATAGACAACCCCAACCCTTTCTTTATCTATCTTTGAATCTGAATCAAGACCTGCATCCTTAAGCGCCATTTCAGTTGCAGCCAATGCAAATTGAGTAAATATATCCGTTCGCTGTGCAAGTTTTTTATCCATGTAATTTGTTGGGTCAAAATTTTTAACTTCCGCTGCAAATTTTGTAGCAAAGTTTGTTGTATCAAATCTCGTTATATATCCAACTCCACTTTTCCCATCGAGAAGATTCTTCCAAAATTCATCTACAGTTAATCCGACGGGCGATATTACACCCATCCCTGTTACTACAACCCTTTTACGGTCTTTCATAGCACAAATTAATTTGTTTTACAAAAAATTTTTAAAAGGGGAGAAAAAATCTCCCCTTACAATTTTTACGCTTGACCCAATTTCTGCTTTAGATAGTTGATAGCATCCCCGACGGTTCTTATTTTTTCCGCGTCTTCGTCAGGGACTTGGATTCCGAATTCCTTCTCAAATTCCATAACAAGCTCAACCGTATCAAGCGAATCCGCACCAAGATCATTGATAAAAGATGCCTCCGGCACCACCTTATCCTCGCTTACATTGAGTTTGTTCACGATTATTTGTTTGACCTTTGCTTCAATGTCCATATTTTTATCCTCCTTTCTTTTGATTTTGATTTTTTGTTTTATGCTGTGAGACCACCATCAACAACTATAACTTGCCCAGTTATATAATTAGCCTCTGACGAGGATAGAAATCTAACAACATAAGCGATTTCATCTGGTTTCGCAATTCTCTTTGCTGGGATCAGATCGAAAAGTCGCTTCTTCTGTTCCTCGCTTAACTTTTCGGTCATCTCGGTTTCAACATAACCAGGTGCTACGACATTAACTTGAATATTTCTCGATGCGACCTCTTTTGCAAGTGCTTTTGTAAAACCAATTATTCCAGCCTTTGATGCTGCATAATTTGCCTGACCAGGATTTCCAATCAAGCCAACGACCGAAGCTATGTTAATTATCTTTCCGGATCTTTGGGCTATCATATGTTTTATAACTGCTTTTGTGAAGTTAAACACGCCTTTTAAATTCGTCTCGATAACATCATCCCATTCACTTTCGCTCATCCTGATAAAAAGGTTATCTCGGGTAATTCCTGCGTTATTAATAAGTATATCAATTTTACCGAAAATTTTCAAAACTTCATCAACTACCCTTTGCGCGTCCTCGAATTTCGCAGAGTCCGCCTGGATTGCAAATGCTTTTGAACCTTCTTTCGAAATTTCCTCAACCACCTCTTGCGCTTGCTGAGACGAACTTTTATAAGTTATCACCACCGAACATCCAGCAGATGCCAAGGCTTTAGCGATCGCCCTACCTATGCCTCTTGAACCACCGGTAACTATTGCAACTTTACCTTTTAAATCCACCATCATAAGCTCCTATCATTTATTTTGATTTTCTCGCTTCCATTTTTCGTATATTTTTAAAAGTTCATTGTATCCGTCCTCTCCCAAAACATAAATAAACTCTTCCTTGCAAATTTCAATAACAGGTCCAGCATGATTATGCGTTGCTTTTATACCGCAATAAGGTAAATCTTCAGCGTGTCCATCATCATAAGTTAAAACTCCTTCCCAAAAAGTCAATGGATAAATACAACAATAAAATGGCTTCAAAGCCCATTTATGCATTCCGCTATTCATCGCTGTCGTCTGCAAAACGCAATGCCCTTCCTTTGTTAAGAACGCGCACTTATTGTTATAAATATTCGTCCCAACGCATTTACCAGAGGGGAAATCCGCGTCATCATACTCTTCTTTCTCAAACCAAAGTTCGACATCATGAGGCTGTGTCTCGTCCATAAACTTTAAAATTAAATCACTATGTTCAAGGATTTTTTCTCTCTCCTTAACATCAACATAAACTCCCCAATAACAACAATTTCCATGACAGACAGGGATATTGCAAAATGGGACAAATCCAGCGGTAAAGACAATCGTATCGATTCTAAAATTTTTAACTCGCACAATTTTTCTATCTGAAATCTCCAATGATGTCAGTTGCTCTGCCATACTCGCTTATGCCAAGAGATTTTGAATTTCTTTGAACTTGTCAAATCCAGACACTTCAGCATTTGGAGCTATCCTTTTGATTAATCCTTGTAAAACCTTTCCTGGTCCTATTTCGTAAAATTTTCTCGCCCCATCAGAGAACATATTGGTTATAATTTGCGACCACAGGACAGGACTTGTGATCTGATGATAAAGAAGATCTTTTATTTCACCGACATCAAATGTTGGTTTTGCAGTGACATTAAGATAGACCGGAATAGAAGGTTTTTTAAATTCAACTTCATCCAATGCTTCTTTAAGCTTCTCTTTAGCACTTTCCATAAGCGGCGAATGAAACGCGCCACTCACAACCAGTTCCTTCACCATCTTTGCCCCGGCATTTTGAGCAAGTTCCATAGCTTTTCTAACCGCGGGGATATCGCCAGAGATTACAATTTGACCTGGAGCGTTAAAATTAGCGGGTTGAACAATTCCATCGTTAACTTTGCTACAAATTTCGTAGACAGTTTTATCATCAAGCCCAATTATAGCAGCCATTGTTCCCGGGTTTTCCTCACCCGCTCTTTGCATAAGTTCTCCGCGAAGTTTCACAACCTTTAATGCGTCTTCAAAACTTAAAACGCCTGCATAAACAAGCGCAGAATACTCCCCAAGCGAATGCCCCGCAACCATATCCGCCCTCAATTTATCGTCAAGAAGCCTTGCGACCACATAACTATGAACAAATATCGCTGGTTGCGTAACCTTCGTTTGTTTTAACTCTTCCTCAGGTCCTTCAAAACAAATTTTTTTCAATTCAAAGCCAAGTATTTCTTCCGCTTTATCAAAAATTTCCCTTGCGATCTCACTGTTTTCATACAAATCTTTCCCCATTCCGACATACTGTGAAGCCTGACCCGGAAAGACAAAAGCAATTTTCATTTAGCAACTTCGTTCTTTATTTTCAATTCCTCCGGTAATTCAAATCTTCTTGAGTCCATCTCTTCGCAATATCTTGCAACATCAGGTCTTGGTTTTGGTGGATTTGGCAATGACCATTTCATCAAAACAGCTCCCCAGGTATAGCCAGCGCCGAACGCGGACATAACTATTCTATGCCCGGGTTTTAATTTTCCACATTCCCAATATTCGGAAAGGCACAGGGGTATTGTAGCGGCGGTTGTATTTCCATATCTATCGATATTTATCATCACCTTTGAAAGATCCAATCCCATTCTCTCAGCGGTTGCCACAATTATTCGCAAATTTGCCTGATGTGGAACAAGCCAATCGATATCTTCACCCGTTAAACCGTTTTTCTTAACTATTTCCTCTGACACATCAGCCATGCCAACAACTGCTACTTTAAAAACAGCTCTGCCATCTTGATAAATGTAATGCATCTTTTTATCGACAGTTTCATAAGTTGGTGGGTTTAAGCTTCCTCCGCCCGGCATATAAAGATATTTCCCACCGGTTCCATCCATATACATAATATAATCAATAATTCCATACTCAGGGTCATCACTCGGTTCAAGCAAAACCGCGCCAGCTCCATCACCAAATAAAACGCAAGTATTTCTATCTGTATAATCAACTATCGAACTCATCTTATCAGCACCAACGACGAGAACTTTGTTATATCTACCTGATTCAATAAACTGGGCACCCGTCACCAAAGCATAAATAAATCCAGAGCAAGCTGCGGACAGATCAAAACCCCACGCTTTTTTCAAACCAAGTTTTTCCTGAATTACAGCTGCTGTTGAAGGGAAAAACATATCAGGGGTGACGGTAGCGACGATTAAAAGTTCAATTTCATCAGGGGATACGCCACTATTTTCAAACAGTCTCTTAATTGCTTCGACAGCAAGATCAGAAGTTGCGCCCTTTTCAAGTATTCTTCTTTCACGAATCCCCGTCCTTGTTCTTATCCATTCATCACTCGTATCCACCATTTTCTCAAGATCAAAATTTGAAAGAACTTTATCAGGCACATAATGCCCAACCGCAGTAATAGTTGCCCTACGCTGCCCCAATTTTACACCTCCGTTTTAGTTTTATAAAATTTTAAAGCGTCTTTTATTTTTTGATTAATCTTTCTTAACACCGTCTCTTCAGCCCTGTAAATCATATTTTTAACTGCTATAGCAGTTGAACTACCATGTCCAATTATCACTACACCATTGACACCAAGAAAAGGGACACCTCCATATTCTTGATAATCAAACTCCTTTAAGGCTTTTTTCAAACCGCCTGCAAGAATGCCAAAAGTTAATTTTCTAAATATATTTTTAATAGCGTAATTTCTCAATCTTCTCTTTAAAACCCCCAAAACACTTTCAGCGAACTTTAAAACTATATTTCCAACGAAACCATCGCAAACTATTACATCAGCCTTTCCCAAAAGAATATCTCGTCCTTCAACATTTCCAATGAAGTTTAATTTACTTTCGGAGAGAAGTTGATACGCCTGCAAAACGACATCGCCACCTTTGGTGCTTTCCTCACCAATGTTTAAAAGCGCAACTCTTGGATTTTTTTGCCCAAGGATCACATTCGAATAAATACTCCCAATAACTGCGAACTCAAATAAATGGTGTGGTTTACAGTCAACATTTGCTCCAACATCAAGCATTATACTTTTTGTCCCAGATTCGGTCGGAAAGACGCTACCAATCGTCGGCCTTGAAATACCTTCAATTCGACCCAGGATAAAAGTTGCAGCGGTCAAAACAGCACCCGTATTCCCTGCGCTTGCAAATGCATCAACTTCTCCATCGCTATGAAGTTTCATACCAACAACGATCGAAGAGTTCTTCTTTTTTCTCAAAGCTACAGTTGGAATATCATCCATTCCAATTACTTGCGGAGCATCGACAATTGAAAAACTAAGTCCTGTTGTGTAATGCTTTTTCAGTTCATCTTTAATTTTCTTTTCATCCCCAACCAAAACGATCTCAAACCTATTGTTTGATTCTCTCAAAGCCATCAACGCTCCTTCAACCACCGTTGCTGGAGCATAATCTCCACCCATCGCATCTACTGCGATTCGTATTTTTCTTGAATTCGAATCTGCCATTGGGAAATACGATATTTTTATAAAATTAACAAATACCCCTAGGACTTCATCCCAGGGGCTTAAAAAATTAATTAAAGGTAAAAAATAAATTATTCTTTCGGAACAATTACAGTTCTACCATGATAATATCCACATTTCGGACAAGCGCGATGGGGAAGTTTTGGTTCATGACATTGAGGGCATTCGCTCAATGTTGGCGCGGTTGGCTTATAATTAGCTCTTCTTTTATCCCTGCGCGAACGCGAATGTCTACGTTTTGGATTCGGCATATGCTTTCTTCGTTAATTTTCTTTTTCTCCACTTAAACCTTCATGCATAAACTTTAAAAGCGGCGCCCAACGTGGATCTATCTCCTCAACTTTGCAGGTGCAGGTTTCAAAATTTAAATTTTTCCCACACTTTGAACAAAGCCCAAGACATTCCTCATAACAAAGCAATTTCATCGGCACCGCAAGCAAAATCATCTGCCTGACATCATCAGATATATCTATCTCATTTGTCTCAGGAGTGATCACCATAACCTCGTCTTGCTCGTATTTTTTTGAATCCTCTTCGCTGTATACATAATACATTCTATAACTATTCTCAAGGACCATATCAAAATCCTCAACGCACCTATCGCATTGAAATCTACCGACGGTATAAACAATAGCTCTTAGAAATAATTGCTTTTTCGACTTCTCAAGCGTCGCTTCAACATAAACCGGCTTATTAAATCTTTTGCTTTCAAGTTCTAAATCCGACGGCTTGACTATAAATGTGTAAAAATGCTCTCCTTCAGAAAGTTTTGAGATGTTGATTTTCATCAAAAATTCACCAAACTTTTGAAAAATTTGGATAAAATATAAGCAAAAAAACAGTTATAAACAAGCCTAAAACAGTCTAATTTTTCTCTATCTCAATTTTTGCACTCATACGTTGAATCATAGCGTTTTTCCAATCTGAAAAACTACCCTCAATTATTTGCCTCCTTGCCTCTCTAACAAGCCATAAATAAAAAGCGAGATTATGAATTGAAGCAAGTTGAAGCGCAAGAATTTCGTCAGCATTGAAAAGGTGGCGAAGATATGCCCGCGTAAAATTTTTGCAAGTGTAACAGCCACACTCCGGGTCAACAGGTGAAAAATCTTCCTTATAAATCGAATTTTTTATGCTAAATTTCCCATCCCTTGTGTATAAAGTTGCGTTTCTTCCGTTTCTTGTAGGAATCACGCAATCGAACATATCAATTCCACGGGAGATCGATTCAAGTATATTTTCAGGCGTTCCGACCCCCATAAGATACCTTGGCTTATCAACAGGAAGTAAGGATGCGGTAAATTCAGTTATTTGATACATCAACTCCACAGGTTCGCCCACCGCAAGACCTCCAATTGCATAGCCGTCAAAATCAAGTTTAATAAGTTCTTCAGCGCTTCTCGCTCGAATTTCCTGGTAAACACTACCTTGAACGATTCCAAAAAGTGCTTGGGTATGACCATATAAAGGTTCTGTATTCTCAAATTTCTCCCGTGCTCTTTTTGCCCATTCTATCGTCAACTGATTCGATTTAAAAGCGTAATCAAAATCACACGGATAAGGTGTGCATTCATCAAGACACATCATAATATCCGAGCCCAGAATCCTTTGGATTTCTATAACATTTTCAGGTGTAAAAAAATGGTAAGATCCATCTATATGAGATTGAAATCTTACACCATCTTTGGTTATTTTTCTAAATTGAGCAAGACTAAAAATTTGAAATCCACCGCTATCCGTTAAAATTCCTCTTTCCCAGTTCATAAACCGGTGTAACCCACCAGCCTTTTTAATTACTTCAACCCCAGGTCTAAGATAAAGATGATATGTATTCCCAAGAATTATTTGCGCGCCAATTTCAACTAGTTCCCTTTGTTCAACCGCCTTAACAGTTGCTTGCGTTCCAACAGGCATAAAAATAGGGGTTTCTATCACCCCGTGATCTGTGTAGATTAAACCGGCACGGGCTGATGTCCTTTCGTCGGTGGCGACAAGTTCAAATTTAAACACAGCGATGAAAGAAACGAAAATTATTTTTTAATCAAACTTCCTCTTCCGTTGTTTGATGAAGTTCTTCAGCAACTTCCTCTTCGTCAAGGTCAACTGTTATGTCCTTCAACAAATCGTTTATAAGCCAGTTTGCAACCATATAGCCAACCGCAAGTCCAACACCAAGAGCGGTCAATCCAGCCAGAATTATTTTAACCTCTTTTCTCATTTTTTCTCCTTAAGAATTTGTTTTTACCAAAATTTATAATTTTCCAGCCTCAATTACTTCATGAATTTTGCCATCAACGATTTTTACAATTCTATCCGCTTTCTCAGCTAGTTTTTCATTATGAGTTGCGATCACAAAAGTTTGTCCATGTTTTCTATTCAATTCAACGATCAGTTCGTGTAATGCTTCAGCATTTTGACTATCGAGATTCCCAGATGGCTCGTCAGCAAGCACGATTTCGGGCGAATTCATCAAGGCTCTCGCAACCGCCACCCTTTGCTGTTCGCCTCCGGAGAGTTCTGATGGTTTATGCCCCGCTCTATCTGCAAGTCCAACCTCTTTCAACAACTCAAACGCCCTATCTTTTACCTCACTAAAGCTTTTTCCTGATATCATAGCGGGCATCGCAACATTTTCAATAGCAGTAAATTCAGGAAGAAGATGATGAAATTGAAACACAAAGCCGATTTTTTTATTTCTAAACTTTGCAAGTTCAATATCGTTCATTTCAAACACGTTAACTCCATCAAAGAAAACATTTCCCTCTGTTGGTCTATCAAGCGTTCCAAGAATATGAAGAAGCGTGCTTTTCCCAGCACCAGATGCGCCAACAATTGCAATTATTTCACCTCTTCTAACTTCAAGATTTATTCCTTTTAAAACATGCAACTTAACATCTCTCCCAAGCGAAAAAACCTTATGTATATTTTCAGCCTTCAAGATTATATCTTTCAACCTCGAACTCGATATAAATTTACTTTGCAGTGATAACCTCGCTTAGATCACACTTCATTATGTTTTCGACTATCTTTTGAGCGAATTCGCTCGTTTTAACCTCAATCGCTCCCTCCATTTGGCGGGCAAAATCATAGGTCACATACCTCTGCTTTATCGTCTCCTGCATACCATATTCAATCAATTTAGCAACTTCCTTCCATCCGATGTATTCAAACATCATTACACCAGAAAGAATAACAGAGCCGGGGTTTACTTTATCAAGCCCAGCATACTTTGGCGCTGTCCCATGGGTTGCTTCAAAAACAGCATAAAAATCACTTATATTTCCACCCGGGGCGATCCCAAGACCTCCAACAAGAGCTGCAGCCGCATCAGAGAGATAATCACCGTTCAAATTAGGCGTTGCTATTACATCGTATTCAGCCGGCCTCGTTATCAACTGCTGGAACATATTGTCCGCGATCCTGTCCTTTATAACTATCTTGCTATCAGGTTGTTTACCTCCGTAATCTTTCATAAGTTCTTCCTCAGTTATAACATAATCCCTGAACTCCTCAAGCGCTACCTGATATCCCCATTCTCTGAAAGCTCCTTCTGTGTATTTCATTATGTTTCCCTTGTGAACAAGCGTCACGCTTTTTCTACCATTTTCAATCGCATATTTTATCGCTTTACGAACAAGGCGCTTCGAAGCAAATTCAGAAATTGGCTTAACACCTATTCCAGAATCTTTGCGAACTTTAAATCCAAATTCATTTTCAAGTATATCGATCATCTTTAACGCTTCCGGTGTGCCCATCTTCCACTCGATCCCTGCGTAAACATCTTCCGTATTTTCTCTAAATATAACAACGTCTACATCTTGTGGTCTTTTCATAGGGCTTGGAACCCCTTCATAATACTTAACGGGTCTTACACATGCATAAAGGTCAAGAACTTGCCTTAATGTAACATTTAAGCTTCTTATCCCTCCACCAACTGGAGTTGTCAAAGGACCTTTAATAGCAATGATATGTTCTTTGATAGCCTCAAGCGTATCATCTGGTAACCATACTTCGCGCCCATAAACTTTATTCGCTTTTTCACCAGCATAGATCTCAAACCATACAACTTTCTTTTTTCCGCCGTAAGCTTTTTCAACTGCAGAATCAAAAACCATTTTCGCAGCCCGCCAAATATCGGGACCTGTTCCGTCTCCCTCAATAAATGGGATTATTGGGTTGTCAGGAACGTTTAACTTTCCGTCTTTAATTGTTATTTTTTCTCCCTCTGAAGGTGGGACTAATTTCTCATATGGCATAATCTTCTACCTCCTGTTAGGTTATTGTTTTAGGTTCGTTTATCTTTCGCCTTATTAAATCGGCGTATTTTTCAATTTCTCCTTTGGCATATCTTCTCATAACAGGTTTAAATTTCAAACCATCGCCAACATATCTCGGAATTATATGAAAATGTACGTGAAAGATCCTTTGCCCTGCGACGAATCCATTGTTAGATAAAATGTTAAATCCCTCGGGCTTAGGCTCAATTGCAGTGATTATCGCCTCAGCTACTTTTTTAACCGCTTTCAAAAGCGATGAATACTCCTCCTCCGGCAGAGATAAAAAATTTTCATAATGTCTTTTCGGGATCACAAGCGCATGTCCATAGTTAACAGGGTTTACATCAAGAATTGAGATCACATGTTCGTTTTCATAAAGAATTTCCGCCTTCTCAAGTCCTTCAACTATCTTACAAAAAACACAATTTGCTTTTAACTTCGACTCCATGATTTTTCTCAGGACGTTTTTAAATGGGAAAAATCTCGACTGAAAAATTAAAAAAGTTATGTAACGCCATAACCTTTTCATCACAAATTAAATTTAATCAAAGAACATGTAACAATCAAACAATGACCAATTTTTGCTTTTGCGAAATCGTCAAGTTAAATTTATTAAAAACTTTTCTTGATGGAACAGCCAAAGGTAAGCGTCGTCATACTCAACTGGAACACGAAACATTTCCTTGAAAAATTTTTGCCCACTGTAATTCAGACAAATTATCCGAACCTTGAGATAATCGTTGCGGATAACGGCTCAAGCGATGGGAGCGCTCAATTTGTCGAGGAAAATTTTAAAAATGTCAAACTTATCAAGTTTGATAAAAATTATGGATTCTGCGGTGGATATAACCGCGCCTTTAAATTTGCAGAGGGAGATTATATAGTCCTTCTAAATTCAGATATCGAAGTCCCACCAAACTGGCTTGCTCCCCTCGTTGATTTTATGGAGCAAAATCCTGATGTCTTTGCGTGCCAACCGAAAATTTTGTCATACTTTGAAAGGAATAAATTTGAATATGCAGGTGCATGCGGTGGATTTATCGATAAGTTTGGGTATCCATTTTGTAGAGGTAGAATTTTTGACTTTTGCGAAGAAGACATAGGACAATATGACGATGCAAGGCAAATTTTCTGGGCAACAGGTGCATGTATGCTTATAAGGAAAAAACTTCTTGATGAAGTTGGACTTCTCGACGAAGATTTCTTCGCTCATATGGAAGAGATAGATTGGTGCTGGAGAGCAAACCTCCATGGATACAAAGTTTTCTGTCTTCCCCAAAGCGTCGTTTACCACGTCGGCGGTGGAACTTTGCCAAAATTAAATCCGCTTAAAACATTTTTCAACCACAGAAACAATCTCATCATGCTCGAAAAAAATCTCGATCTGAAAACCGCTCTGATACTTTTACCTGTTAGGATTATCCTTGACATCCTCTCTTCTTTCCTTTACTTAATCAAAGGAGATATACCGAACTTCTTCGCTGTGTTTAAAGCGATATTCGCATTTATCATCGGACAACCTAAATGGATTCGCAAAAGAATCGACACACGAAAAAGTATCAAAAAAAGGAATGTCGACAACAAGTTGGTTTACAACGGAAGTATAGTTCTGGATTACTTTATCAGGGGCAAAAGGAAATTTTCAGAGTTAAAATTTTAAAAGTAAATCCCACCGAGAATAGTTCTTTCTTTTGCGCCGGTTACAGATTTTATATTAGCAGGATTTCCGCAGATGGTTTCATTTGCAAGGACAGCAAAACATACTGCTTCTTTTATATCCGCGGGCAAACCATAATCATCGCTAAGTCTGACAGGAACATTGAAATATCTTGAAAGCAAATTTATCATAAATTTATTCTTAGCTCCGCCACCACTTACTATCACCTCATCGATTTCAACTTCTGGTTTAACAAACATTTCATAGTTTTTATATATCGCATAAACTGTAAATTCCGTAGCTGTTGCAATTATATCTTCTGGCGAAAGAGAAAGTTCTTGAGCCCATCTTAAAATTTTGTTGACAAAATCATTTCCAAATGTTTCTCTACCAGTGGATTTCGGCGGTTTCCTTTCAATAAATGGATGTTTCGCCATCTTTTCCAAAAGTTCTCTTGAAACTTTCCCACTTTGTGCGATATTTCCATCTTCATCATAACTTTTGCCAAAGAATATCTTCACAAGGGAATCTACAACCATATTTCCGGGACCAACATCAAAAGCGAGGACATCTTCAACACCAGAACCTTTTTTCAAAATTGTAAAATTCGCGATCCCGCCAATGTTAAGAAGTAATCTATTCAATTCGTTCGAAGAGAAGATGATATAATCAAGGTAAGGGACAAGCGGAGCTCCCTCACCACCAAGCGCAATATCCCCAACCCTGAAATTTCCAACGACAGGAACCCCTGTAAGTTTCGCTATAACACCGGGCTCACCAATTTGTAAAGTTGACTTAATCTTGTAGCCGAACATCTCAACCTCGTCAGGCAAATGCTGAATTGTCTGCCCATGTGAACCTATTAAATCAACATCGCTGATGTTAAGTCCAAGCGCATCAAGAGTTTTAAAAATTGAATCAGCGTAAACTTTTGCAAGCAAAAAATTTAACCTACATATCTCATCAACCTTGCTGGTTTCAGGCTGTGAATTTTTCAAAATCATTCTCCTCAATTCCTCAGGAAAAGGAAAAACCTGCCAGCCGAGAATTTTAAACGATGTCTCTTTACCGCTGTTTTTAACCTCGACCACTGCTACATCAACACCATCAGCTGATGTCCCCGACATTAAACCGATGACGATCTTTGGATTTTTCTCTTTTAATTTGATTAATCTTTCAAGCATAAAATCGCAGGCAATTTATTTTCAATCGTTTAATACTCTACAAATTCAACCTTAACCTTTTTTGGAATTACGCCTTTTTCAAATCCCATATCAAGGAACAACTCAACCGCTTTACGACCATCCTCGCCATAATCAAGTGTCAGCTCATTTACATACATTCTAACGAATTCATCGGCAAGTTCAATGCTCATACCCCTTGCAAATTGCAGGGCATATTCCAACGCCTCATCTTTGTTATCGATGGCATACTTTATACTATCGCGAAGATATCTCGCAACTCTTTTTATCAAATCTTCACCAAGTTCTCTTTTAATTGCATTTCCACCGAGAGGCAAAGGCAATCCAGTTTCTTTGCTCCACCACTTTCCAAAATCAAACACCTTTTCAAGTCCAAAATTTGAATAGGTCAATTGTCCCTCATGAATCAAAAGTCCCGCGTCAACTTCGCCATTTACAACTGCTTCAATTATTTTGTCAAATTGAATTACTTTATAATTCAAATTCGGTTCAAAAATTTTCAAAACTAAAAAAGCACTCGTCAATATACCGGGAACCCCAACGGTTAAATTTTTCAATTCCGACATATCAAATTTTTTCTTCGCAACGAGAATTGGACCATACCCAACTCCCATACTCGCCCCACATGGAAGCAAAATATATTTGTCGGACACATAAGCATAAGCGTGAAATGAAATTGCAGTCACATCGTAAACGCCTTCAAAAGCCTTCTGATTTAATGTCTCTATATCGCTTAAAATGTTAACGAACTTTAAATCGCCTGTATCGATTTTATTGTTTGCAAGCGCATAAAACATAAAAGCATCGTCTGAATCAGGGCTATGGGCAACGGTTATTTCTCTCATCAACTTTTCATTTTTTGTTTTTAAATCAAATTTTTGCAGATGGACAAAGTTTGCTAATTTTGCAAATCGCACATTTTGGCTTTCTCGCCTCGCAAACATATCGACCATGTTCACCGATTAAATGTGAAAAAAGCGTCCACTTATCATTTGGAACAATCTCCATCAGTTCAAACTCAATTTTATCCGGGTTTTTACTTTTAACCAAACCAAGTCTTGCTGTTACTCTTTTAAGATGCGTGTCAACGATTATCCCTTGCTTGCCAAAAGCATTTGCTAAAACAGCGTTTGCAGTTTTTCTCCCCACGCCCGGGAGCTTCGTCAATTCCTCAATTGTATCTGGAACTTGACCATTATATTTTTCCACAAGAACTTGACAACATCTTTTTATCGCCTTTGCCTTATTTCTGTAAAATCCCGTCGGCTTGACCTCCCGTTCAAGCGTCGCAAGATCAGCGTTTGCATAATCTTGCGCAGTGCGATACTTTTTAAAAAGATACTCCGTCACCTTGTTCACCCTTTCATCGGTACATTGTGCGGCAAGAATCGTTGCGACAAGAAGTTCAAGCGGATTCGAAAAATTTAAATGAGTCTTGGCATCGGGATAAAGCTTTTTAAGCGTTTGTATTATCTTTCGAACTCGCTTCTTTTTGTCTTGAACTGTTTCCTTTGCAAATGGCGATTTTGCTTTGGGCATAGCTTACTCCGATAATTGTTTTCGCTCATTTTTTAATGGTTCAATCTCTAAATTAAGCATAACCTCTGGCTTAAACCTTTCATCTTTTATCAAGAGTTCTTCAACAACCCTTCCCTCGAGCAAATGTTCGTTTATAATTTTATCAATATCTTCTTCTTTAACATGTCCATACCATATACCTTCTGGATAAATAACTATGCTAATCCCATGTTCACATGCATCGAGACAGCCAGCTGAGTTAACACGCACAATATGATTTAGCCCGAGTTCAGCGATTTTCTTTTTAAATTTATCGCGCAAACTTTCAGAGCCTTTTTGTCCACATGAACCTTTTGGATGCTCAGGCGGGCGAAGATTTGTGCATATGAAAATATGCTTTTTGTATCTCATCTGATATTCTTTTTGTTTTACCAAGTCTTCCTCAAATTGATCAATAAAACTACATCCCCACTTTTCGTCTTTCTGTCCGCAAGCGTCTCATTGGACTCATATTCAAATCCCTGCGTCAAATTAAACAGAACAAAATCCCCCACTTCCCCATCGCCATCATAAATCTCAACTATAAATTTCCTCACGAGGTCATCGATCTTTAAACTATCATCAACTTCATACCTAAAAATTTCTCCTGAAAAACCTTTTCCGACTGCAAGTGTTATCCTGCCCATATCTCACCAATATGAAGTTGTGATTTTAACATCACCAAAAACTTTAACTGCACATGCAAGCCTTTCATCGATGGAAAATTTTTTCTTTCTCATCAACTCAACCTCTTCGAAATTTGCTCGGGATAAATTCTCCATGCCTTCGAGAACCTTGATTCTACAATGTCCACAAATTTTTTCACCTCCACATGATTCAGCGATTGGAATTGAATTCTCCTTAGCAACTTCGTAAATCGTTATCCCATCTTTGCACATTACCTTAACTCCAAGCGGTATAAAATCGATCTTAGGCACAAAATCAGTTTGTTTTTTGATTGAATTTACTTAAAAGGGGAAAATTAAACAAAGGTTTTTAAGTCTTCTTCGCAACTATTGCAATATAGCCCATCCATTTGTCTCCCCCTTGCTCAAGATAAACGCTGACCTCATGTTTGAATTTCTTCACCTCTTTAAATTCATGCTTCGAAAACTTTCGCTCCTTCAAAGATTGTTGAATTATCTTTTTAAACTTCGAATAATAAGATTCCAACTCTTGGCTTATATCTTGGACGAAGATCGGTTTAAATCCGTAAGAGTTTAAAATTTTTAATTTCTCATCGAGCGTTTCTATCCCGCCACCTTCGACATACCAAGCATCTTTAACATAAGTCGGCACGGGTTGCTTTTTCCAATAGAAATCCGCAATCCCGATGAATCCACCTGATTTCAAAACCCTGTGAAACTCCTTTAATATGCGACTTTTTTTATACTGGCTCAATATCCCTTCTGTTATTATTAAATCAAACATCCCATCCTCAAAATCGAGGCTGGTTGGGTTCATAATTTTAACTTTGACTTTGTCCTCAAGTCCGGCATTCGCAATTTCACTTTTTGCATCCATAACTATCTGCGGAAGTTCATTGATTCCGAAGACATTACATTGAAAATTTTTTGCAACAAAGACAACACTATCTCTTAAATTAACACTTGCGATTAAAACGTTATTTTCTTCCTTGATTTCTAACTTCGAGCATAGCAACCTTGTTGAGTTTGCTCCCCCGAGCGTTGGGAGTTTAATATCTTTTTGGGGTTTCATTTTATCTAACAGGTTTCAAATTTGCATATTTTAAAAGAAGATACTTTCGACCGAAATTTTCAAAGTCAACCACTGCCCGAAGGTCATCCCCGCTTCCTGAAACATCAACAACAACGCCAAAACCAAAAACATCATGAACGACAAGCGAACCAACGGTAAATTTTTGATTTGATTTGATTTCATGATGGCGCTCTCTTCTTTCCGCTTTCGATTTGTAAAATGTGACAAGTTCATAAGGGATCTCGTCTAAAAATCTCGACCTCCTTTGAGTAAACAAATTACCCGCTCTCATTCTCTCCCTTGCATAAGTAAGATAAAGTTTCTTCATCGCTCTTGTCATACCCACATAGAAAAGTCGCCTCTCCTCTTCAAGTTCCTTTGGATTATAAATAGAGTTCGATATTGGAAAAAGTCCTTCTTCAAGCCCAGTTATAAAGACAACCGGAAACTCAAGCCCCTTCGCACTGTGCAAAGTCATTAATGTAATAGCATCTCGCTTATTCTCCCATGTGTCTATATCCGTAATTAATGAAACCTCCTCAAGAAATTTCTCAAGAATTCCATCCCCTGGATTTTCATTTGAAAACTCCGTTATAGCGGATAAAAGTTCTTCGATGTTTTCCAACCTTTGCAGTGCTTCAGGCGTTCCCTCTTGCTTATAAAATCTTATCAAGCCTATGTCATCCACAAGAGCCCGAGCAAGTTCCCCAGCACTAATTTTATCTTTTAAATCAATGTATTTCTGAATCAAATTACAAAAATTCAAAATGCTATTTCGAGCTCTTTCTGTTAATCCCGAAATTGAATATGCCTTACACATAGCCTCAAAGATAGACAAACCCTTCGCCCCAGCAAAAGCTTTCACACGCTCAATCGTTGCCTCACCAATACCACGGTTTGGAAAGTTAACAATTCTAAGCAAACTTTCATCATCTTTTGGATTCACAACAACTTTTAGATAAGCAAGCAAATCTTTGACTTCTTTCCTTTTATAAAATGCAACGCTACCTACGATGGTATATGGGAATCCCTCACGACGCAGGGCATCCTCGAATAACCTTGATTGCGCATTTGTCCTGTAAAGAATTACAAAATCACGAAGGTTATATTTGTACTTCCGAATTTCCTCTTTTATAAAATGAACTACCTTTTCCGCCTCATCTTTATCATCCCTGCACTCAATTACAACAATTGGCTCCCCTTCGCTATTTTCCGTCCAAAGATTCTTTAAAATTTGCTCTGTATTGTTTTTGATGACAGAATCAGCTGCGCGCAAAATTTTTTTCGTTGATCGATAATTTTGCTCAAGTTTAAATATCTTACAATCTGGAAAATCAGATTTGAAATCAAGTATGTTTCTTATCTCCGCACCACGCCATGAATAAATGCTTTGTGCATCATCCCCAATCACGCACAAATTTCTATGTTTTGCAGAAAGCATTTTCAAAAGAATATATTGAACTCGATTCGTATCTTGATATTCATCGACAAGTATATATCTAAACCTCGTTTGATATTTCTCGAGCACCTTCGGATGATTTTCAAAAAGTTCAACCGCTTTCACCAAAAGGTCATCGAAATCCATCGCATTTCTTTGGAAAAGAGCGTTTTGATAAGCCTTGTAAATTTGACCAATCTTGATGTCAAACTGATTGTCAGCCTCAGCTAAAAATGTCTCAGGCTTCATAAAAGCATTTTTTATATTGCTTATCTTCGCTTGAACCAACGAAGGGCTTAGGCTGTCTTCTGAAAAATTTAGTTCTTTAATCAGACTTTTAATTAAGCTTAAACTATCATCTTGATCGTAGATCGTAAAACTTTTCGTATATCCAAGTTTTTCAGCCTCTTGTCTCAAAATTTTTGCAAATACAGAATGAAATGTTCCAATCATAACATTCTTCGCAACATCGCCAACTAAGTTGATAGCCCTTTCCTTCATCTCATTTGCCGCCTTATTCGTAAATGTCAAGGCAAGTATCTCATAAGGTTTGACGCCAAGAGATAATAGATATGCTATTTTATAAGTCAAAACACGAGTTTTTCCGCTTCCCGGACCAGCAAGTATCAAAATGGGTCCGTCAACGTATTTTACAGCTTCCCTTTGCTCTGTGTTGAGATCTTTCAAAAAATCCCTCATTTAAAAATTTCACTTTTTAATTACTTCAGAAATTCCCTCACCGCTCTCGCAATTCCTTTTGGATCAAGCCCATGCTTTTCATATAAAGCCTTCGGGCTCCCTGACTCACCAAATTTCACTATCCCGATCCTTTTAACCTTAACCGGATAATTTTCTGATAAAACCTCCATAACTGCGGAACCAAGCCCACCAACTATATTATGATCTTCAACTGTAACAATTCTTCCCGTTTCCTTTGCACATTTTATAATTAACTCTTCATCGATCGGTTTTATCGTATGAATATTCACAACGCGAGCACTTATCCCATCTTTTTCAAGTTCTTCCGCAGCGAGCAAAGAATTAAAGACAACCCCACCTGTGGCAAAAATCGTCACATCTTTCCCATCCCTTAAAACGACGCCCTTGCCAAATTCGAATTTATATCCAGCCTGATTAACATCCTCGAGTGGTTGACGCGTCAATCGCAAGAAGACAGGACCTTTATGCTCTGCGATATACTCAACCGCCTGTTTGGTTTCAATATCATCACACGGTTGAACGACCGAAACATTTGGAAGAGCCCTCATAAGAGCGATATCTTCAAGCCCCATCTGACTATACCCATCTTCCCCTATTCCAATTCCAGCATGTGTCCCAACAAGTTTGACATTCGCGTTCGTATAAGCAACAGACATTCTGATCGTTTCATATCTTCCAATCAAAAAGCAAGCAAAACTACATGCGAAGGGAATTTTCCCAGCAAGCGCAAGACCTGCTGCTGTACCGATCATATTTTGCTCCGCAATTCCCATCTCGAAAAATCTATCGGGAAATTTTTTCGCAAATTTTATCGACATCGTTGATTTTGAAAGGTCAGCGTCAAGGACAACGATATTTGGATTCTTTTCTCCAAGTTCTTCAAGCGCTTCTCCAAATGATACTCGTGTTGCTTTGGCTGGCATTATTTCACCTCCACCTTTTGTGATAAAAGTTCATTTAACTGTTCTTCAAGCTCTCTTAAAGCAAGTTTTGTCTCCTCATCGTTCGGAGCCTTTCCATGCCATTCATGATTATCCTCCATAAAAGAAACGCCTTTGCCTTTAACAGTGTGTGCAACGATAAAGGTTGGTTTTCCTTTTACAAGTTCAGCTTCATCAAGAGCGGAAAGAATTTGCTCAAAATCATGTCCATCGATTTCAATCACATTCCAATTAAACGCTCTGAGCTTGTCCAAAAGCGGTTCGATATTCATAACATCTCTTACATAGCCGTCGATTTGACCCTTGTTATAATCAACAATGGCACAAAGATTATCAAGTTTAAACTTTGGTGCAGACATTATTGCTTCCCAGACTTGACCCGCTTGCATCTCCCCATCACCGAGAAGACAATAAACACGATAATTTTTTCGATCGAGCTTTCCCGCAAGAGCTAATCCTTGCGCTATCGATAAACCTTGACCAAGTGAACCAGTTGATGCTTCGACATAAGGTAAATCCATTCTCGAAGGATGACCTTGAAGCCTTGAATTTATTTTTCGCAACGTAAAAATTTCTTCGTAAGGAATCACTCCTCTATGTGCGAGGACTGCGTAAAGAGCTGGAACACCATGTCCTTTCGATAATATAAAACGATCTCTGTCTGGATCTAATGCATTTTCAGGAGTTCTTTTTATCTTTTCCCAAAATAAAGCGACAAGGATTTCAACGCAAGAAAGAGAACCTCCGGGATGACCCGAACCTGCGAGATTTAACATTTTTATTATATCGATCCGAATCTTTGTCGCGATGATTTTAAGGTCAAGAATTGAATTTTCCATTTGTCAATTTCATTTATTTTGAAGGTAATTCAGCAGGTCAAATATAAAAATTTGACGCCAAAAAAACAATCGCAATTTTATTAACACATGTAAAATGTTGATGTAGAAGTGTATAAGTGCAAGTGTGTTGTATGTGGAATTTTTCGGAGTTTTGCTCCAACATGAAGTAATATTTAACGCTTCATTATCTCTCACACATACACCTTTCTTGCACCTACACTCTTGAATGCATTTTTGATGTTAATGTCTGCATTTAATATATTAATGTTCTTGACGGAAAAGAAACCATAAATTCGGATTTCAATTTTCTCGCAATTGTTATTTATATATCTTGGGCAACCTCAATTTGTTATTTTGAAATTTTAACCCCTTACCATCCCCAACCAATGTTGATACCAATACCATACGCAACAAAAGGGATTTTTACACCTCCAGATGCAGTCTTAGTACCTAATAAATTATCAGTAAGAGGAAAACGATACATCGCCATAGGGGCAATATTAAAGTTGCCTAATATCCACCTGTAGCCTACCTCAACACCTAAAGCAAGCATACTGATGTTCCATGCGTACTCTTCTATTATGTATACCTTCTGTCCACCTATGTATGACTCTGGACCGAGTTTCACAACATTTCCAGAAGAATAAGCAAAGCTTCCACCTAACCAGAATCCTTTTGGAGCGTTTCGCTTGATATAATACCTATAAGTTACCCTTTGTTCAGAGCCTTCGAACCTAATATCGGATATTTTAGCTTCTGCAAATCCACTATATGCCAAATATAAAGCTATACCGCTATTCCTGCTTAATACCCTCTCAAACTCAACATTTTGGATTCCGAATATAATCCCTACCGGGTTAATCGAGATAAAATTTCTTTGTTCTTGAGCGATGGAGTGAGATTTTATCCCCCCAATACCCCAAAACAATACAACAGCAAATATTACTATTTCTTTTCTCATAAAATGTTCCTCCTTTTTGTTTTATTGGATTCATAACTTTATATGTTTTCCTTTTTAAAGGCAAGCGTTAAGAATTTTATATAATGGTTTGTTGATAAAAGATGTTGTTATAAGCAATTTATATTTCTCATTATGAGATAAGCGTTTCGTATAACTTGTTTATATGCGAAGTATTCAATTTTTCGTCCAATTTTTAAAACACAAATAAACCATCTCGCTTGTCAGTCTTTTTTCCGCATCCCTAAATCTCAATGCTCTTAAAAACTTTTCCCATCTTACTAAAACTCCTTTATTTGGTTTATTGACTTTAAAGTTATTTCTAATGACCAAACCTAATATCAATTTTCCCGTAAATATGCATATGAAGTTTTAAAAACGCGCCCATTTCGTGTATGTCCTGTGAATTAGCACGCCATGTGTATGCATAAAACGGATAAATAATAACCCCTCCAAAAACCGTTGAAGTGAATCCATAATCTGTGATGTTATTATCCTTCGTCATTGTTGGCCCTATTGAAATTCCAATAGTACGAGTAATACGAGGGCTTACCACTTCAACACCAAGGTGAATTTTATTAAAAGACCTTCGTGAATCAACAGATATTAGTATCCCCCAAATGATAGGAGATTCTAAGTCGAGATAAGTGCAACTTATCTCAAATCCTGTAGTAAAGCCACCGTTTTTCCCAAAGGTATAGCTTAAACGAACCCCAGGGTTAAGGAAAATGTTCTTCTCTTTTGAATAAACCTCCCAAGAAAAAATATAAGTTAACAGCATTAAATAGCCCAGAAATTTGAATATGCGATTTTTCATTAAAAAGTTAAGCAATATAATCTTTGAATGTCCGCATTTTTTTATCCCCCTTTTGCCAAAATCCCCAGAACCCTATGCTCCTAAAAACTTTCCCCATCTTACTAAAACTCCTTTATTTGGTTTATTGACTTTAAAGTTTTAATCTTCACTTGTAATGTAATAAAAAAGAAACGTTTTTGTCAAGATTTCGATTTTCATAAAAATGTGAAAGTACACAAATATGGTGAAATAAGTCAGGAAGTCTCAAAGTCATTCAACAATTGATAAAAGTGGATGTGTAAGTATATGTGGGATTTTTTGAGTTTTCGCTCCAACACGAACATATAAACTCTTATTAACCTTTTGCTCAAATGGGACTCTTTTAAGTCAGGTGAATAATAATTCCCCGCCAAA
>FWWL01002792.1_pt1 | contig 34460 bp, 33 predicted proteins | sample 2228331 | NCBI WGS metagenome assembly FWWL01 (sample SAMEA103939775, study PRJEB20133) | metagenome
TCATCCCGGTTGCGCCAGCGGGAGCAGGCGCGAACGAAGCCGCCGTTGCGCGCGAACAGGATGCCAATGGTTACCACCTCGCTCGGATACAACGTGGCTTGCGGATGCTTCGGGATGTCGGGCAGACGGTCGTCCACAAGGCAGAACATGTGGAGGGCGATGTCGTCTATAGATCATCATTGGCTGCTGCCTAACATTGCTTACACCTGACTCGCCTTGATCGGGGCTTTTTGATAAGCTATCTCACTCGAAACCTGTGCCGCCTGGGAGCACCTGTACCAACCAGCCGGCGCGCAGGTGAAGCTTACCGTTGGGCCAGCGTCGCTTTGCCACCCGAGAGCACATGGGCGCAGCAGGAGATGTTGCGGTCAAGATAGGTCTTGCCAGGCTCGCGGGGCGCCAGTTCGACCATATTGACATTGCGGGCGATCGCCTCCAGCATATCCTCAAGATAGAGGCGATAGTCCCTCGGCATACACAACCTCACGCAGGATCACCGGGCGCAGCCGTGGCTTGATGCTATCCATCAGCACGAGGTCGACCGGGCAGCCGAAGGTATCTTCGAGCCAGAGCTTCAGATCCATATAGCTATCAAACGACGGCTGTTCCAGGTCAACCAGAAAGTCCATATCACTCTCCGGACGGGGCGTTCCGCGTCGGTACGAGCCGAACAGACCAGGGGCGCGCACGCCAGGGCTGCGCAGCCACGCCTGGTTGCGCTGGAGCTCGGCCAGCACCTCGCCGGCTGTCCATTGGCGTAAAGTCGTACTCGTAGATGCCCCGTTACCAGCCTTGATTCTATCATCATACCGTTGGAAAGAGCAAAGACGAAAGGGCGACGCAGGCGCCACGCTCGTATACCACCACTGCGTCTACAGGTCTACCCGTCCGAACACGTACACCAGTACGCGGAGGATCTGCCGGTGATTCGCCCGTGTTATAATTGCAGGCATCCTCATCGATGTTGACCTGTTAGCGAGGCAACAATGCGGTTGCTGAAACGCCTTCTCCTCTGGCTGGTTGCAGGACTGGTCATCGTGCTGGCGCTTGGCGCTGGCGGCAGCTACCTCTGGCTGCGCCGCTCGCTGCCACAGACGAGCGGTGAGATTCGGGTGAGCGGGATCAGCGGGCCGGTGACGATTGTGCGCGATAGCGATGGAGTGGCGCATATTACCGGCGCAACCGAGACCGATGCTGCGTTCGGGTTGGGGTTCGTCCACGCGCAGGAACGGCTCTGGCAGATGGAAGTGCAGCGCCGCATCGGCCATGGTCGGCTCTCCGAGATCTTCGGCGCAGCGACGCTCAACACCGACCGCTTTCTGCGCACGCTCGGCGTGGCTCGCGCTGCGCGCAGCGCCTATGAACGGCTCGATGCCGACACAATCGCAATCCTCGAAGCCTATGCAGCGGGTGTGAATGCCGGTATATCCAGCACTCCGGTTCTGCCGCCGGAGTTCCTGATCCTCGGCGTCCAACCCGAACCATGGCAACCAATCGATTCGCTCGTCTGGGCGAAGATGATGGCGTGGGACCTCGGCGGCAACTGGAACGATGAGGTGATGCGTTCGCTGTTGATCGCACAGATCGGGCCGGAGGACGCCGATGCCCTGATGCCGGTCTACACCGCCGATGGACCGCTGATCCTGCCGGAAGATGCGCTGGTCCAGCCCGCCGGATCAGCAGCCGCGCCAGAAGCCACGATCCAGCCTACGACGGCGCACGCGCTGCTCGACCTCTGGGAGACGGTGCATCTGACCACAGGGCTGGACGACCGGCTGGCGGGATCGAACAACTGGGTGATCGGCGGCGAGCGCACGGCGAGCGGCAAACCGCTGCTGGTCAACGATCCGCACCTCAGCAACCGCATCCCTTCGATCTGGTATCTGGCGCATATGCAGGGCGGCGCGATCAATGCCATCGGCGCCACCTTTCCTGGCCTGCCAGCGGTCGTTATTGGCCATAATGAGCGTATTGCCTGGGGCGTAACCAATACCGGTCCCGATGTGCAGGACCTCTACATCGAACAGATCGACGCTCAGAATTATGTCCGGTACAACGGCAGACGCGAACCGGTGACGCTGATCAGCGAGACAATCAACGTCAAAGATGCAGAGCCGGTGACGCTGACGGTGCGCATCACCCGCCACGGTCCGATCATCAGCGATGTGACGTCCGGCACTGGCGAAACGCTGGCGTTCCGCTGGACGGCGCTCGACGAGGAGGACGCAACGATCCGCGCCTTTCTCAACGTGAACCGGGCGCGCAACTGGGACGAGTTCACGGCGGCGCTGCGCGATTACAAGGCGCCAATGCAGAACTTCGTCTATGCTGATGTCGAGGGGAATATCGGTTACTACGCGCCGGGCGCGCTGCCGATCCGCCGCAATGGCGACGGGAGGCTGCCTGTGCCAGGCTGGACCGATGAGTACGAATGGGTCGGGTATGCGCCGTTCGAGGAGTTGCCTCACGTTTACAACCCGCCGCAGGGGTATATCGCCACCGCCAATAACCGGGTGGTCGGCGATGACTATCCTTATCTGCTGGGAACGTCGTGGGCAGCGCCGTATCGGGCGCAGCGCATCGTCGAGATGATCGAACAGGGGCGTCGGCTCACAGTCGACGATATGCGAAGCATGCTGGGTGACGTGGTCTCGGTGCAGGCGCGCGAGTTGTTGCCTGTGTTGCTCGCCGTTCAACCAGCCGGACCACGTGAAGCCGCTGCACTCGAATTGTTGCGCGGCTGGGATGGCGCGATGCGTGGCGATAGCGCCGCTGCTGCGGTCTATCAGGCATACTACCATGCCGCCATCGAGACGATCTTCGCCGATGAACTTCGCGACCTCTTCTCCAGCCAGTACCAGTCCAGACGCAACTTTTCGGCAATGGCACTGCGCGCTGTCCTGCTTGACGGTCGCAGTGTGTGGTGCGATGACGTAACAACACTCGCGATCACAGAAGACTGTGCCACCATCCTGGCGAGGGCGCTGACGAAGGGTGTGGCTGCAATGGCAGACGCGCAGGGCGAGAGCGATCCGGTGCGCTGGCGCTGGGATCGCGTCCATCACGCCGTCTTCCCGCACAATCCGTTCAGCCAGGTCGAGGCGCTGCGCGGCGTCTTCGAGCGACGCATCCCCAACGGCGGCGACAATTTCACCGTCAATGTTGCACCGGTGCATATCACCGAGCCGTACCTGCAGTACAACGGACCGTCGTACCGCCAGATCATCGATCTTGGCGACCTGAATGCATCGCGATTCATGCACACCACCGGACAGTCGGGCAACGTGCTGGGCAGCCGCTACAGCGACTACCTCGAACGCTGGCAAAAGGTGGAAGATATCCCTATGCGGTTCAGCGGCGCTATTGAAGGCGAGCGGCTGGTACTGGTTGGGGAGTGATGAGCGGCGCGCGTTCGTGCAGACGGGTCTCGACTTTAGATTGCAGATTTTGGATTGGAGATTGCTGCGATGGCGTTGTGATGCGCTCTGATGAGCGTGCGCATGCGGCTTGTTCAATTCCAATTGGTATCAGGTGACAGATCGAGGGTAATTGTCGTCACAGGCATCCTCCTCTTCCTGCCTTGACTCTACCATGCCAGGAAGAGCAATGGGCAACCGCAAAAAGAGTCGCCGGTGTCAGCCGAATATTGCCATATTCGCTATGGCAATGACACAACAGGCGATTGACTGCGCGATCACGAGCTCCCAGCGTCATACTGGCGCACGCCAGTTTTAACTCCGCGCGCGGTAGCGCGTCAAGGCGCACCAGGACGCCATGCGCGAAATCTTCAATCTCAAATCTTCAATCTCAAATGGTATCACTTCTCGCAGCCAGCGGTTCTTCAGCGACTCCCGGCGCCACCTCGATTGGGATGTCGGTTTCGCGAAGCAGTCTGGTCACGATGTCGCCGGTGAACCAGTGGCGCCAGGTGCGCGGGCGCGGCTTGCCGACGATAATGCGCTGCACGTTGTGATCGTGTGCATACTGGAGGATGGAAGGTACGACGCGGTGACTATCGATGACCTTCACATGAGCGCCCAGGTCGCGCGCCAGGCGCAGGTTGCGCTCGAGTTGCTGCGCAGCGCGTGTCGAGCGGCGCGTTGCCGCACCCGGCGGCTCGACATGCAATGCCATGAGTTCAGCGCCGAGTTCGACCCCAACCCGTGCAGCATGGCGAATAACCGCCTGTGATTGTTCTTCCTCACTGATACAGACCAGAATGCGTATCGGCGCAGCGCGTTGTTTGGTCACCGGTCGCTCGCAATGGCTCAAAAAGCAAACTGTACCGTCTGGCGGCGTCGCTGCCACCACTTGAAGATTTCGTCCACCATGAGCATGATCGCCGGGAAGGAGATCAGCAGAATCCAGTGTTCGGGAAGTGGCGGGACGAAATTGAACAGTTCCGCCAGCTGCTCGATGTACACCAGCGCCAGCATCAGGACGACCGAGAGGAGCGTTCCGATCACCAGCGCCCGGTTGGTGAAAAGCCCAATGTAAAAGACCGAACTCCGGCGCGTCCGGCTGGCGAATGCCACACCAACCTGCGCCATCACGATCGCCATGTAGGTCAGGGTCGTCGCCTGGGCGTAGAGGTCGCTACTGTTGTCCATCGGCATACCCGGTCGCCACCCGGCGCTCCAGTAGGCTGCAAAGAATGCCAGTAACGCCAGCGCGCCTTCCAGCATCCCCAGCATGGCAAACGTCCGCAACAGGGTTTCACGGTCGAGCAGCGGCGCGACACGCGGGCGCGGCGGCTGTTCCAGAATGCCCGGTTCAGGCGGTTCGGCGCTCAACGCAACCGACGGCAACAACTCCGTGCCGACGTCGATCGCCAGAACCTGCAGCACCGTCAGCGGCAGTGGAATACCAGCGACGACGCTGACGACAATGACGGCAGCCTGGGCGACATTATGGGCAAAAATATAGGCAGCGAGTTTCTGAATGTTGGCGAAAATCGCGCGTCCTTCCTCGATCGCCAGAAGCAGACCGGCGGGGTGTTGCGCGTTGAGCACGATATCGGCAGCGGCAAGCGCCACCGCCGTTCCCGATGCGCTGACGACCACACCAATTTCCGCCTGTCGCAGCGCAGGCGCATCATTGATGCTGTCTCCCAGAAAAGCGACCACCTCGCCGCGCTGCTGCAGCGCCTCGACGATCCGCCGCTTGTGCGTTGCATCCATTTGGGCAAACACCACATCTTCCAGCGGAGCAAGCAGCAGACCAAGGTTGGCGCTGCTCATTTCGTCGAGGTCGGCGCCGGTAACGATGTGGATATGCGGCGTATCGATCAACCCCACCCGTCGCGCAGCCGCCTCAGCAGCCAATCCATACGCGCCGGTGACCACGATGACACGGATACCCGCCTTATGGCATCCTTCGATCAGCCGAACGACTTCCGGCTGCGGCGGTTCCTGAAGCGCAGCAAAACCGAGAAAGGTCAGGTCGTGTTCGATATCGCGCGCGCGCCACATCATTCCTTCCTGCGGTTCTTCGAGCGTGCGCATGGCAAAGGCAACCACGCGCTGACCGGTGCGAGCGTAGTCATCGATGATCTGCTCGATCCCCCGACGGGTCGCTTCGTCCAGTTCCGTTACCATCTTCTGCCGCTGGATGGACGTGCAGAGCGACAGAACAACACGACCGGCGCCACGCACATATGCCACCAGATCGCGCTTACCATCGCGTTCGAGCGCTACCACAACACTGCCGAGCTGGCGGCGCGGCTCATACGGAAAACTCTGCAACCGCACTACGTGATTGCCAATCGATGCTTCACTGATGCCGCCGCGCGCGGCAGTCGCCAGCAGCGCGCCTTCCATCGGATCGCCGACGATGTGCCAGTCGGGATTGCTGGCATCGGGTGGCAACAGGCGCGAGTTGTTGCACAACACCGCAGCGTGCAGCACTGCCGTCAGATCGGGGTCTGACGAAACCCGCACAAGCGCGCGTTCGTGCAGAAACGCGCCTTCGGGACGGTAATCACTGCCGGTGGTGGTGTAGACCCGTCCACCCGCCCAGATCGCATTGACCGTCAGTGCATTGCTGGTCATCGTCTCGATGCGATCAACGCACAGAACCGTTGCTGAACTCAGACTTTCGACTCCGGCGAGCCGTCGCACCAGCACGCCATAGCGCGCCAGACGCCGTCGTGCCAGCGCCAGCGCCAGCGTGACCGTCGGCAATAGCCCTTCTGGCACGAATGCCACAATCATGCCAATCGCAAAAATGATGCCGGCCTGAATGGAAAACTGTTGCCCCAGAACCGTCAGCAAGAAAGCGCCAATACCGGCGACGATCGCCACCCGGGTGATCGTGGCGGCGAGCGCGTTCAACGCCCGCCCCAGCGGGCTGGGCTCGGCGCGAAGCGCTGCGGTGCTTTCGGCAATTGTGCCCAGAAGGGTCTGCATACCGGTGTGTACTGCAACCAGGCTGCCCTGCCCCTCGAACACGACCGTACCCGCCAACAGAATGTTGGGACGCTCCGCCAGCGCCAGCGTCGGATCGGGCATGGCGCCGGCCACTTTGGTGACCGGCGCGGCATTGCCGGTCAGCGCAGTCTGCTTGACGCGCAATCCATCGCTGGAGATCAGGTACCCGTCGGCAACCACGACTGTGCCGGGTTTGAGGGGCAAAATATCTCCGGGCACCACATCGGTCGTCGGAACCTGGCGCACCTGCCCTGCACGACGCACATAGGCGGTTGCAGGCAGCAACTGGCGAAGGGCGGCAATGGCGCGTTCAGCCAGGTATTCCTGCCATGCCGTGAAGATGCCGTTGAGGAGGGCGACCACCAGGATGACCCACCCGATGAACGGCATATCACTGAAGAATGCCAGGAGACCGGCAACCAGCAGGATCAGCGAAATCCAGTTGACGAATGAAGCGATCAGGCGGCGCAGCGTGGAAACCGACAGGGTATCGGCAATCGCATTGGGGCCATAGCGTTCACGGCGTTTACGCGCCTCTGCCTCATCCAGGCCGTGAGGCGCGGTCTGCAGTGCAGCGCAGACTTCGAGCGGCGACATTGCCGCAAGCTGATCGAGCGAGTGGTCCGACACGACGCTCCTCGGAAACAGGCTACCGGTCTGCGTACCGCCCCGAGATGCTGAGTTTCTCGCCAGACTCTGCGCGCCGCCGGAGTTCTGCCAGCATCGCCTCGACCTTCTCTGGCGTCGTCAGGTCGTGGTAATATTCCAGGTTCGCCTGCAATACCGGCGCGTGATCGCAGTCCGCCAGACACTTGACCCGTTGCAGCGTAAACATGCCATCGGGCGTCGTCTGGTCAACGGCGATCCCCAGTTTTTCTTGCAGCGCGGCGATCAGGTCCTCGGCGCCGCAAAATGCGCACGGCACGTCGTCGCACACCTGCAATACCCATGTCCCCACCGGCTGTTCATACAGCAGCGAGTAGAAACCGGCTACTTCGAACACATCGGTTGGCGGTAGATCGAGCAGGTCTGCCACTTCGCGCATGGCTGCATCAGTCAGATACCCATACTCATCCTGGGCGATGAAGAGCAGCGGCAGGACGGCGCTCCGTTTATGGGGATAACGCGCCACGATCGATTCAATCTCGGCGCCATATTTTTCGGTCAGGGACATACAGGATTCTCGTAATCTTTCAAGGTCTAGCGATCAACTTCACCGAGCACCGGGTCGAGCGAGGCGATCAGCGCCACCAGATCGGCAACCAGATGCCCACGCGCCATGTGCGGCAGCGATTGGAGATTGACAAACGAAGGCGCGCGGAAATGGACACGGTACGGTTTGGCGCTGCCATCGCTGACAATGTAGGTCGCCAGTTCGCCGCGCGGCGACTCGACCGCCGCCAGCGCATCGCCACACGGCGGCTTGAAGCCCTCGGTCCACAACTTGAAATGGTGGATGAGCGCTTCCATGCTGTGCGTGATTTCGCTCTTCGGCGGTGGCGCAATCTTGCGATCCAGCGTCATGTATGGTCCGGCGCCGATATCGCGCAGACGCTGCAACGCCTGACGACAGATCGAGACGCTTTCGCGCATCTCCGCTATGCGCACCAGGTAGCGATCGTAAATATCGCCGTGGGTGGCGGTCGGAATAGCGAAGGAGTAGGTTTCATAGCCGCAGTAGGGCATGGTTTTGCGCAGATCCCACGCCACGCCGGTCGCGCGCAACCCGGGACCGGTCAACCCCAGCGCAATCGCCGCGTCGCTGTCGATAGCGCCGATGCCCTGCGTGCGTTCGATCCAGAGCGGGTTGTCGGTCAGCAAAGCTTCATACTCATCAATGCGCCCCGGCATAATCTCAAGGAACGCTTCCACGGCAGCATCGAACTCGGCGGGCAGGTCATACGCCAGCCCGCCAACCCGGAAATAACTGGTCATCATGCGCGCACCCGAGACCAGTTCGAATATGTCGAGGATCTGTTCGCGTTCACGGAAGCCGTAGAGAAACACGCTCATCGCCGCCAGATCGAGCGCATGGGTGCCGAGCCACACCAGATGGCTGGCGATACGTTGCAGTTCGACCAGCAGCACGCGCGCGACAGTGGCGCGCTCTGGAACCTCGCAACCGAGCAATTTCTCGACCGCCAGCACATAACTCAGATTGTTGGAAAGCGGCGCCAGATAATCGGTGCGGTCGGTCAACACGACTGCTTTCTGGTACGTCTTGCTCTCCATTGTTTTTTCGATGCCGGTATGGAGGTACCCGATGTCCGGCGCCACATCGACGACGGTCTCACCATCGAGTTCGACCACCAGCCGCAGCACGCCGTGGGTGCTGGGATGGTGCGGACCCATATTCAGCACCATCGTTTCTTTCACCCCTTCAAGCGCCGGACGGGTGATCTGGCTGGGGGCTGGAATGCTCAGGTTGCGCACACGGGTTTCTGCGACCGTCATCTCTGCCTACTCCTTTGCGAACGGCTTGTGTGCGTAGATACGATCCTGATTGAAGGTGAACGCCACTTCTTCGGCGCCGAGCGGCACATCTTTCCGCAACGGATGCCCTTCCCAATCCTCCGGCATCAGAATGCGGTCGAGGCAGGGATGCCCGGTAAAGATGATACCGAACATATCGAACGTCTCACGTTCGTGGTAATTCGCGCCGGGCCAGAGTTCGGTGAGCGACGGAACCACTGGCGCGCGCTCGCTGACGCCGACTTTCAGGCAGATCCGATGACGATTGGTGAACGACAGAAGATGGTAGACAACCTCAAACCGCGGCTCACGCCCAAGATAATCGACGCCGCACAGATTTTCGAGGAAATTATAGCGCAGTTCCGGGTCGTCGCGCAGAAAACGCGCCACATCGACGATCCGTTCCGGGCGGACGGCGACGCTCAAATCGCCGCGAAACTCCGACGAACCGAGAACGGCATCGGGCAACGCCGCCTGTAATCGCGCCAGGACGGTTGCATTATCAAGCGCCATGGTCGTTCTCCTGGCATAGGGTATCGTATAGCGGGCGGCAGCGTGCACACCCGCAATCTATTGCCTCTCAACGTGATCCGCGCGTATGCATCTATCCGCATGCCTGAAGATCAGACGCCGTTACGTTGTTCCGCCCAACAGGAGACTGCTTCAACACTGACGCACCGCGTAACGCAAGCCGACTCTAGGAGAGGTGCACCGGTTCGCGTAACGTGCCGTCGAGCCGCATGCGCCGGACCTTCTCGTGCAGATGGATGATGCCGTCGATCAACGCTTCGGGACGTGGCGGGCATCCAGCGACGTACACATCGACCGGCACGATCTCATCGACCCCCTGAACGATAGCATAATTGTTGAACACACCGCCGCACGCCGCACAGTCGCCCATGGCGATAACCCATTTTGGATCGGCCATCTGGTCGTAGAGGCGGCGCACAACCGGCGCCATCTTACGCGACACGCGCCCCGCGACGATCATCAGGTCCGCCTGACGCGGCGACGCGCGGTTGATCTCCATGCCAAACCGCGACAGGTCGTAGTTCGCGCCTTGCGCACCCATCATTTCGATTGCACAGCACGCCAGCCCGAACAACAGGGGCCACATCGCATTCGAACGGCTCCAGTTCACCACCTGTTCGAGCGAGGCGGTGACAATCCCCATATCGCCTGCTTTTTGCTCTATTCCCATCGCAATGCTCCTCGCCGCCATTCATACACCAGACCGATCACCAGCGCCAGAAAGAACACACCCATCGCCGCAAGCCCTGGAATGCCGAGTTGCCGATAGACCAGCGCATAGGGAAAAAGAAAGATGATCTCGATATCGAACAGAATGAACAGCATCGCCACCAGGTTGAACTTGATCGGAAAACGGCGCTGTGCCGGACCGATCGGCTCCATACCCGACTCATACGGCATCAACTTACGCCGGTTGGGTCGCTGTGGTCCCAGATAGCGCGACAGCACAATCACGAAGACGGCAATGAACATCGCCACCAGGAACAGCATCAGAATAGGCAGATAGTCGATTAACATCAATGGCTCCTTGCTGCGATGGAGCAACCGGCGCATGCCGGACAGCGGCATCATCCGCACAGAGAAGCGCGGATGCATGGCATTATACGACCTTCCAGGCTTGTGTCAAGATGCACAAAGTTTGCAACGGTGCACACGTTTCGTTTTCTGCGTCGGCAGGGCGCGCTCGTCGTTCATGCGAGGGCAGGATGCCCTCGCGCCCAGGAGACGTGTGCACTCGTACGCACCAGCGATCAGCGTGCGCCGCTTCGTGCGCGATCAGAGCGCATTTTCGTTCGATCCCCCAGCGATATCCGCCCAGTGCGCCATCGGTGCGCACGACGCGATGGCACGGCACGATCAGAGCGACCCGATTGCTGGCGCACGCCTGCGCCACCGCGCGCGTCGCCTCCGGACGCCCCATCCGCTGCGCTACCTGCTGGTAGGTCTGCGTTGTCCCGTAAGGAATGGCGCGGAGCGCATTCCAGACCTCCTGCTGAAACGGCGTCGCCGCCACATCGAGCGGCAGGTCGAGGCGCATCCGCTCGCCGTGCAGATAGTCGGACAGGGCATCCATCCAGCGGTTGAGCGTTCTCTCATCTTGAGCAAGCGTGGCATCACCGAATGCGCGCGTCAGATCATCGATCAACGTCGTCGGATTGTCACCGAGCGCTGCACTGCAAACGCCATGCTCGGTCGCAGCTGCCAGCACATATCCGAATGTGGAGGAGACAATCGCATATCGAACGACACATTGATGTCTGTGCATATCAGAACCTCACCCGTGAGCGCAGCGCCAGCGCAGCGCCGATTGCCAGCGCCACGGCTGCCAGAATCCAGGGCATACCCGTCGAGCCGCCGGTGCGGGGCAACGTCGCCGGAGCGGGAACCGTTGGGGTCACCGCAACACCTGCCGCTTCAGGCGTCGGAGTAGCAGTGAGCGCCTCGACGGTCGGCGTTGGGGTCGCGGTTGGAGTTGCCGGAACATCGGTCGGACGTGGTTGCGGTTCGTCACGTGGGATGGGAGTGGGAATCGTGGTTGGCGCAGGTGTGCGCGTTGCCTCTGCCGGTCCGGGGATGATCCGGATCGGAACCTCTGCCTGACGCGGCGCCGGTACTTCGTCGTCGAACTCGTCGCGCACCCCCACGGCTTCGGCGCGGTTGATAAATGCAGCATCGACAGAGCGCAATGCCGTGAAGACTGTCGTGATCGTAATCACCTCACCCGGGCGCAGCCGCGTCAGCCCCAGCCCGGGCAACACATCATCCCACTCCAGAATGCCTTCAGTCACGACCGATGTGACCGTCGGGGTTGGAACAGCGCCGGCAAACTCCAGGTAGGTCAGATCGAAGGTATCGCGCAGCGGAATACGTGTCAGGTCGGCTGCGCCATCATTGCTGATCGTGATGGTAAACGTCAGCGGCAACCCACTGGCGGCGACGGTGTCGGTCAGGACTTCTTTGCGCACAATAACCTGCCCGCCAATCGCGTCGCCGCTGCTGCTGCGCCCTTCGCCAGCATACTCCTGACCGCCAAACCCGACCGCCGCACCGATGCGCGCGCGATTGACCGTCGCCACGCGCGGCGCAATTGCGCGAAAGACGGTGATGATCTCGATCGATTGTCCGGGATTGAGCGGACCAAACACGGTGTCCGTCGTCAGATCGCTCCAGGTAATCAACCCGCTGCCGGTCTCCGGCGTCACAATGTTGGTCGAAGAAAGTGGATCGGTGCGTTCGAGTTGCAGAATACTCGACTCGTACTCATCGATCAACGGCAGCGTTGTGATCGAGATCGTACCGGTGTTCGTAATCCGAATCGTGAACGTCAATTCCTGCCCGACCTGAATAACATCCGATCCCTGGAGACGCTTCGAGATCTCCATGCTCAATGTGCCGATTTGTGCAGGGGGCGCTGCAGCCAGATTGCCCGGCGCAGCCAGGTAACAGATAGCCACAGTTGCCATCGCAGCGATGACTGCGGCAACGAACGGACGCCATCCGTTCAGTGGCATGCCCGGTGAAGTCATCAGCGCCTCCCGTTCAATTGACTGAGCGTTCGCCGCGTTCTATTCACGCGGTCGAACCTGTCCGCCGCGGCCTTTTCCGGCGGCAGGCGGGTTGGAAGACGACGTCGTCGCAGCGCGTTCACGCTCCTGTTGCGCTTCACGTCGAGCCTCGGCATCTGCAATCAGGGTCACAGTGGCGCGAAACCCCCAAATCGCCAGCAGGGCGGGTGTGATCAGGAGCAGCAGAAACAGCGGCGGCCACATGGCAAGAACCACGATGATGCTCATCAATACCTGAGTGATGATCGTAAACAGGGGTCTGCCAAACGCCAGGACGAACGCATTACGAAACGTCAGGCGCACACTCGGGCGTTCTTGCAGCAACGCCAGCGGACCCAGGTAGATCAACAGGCTGCTCCACGCAACCAGCAGATAGGCAAACAACAGCAACAGGTAGGCGCCGATGAGCGCTTCCATTTGTGCATAAAAGGCGATGTTCACCAGGATAATCAGCAATCCGCCAAGCCACGCGCCGTACACCTGCCATCCGACGCGGTAGTGCCGCCGTGAGCCTGCCACGAAGTCGCCCCATGATACAACGCGCCCCTCATGAATCCGCTGGGCGATGACGGTTAACCCGACACTCGCCATCCCCATGGGCAGTGTGGTGAGCATGAGCAACGCCGCCGCGCCAAACGGCGCCTCGCCGACCACGAATATGCCAGCCAGAATGGGCAACGGGAGGACGACCAGCAACCAGCCGATGCTGATCAGGGTAAGCGGCAGCAGATTCTCGAAGGTGTCGCGCACCGATTGCCAGAAGACTCGAAATGGATTCATCGCCAGACTGGTATGTGCCTGTTTTGCACGATAAACGACACTCGCGACGCGCACAACGCCGCGATGAACAACAGAACTGAGGATACAGGCGAGATACCCGCGCACCCGACAGATCTGTTCACGATACGCTCTATTCGCGGGATGCACAACACCGCAGTGAGCACAGAACTGAGGATGCGGGCAAGACGCCCGCGCACCTGACAGATTCTGTTCACATCGAGTACTATTGTATCAGGCTTTTGTGGAACGTGTACTCGTATTGATTGTCACACCGCCGATCTTCCCTGCCCAACGTCTTGCTGACGTCTCCCCTTTGCCTTCAATGAACCGTCCCCGCCAGGATCGCATCGAGTCGACGCGCTGCACGCAGAGTCTGCCATGGCGGCGACGGCGGCTCGAGCCATGCAGCGAACGAATGATCCGGAACGGTGCGACGCGCCTGAATGCGGCGCCGCTCCTGCACGAGTGTTGACCAGTCGCGCAGCGCCTCGATGCGCCCGGCAATCATCGCGGGTTTGCGGGTGATCGTCGCGTATGCCAGCGCCATTGCGTCATACGCCAGCATGTGGGGCAGGCAGGCGCGCAGTACGCCGGTTGGAAAGCAGCGAACGATTGCACGCCAGCGATTGCGCCCCAGCAACCGCTGCTTCAACGGCGACCCCTGCCCACCGGTGGCGGAATAGATGTGCCGTGCGTGAGCATGCGTAGCGAGCAGACACGTCCACCCTCGCAACTGCGCACGCCACGCCAGATCAACATCTTCGAGATAGTTGAAGAAGTCCGGCGCCATCAACCCGATGTCATTGAGCATGATGCGCCGATAGAGCGCCAACCCGCCACTTGCGCCCATGACCGGTTGTGGCGACGCCGGAAGTGAATGCACATCGCGCCCGGTCCACAGGTCGAGCGCCAGCCCATCGCGGCGAGCCGTGATGCCCGCTGCAGCGACCAGATCAGGACAATGATCGAAGGTCAGCACCCCGGCGGCAGCGCCAGTCTGCGGATGCTGCCGCATCGTTTCGACCAGTGCCGGCACACATCCCGGTTCGACGAATGCATCGTTGTTCAGCAGCAGCAGCAGGTCGCCACGCGCTGCACGCAATCCGGCGTTGACGCCGCCGGCAAATCCGAGGTTCAACGGCAACGCAACCAGGCGCACGGTGCGCCAGGCATGCGCCAGCCAGTCAGCAGTGCCGTCGGTCGAACCATTATCGACCACGATGATCTCGTCGGCCGGCTGAAGTTGTGCAGCGACCGCGTGCAGGCAGCGGGACAGGAAGCGCCTGCCGTTCCAGGTCACAATGATAACGGAGAGCATCATAGGCGCACGGTGCAACAAATCCGATAACGCTGGCGTACAAAGGTGTAGATGGAGCGATACGAGATAAGGAGTAGAACCATGAACCTGGTATACGATAACCGTCGCTCAGCAGCGGTTGGGATTGGTTTGATCGTCCTGGGCGTCATCTGGTGGCTGAACCTGTGGTGGCTGTTGCTGCCAGGGGCGCTGATTGCTGGCGGCGTGGCGGCATATATTCAACGGCGTGCGACGCGCACCTCCGAAGCTGTGCAGGCTGGACTCTGGGGCGTCGGATTGGGGTTGCTTGTACTGATCGACTTTCTGTTCCCTGGTGTCTTGTTCCTGGCGGGCATCAGCATCCTGCTGCGTGGGCGTGAACCGGCGATCGACGATCAGGGGCGGCGTTTCGTCAGCGGGTTGCGCCGTCCACGCTCGACCGTACATTCGCCAGAGACGACCAGTGTGCCGATCTCGGTGCACCCTGGCGTTGCGCCACACACACCAGTCGATCGCGCTGCCACAGGTGAAACGACGCGCCTGCGCGAGTGACGATCTTTCAGATAAAATCGACGACCCTGGCGTGCCTGCCAGGGTCGTTTGCTGTTTACGGCGCATCTCCGGCGGTCAACGCCTGCACCCAGGCGCGCCAGTTCAGTTGCGGCGTCGGCGCCGGCAGCGCAATGGGAGTTGGCGTCGCCTCACGCGCAGGGCGATCCTCGAATGTCGGCAGCACGACCGTATCACCCTCGGCAGCCAGCCCCAGTTGTTCGCGTGCAATCTGTTCGGCGTAGGCGGGCGACTCTGCGTACTCCACCTGATCGAGCAGCGCACGGTTGGTCGCTTCGAGCCGTGCATTTTCGGCGACCAGCGCGGCACGACGCTGTTCCAGTTGCGCACCGGTCATAATCTGACCGACAAAACTTGCCAGCATCCAGAGCGACAGCACAACCAGAACGAGGGTCAACACATGCACCCCGGCACTTCCAGGGCGCAAATGCTTACGAAATGTGTGGGTACGAACCACAGATGAGCGCTGGGGACGAGGCATAATAATACTGGCTCCCGAAGATTGCTGCGACGCCGGTGCGCCTCACAGTGACTGCAGCGCGTAGGGTTGACACGTAGAGCCTATCCGAGTAACGCAGAATACCGACAAACCGTCCCGTCGATACGCGCTGCGCGCTACTCAGGATGCGGTTTTTCGGATAGGCGCCTAATCGCGACGCTCAGGGCGCGGCGCTTCAAGGAGCAGCGGTTCATCGATATTCGTGGTCATCGAACTCTGGCCACGGAACAGCCCGCCTGGCTCGATATGCAACGCCGACGTGATAATATCACCCCAAACCTTGCCCGTCGGCGAAATTTCGAGCTGCTCGATCGCGGTGATTTCGCCTTTCACCGCGCCAGAGACATGGACATTCTGCGCCTTGATCGTTGCAATCACCTGACCCGTTTCACCGATGATCAGATTCCCCAGAATCTCGATATCACCCTCGACCCTGCCGTCGATCCGAATATTGCCATCGGATTTGAGGGTGCCGACGAAGCTGGTGTTGGCGCCGATCACCGTCTCGGGCTTACCATTGAGTGCAGGGGCGGGAAGCGCCTGAGACTGTTTTCTGTTGCCGAACATCGCTCCTCCTCTAACGGCGGCGCTGCTTGCTCGATCAGGTCGCCTGCGCTGTCGTGCACGACCGATCACTATGACCGCCAGAATGGTCACCACAACGGCGACTGCAGCAATTATATAAGACGTTTGACCTTCGATCAACTTTTTTGCCAGAGCGGGGCGTTCCGCTCCCTCCCACACCTGTTCGGGCTGCTCCTGAGATCGCAGGCGTCGCACCAGTAATGGGTGACCAACGCCTGCCTCTCATTCATGCACCTCAAAAGCGCGTCTTGCCTGCTCGCACGATGCCCTGGATAGGCGAGCATTATGCACTGACGATTACCAGCACCGTTCCGCCCCCTTCACTTCGGGTAACTAGCCGGTTCGTCTACGTGTCCGTTCCGCCATCCTTCGGATCACTCCATCCCAGCGTGCGCAGATACGCACGATCTGCATCCGTCAGGGCTGCGCGCACCAGCAAATCCGGTCGTCGCTCGAACGTCCGTCGCAGGCGTTCGCGCCGTCGCCATTGCGCAACCTCGCCATGATGACCGGAGACCAGCACCGGCGGCACTGCCCGCCCTTCCCACACGGCTGGACGGGTATACTGCGGATACTCCAGCAACCCGTCGCCGAATGACTCCTCAGCAGTCGACTCACTGTCGATGACTCCTGGCACCAGGCGCGCCACTGCATCGATAACAACCATCGCAGCCAGTTCGCCACCGGTCAACACATAGTCACCGATCGACAATTCACGGGTGATCAGCGCCTCGCGGACTCGCTCATCCACGCCCTCGTACCGTCCGCACACCAGCACCAGGCGGGGGTACGTCGCCAGTTCAGCAGCAATTCGCTGCGTGAATGGCTCGCCGTCGGGCGTCAGCAGAATAACCGGCGGATTATACGACGGTTCTCCGGCGTCGTCGTTCATCGCCAGCACGGCACGAATACAGGCAGCAAGCGGTTCCGGTTTCATCACCATGCCAGCGCCGCCACCATAGGGCGCGTCGTCGGTTGTGCGGTGACGGTCTGTGGCATAGGCGCGGATGTCGTGGAGCACAACCACAATACGACCAGCCTGTATCGCTCGCTTGAGAATGCTCTCGCTGAGCGGACCGGTGAACATCCCTGGGAAAAGTGTCAGCACATCGAACCGCATGGCTGCATTGTAGCACAGACTGGGTACGCTCCAACGTCTGAGAGGTGACAATATGATCACCTGAAAAGTTGACAAAATAGATAAAATAATGCAAGATAAGGATCGGGGACATGACCACAATCCGCACAGGAGGACCAACAATGACACGCTTTGATGAATTTCTCCAGGCGAACGCTGCGTTTGCCGCCAGTTTCGCGCATGGCGATCTGCCGATGCCGCCGGCGCGCCAGGTTGCTGTTGTGGCCTGCATGGACGCTCGCCTGCACCCTGAGAAGGTGTTAGGAATCGAGATCGGCGACGCGCATGTGATACGCAACGCTGGCGGACGCGCTCAGGATGCCATCCGGTCGCTGGTTATTTCGCAGCAACTGTTGGGTACCAGAGAAATCGTGGTGCTCCATCATACCGACTGTGGAATGTTGACATTCACCAACGAACAACTGGCAGCACACGTTGCTTCGAGTCTTGGGGTCAACGTCGAGGGGCAGGATTTCCTGCCATTCAATGATCTGGAGCAGAGTGTGCGTGATGATGTCGCCTTTTTGCGCAATTCGCCCCTCATTCCCAAAGACATTCCGATCAGTGGCGCAATCTACGATGTTCGCACCGGCAAGGTCCATGAGGTCGTGCGTGCATAAATCGGGGAAACACCGGTTCTCATAGATCGATTGCTACATCAGAACAGGGAAGTCTCCGGCGCCCGATGCGCCATCCGCTTTGAGTATTTCTGCGTTACACTATGCGAAACAGGTACAGGTCTGGAGGTGTATGCATGGCTGGACAACTCAACGTCGGTGATCAGGCGCCGGATTTCACAGCAACCACCGATACCGGTTCGACGATCAGGCTTTCTGATTTTCGCGGAAAACGGGTTATTTTGTATTTCTACCCGAAGGACGATACATCTGGCTGCACGACGCAGGCGTGCGGTTTCCGCGATGCGTATCCGCAGATTGAAGAGAAGAACGCAGTGGTGCTTGGCGTCAGTCCTGATGGTGTCAAGTCACACCAGAAGTTCAAGACGAAGCACAATCTGCCGTTCACATTGCTGGTCGACGAGGATCATGCCATCGCCGAGGCATATGGCGTCTGGGCTGAGAAGTCGATGTACGGCAAAAAGTATTGGGGGATCGAGCGGAGCCATTTCGTTATCGACGAACACGGCATCATCGTCGAAGCAGCGGTGAAGGTCAAGCCCGAAGAGAGCGTCAAACGCGCTGTCGCGGCGCTTGGCTGAGGTGAACGTAGTCGATAGCCAATAGGACGACGGTTGTACCTCGCGCTGCTGCTAACCGCCTGGCGACTGATGGGCTTCCAGTAAACAATCCTCTTCAGTTCGAGCTGATGGTCTTAAGAATGAAGGAGGAACCCCGTCGGGGCACGGCGGCGCCGTGCCCCGACCGAGCGAAGAGCGACAGCATCAGAAAGGTCATAACGGCAAGCCCGCTCTCAAACGGCGGCGCCATACCCCACTCGGGCAAAAGCCGCCTTCGCGGGCTCGCGGGGATGCTGTTCTGGACAACCATCAGCCCTCGACAAGCACTGGCGCACCCGCCGAACCTGAAGAGGAACCCCGTCGGGGCACGGCGGCGCCGTGCCCCAACCGAGCGAAGACCGCCAGCCTTAGGCGGTTATGGTTCCTCCCTGACTCAGCGGAATACGCTCAGCGCCATGTAGAACGATACGCACCAGTTGGGAGCGTCCACAATCTGGCTGATGCGCAGGTCTCCTGCCAGACTGCACAGGATGTACGCATCTTCGCGACTCAATCCCTTCTCGCGTTCCAGCCACGCGATCATGTCACGGACTGCATTCTGGGAATTGGTCATCAGGTCTGGACCGATCGCCGTGGTCACGAAATATCCCTTCTCATCATAAGCCGGCTGGATCGGTCCTGGCGGTGTAAAGAACTGATAACTCCAGGGACGCAGGCTGCGCCCTTTGATGACATTGAACCGCAGGCTGAATTGCATCGGGCATTCGATGCCGGTAACGCATACTTCCCCGTCGCCTTGTGCGGCGTGGCAGTCGCCTGCCGAGAAGAGTGCACCCTGCACGAAGACCGGCAGGTAGAGTCTGGCGCCGACATTCAGGTGGCGCGTATCGATGTTGCCGCCGGCTTTGCCGCATGGCAGAACATCGAACGCTCCCGGTTCATCGAGCGCGACTCCCATGGTGCCGCAGAAGGGCTGGATCGGAATGTGAATATCGTCGCGCAGCGGCGCCGTCACACCATTGCTCAGATCGAAGTGGCGGATATACGGTGCGGTGAAATCGTTCGCCAGCAGTCCCAGCCCGGGGATAATGCCGGTCCATCCCCAATCGAGCGTCTGCATGCGCAGAATCTCGACCTCGAGAATGTCGCCGGGTTCGGCGCCCTTGACGAAGATCGGTCCCGCCAGCGGGTAGAGCTGGTCAAAGTCGAGGTTCGTCAGCACCGACGCATCGCAACCGGGAGTCACCTGATTATTCGTAACCTCAGCGGTCTCGCAGTGAACGATGTCGCCTGGATCGATTTCGATGGCTGGCGGCAGGCTGTTGTCCCATTTGTGATGGACCTGATCGGGGCGGAGTGTGTGTTCAGCCATGGAAGTCTCCTTTGGGGTGCAACAAATACGAGCTCAATGAGTGCGCCCGCACCACGTGAACAATGAACGGACGCCAGCGTCCGGTGATGCACCAGACCTCAGGGAATACTCTGGTATGATAGCATAGAACGGCACACTGTCGTGCAGATCGAGATATCTGTTGATGAAAGGATAGAACCGACCATGACCGTCATCCATGATCCGCCATCGTACTGGCAGGCGACGGCGTCTGCCCCGCTGTGTTCTCTTGATCTACCCGCAACGTCGGACGTCGTTGTGGTCGGCGGCGGTTTTTTGGGAGCGGCAACCGCTTATTTTCTGGCGCGCGCCGGAGCTGCGCCGCTTCTGGTCGAGCAGGTGGCGCCAGCATACGGTGCAACAGGACGCAATGGCGGGTTTCATGTCGTCGGCACGGCAGAAGGGTACGCCGATGCTGTTGAGCGGCTGGGACGCGAAACGGCGCGTGCGATCATGCAGATCACCCTTGATAGTCGTGCGCTCTTACGGCAGGTGCTCGCCGAAGAACAGATTGCCTGCGACTACCGCGAACCAGGGCATCTGAACCTGGCGTTGGGCGAGGCGCAGTACGCCGATCTGCAACGCCACGTTGCTGCACTGCACGCCGATGGTTTTGCTGCTGACCTCCTCGATCGCCAGCAGACGCAGGACCTGATCCGCACACCGTTGAGCGAAGAAATCACAGGAGCGCTGTATGGCGCGGAAAATGCGTTGCTCCATTCGGCGCGGCTGGTCTATGGGTTGATTGCGGCAGGGCAACGCCACGGCGCACGCATGGCGATTGCACGGGTCGAACGGTTCATCGCGCATAATGGATATGTGCGTGTTGTGACCAACCGCGGCGTTGTGGAAGCGGCAGCAGTCGTGGTGACGGTCAATGCCTGGACGCGCGACCTGATCCCCTCGTTGCGCGACCTGATCGTCCCGGTACGTGGTCAGGCGCTGTCGTATGCGCCGGTTCCACGAGTGTTCGATCAGGGGATTGGCGCATCTGTAACCCCTACCGGCGAGTACTGGCATCAAACGCCTGATGGCGCCATTGTGATTGGTGGATGCCGCGCCTGTGCTCCGGGGCGTGATGTTGGGGTCACGGAAACGGTCCCAACCCCAGAAGTGATATCTGCTATCGAACAGATTCTGCCACGCCTCTTTCCGCGCCTCGAAGAGCTGGACGTCACGCGGCGCTGGGCGGGTTTGATGGCGTTCACCGCCGACTATGCGCCGATCGCCGATGCTGCGCCGGACATGCCGGGCGTATGGCTGGCGGGTGGATTCTGCGGTCACGGGATGCCATTCGGGATGCGGTTCGGTCAGTTGCTGGCGGAAGCAGCGCTCACTCATACGACGCCGGCTGCGCTGGCGCCGTTCCGGATAGCGCGCCCGACACTGCAATCACGGTATCATCTGCAATAACGAACACATGATCACCTGGGGCCGGGGTTATCACTTTTGCGCCGGTAAAACTGCCGAACGCCGGCAATACCCCAATCTGTGCGCCAAACCAGAAGCAGGGGAGGGTGATGCGCTGTTTTCCGGCGCCGGTCAGACGTGCAGCGGGGTGAAGGTGGCCGGCAAGTGTGTAGCCGCTGGTGTGGATGTCGGGATGGTGGCACAGTGTAAACGGAGGCATAGAGCACGGTTCGTCAACACAGGTGATGCCCCACGCTTCTGGTGGATCGCCGGCGCGTGCATCGTGGTTGCCGCGCACCAGGATCAGGTCGAGATCGGCGTGACGTTCCCGCCACGCCGCAACTGTGGCAAGGGTCGAGGCAGTGCGTCCGCTGCGCGCGTGCAACAAATCTCCCAGAATGATTACCGCACGTGGATTGCAGCGGACGACAAGCCGGCTGAGGCGAGCGAGATCGGCAATTGTTGTTTCTTCCGGCACGGCGATTGCTGCTGCCCGGAATGCGCCTGCCTTGCCGATGTGTGGATCGGCGATCACGAGAGCAGCAGCATTTTTCCAGAAGAGCGCACGTTCCGGGAATAACCACACCTCTTCTCCGGCAAGCGAGAAGATGGTCTTATCGGACATGTGTGACATTGAATCTCATCTTGAACGATTGTCTCGGATTGCACATCGGCTGATGACTGTACACACTGGCGCCTCTGCTGCGTCACCTGCCTGCTATGGTATCATACGAACAGCGAGTGATGCGCTTGTGACGGCATAGTATCGAGCCAATGATCGACTCTCCTCCACAACCGCCTTCACGCTGGCAGATGGCGCGCAGCCTGGTATTGCGCTGGCTGGTGACCTCGCTGGCGATTTTTGTAGCCATCCAGGTCGTGCCTGGTATCGAGTTCGTCGGTCCTGGCTGGGAAATTGGACTGGTCGCCCTGGTGTTCGGTCTGGTAAATACTGCATTACGCCCCATTCTCACCATGCTGACCTGCCCGCTGGTCCTTCTGACGCTGGGACTGTTTACGCTGGTGATCAATGCAGTTTTACTCTTGCTCACAGCGTATATCGCCGGAGGTCTGGGGGTGCAGTTTCGCGTCGACAGCTTCTGGTCGGCATTCCTGGGCGGTCTGGTGATCGCGATTGTCAATACGCTGCTCCTCTGGCTTGCAGGAGAAGCGCCGGTGCGCATCATCGTGCGCAACAACGGGACTGACCATTAAAGAGGAAACCGGCCGTCATAACGACGACCGGTGAGGATAAGAGAGGACGAATGAGGGCGGCGTTGGGGGTGTCCGGTTGGGCGTCTGCCACGCCCTCGAGACGACCGCCGCTGTCGTCTTGCTCTCGCATAAATATAACGCGACTCCTGTTTGAAAGGTTGCAATTGTTGGTGAGGGTATCCTGAGAAATAGATGAGATAGAGATGAAATCGGGCGCGCTTCATTCTGCTGTATTTTCTCCGCTCCCCCCTGGCGTCATTCGTCCGCGCGGCTGGCTGGAGCGCCAGCTGCGCCTCCAGGCAAACGGCTTGAGCGGACACCTTGATCGGTTCTGGCCCGATATTGCGAACAGCGCCTGGATTGGTGGTCATGCCGAGGGATGGGAGCGCGGTCCCTACTGGCTCGACGGCATGGCGCCACTGGCATATGCGCTCGACGATGCCCGCCTGATCGCCGGTGTAACGCGATGGATCGACGTCATTCTCGAACGCCAGCACGAAGATGGCTGGCTCGGACCACGCCACGATACCAGCGATGCGCGGCGCAAACCGCTCGATCCCTGGCCCGTCTTTGTGCTGTTGAAGGCGCTGAGCCAGTTTCAAGAGGCAACCGGCGATCGGCGGGTGATACCGGCAATGCTGCGTTTCCTGCAGCGTCTTGATACGCTGCTCGATGAGCAGCCCCTCTTCGACTGGGGTCGCTACCGCTGGGCAGATCTCATCGTGACCATTCACTGGCTCTATGAACGCACCGGTGAAACGTGGTTGCCTGCCCTGGCGGAAAAAGTGTATCGCCAGGGGTTCGACTGGCGCGCGCATTTCGAACGGTTTCCCTACCTGTCCAGACAACAGCGTGACGCCATCTATCCGCCAGCGCCGCTCCCCGGTTGCACCTTTCGCCTCGATATGGCGTCACACGTGGTCAACAATGCGATGGCGATCAAAGCGCCTGGTGTCTGGTATCGTCAGTCCGGCGACCTCCGCGACCGTGACGCCGTCTGGCGCATCATCGGCGCGCTCGACGCCTGTCATGGGCAGGTGAACGGCGTGTTCAGCGGAGACGAGCATCTTGCCGGTCTCAACCCGTCACAGGGAACCGAGTTGTGCGCTGTGGTCGAGTATCAGTATTCACTCGAGACCCTCATCGCCATCCTTGGCGATCCGCGTCTGGCGGATCGCCTGGAACGGATCACATTCAACGCTCTGCCGGCTGCATGGGCGCCCGATATGTGGTCGCACCAGTATGTGCAGCAGGTCAATCAGATTCGCTGCGCAATCATTGAAGATGCCCTCTACACTAATAATCGCGCCGACGCCAATACTTTCGGTCTGGAGCCAAACTATGGGTGTTGCACAGCAAATATGCATCAGGGATGGCCGAAGTTTGCCACTCATCTCTGGATGCGCACCCTGGACGATGGGCTGGCTGCTATCGCCTATGCGCCCTGTGCGCTGGCAACGATGGCTGGAGGAAGCAACGTGCGCGTGTCGGTCGAGACGGATTATCCTTTCAATGAGACCATCCACATTGTGGTAGAAAGCAGTGATGCTGTACGTTTTCCGCTCCTGCTCCGCGTCCCGGTATGGGCGACAGACGCTGCGCTCTCGGTCGATGGCGCCTGTGAGATGGTTCATCCGGGAACATTTCATCGCATCGAGCGCACCTGGGATGGTGTCACCGCCATCGAACTCCGACTGCCGATGCGGGTAACGGCTGTGCGTCGTCCAACCGGCAGCGTTGCGATCGAGTACGGACCGCTGGTCTGTGCGCTTCCGATTGGTGAGCGCTGGCAGCGCATCGTCCCTGATGCGCAGGGACGGTACGCTGCCGGTGAGCGGTTGCGCCCGCACTGCCCGCCCGATATTGCAGCGCGTCTGGGTGACTGGGAAGTGTTGCCGACCACGGCGTGGAACTATGGGCTGGAACTGGATATGGAGCATCCAGAACACTCTATCCGCGTCATTCATCATCCGGTCGGCGAGCACCCCTTCTCGCCCGAAGGGGCGCCGGTTACGTTCTATGCCCGTGGGAGGCGCATTCCGACGTGGGGTGAAGAGTGTGGTGCTGCAGCGCCGCCGCCCCCGGCGCCGGTCCGCGTCGATACTCCGCTCGAAGACGTGCGCCTCATTCCATACGGATGCACGAACCTGCGCATTGCTGAATTTCCGTTGTGCGCAGGAGCAGGCGATGAGTAATACCATTTTAGATTGTAGATTTTGGATTGGAGATTGCTGCGATAGCATTGCAATGCGCTCTGATGAGCGTGCGTATGCGACTTGTTCAATTCCAATTGGTATAATGCCACTCTCGATTGTGGAACACCGCGCCCAACGTCACGAAGCCTCAAACCGCCCAGGGAAATGCCGCATGATGTAAGCGGCTGGTATCCCGCTGCAAGATCGTCTTGCATAATGTGTGATGCCAGGCGTAGCATTCTAAAATCAAAAAATGGTACACCTGCAGCGCTTACCGATCCTCGGACTTGCGGCGCGCGCGCTGTTTTGCCGCCAGCAGTCGGGCAAACTGTTCTTCTGCGTCAGCCGGCGAGCCTGAACGCTCTCGAGACGGTCTGGTCTGAGACCCGGCAGCGCTGGGCTCCCGGGCAGGCTTTGGCTTCTCCGACGGAGGCGGGGATGGTTGATGGGGCTGTACGGCGGCAGACGGCGTCGCCGGCAGGTCAGGACTGGTGTCGCTGCGCGCGACTGACGAGCGTGCCATGGTCGCGCGGCGTTTGGCGGCGCCGAGTCGTGTCATCGTTGCAGCAGCCTGCGGGAGCGGAACGGGGGAACGCCGCCGCCGGCGGAACCGTTCCAGCCAGGGCGCCACATCCTCCATCCGCAGCATCACGCGCCGCACGGCAATGTCGAGGGGCCAGAGCACAAGCGCCAGCCAGAGGAGGGGAAACCCGATCTCACGCACGGAACCAACATTCTGGTTGGGTGAAACAAATGCAGACTCAGGAGAGGGATCGATCCGTCCGCCACTGATGCCTGCGACCTCGGTGAGCAATGGCAGATTTGCGCGCTGTGCGCTGTATTCCAGTGAGTAACTGACCACAATGCCGGTTACAGCAACGCCGATCTGCCGTCCTTCCGCATCGGCAGCTGCCACCTGCGCCAGGTATACGCCCGGCGACGATGTATCGACAACCGCGCGATACAGTCCCGGGCCGATCTGCTGAAACTGAATCGCTGTTCCCTGATTCTGCGGATCGACGGCACGTCCTGCAATCACCAGATTGTTGAGCGGCCGTCCCTGCTCATCCTGAGCGGTCAATTCCAGAAATGCGCGTGGGCCAGCGGCAGTCGCACGGAGTTCAAGCGACCCACTTTCACGCGGCGGAAGCAGCAGATCGGCAAGCCCGCCGGCAAAGCGTGGAAACTGCTCCCAGGCGATCCAATCGCGCGCCCAGCGCCCATGCGTGTCGCTCGTCCAGGCGACGACGCGCCCCAGCCCATACTGCCACTGCGCCAGTAATGGTTTGCCATCGGGTGTAAACAGCAACGTGCGCGCCGCTTCACGCACTTCCGTGCCATTGTAGCCATAGAGCGGCGGCAGCCCGCCCAGACTGCGGATGACCGGCGACGGAAGCCCTGCCTGCGGTTCGATACGCTGCTCGACAATGTCGCGCCCGGCGACAATGATCGTTTCCTGCAGAAAGATGCGCGGCACATCTTCGACCCTGGTCACCCTGTAGAAACGTCCGCCGCCGGCGTTCGCCACATCGACCAGATTGGGATTGGCGTCTTCGCCAATAGCAACCGTTGAAATCGTGATGCCGGCTGCGCGCATCTGCGCGATCAAATCGCTGTAGTTGCTTTCCGCAAAACCATCGGTGAGCAGGATAACGTGCTTGATCTTTGCATCAGCCACCGCCAGCGCCTGCGCTGCCTGTTCGATGCCTGGCCGGATATTCGTGCCGCCGCCGATTCCGAACGAACCAAGCGCCCGTTCGATCTCGACCACCGAGGGCAATCGTTGCAGCGGCAGCACCCAGTTCGCTGTGTCATCGAACACAACCAGTCCCACCTGGTCGATCGGGGTCAAACCGAGGCTCGCCTGGTAGACTGCTTCTTTAGCGAGGTCGAGCCGGTTGCGCCGGCTTCCCCCCACCACTTCCGACATGCTGCCGCTGCGATCGATTACCATCACCAGCGCCAGATCGGGTTGTATCGTGGTATCGAGCGGATCGAGCAGCACCGGCAGCACCGGTTCCAGCGGTGTGCGCCGATACCCGCCAGCGCCAAATGAGTCGACGCCGCCGACCATTGCAAGTCCGCGTCCGAGTTCACGCACATAGACAGGCAGCGTCTCCATCAATGCGCGTGGCATGTCGCGTGCGGACGTATCGACAATCATCACCCCGGCATACGCGCCGAGCTGGTCGAGGGTGACCGGCGCCCGATCGGGCGGGAAAACATCCACACGCACCTCGGCGGCGCGCAGCGCATTGCGCAAACTGGCAGCGCGCGCCTCATCGGATGCGATCAACAGCAGGCGCGGCGGTCCCAGCACTTCGGTGAACGCTGCGCCCCGGTTGTTCTGCGGCTCGGTGTCGCCATCAGCGTCGAGACGCACTTCAAGACGGCGAAACCCGGTTTCACCCGACGGCACGCGAATATCGATCGCGCTCGATCCTTCAGGAATGGACAGTTCCTGCTCGCCAATCAGTTGCCCATCGACAAAGGTTTGCAGGCGCCCGCTGGTGGCATAGTTGGACGCGATATTCGCCTGCAGCACGAGGTCCTGTCCTTCACGCACAACGGCTGGCGCGCTGAGCCCGGTAACGATCACATCGGGACCCTGCTCGCCCGGCAAATAGACGACATCGATTGGCACGTTCCGAATAGCTGCGAGTTGTGCCGCATCCACCACACGCCCGGTGTTCTCACCGCCATCCGAGATGAGCACCAGGCGTTTTTGCGTTTCTGCCGGAAAGAGTGCCAGTCCGAGTTGCACTGCCTCCTGGAGGTTGGTGCGCGTCGTAATCGGAACCGATGTCAGACGACTCAGAGGACCGATCGGTCCGGGAGCGCGCTCAACCAGCGCATTGTCGCCAAACACCACAATCGCCGCCTGGTCACCAGGCGGCATGGCGGTCAGCGCATCGTTGACGTACTGCAGCGCGCGTTCGCGTTGTACTGGCGTCATCGAGTCCGACACATCAACCAGGAACACAGTTGTCAATTCCCGCACCGGCAGAACGACCTGCGTACCAGCAAGCGCCAGCGTGAGGGAAAGAAGGATGATGCTGCGCAGCGCCAGGCTCGACCAGAAGCGCCACGGCGCCAGGCGACGCGGCGTGAACAGCGTAAATGCCCACAGCGCCGGGAGCAGCGCCAGGAGTGCGAGTGCGAGGGGTGTGATGAACGAGAGGCGAATCATGGTTTCAGTATACCATGCGGAAACTGCTTCTGGCGTGTTGTTGCCTGTTATCTGTTGATAATCAAACCTTTCTCTAGAGCGCGTGGCATGTATGATATAGTGACGCAGCAGGGTTGATCGCCCGGGCAAAAAATATATCGATGAGGATAGACGATGGCTGTCACGCGCTCACAGCCCCCCATTTCAGAGCAGGAGCCGCATCCCAGCGGCGACAATCGGTTCAGACTGCTCGAAGCCACGATGAAGAAACACCAGTATCGCCCAGACGCGCTGATCGAAGTGTTGCACCGCGCGCAGGAACTGTTTGGCTACCTTTCGACCGATCTGTTGTTCTACATTGCTCATAGCCTGCATCTGCCGCCGAGCCGGGTGTATGGCGTGGCGACGTTTTACCACTTCTTCTCGCTGGCACCGAAGGGCGAGCATTCGTGCGTCGTCTGTCTTGGAACCGCCTGCTATGTCCGTGGCGCAGCAGCCATTCTCGCTGCTGCCGAACAGATGCTGGGAGTCAGGGCAGGGCACACCACGCCCGATGGACAGCTGTCGCTGGAAACGGCGCGTTGCCTGGGCGCCTGCGGCATTGCGCCGACTGTGGTGTTCGATGGCGCTATTACCGGTCATCAGACGCCTGAACAGGTGCAGGTCTGGCTGGAGCGCCTGGTCGGGGGGAGGAGTGGTTGATTTTTGATTTTTGATTTTGATCCTGTTGCTTGATTGCCAGTGTTTGTCTCTTGATTTTCGATTGTCGGTTCTTGATTTTTTGGTTTTTGGTTCTCAATTGTTGATTTTTGATTATTGGTTCTCGGTTCTTAGTTGCTGGGTCGCGCTATGGATCTGAGTGAACTGCTGGCAATTGCCGAACACGAACGTGCAATGCGGCGACCGATCCGCATTCGCTGCTGTACAGCGCTCGGATGCCAGTCGGCGGGATCGCTGTCGTTGAAGCAGCGCCTTGAGGAAGCAGTTGCCGAAATCGATCGCACCGACATCGAGGTGATCGGCGTCGGCTGCATGGGGCTGTGCGGTCACGGTCCGCTGGTGCAGGTCGATCCGGAAGGCGTACTCTACGAGCACGTACACGCCGCCGACGCCCCCTCGATCGTCGCGGCGCTCGACGGCGGCGAGGCAACGGCGCCGCATGGCGATCCGCACCACCCCTTCTTCACCCTGCAGAAACGGGTCGTCCTGGAAAACAGCGGCATGATCGACCCGGAACGCATTGAGTCATATATTGCCGCTGGCGGCTATCAGGCGCTCTACCGCGTCCTCCACGATATGACTCCAGCGGAAGTGATCGATGTCGTCACCCGCAGCGGTCTGCGCGGGCGTGGCGGCGCCGGATATCCAACCGGTCTGAAGTGGGCGACGGTCGCCAAAAGCCACGGCGATCGCAAGTATGTCGTCTGCAACGCCGACGAGGGCGATCCCGGCGCATTCATGGACCGCAGCATCATCGAGAGCGACCCCCACAAAATCCTCGAAGGCATGGCGATTGCCGCTTATGCAGTCGGCGCCGATCAGGGATATGTTTATGTACGCGCCGAATACCCGCTGGCGATCCAGCGTCTGCAACGCGCGATTGCGCAGGCGCGGCGGCTTGGGCTGCTCGGTGCGCAGATTTTCGACGCCGGGTTCACCTTTCGCGTCGATATTCGCGTTGGCGCCGGCGCTTTCGTATGCGGCGAAGAAACAGCACTTATGGCATCGATCGAGGGCCGACGCGGTCAGCCGCGCCCCCGTCCGCCCTATCCCGCCGAAAGCGGACTGTGGGGGCGACCGACGCTCATCAACAACGTCGAGACTTTTGCCAACATTCCGCCGATCATTCGCAACGGCGCGGAATGGTTCGCCTCGATCGGCGCAGAGACGAGCAGGGGAACAAAGGTCTTTGCGTTAACCGGAAAGATCCGCCACACCGGGCTGATCGAAGTGCCCATGGGAGTCACGCTGCGCCAGATCGTCGAGGATATGGGGAGCGGCGTGCCCGAAGGGAGGGTCAAGGCAGTCCAGACCGGCGGACCGTCCGGCGGGTGCATCCCCGCCGCGCTGCTCGATACGCCGGTCGACTACGAATCATTGCAGCGTGTCGGCTCCATCATGGGGTCGGGTGGCATGGTGGTCATGGACGACGCGACCAATATGGTCGATGTCGCACACTTTTATATCGAGTTCTGCAAGGACGAGTCGTGCGGCAAATGCATTCCGTGTCGCGCAGGAACAGCACAGATGCTGTACATGCTCGACCTCATTCGCGCCGGTCAGGCGACCGCTGCCGATCTCGCACGGCTCGAACAGCTCTGTGTGATGGTCAAGGAAACCAGCCTGTGCGGTCTTGGTCAGTCGGCGCCAAACCCGGTGTTGAGTACGCTGAAATACTTCCGCGAAGAATACGAGGCATTAGTCCGGGGTTAAGGGGGTCAGTGGGAAGGGAACAACGATGGCTGCGCGCACATTCACGATCAATGATCAACTGATCAGCGCACGGGAAGGGGAAACGATCCTTCAGGCGGCGCGGGACCATGGCATCACTATTCCGACGCTCTGCCACCTCGATGGTGTCAGCGACGTGGGCGCCTGCCGGCTCTGCCTGGTCGAAATCGAAGGCAGCCGCGTCCTGCGCCCGGCCTGTGTGACGCCGGTGGTCGAAGAGATGGTTGTGCGCACCGATACGGAGCGTCTGCGCGCGTATCGCCGCATGATCATCGAACTCCTCTTCGCCGAACGAAACCATATTTGCGCAGTCTGTGTGGCGAACGGTCACTGTGAACTGCAAGACCTTGCGATTGCCGTCGGCATGGATCATGTGCGTTTCGATTACGCCTTTCCACGCTGCGACATCGATATTTCCCACCCGCTCTTCGGGATCGACCATAACCGCTGCGTACTCTGCACCCGATGTGTGCGGGTGTGCGATGAAGTAGAAGGGGTGCATACGTGGGACGTAGCAGGACGCGGCGCTAATGCACGGGTGATTACAGACATGCGCCAGCCGTGGGGGGAAGCGCGCAGTTGCACATCGTGCGGCAAATGCGTGCTCGCCTGCCCGACAGGCGCGATCTTCCGCCGCGGCGCGACGGTCGGTGAAATGGAGCGCGATCGCAACAAGATTGCCTACATTGTCTCTGCACGCGACCAGCGCTGGTGAGTGCGAGGGTGAAACGTGGACAGACTACGACTGGCGACGATCTGGCTTGGCGGATGTTCGGGATGCCACATGTCGTTCCTCGATCTCGATGAGTGGCTCTTCGAACTGGCGCAACACATCGATCTGGTGTACAGCCCGCTCGCCGATGCGAAGGAATACCCGGAGCACGTCGATGTGGCGCTGGTCGAGGGCGCCGTTGCCAACGAAGACCATCTGCACCTGATCCGGCAGGTGCGCGAGCGAACGCGCCTCCTGATCGCTTTTGGCGATTGCGCCATCACCGGCAATGTGACGGCGCTGCGCAACCCGCTCGGCGATCCGGAGTCGCTGCTGCATACCATCTATGTCGAGCGAGCCGACATGATCGGTTGCATGCCGCACGCTCCCGGCATCGTGCCGCAGCTGCTCGACAAAGTCCATCCGGTGCACAAAATCGTTCCGGTCGATGTCTACCTTCCGGGGTGTCCGCCGCCTGCGCCTCGTATTCGCGCGCTGCTCGAACAGGTGCTTGCCGGCGGCACGATCCATCTGACCGGACGCGACATGATCAAGTTTGGTTGAGCGAATGCAGGACACCTATGAGCCGTCAGATCCTGATCGATCCGGTTACCCGGATCGAAGGGCACGCGAAGATCAGCATCCATCTGGATGACAATGGCGAGGTGCGGGAAGCGCGCTTCCACGTCACCGAGTTTCGGGGTTTCGAGCGTTTCTGCGAAGGGCGTCCATTCTGGGAAATGCCCGGCATTACGGCGCGCATCTGCGGCATTTGCCCGGTGAGCCATCTGCTGGCGTCCGCCAAGGCTGGCGATGCGCTGCTCTCGGTGACCATTCCGCCTGCCGCCGAGAAACTGCGCCGGCTGATGAACCTGGGACAGATCGTGCAGTCGCACGCTCTCAGTTTCTTCCACCTCAGCGCCCCCGATCTATTGCTCGGCTTCGACAGCGATCCGGCGCAGCGCAATGTGTTTGGATTGATGGCCGCCGACCCGACCCTGGCACGTGCAGGCATCCGACTGCGACAGTTCGGGCAGGATATTATCGCCATGCTCGGCGGCAGCAAGATCCACCCGGCATGGGCTGTCCCCGGCGGCGTTCGTTCGGCGCCAACCGCTGCACAACGCGCCGACATCGCTCAACGTCTGCCGGAAGCGCGCGCAACCGTCCTCGATGCACTCCGCCGCTTCAAAGCCCTGCTCGACACACACCGTGACGAGGTAGCGACCTTTGGCAACTTCCCGTCGCTCTTCCTGGGGCTGGTCGGACCCAACGGCGAGTGGGAACACTACAACGGACGTTTGCGCGTGGTGGACGCAGGCGGGGCGATCGTTGCCGACCAGGTCGAACCGTCCTGCTACCGTGACATCATTGCCGAGGCGATCGAACCGTGGTCGTACCTGAAGATGCCCTACTACCGGGCGCGCGGGTATCCCGCCGGGATGTATCGCGTCGGTCCGCTGGCGCGTCTGAACATCTGCACCCGCATCGGCACGCTGCTGGCGGATGCCGAACTGGGGGAGATGCGGCAGCGCGCCGGCGGCATTGCCACGTCATCGTTCTACTATCACTACGCGCGCCTGGTCGAAATCCTGGCGGCGCTGGAGCGCATTTCGCTGCTGCTCGACGATCAGGATCTCGACTCGCCGCGATTGCGCGCCGAGGCAGGCGTCAACCAGTTCGAGGGGATCGGTGTGAGCGAGGCGCCGCGCGGAACCCTGTTCCACCACTATACGGTCGATGAGCACGGCTTGATCCAGCGCGTGAATTTGATCATTGCAACCGGACACAACAATCTGGCTATGAATCGAACGATTGCCCAGATCGCGCGGCATTATGTCAAAGGCGACCGGATCAGCGAAGGCGCGTTGAACCGGGTAGAGGCCGGCATACGGGCATACGACCCATGCCTCAGTTGCTCAACGCATGCTGCCGGAACGATGCCGCTGGTGGTGACGCTGGTTGCTGCTGATGGCACAGTGCTCGACGAAGTGCGGCGCTAACAGGTTGCGCACCGATTATACCGGTTATCGTTGATAATGCCGCATGACCATATGCGGTTTCAGGCTTTGTGATGCCAGGCGTAGTATTCCAAAATCAAAATCGAAAATGGTATGATGCCAGCACGCAGGATCGTCATTATCGGATATGGGAATGATCTGCGCGGCGACGATGCAGCCGGTCGCATCGTCGCTGAGCGACTGGCAGCACTGAGCCTGCCAGAAGTGCAGGTTGTATCGACTCCCCAGTTAGCGCCAGAACTCGCAGCGCAGCTGGCGCCTGCCCACACAGCAATCTTCATCGATGCCGATATAAGCGGGTGTGGCAGTGTATGTGTGACCCATGTGCTGTCGAGATCAACCTGGAGTGCGCTGCACCACACGATCACGCCGGAAGGGTTGCTCGCGCTGACGGCTGCAGTCTACGGGCAGGCGCCAGATAGCTGGTTGATCCATATTCCGGCGATTGATTGCAGTCCTGGCGCTTCGCTGTCATTGCAGACGCAGGAAGCGATTGCCAGAGCTGTTGAAATTGCGCAATCGCTCATCGTTCAAGACCATCAACCGTCTGCCAGGGCAGACCTGGTTTAGCGATTGATCTAACCACGAGCGCCCCTGCCAATAGCGCGCTTATTTGAGATTTATCCCGCCAGATGCACCGCACTTCCGCTTCTGCAGCGACGCCGGTGGCGCGCGGTTCGCGATGCTGCGCTATAATATCAGTCCAGCCTCACGTCTCGGCAACCCACCGAACGCCTGATGCCGAAAGCGAACATACGCACACGCAACCAGTGTTGACCACATAAGGGAACGAGCGCTATGACCCCATCATTGAGCATCACCCTGCGCACCCTCACCCCCCTGTGGACTGGCGGCGTGGACGGCGCCTGCGACCGCCTGCACGAGACCGGCCTGATCGGCTCGCTGCGCTGGTGGTATGAGGCGCTGGTGCGGGGATTGGGAGGGGATGCGTGTGACCCGACCGAACACACATGCACGTTTGACGAGGAAAAGTATCGGAAGTCCACAGCAAAAGAAGAACGACAGCGGTTGCGGGATGCAGGCTTATGCGACGCATGCCAGTTGTTCGGAGCAACGGGATGGGCGCGTAGATTTCGAGTAAGCATCGTTGACGACGCAACACAGCCGATCTGGAAAGACCCATCCCCACTCAACATCCGTCCACCTGACCGCAATCGAGGATGGTTCCTTCCGCCAGGGCGCATGGGAAGCGTCACATTGCAGATCACAGGAGAGAACCTGTCTGCCCTTGCCCAACTGTTGTTGTTCATCGAACAGTGGGGCAATCTGGGCGCGAAACCGCAGCTCGGATACGGCGTGTTTCGGATTGAAAA
>FWWL01002794.1_pt1 | contig 34432 bp, 28 predicted proteins | sample 2228331 | NCBI WGS metagenome assembly FWWL01 (sample SAMEA103939775, study PRJEB20133) | metagenome
AGTTCGAGAGCGTCTCCACCATCAACTGCACGAACTGCAAGCGTGGCGCCTGCTCGATGCACAGCCGGTCTACCTCCAAACTGCGCACGGGGTCCCAGTCAATCGAACGTACATCGTGCAGATGCACGAATAAAGCACGCGCAAGCGTGGTCTGGTACCGGCGGGTCTGCAGGTACTGCTCCACCTTGTAGGTCACACCCGGCTCGTTAGGGAAACCGACGATCGTCTGGAACGGAATACGCGCCACACGGCTGACACCGTCGGTGGTGGGTATGAGTACGGTATCCACACCAGCGGGACCGAATGGTATCTGCTCGCGCTCCGCCATCTGCACCAGCGGGCGACCATAGTCCATGCGCCCCAGCACCACGCCGAAGAAAAGCCACACTCCTCCTGACGTCACCAGAGCCAGCGGAACCATCGCCGCCGCCAGGGCACGAGTGCGCTGGTGATAGCTCTCTGCAGGCGCAACGACGGCTGTCCACAGACTGCCCCAACAGAACCCTCCCGCGGCGGCGATGCCCAGCGAAATGAGCAGAAAAGTCACCCAGCCGCGAGGGTTCAGGTCGGCTAAGCCCTGAGAACTAAATGGAGGAGCAAACACGGCGGGAAAATCGAACATAAACCGGTACAGCGCCGCGCCGAAGTCGAAACTGGTGAACTGCAGAACCAGCGCGCCCACCAGCCCGCATCCCACACTGCCGACCACCAGCCGCAGGAACGGCCAGGGCGATAGCCGTTCGCGCACACCCTGCAAACGTCCTGCCGCTCCATCGGCAGAGAGCAACAGGCCGGCAATCAGACAGGATAGCGCGGTGAACGGCACCACGTTCTCCAGCGACGGACGTTCTGCCCGCCAGACGAACCACCACGCCAGTCCCAACGTTGCCAGCACCCATCCCACCATCAGAGCAACGAGCCGCCATAACTGCTGACGGTCAGGATTACCAAGCCTGAACGGAGGCAACGCCACACGCACGGCAATCACCACCAGTATCGCGAATATCAGTGGTAGAAGTGTCGCGCGCACTATCGGCGTGGCAGAACCGACTGCTGAAATCCAGCGCACCAGCCCTGTTGACCACGCTAGGCTTTCGGGGATGGGCAATCCGGAGGCATCCAGTGAACGCAGAACCGCAGGCAGAATGCGCAAGGTTTCATAGTGGACGCGAAGAAACGAAGGTATCATGCCGAGCACGGCGAACCACAAACCTGTTCCCCACACCTGCTTCACGCTGAGCGGTTTGCGCATCCAAACGCCTCCTGAAAAGATAGACTTCGAACCTCCAAAGCGGCAGCGGTATCAGTATAGACTCTTTACTGCAGGCGTGTCTACAGCTGGAAATTCACGCAAAGATTTTGCGCATAACCGCTGAAACCCTTGACATTCATTGGAGTCCACCTTACAATAGTATCGGTGGCACATCACCATGACGCAAAATCCTGTGCTGCCAGAGGAGGGTGCAAGTCATGACGTTCCGAAGTGGGCGGCGTGCATTCACGCTGATTGAGTTGCTGGTGGTCATCGCGATTATCGCGATACTGGCTGCCATCCTGTTCCCGGTGTTTGCCCGGGCGCGCGAGAAGGCTCGTCAGACCAGCTGTCTGAGCAACCAGAAGCAGATGGCGCTGGCGGCGATGCAATACGTGCAGGACTACGACGAGACCTTCCCGATGAGCGTGTACATGGGCTTCGTGGGCAACACGCCCTGCGCCTTCACGTTCCTTTCCGCCATCGAGCCGTACGTGAAGAACAAGCAGGTGTATCAGTGCCCATCGGAACCGCGCGCGCTGGACATCGATGCCGCGTTCCGATTGCTAGGTCTGCCCGGCGGTGAATGTGGAGGCTTCACCATGGCAAGCTACAACTTCAACTACGCCGTGTTCGAAGACGGCAACAACAACAATCTTACCGGCGCGAACGATGCCGTGGTGAAGCTGGCGGAGATTCAGTACCCGGCGGAAACCACGCTGGCGTTCGACGGCAACCTTGCTGCACCCAGTAACTGCGGGTTTAACCTGTTCGACTCGCCGGTACAGGCGCGCCATAACGAGATTGCCAACGCCAGCTATGCCGACGGACACGCCAAGACCTTCAAGGCAAAAGAGTCGGGCTGTGTCGGCGCGAACGTGAACGGCAACGCGCTCAAGCAGTACTGCGTCCAGCAGGGCGCATACACCCGCTGGTGTGGTCAGGAACCCAACCCCAGCATCTGCCGCGACGAGCTGTGGGGCGTGGCAGACCAGGACCAGTGGGGCTGGTGTGCACGCGGTTTAAGGTAACGTTTCACGAAGCGGCGAAGGGGACGGGCTGATGCCCGTCCCCTTTTTGTGGTTTACTCGTCACCGATGGCGCCGAAGTTGCGCACCAGGATGCCGAAATCGAGCAGAGTGACCTCCTCGTCACCGTCCAGATCGGCATCGGGGTTCCAGTTGCTGTCACCGGGCACACTACCGAATGCCGCGACCAGACGACCGAAGTCGAGCAAAGTCACCTCGTTATCCCCGTCGATGTCGCCGTTGATCAGGCTGACGTCGAGTCCGGTCAAGCCCTCTTTCGGCACAACCACATCCCGCACGGTCACCCTCAGCCAGTGGCTGGCTTTGAAGGCGAAGTCGTAAGTCCCGGCTGCCACGTTGGGCAGGGCGTAGTTGCCCGCATCGTCCAGGGCCAGTGTGGCGGTGCGCACCAGGTGCCCGCGCTGGTACACCTCGACGGTCACCGGTACCTGCGATACCTTGTCCGGGGCATAGTCCTGCAGATACACGTTGCCCTGCACCGGACGCGGGGTGAACATGATCATGCCCGGCTGGGTCAATCCGCCAGCGCCGCCCGGCACAAATGTGTCGATAAAGGCGCCCGTGATGCCATCGTAGCGCAGGATGGAGTTGCCTCCATAGCTGGCAACATAGAACCTGCCGTCCGGTCCCCACTCAAAACCGTAGGCGCCGTACAATCCGCCGCTACCTGTGGGGATGAACATGCCCATGGACGCGCCGGTGGCGCCGTTGTACTTCATGATGCGGTGGAACAAACCACCGGAGACGTACATGTGCCCATCCGCACCGAAGCGGACGCCGATGGCGGGATACAGGTTGACGGGGTCGTTCACGAAGACGCCGAGGAACGCGCCGGTCTGCCCGTCGTAGCGCATCACCTGCGCTCGTTCCCACGTGGTCACGTAGAGGTTGCCGTCGGGACCGAAGGTGATGGCGGCCGGCATATCCAGTCCGCCACTGCCAGACGGAACAAACACGTCGACGAACGCGCCGGTGTACGCGTCGTAGCGAAGGATGGAATCGTTGCCGTAACTGCTCACGTACAGATAGCCATCGCGGAACTCCAGGTCTGCCGGTGCATCCAGCCCACCGTAGCGCGGCGGGATAAAGGCGTCGATGAACGCACCGGTGACACCGTCAAACCGCAGCACCGCGTGCTGGTCATTACTGCACACATACAGGTTGCCGTCGGGTCCGTACTCCATTCCCTGCGGCTCGTCCAGTCCACCCGTGCGCGGGGGTACGAAGTCCCCCAGATACGCACCGGTCACCTCGTCAAATCGCAGGATGCGGTCGCCGTTCACACTGCAAACCAGCAGGTCCGCAATCACTGCGGGGGCAAGCAGGCTGATAGCTGCCGCCAGCGCCATCAAGCGCATAACCAGTTTCATACTACTCCCTCCCTTTCTTGATCAATCTACAGCGTGAAGCGTACTACACCCTACAGCATAAAGTGTCCTGACAGAAAAGTCAATAGCCTCCGCAACCTGGTCGATCGATATTTGTGACCTGCGTAACATCCGCTCCGGCGACGCCTTGCGGTGGAACCCGAAGCCTGCACAGAGTGTAATGCATTCGCTGAAAAAACCGTCTATAATACAGGGTGAAAGGAGGAGTGCGATGCGAGTAACAGCGTTCCTGACAGCATATATATCGCTGGTGCTCATGGCACTGCCGTTGCCAGCAGCACTGCAGACGGCGAACACGCCTGCAGCGCTGTCGGGGATGGATTCTTCGCACCTCTCCTGCACTGACGTGTTCATCGGACGCAACACGCGAGGTCCCTATCTGCTCTCATGGAAAGGCGTGCGCGCCCGCAGTGAGCGGGTGGTTGTGGACGGACGAACTCTGCGCAGGGATGAGGACTATACCATCGATTACGCCGCGGGCACGCTGGTGTTCCACCAGCCCCTGCGCAAAGAGAGCATGGCGCAGGTCAGCTATGAGATAGACGCTCGCACAGCTCAGCGCAATCCGCAAACGGTGCAGATGCCGCTGGATATGGAACTGCTGAACGCCGCGCGCGGAAGACTGGCGCTCACCGGTACGTACTCCGCCCCGCTGGGACAGGCAGGCAAAGAGACCACCCTGCTCGGGCTGACGGGTGAACTGCTGCCAGCGGGCCACACGCGCATATCTGCTACTTTCCTGACCGATCCCAATGCTCCGGCGCGTTTGGAAGAGAAGAGCGGCATCCGTCTGCAGGCATCGTCGCGCAGTGATCTTGCCGAGTGGACGCTGAGCTACCTGCGCGCAGGGGGTCAGTTCTCGGGGGCGCAGGCGTGGAAGGTCAAGCCCGACACCGACGCTTTCAGCACATCGCTGAAAATGATGCTGAACCAGCGGCTGAACCTCTCGCTGGGTTTCCAGCACAGCGATTCGGCAGGTGCGAAAGCCGGAAGCACCTCGGCGGCGCTGGCGTACAGCCCGACGGAGGGCGTGAAGGCGGTAGTGTCCTATCTCACGCAGGAGAACCCGCTTGCGGCAGTCACTACGACGGCGGCTTCGCTGAATGTTCAGCGGGGCGCAGTATCTGCGGGTATCGAGCGACGTATTCAGGAGCAGGAGGGTCTTTTGCAGGGGCGTTCGGAGGTGACCACCGACCGACTGACGGCGCAGGTGCAGGTTGCCCCCAACACGCAGGCGCAGGCGTTGCTGGAACAGCAGAGGACGGCGAATAATCAGAGCACCACCGAGCGTTCGACCGCTGCGCTGGGGGTGACCACCTCACCTGCCAGCTCCCTGCAGGTGCGTACTGGCATCCGCTACGACCAGATAGGCGGGCGTCAGCAGACCGAGCTCAGTCTGGGGCTGGAGGCAAAACCGAGCACCTCGTATCGTCTGCTCGGCAGTTACACTCAGCGCGACGGCGAGCTGGGAGATCGCGCTACCGCTACCAGCCTGCGCGTGTTCTCTACGCCAGCTCCGACGCTGAAAATCGAAACCGGCGCGACGATGGAGACCACGGGCGATCGTTCGTTGCTGACGCAGGATGTGTTGCTGGCACTCCAGCCTCTGCAAGGAGTTCGCGTGGAGACCGGCGTGCAGGGGCACTATGCCGGCGAGCGGGAGGGCTACGTGCGCACCCTGCGTGCCCAGATCGCCCCGAACCGCACCTGGCAACTGGAGGCGAGCCACCGATTGCGCCTGCTGGACGGTAACACTCCGCCCGAGACGTGGGGACTGGCGCTGAACATCACGCCCTCGCGCACGCTGAGCGTGACGGGCAGTTACACGCGCAACCCCGAAGATAAGAAGGGCAACATCCAGCAACAGGAACTGGCGGAGCTGAAACTGCAGGCGAACCTGAGCACGCTGACCCTGCAGGGGAGCATGGGCATACGCCGCAACCTGCTGAATAACGACAGCATCACTCTGGCAGACGTGGCGCTGATTTACCGCTTCTCGCCGCTGATGGAACTGTTGACCGGCTATCGGCTGAACCGTCAGCAGGGTGCGTCCGAGCTGGCAACGCACACCTATCGGCTGGGCTATCGCTACGCGCTCAGCGATGTGTTCAACATCAGCCTGGAGGGCAATCTGACCACATACCAGCGCGATCGCATCTTCCAGCCCAACCAGACCGAGTACGAGGCGCGCCTCAAGCTGGGCATCAAGTTCTGAGGATATGTCCGCCTTGACGAAACGCGCGCGATTGACTCGCCTGTACGAGCGGTGCTATAATACCGATATAAGAAAGAAGAGCTAAGCCCGCCTGCTTCTGCAGACTGGATGGATAGAATGGAGGTACATCGGTGGACGTACGTGCCCCGCGTCGTTGGTTGTTCCTGGTTGTTTTCACACTGATCGCATTTGGCGCCGGATGGTGGTTGCGCCAGCAGATAGCCGCCCTGCCGGTGGCAAACGCGAACCCGGGCGCTCGCCTCAGCTCGTTGCAGGAGTATTCCCCCAAGCAGAGCTACACAGTGGCTCTTGCGCCAGGCGACAGCGCATCGCCTGTCAGCATGGACCTGATGCAGCTCTTCTACAGTGTATTCAAGTACGTGGAGAAACAGCACGTGGAATACAGCCCTGACAAGGCGAAACCCATGGCGTATGGCGCCGTGCGGGCAATGCTCCAATCGCTCAACGACCCCAACACGCGATTTCTGGAGCCCGATGAGGCTCGTCTCCTGCAGGAGGCATCCAGGGGCACTTACTATGGTATCGGCGCCGCCCTCACGGTGGTGCGCAAGGTCACGAACGATGTGGAGCGACGCGAGCTTACCGTCATCGCCCCCCTGCCCGGCAGTCCGGCAGAAAAGGCAGGACTTCTGCCCGGTGATGTGATCACCGAAATCGACGGCAAGTGGGTCATTGCCTACGACCCGTTCCGGCAGGTTCAGCGATCGGGCGCGCGCGGCAACGAGCTGGTGAAGGCACTGGAAGAGGCACGCCAGAAGGTTCGCGCCGGTCTCGACCTGCGCAAGGCGATGATCGCGTTGACCAATAAGGATCAGGGTGCCATGACGTTGACCGTGCGCCGTGGGAACAATACGGTGAAGGTCAAGGTAACGCCCGGCGTGCTGAATGTGGAGCCTGTGAGCTATCGGCTGATGGCGGGTAATGTGGGATACCTGCGTATTACGCAGTTCAACTCCCAGACGCCCGAAAGCCTGAAGCGCGCGCTGACGGGGCTGGGGAACAACCTGCGCGGACTGGTCATCGATCTGCGCAATAATCCGGGTGGCACTGTGGAGTCCGCCACACAGGTGACCGCCATGCTGGTGAAGAGCCCTACCTTCGGACTGATGGAAGTGCGTCAGGGTGAAACCAAACGCCGGCAACCTATCGCGGTCAGCGGCACCCCGCGCGTGAAGGCGCCGATGGTGGTGCTGGTAAACCGGGGCACGGCAAATGTGGCGGAAGTGCTGGCGGTAGCTCTGCGCGATAAAGCGGGTGCTAAGCTCGTGGGCGAACGCACCTTTGGGGATGGGCTGGTGCAGACATTCGTGCCACTTCCCGACGGCTCTGCGATGACCATGACCACCGGCAAGTTCCTGACGCTGGCTGGCGGTGATTTTCACGGCAAAGGTGTTTACCCAACCGTTTCTGCCCCGACCGTTCCAACACAGGGGCATGACCTGGCGCTGGAGAAAGCAGTCAGCCTGCTTTCTCAACGATCACCCACACGGGCATAGAAAGGTAGGGACGAAATGCGCAGACGACGTTTCTCTTTATCCGGGCTGGTGCCGTTGCTGATCACACTGGCTTTTCTGGCGGGGTTCTTCCTGCCTGATATGACATCGGGTGGTCTGCGCCGCGCGCTGTACGCCGCCCAGACGGTACCCCAGCGTGTCAGCCTTGCCCTGCAGATGGAGCAAAACGCCGAGCAGAGCTACCTCTGGCCCGTGGGGCTGTACTGGGACGCCCTGTCGCAACTGCGTAACCAGTACTATCAGCCCATTAACGAGAAGCAGTTGACCTACGCCGCCATCCGGGGAATGCTATCGGCACTGCACGACCCCTACACCCGATTCATGGACCCGACCGAGTACCGGAGTATGCAGGAAGATACTCGCGGCGACTTCTTTGGAATCGGTGCCCAGCTGCAGGAGAAAGACGGGCAGATAGTGATCTATCGTCCAATCGAGGGTAGTCCAGCCGACAAAGCGGGGATCAAATCGGGCGATGTGATTGTGGAGGTGGACCGCAAATCGGTCGCCGGTATGAAGGTGGACGACGTGGTGAAGAAAATCCGCGGTCCGCGCGGCACCAAAGTGGAACTGACCCTGCGACGGAAAGGCGTGTCCAACCTCCTGCACATTACTATCGTGAGAGATCTGATCACCTCTCCAGTTGCCTACGCATACATGGAAGACGAGAAGCTGGGCATCGGGCGCGTTCGGCTGGAACAGTTCAACGAGAAGGCAGACCAGCTGCTGGTACAGAAGGTGCGTGAGCTGGAGAATAAAGGACTGCGTGCACTGATTATCGACCTGCGCTACAACCCCGGCGGATTGCTGAATGTGGCGGTGGACGTCGCCAGCCGGTTTATCGACAATGGCGTGGTCGTGTTGATTCAGGAGAAGGATGGACAGATTACCCGTCTTTACGCTCAGCGGGGGCGCGCCATCAAACCTTATCCGCTGGTGGTGCTGGTGAATGAGTGGAGCGCCAGCGCATCCGAGATCGTGGCGGGCGCCATCCGCGACAACAAGCGGGGTATCATCATCGGTGAAACCACCTTTGGCAAGGGACTGGTGCAGACCATCTTCCAGCTGCAGGATAACTCGGCTGTAGCCATCACAACGGCGAAATACCTGACGCCCAGCGGTTACGACCTGAACCGCAAAGTGGACGCCGAGGGCAATGAAATCCATCGCGGTGGGATTCAGCCGGACATCGTGGTCAAACAGAGCGAAGAGATGACCGACATCGAAGACCGCGAGCACGACCTGCAACTGCAGAAGGCGGTGGAATACCTGCGAGGTCAGCTGACCGCGCCCAAAGTGGCTTCCACACCGTAGAGCGATGGCATCGCGAAGACGCACATCATCACGACGCCGCCCCCAGCCTGTGGGGCGGTTTGTCTGGGGTTTCTTCCAGCTGATACTGGTTATCGCTGGCATTCTGGCGGTAGCGGTGATCGTTTCGCGCATCTTGCCCCCAGCCATTGAGGAACACCCCCGCCCAACGACGACGCCGTCCGCCCAGCATAGTGGCTCCCAGCCGTCCAGCCGCCAGCAAAGACAGCCGCGCCAGACCGCACCCGAAAAACGGCAAGAGACGGCGAATTTGCAGACGCCCGGAGATGTGGATACTGTCGCCAGCCCGCCGCACGCGGTGCACCTTGCGATTACGTCGCGCGAGGTAGACAGGGCGAAAACCGACAGCAAGCTGGTCGCGCTCACCTTTGATGCGGGCAGTTCTGCCGAGCCGGTGCCGCAGATTCTGCGCACGCTGGCGCAGAGAAACCTGCGTTGCACCTTCTTCCTCACCGGCAAGTGGATCGAACGCTATCCCGAAATGGCTCGCATGATCGCCGATGCCGGGCATGAGCTGGGCAACCACTCGTGGTCGCATCCCGCTTTCCCCAGCCTGACTGAAGACCAGATGCGGGAGGAACTACGCCGGACTGAGAATATTGCTCTGCAGGTGTGCGGTGTCAGCACGAAGCCCCTGTTTCGCCCACCGTTTGGCGCCCGAAACGAGCGTGTGCGCGCGATAGCTGCAGAAGAGGGCTATCTGACCATCTACTGGACGATCGATAGCTGGGACAGCGTGAAGAAAGACATCACCCCGCAGATGATCGCCGACCGCGTGATGCGCCACATGCAACCGGGAGCGATCGTGCTGATGCACTGCGGAAGCCACGCTACCGCGCAAGCCCTGCCCCAGCTACTGAACGCGCTGGACGCACAAGGGTACCGCGTGGTAACCGTAAGCGAGCTCTTGCACCATACCAATGGGGAATGATAGAAGGCATTCGGCGGGCGTGCCGCCGAATGCCGGATCGGTCGTTAGAAGCGTACCTGCAGGTGCACCTGTACGCCGTCGAGCTGATTGCCGACGTTGGTCATACCGCGCCACATGACACCCAGCTCCAGCGGCACCGACGTGTTGCCGATCTCCGCACCGATGCCCACGCTGTAGGTCATGCCGGTTTTGGCATCCCCGACGACGTTCTTGGCAAAGCCGATACCCGCGCCGATCGTCCACGTGAATCGGTCGTATGTGCCGAGGAAGTTCACCTGCACGGGGATGTTCTGCATGTCCTTGTTGCCCATGTAGTCTGCGCTGAGGGTCAGTTTGCCTTCGAAGCCCGGCTCCACAATCTGCTGGAAGCCGTACTCCACCCCTGCCGTGAACCATGCTTTACCTGCGGCATCTCTTGAGTCAGACTTCTGCGGGAAGAACACTCCGGCACGCACGCGCAGGTTGTTAATCCCCGTTTCCTCCTGCGCGCCTGTGGGGAGGACGGCAGCCAGCGCTACCGCCAGAGCGAGCAGAGTCCAGCACTTGCGCATGGAAAGACCTCCTGTTGCTGAGATTTTTTCGTGTCTTGGGGCGAGGAAAGGCGCTCACCCCGTTGACAAATCGCAAGATTTTTGGAATAATATACGGTGCTGGTGGGAAATGTTCCTTCAAAGAGGGCGAATAGCTCAGCTGGAAGAGCGCTTCCCTTACAAGGAAGAGGTCAGAGGTTCGAGCCCTCTTTCGCCCACCATGCATTTCACAACCGCGGGGGCGTAGCTCAGTTGGTTAGAGCGCAGGCCTGTCACGCCTGAGGCCGCGGGTTCGAGCCCCGTCGTCCCCGCCACTTTCAAGGATGCCGCGGTAGCTCAGTTGGTAGAGCACAGGACTGAAAATCCTGGTGTCGGCAGTTCGATTCTGCCCCGCGGCACCAATTTCTTATGAGCCGGCGTAGCTCAGTCGGTAGAGCGGCGCACTCGTAATGCGTAGGTCGGCGGTTCGAGTCCGCCCGTCGGCTCCATCTTCACCCGATGTACACGCATCACTCCCGCACCGCCACAATCCGAAAAGCGCGGGCGATGGGCAATGTCAACGGGGTCAACGCGGTAAAAAGGCGACCAGGCGCGCTCAGCCATGTGGGTATCGCTCCGCCTAGGGCTGAATAATACCTTGCCCGGAAACCGTACTGCTCTATCTCTCTCGCGAGCTGCGCAGGGTGGAACATCCGCTCCATGTACGCACCAGACATCGGATTCACCGGACAGCGTCGTCTGTCAAAGCGCGAACCGGGCAGTTTCCCAGTATTGAGATACTCTTTTACCGCGTGAACTATCTGCTCTCGCTTCATGTAGGCGGTTTCCTGTGCCAGTTGGTGCACAACCTCTGTGGGCAAATCAGGAGCGGTGGAACGAATGATTTGCCGACGCATCTCCACGTATGGAATCTCCAGCTTGTGCCCGTGCACCTCGCCAGCCGGTCCGTTCTCAAAGCGATACCATATCTTTTCAGTTTCACGGCGGCGAATGGGGTTCGCTGCGTTATTACCATCGGCTATCAACAACACGCCACCCGGCTTGAGCACACGTGCCGCCTCCCGCAGGAAGGCGTCTATATCGTAGTAGTGCGAAATGGCTTCGTTCGATACCACTGCATCAACTGATCCGTCCCCCAGACTGGTGTCTTCCACACTGCGTCGTTGCGCCTCCAGCCGCCCGGTAAGGTGGTAGTCCTCGATGATACGCTGGAAGGTTGTCAGCCTCTCCTCCGAAATGTCCAGCCCCCAGACCTTGCGGGCTCCCATAAGCACCAGGATAATGGCGATGACCCCATATCCACAACCTGCGTCAAGAAACACCTTGTCCTGCGGGTCGAGCTGGGCAAGACGACACAGTTCGTACACGAACTGCACGCGCCGACGTGCACCATGCGGTGTCGCAACATGTCCATACGAACGCCACAATCCCTCGTGGTATTGTTCGCTGTTCTTGCTGGAGAGAATCTGAGCAAAAAGCGAGTAAAGCCGGTCTGTTGTCTCTTCGACAGGTATCAAATGCGTCCTCCATCGTTCTGAGAATCGGCTCCTGCAGGTGCCGTGCTATCGTGTATGGGCTTCTGCGCACAGTCAGGATACCACCACGCAAAACACGTGTCAAGAGGCGCAGACTGATGTTCGGACATGAGTTCGGACCTGTAAGAGCAACAGCGTGCTCCGACGTGAGCGGACATAGTATGCGCCGAAGTCATCTCCGTTCCAGGCCCCCGACAGGTCGTCATCGCGGGGGGTGATAAACGTTTCGTGGCTGGCTGTGAAGGATGGACGTACACCGATTGGACGAGGCATCTGCCAACGTGAGCCACTGATAAATCATAAGGGGGCGGGTTACCCGCCCCCTGTTTGCGCACTACGCCGTCCGCACCACGCGGAATACCCGCTTCACCCGGCGAAACCCGCACCGGCGACTCGTGCAGGTGACCAGATAAACGGTGCGCGCATTCTGGGTCTCCGTCTGCATCGCCAGGTTCCTTCCGCAGTGCGGACATGTATCCTCTATCACCTGTGCTGCCAGGTATCGGTTGCTCATGCGTTGTGTACCTCCCTGCATCACTTTCCAGCGCTATTTATACCCTGCGAATGTTAAATTTCTGTTTAAAACAGGGAGGTACACCCCGTTCAGCTCAGGCGAATTGAGGTAGCCACTGTTTTTCGGCTTCAAACATCTCATCCACCATACGCCGAATCTGCGGCAGGGTGAGCAATGCGCCCGTCAGCGGGTCCATCGCCACCGCCTGATACACCAGCGACCGGTCATGATGGAGAGCCGCCAGCACCGCCAGCTCCTGCACATTGATGCTCTGCCGGTTGATCGCCGCACACTGCGGAGGCAGGTCACCAAAGGCAATGGGCTGAACGCCGTTGCGGTCTACCAGACAGGCGACCTCCACACAGCAGTTGTGCGGGAGATTGGAAATGATATGCGAGCGGGACTGCTTCGGGTCGGTGCCCGGCGCGCCCCAGTTGGGCACGTTGCCGTAGATGACCGTCGGCGTACCGGTCTCACACGAGTGGATGATATACGCGCCATACTCCTCACTGGTGTGCAGAGGTCCTTCGCACAGCTGCCGCAGATACTCCTGATGGCTCTCCTCCTGATACGAGCAGGAGATTTCATAATAGTCCCAGCGCACAGGGATGTAGGCGTTTACGATGTCCGGGTTCTTGCGGAACCAGGGCACGTACTCACTGCCGTGATGCGAGCTCTCGGTGTGGAAGTAGCCGAAGGTGCGCATGATCTCGGTGCGCACTCGCTCGTGATAATACACCTCGTCCTCGACCTTGTGGTCGAGCCCGCGTTGCTGGAACCGGCTGGTGGGCAGTTTGGTGGACGAGTCCACCTCTAGCGGCGACGGATACCTGGCGAACATCACCTCGCGCAGGCGGGGGTACACGTCCACCCCCTTGTGTCGGAACTCGGTGAACCACGCCTGATGGTTGATACCCCCGCACTTGAAGGAGACCTCCTCGTACGGCACGCCCAGCTCGTGCGCCAGCATCCGGCTGGTTCCCTGCACGCTGTGACAGAGTCCGACCACCTTGATGCCCATCTCGTTCAGCGCCCAGCAGTTGATCGACATCGGATTGGCGTACTGTAGCATCAGCGCATCGGGGCAGAGCTCGTGCATATCACGGGCAATCTCTTCGAAGACAGCGATAGAGCGCAAGCCGCGAAACACCCCGCCCGGTCCGAGCGTATCGCCCACGCACTGATCTATGCCATACTGGCGCGGTATCTCCACATCCCACTTATACGCCTCCACGCCGCCGACCTGAAACGCCACAATGACGTAGTTCGCGTCGCGCAGAGCCTCTCGCCTGTCCAGCCCCGCCTCCACTCGCGTGGGCAGGTTGTTGCGCTCCACGATGCCGTCGATCAGCCGCCTGGTGCGGGCAAGTCGCTCACCGTCGATGTCGTACAGGTAGATGGTAGAATCTTGCAGATCTGGGAACGAAAGGATATCCACGGTCAGCCGGATGGGAAACACGTATCCGCCAGCGCCGACAATGGTGATTTTTCGCATCATTCTCCTCCTTCTGTGTATCGTTCGACCGCATATCGCTTACAGCTGACGGGAGACTTTTCCTGCCTCAGGCGTCACGGCATCGTTCAGCAGGATTCCGTCCCTGCCTTCAGCGTATATACTCATGAGTAACCTGTTTCGAGAGAGGTCATGAAGATGAACCGAGCGGCAGCTCTGCGGTGGGTGATCTGGATCGCCATTATCGGCGGTATCATTGGCTGGACCATCTGGCGCAACGTGCAGACCCAGAAGACCGTAGACGACCTGGTCAGCACGGAGCCGGAGCGTCAGGTCGCCGCGGCGAAGGCGTTGGCGACGCACGATTCTCTATATGACCTTGTGCAACAGCGTCAACTGCCACAGCGCATGAGGGCAGCGGAAGCGTTTGAGCGACTGGGAACGGAGGAAGCCACCAAAGCCCTGCTGACCCTGCAGAAAGACCCCGAGATCAAGATGCGCGAGCGTGTGACGCAGGCTTTGATTACCCTGGTACCGAAGCACACCCAGCCTGTTCTGGATGCTCTGAAGGATGCCGACAGCAACGTGAGGGCGGGCGCAGCCAGAGCACTGGCAACGCTCGGTGAGCCTATCGTGCCGAAACTGGTAGAGGCGTTGAAGGATAGCGGTTCGCGAGCCGCCGCCAGTGATGCCCTGTCGCGTATCGGGAAGGTGTGCACACCGCAGGTATTGCCACTCATCGACGACAAGGATGAAGCACTGCGTATCGCGGTGGCGGAATTGCTTGGCAAGCTGGGCGACCCGCGCGCGGTTCCTGCCCTGCTGAAGCATCAGGATGACTCGCCTGCCGTACGCCGGGTGGTCATCGGCGCGCTGGCGGCAATCGCGCACCCCTCTGCGGAGGCGGCTCTGTTGAGGGCACTGAACAATCCGGAAGATGATGGCGACGCTCGGGCGCAGGCGGCAGTGGCTCTGGGCAAGATCGCCAGCCCGCAGGCAGTTTCCGCACTGGTGCGTGCCCTCAGCGACGAAGACCTGGTGGTTCGCTCCGCTGCGGTGGGTGCGCTGGCACGCGCCGGCCGGGCTGCCGTTCCGGCGTTGACGCAAGCGATTCGCAGTCCAGACCCCGAGGTGCGCCGGCTGGCGGCGGAATCGCTGGGCGGGATGAACGACCCCGCGGCGGTGGCACCGCTCGCGATAGCGATCAAAGATAGCGACTATCGCGTGCGCAGGTCTGCTGCAACCGCGCTGGGGCAAACCGGACAACCGTCAGCGGTACCGTACCTGCTGGAGGCTCTTGCTGACCCCGATGGCGGTGTGGGCGAATCGGCGGCTGCTTCACTCGCCGTGCTGGGCGCGCCGGCGGTCCAGCCTCTGGTAGCGAAGCTGGGAGCCGGTAATCCCACAGTGGCATACCTCGCCGCGCGGGCGCTGTCGGCAATGGGCGATGCCAGTATCTCTGCCCTGCAGAGCGCGCTGAACTCGCCCAACCCGCAAACGCGCCACTGGGCACTGCTGGCGCTGGCAGGCAACAACAGCCCGAAGGCGGCTGACCTGCTGGAACAGATACAGACCCGCATCCCGGAGTCGGAGCGGTGGATTGTGGACGAGGCGTTGATGCGCCTCGGCTCCAGCGAGTCCTGATAGATCCTGTCTCATCGACCGCTGGCATCTCGATGCGATGAGCGAGGCAAGACCCTCGCCGGGAGGTGAACTCGATGAAGCGTCTCTTGTTCCTATTCGCCATGTTGCTGGGCTTATCCAGCCTCGTCAGCGCTCAGGAACTCGACCCCTACGGGATGCCGAAACCGTGGAAGCGTCTCGAATGGTTCTACAGCCGACGTGCCTTCCCTAACAATGACGTCCCGCCCGGTGCGTGGCTGAACGCGCACCAGCAGGCGCAACAGATGCCCATCTATCAGGGCGAGGGTCTGCAAGGACAGGCACTTGCATGGGAGTTTTTCGGACCGGATAGCACCAACCAGAACTGGCTCGCCCGCGTCAACGCGATTGCCATCCATCCGAACGACCCCAACACCATCTATATCGGCGTGTCCAAAGGAGGCGTGTGGAAGAGCACCAACCGCGGCTCCACCTGGACGAATCTGACCGACTTCCTCGCAGCCCAGTACGTCGGATGCCTTACCCTCGATCCCTCCGACCCCGAAACGGTGTACCTGGGTACGGGCGAGGAGTACTACGCAGGAAACACGCTGGGGGGCGTGGGCATCTACCGTTCTACCGATGGAGGCAATACCTGGACGCTCATTGGCGCGAGTACCTTCGCCGGTCAGCGAATCAATGAAATCATCATCCACCCCACCAACCGCAATCGCTGGATCGTCAGCACCGATAACGGCATCTATCTCACCACAAACGGCGGGAGCAGTTTCACCCGTACGCTCAGTGGGGTAGCGTCTGCCCTGCGCATGCACCCCACCAATCCGAACATCCTGTGGGCGGCGCTGGGAGCCATCTGGGGCAGTTCCTCCAACGGCGTATACGTGTCCACCAACGGCGGAAGCACATGGACACGCTACACCGCTCTACCGCTGGGCACGAGTGTAGGGCGTATCGAGCTGGACGTATGCCGGAGCAACCCCAGCGTCATCTGGGTGGTGTTTGGGCAGACGGTCCTGGCGGGGGCACGCATCCACAGCGTCTGGCGCACCACCAATGGGGGCAACAGCTGGACACAGGTCACGAATGCCCCTTCCGGTAGCGGGCAGTCGTGGTATGATCTGGTAATGCGCGTAGACCCCGGCAATCCCGATATCGCCTACGTGGGAGAGGTGGAGCTTTACCGAACCACCGACGGCGGAGCCAGCTGGACGAGAATCAACGGCTCCGGTCTGACCAATGCGCACGTCGACCAGCACGCTCTGGAGTTTGACCCAACCAATCCGAGCACCATTTATATCGGCTGCGACGGTGGACTGTTCGTGTCCAGCAACAGAGGCACCACCCGCACCCCGCTGAACACGGGTAGAGGCACGATGGAGTTCTACGCCTTCGACGTGCATCCCACAGACCCCAACCGGCTGGTCGCAGGCTCTCAGGATAACGGCACACAGGTACGCTCCAGCACGAACACCTACTCCATCACGCTGGGCGGAGACGGTTTCTGGGCGGCATACCAGCGGAATAGCCCCAGCACCGTGCTGGGTGAGGTCTACTATGCGCTTGTTTACCGCTCCACGAACGGAGGGAGCAGCTGGAACTTCGTGTTCAACGGCAGCAACGATCCGCGCTCGCCCTGGTCAGCCCCACTCATCAACGACCCGAACAATCCCGCCACCTTTTACGTGGGCACGATGTACCTGTACCGGTCTACCAACAGCGGGGGGTCGTGGAGCCGTATCAGCAATGACCTGACGCGAGGTTCCGGTACGCTATCGGTGATTGCCATCGCACCATCCAACTCCAGCGTGATTTATACCGGTTCGGACGACGGCGGGGTGTTCGTGAGTACCGACGGAGGCTCGACGTGGACTGCACGCCATGCAGGCTTGCCACAGCGCTCGGTGGGCGGTATCGCCGTCGACCCCAATAACCCGGGCACGGTGTACGTGGGCTTGCAGGGATTCGGCTCAGGACACGTGTACCGAAGCACCAACTACGGCGCGTCGTGGACGAACATCTCCGGCAACCTGCCCGACACCCCGGTGAACTTCCTGATTGTGAACCCCATTGCGCCCAATATGCTGATCGCCGCGACCGACACGGGCGTGTTCGTGACCACCGACGGGGGCAACGTGTGGGCAAGGCTCGGAACCGGGTTGCCCAGCACGCCATGTTTGCACCTGCGGGCAAACCCCACCACCGGCTACCTGTACGTGGGCACTTACGGGCGTGGGATATGGCGAATGCCACTGCCCGCCGCGAGCTTCGTCACCACGCGGCTACTGATCGACAACACATCAGGCACGCTGGGAGGCACGGTGAACCTGAGAGCGACTCTCCAGCGCACGGACACGCTGGCGGGCATCTCCGGCAAGACTCTGTTGTTCAGTGTGGACGGCGTGCCTGTCGGCAGTGCGGTGACCAACTCGGCAGGCGTCGCCACGCGAGCGTATACCATTCCCGAATCGTTCGCCATCGGAAGCAAGCCGGTGTCGGTCACCTTTGAGGGCGACAGCACTGCCAACCCGTCCAGCGGAACGGGCACGTTGACCATCAGCCGGGCGACGGCGGAGATCGCTCTGGATAACCAGTTGGCGCGGCGCGGGCAGACCCTCGACCTGCAGGCGGTCCTTCGCAGGCAGGATAACGGCGCACCCATTGCGGGCAGAACGGTTACCTTCAAGGTAGCGGGAAGCACGGTCGGCTCGGCAAGCACAGACACAACCGGCAAAGCCACTGTTCCCTATACTGTGCCGTTGAACGCCTCTCTCGGCAGTCGGGCGCTGCGAGCCGAATTTGCCGGGGATTCGGTGTACCTGAGCACAGCGCGGGACGCCACGCTGGAGGTGCGCAAGGTGCTGTTGCAGGGCGCGGTCGGTCTGCAGGACTATATCGGTAGCGTCAGCGGATTGCCGGTAGAGATAAGCGTGGCGCAGGGAAGCAGTTCGGAAAGCCTCAACTCAACACTGGACAACAGCGGGCAGTTCGCAGTGGAAACGGCGCTTGCCGGTAGCGGCAGTGTGGCGGTGAAGGTCACGCATTGGCTGCGCCAGCGGGTGAACGTGAATTTGGCTGGAGAAGTCACAGCCACATGGTTGCTCTTCAACGGAGACATCGACGGCGATAACGAGGTAACCCTCTTCGACTTCGGTCAGCTGGTCGCCGCGTTTGGCACCGCGCCGGGCGATAGTAACTGGAACCCCAACGCCGACCTCGACGGCGATGAGGAGGTGACCCTGTTCGACTTCGGCATCCTCGTACGCAACTTCGGGATGATGGGTGACGATTAGCAGGTATAATGATTCCGAAGTTCATCCATCAAGAGGAGCGTCGATGAAGGTAGAGCAGATTCTCGGCGTGGAACTGATGCCGATTTACGAAAAGATGCAGGCAGGCGCCCGCCTGGACGAGGCGGATGGGCGATTGCTTTACCGTACTCCCAACCTGACCGGGGTCGGTTACCTTGCGAATATCGTGCGCGAGCGCCTGCACGGTGATAAGGCATACTATGTACGGAATCAGCACATCAACTACACCAACCTCTGCAACAAGCTCTGCAAGTTCTGCTCGTTTTACGCCAAGAAGGGTGGTCCCGCGCCCTATACGCTGACGCCAGATCAGGTGAAGCAACGCCTGCGTCAGTATCTGCATGTGCCCATTACCGAAGTGCATATCGTGGGGGGTATTCATCCGAAACTGCCCTTCCAGTACTATCTGGACATCCTGCAGGCGGTGAAAGAGGTACGCCCGAACGTGCACATCAAGGCGTTCACGGCGGTGGAAATTGTGCAGATTGCCGAAGTTGCTGGTATGGACTATAAAAGCACGCTCCGCGCGCTGAAAGAGGCGGGGCTGGACAGTCTGCCCGGCGGAGGGCTGGAGATTTTCTCCAGACGCATTCACGACGAGCTGTTCCCGCGCAAGATTGACGGTGAGGAGTGGAGCGAGGTCGCCCGAGCGGCGGCGCGAGTGGGGCTGAACCAGTACGCGACTATGCTCTACGGGCATATCGAGACCATCGAGGAACGGGTAGAACACCTGATTCGCCTGCGCGACCTGCAGGACGAGACGGGGCACTTCCTTGCACTCACCCCGCTCAGCTTCCACCCTGAAGGCACCGAGCTGGAACATATCCCCCACCCCAGCGGCTACGACGACCTGCGCAACATCGCGGTGGCAAGGCTGATGCTGGACAACTTCCCGCATATCAAGTCCTTCTGGATCATGAACACGCCTGCAGTGACGCAGGTGGCGCTGTGGTATGGCGCCGACGACGTGGACGGCACGGTGCATGAGTACGAGATCACCTATCAGGACGAGGCGCCGGGCGAGCGACAGCAGGTGCTCACCCGCCAGCAATTGATCGACCTGATTCTGGAAGCGGGGCGCATCCCGATAGAGCGGGACAGCCACTACAACGAGGTGCCTCCCCGTCCGGAAGACGAACGGCTGATCGCTCTGGTGGGCGCATAAGTGGGGCTACAGGCGCGTGGAGCAGATGGTCTGCCACACCCGCTCGGCAGATTCCCTGCCTTGTTTCACGCAATCGGGCACACCGACGCCGCGATACGCCGAGCCTGCCAGCACAATGAACGGATACGCGGTTAACGATCGCTCTATCCGTTCCAGCCGCTGGAGATGCCCCACTTCATACTGAGGCATCGCCTTGAGCCATCGGCTGACCTGAGTCATCACGGGGTCACTGCGAATGCCGAGCAATGGCTGGAGTGCATCATGTGCCACGCGAGCCAGCAGGTCATCCCACTGCTGTTCCACAATCTGGTCCGCCCCCGCATAGCCGATGAACACTCTGAGCAACACCATCCCGTCGGGCGCACGTCCTTCCCATTTGCTGGACGACCACGTACAGCCGGTGATGGGCAACGGCTCGGTGCGCGGAACCAGAAAACCGCTGCCCTCCAGCGGATGCTCGATACTTTCCCTTCGATACGCCAGCGACACGACGGCGGTGGAGGCATACGGGATTTCGCGCAGGAGGCGTGCCGTCTCCGGCAGATAGGGTTGGAGCCAGTCGGCGGTGGTGTAAGCGGGCGTCGTGAGGATGACCGCATCCGCCTCTAAAGGCTCTGCCCCTTGAACACGCACCTGCACCCGACCGTCTGCAAGGGGATCGACACCTGTGACGGCAGTGGACAGACGCATTTCTACCTCGCGAAGGCTCTGCACCAGCCGCTCGACCAGACTGCCCATGCCGTAACGTAAAGCAACAAAGGGCGACTGCTCCTGTTTACCCTTACCCGACGACTGCCTCTGGCGTCTCAGGTGCATCAGCCCGCGCGTCAGGCTGCCGTACTTGCGCTCCATCTCCCAGTACATCGGATACACCGCTGACATGCTCAGTCTATCGGGATGTCCTGCATGAACACCCGCCATCAGCGGCTCGGCAAATTTCACCGCGAACTCCCTGCCAAACCTCCTGCGCATGAACGAGCCCAACGACTCGTCCGATAGGTCGCGGCGAGCGGGGATCAATCCTTCAAGGCTGGCTCGCAGTTTGCCCCACAGAGAGATGAAACTGGCTTTCCAGAGCGCCTCTGGTCGGGACGGGACGAGCGACACCAGCTCATAGGGAACGGCGTGCATCTTGCCGCCGATGAGCATGAAGAACCGGCGGGCAGATGGGGAGATGATCTCCCCCTCCATGCCCAGCTCCCGGCATAACTGCACCGCCCACGGTTTCTGCGCCAGAAAGGAGTCGGGACCGGTATCGATCAGGAAGCCCTCCTGATGCACGGTACCAACCTTGCCACCGAGACGGTCTTCTGCTTCCAGCAGGGTGACGCGCAAAGAAGTGCCCGCCTGCTGGCGCAGTTTCTGCAGTTGATACGCCGCAGACAGCCCCGTTATTCCCCCGCCGACAATCACCACGTGCGGAACGCTCATCCTTCCTCACGAAACCCCTGATGAACCGTTTCGATAAGGACCCGTACATTCTCCACGGGCGTATCGGGCAGGACGCCGTGTCCCAGATTGAAGATATGCCCCGCACGTCCGCCCGCCCGACGAAGCACGTCCTGAGCCTCCTGCTTCACCGTGTCTGGAGAAGCCAGCATCACCGCCGGGTCCATGTTACCCTGTATCGCGCACGAGTAGCCGAGTCTCTGCCACGCTTCATCCAGCAGGACGCGCCAGTCCACGCCGATCACATCCGCCCCCGTATCGCGCATCAGCTCTAGCAGGCTCGCCGTACCCGTGCCAAAGTAGATGACAGGTGCGCCCAGCGGTTTCAATGCTGACACAATCCGCTGCATGACAGGCAAGAGGAACTGGCGGTACGCTCTTGGGCTGACCGCACCCACCCAGCTGTCGAAGAGCTGCACCGCCTGCGCACCCGCCTCAATCTGCGCTCGCAGATAGCGCGTAATGTTCTCCGCCAGGGTGTCCAGCAATCTCTGCCAGAGGTCGGGACGACTGTACATCATCGCGCGCACGCGACTGTAGTCACGCGAAGGACCGCCCTCCACCAGATACGCCGCAAGCGTGAACGGCGCACCCGTGAAACCGATCAACGGAACGTGCAGTTCGCGCCGCAGGATGCGGATGCTCTCCGCCACGAAAGGCAGGTCTTCCGCAGGATCCATCACGCGCAGGCTGTTCACGTCCTCTTCACTGCGCACCGGATGAGCGACGACGGGGCCCACGTTCTCCTTCAGGGTGAAGGGCACGCCCATCGCCAGAAACGGGATGGTCAGGTCAGAGAAGAGTATCGCTGCGTCCAGATCGAACATTCTGAGTGGCAGGAGCGTGACCTCCGCCGCCAGCTCTGGCACGGTGCAAAGCTCCAGCATGGGATGCTTCTCGCGCAGTTTGCGATACTCTGGCTGGTAACGCCCCGCCTGACGCATCAGCCAGATGGGAGTGGTATCCACCGGCTCACGCCGACAGGCTCGCAGGAAACGGTCGTTGAACGTTGCTGTCATCCTGCCAGTGCCTCTTTCAATGCGGCGCGGAACGCCTTCACCGTGCGCTCAATCACCGTGTCGGTGTGCGCCGTGCTGACAAACCATGCCTCCAGCGCAGACGGAGGCAAGAAAACACCCCGCTTGAGCAGGGCGTGGAACAGCCGCGCATACAGCTGCCGGTCGGTACTCATGGCGGACTGCGTGTCGGTGACCGGGCATTCGGTGAAGAAGACGCTGATCATCGAGCCTGCGCGGTTCACCTGCGCCGGCACACCCAGCCGATGGGTAATCTCCTTCAAGGAATCCTGCAATGCCTGAACGCGCGCATCCAGCTCGGCATATCTGTCATCTGTCATCTCGCGGAGTGTGGCGAGACCTGCAGACATCGCCAGCGGGTTCCCTGATAGCGTTCCCGCCTGATACACGGGTCCCAGCGGCGCCACCATCTGCATCAGGTCGCGCCGACCGCCGTACGCGCCCACCGGCAGCCCACCGCCGATGACTTTGCCAAGGCACACAAGGTCTGGAACCACACCATACGCCCCCACTGCACCGTGCTTTCCGACACGGAAGCCGGTCATCACCTCGTCGAAGATGAGCAGAGCACCGTGTCGCCGCGTGATTTCTCGCAGGAACTGCAGGAAGCCCGGCGCGGGTAGCACCACTCCCATATTGCCGGCTACCGGCTCCACCAGCACACCCGCAATCTGGTCGCCCACCTCGTTGAACAGTTTCTCGACCGCTTCAGCATGATTGTAGGGAGCCACCAGCGTATGCTGAGTGAACTCGGCAGGTACGCCCGCGCTATCCGGCAAGCCGAAGGTCGCCACGCCGGAGCCCGCTTTCGCCAGCAGGTAGTCGGCGTGTCCATGATAGTTGCCCTCGAACTTCACGATTTTGGGGCGCCCCGTCGCCGAACGGGCGAGCCGAACCGCGCTCATCACCGCCTCGGTTCCCGAGTTCACGAAGCGCAGCATCTCCACCCACGGCAGGGTCTGCACGATCTCTTCCGCCAGCAGAATCTCGCCCTCGTGAGGTGCTCCGTAGCTTGTGCCTCGCGCTAACGCCTCTCGGATGGCTCGCACCACCGAAGGATGGCTGTGCCCCAGTATCAGCGCACCCCAAGAACAGACGTAGTCGATGTAACGGTTGCCGTCCACGTCGGTCAGGAACGCGCCCTTTGCCGATGCGATGTAGAACGGCACTCCCCCGACGGCGCGGAAAGCGCGCACCGGACTGTTCACACCAGCTGGCATCAGCTGCTGAGCGCGAGAATAGAGGTCTTCCGAACGCTGTCTGGTCATTTCCCCTTCCCAAATCCGTGCTGTTGCCTACATTATACCCCACAGGTATAATGTAGGCAGGAGGCGATGAAGCAGAATGGCTACCGTGAACGACATTGTCGCCCTTCTGGCGGAGATGTACGAGAAGCCTGATGCCGAAAGGATGGCGCGTGTCCTCCTGCTGGCTACCGAGGTCGCCATCGGGCATCAGGTGCTGGAGCGCATCGAAGCGCTGGAGCGTGCGTTTCAGGAATCGCGCATCGAGACCGACATGCGTTTCCGCGAGCTGGTCGAAGCGCAGAAGCGAACTGACGAGCGGATCGACCGGCTGACCGAGCGGTTAGAGCAGCTGGTAGAAGCGCAGAGACGAACGGATGAGCGGGTCGACCGGCTGACCGAGCGCGTGGAACAACTCGCCGAAGCGCAGAGGCGAACAGAGGAGCGGGTTGAGCAACTCGCCGAGGCGCAAAGGCGAACGGAGGCACGGGTTGAGCAACTCGCCGAAGCGCAAAGGAGAACGGAGGAGCGGGTTGAGCAACTCGCCGAAGCGCAGAGGCGGACAGAGGAGCGGCTCGAACAGCTGGCAGAGGCTCAGCGCCGCACGCAGGAAGAGCTGGCAGAGTATCGCAAACAGACCGACCAGCGTTTTGCGGAGATGGCAGAGGCGATCCGGCGTACGCAGGAGGCGCTGACAGCCCTTGCCGAGACGGTTCGCGACGTGCAGAAGCAGATGGGAGGTCTATCGCAGACGGTAGGCTACATACTGGAGAACGAGGCGATCAAGAAGCTGCCCGAACTGCTTCTGCGTGATTACGGCTTGCAGGTAGAAGGCGGGCTGAAGAGGCAGTGGGTGCAGGATAAGACCGGACGCAGTATCGAGGTGAACCTGTTCGGCACAGCAAAGCGCAACGGAGAAACGGTGACGGTCGTCGGGGAGAGCAAATCCCAGCTCTCCAAGAACGACATCGACCGGTTTCTCCGCCGCACGATCGGCGCGCTGGAAGGCGTCTACCCGCAGATACTGCCGGTACTCATTACGCACATGACCTCAGAGCCGGACGCGGAAGACTACGCTCGCGCGCACGGTGTCGCCGTCTACTACTCCTACGAGCTGTGAACACCAGCCGGGGCGCTATATCCCCGGCTACGCGCCTCCTCCGATACATACGGACAGAGCGGGTCGCTTTCCAGCGGGTCACCCGTATAGGCGAAGGCACGTGCCCGGGAACCTCCACACACCTTACGGTAGTCGCAGTATCGGCATTTGCCCTTGAGCTGGTCGGTGTCGCGCAGGGAGTGGAACAGGCTGGCGTGGCGGTATATTTCCACCGGGCTTCGCTCGCGCACATTTCCCGCCCGCAGTGGCAGAAAGCCCGACGGATAAACATCCCCGATGTGTGACACGAACATGATACCCGCGCCATCACGGATGCCGAAACCACGGCGCACTGTCTCTGCCACGCGATTCGGCTTTTTCGCGAGGTCGCTCTGCAGAGCCACTCGTCGATAGTGGGGCGCCTCCGTCGTTTTGATGTCCACCCTGCCCTCGCTCGCCTTCTCAAAGAGCCACTGGCAGATGCGCTCGCTGTGTTCGGGTCTGATCTCTTCCAGCCCCTTCCCTCGTCCGACCTGAATGAGAAAGAACAGGCTCCAGCGTGCCGCGCCCAAATCGGTAATCAAGTCGTACACGGCGGGGAGGTCATCGGCGGTCTGCTCGCAAACGAGCGTGTTCACCTGAATGGGCAATTGCGCATCACGCGCCCATTCTGCCGCGCGTACGGTCTGCTCGAAACTGCCGGGCACCTGCCGGATGCCGTCGTGTCGCTCGGCGGTGGAGCCGTCGATGCTGATTGCCATCATCCAGATGCCCTCGTCCTTGAAACGCCTCACGATTTCGGGCGTCAAGGCATAGGTTCCGCTCGGCGTGATGGCGACGGTGAAACCGCGCTGACGCGCGGCACTTACCAGCTCCCACAGGTCGGGACGCTTCAGCGGGTCGCCACCAGTGATGACGATATGCGGTAGCGGGTTGCCGAACTCCATCAGCTGGTCGAGCAGACGGTAGCCCTCTTCTGTCGTGAGCTCGTCGGGATGACGGTTGGGAACCGCTTCCGCCCGACAGTGCCGGCAGGCGAGCTCGCAAGCCCGCGTGAGTTCCCAGTATACCAACAGCGGTCGCTGATTGATATCCAGCATTTGCCTTACCCCCATGTGTTCAGAAAGTCGTCCATCGGCTGATAGATAGCGGTGTAAATAGGCGTATCGCGCAGGGTGTAACGCCGCGCTTCGGTAGCGCGGAGCGCGCTCACCAGCTCTGAAAAGAGCGGCAGGTCGTCGGTCTCGTATACCACCACGAACTCCTGGTCCTGCAGTCCCGTGGAATAGAGCAGGAGTTGCGTAATCTGTGGATACTGCCTGCCCACCTTGATATGCTCGTTCATCATGCCCTGCCGCGCGTCCTTACTCATCAGGTACCATTCGGAGGTCTTGGCGAAGGGATAGACGATGAGATACGGTCGGCGCGCTTCATCGAAGGGACTGAGTTCCTGCTCCGATTTACCCGGTGCGTACACCGACGGGCGGGTGAACCCCCATAGCGTGTTGACCGGTCTGAGGTATTCCCTCCAGCCTGCCGTCGTCTTCGCATATCGCAGGAGGAAATCCCTCGCCACTTCGTTGCCCTCGGCGATGACCGCGCTCCAGAGCATGATGTCTGCCTCCGGTCGAGCAGGAAAGATGGAGTAGGTATACACACGTTCGCCCAACTGCCCTGCCTGCTCCAGAATCCTGCTCAGAATCGCGCGTCGCTGGGACGACTCGGACTGCCAGTATCGGTCGGTAAAGGCGAAAACGCCGTAATGGTTCAACTGTCTTTCAGCCACTGTGCTGCCTCCTTTGCAAGATAGGTAATGATCAGGTCCGCTCCCGCGCGGCGGAATGCCATCAGCATCTCCAGCCCTACCGCGCGTTCGTCGATCCAGCCCTTCTCGGCAGCAGATTTCAGCATCGAATACTCTCCGCTGACGTTGTACACTGCCAGCGGCACATCCACCGCATCGCGCACGATGCGAACCACGTCCAGATACGCCAGCCCCGGCTTCACCATTACGATGTCCGCGCCCTGTTCCACGTCGGCAAGCACCTCGCGCACCGCCTCGCGCGCGTTGGGCGGGTCCATCTGGTAACTGCGCCTGTCTCCAAACTGCGGGGCGGAGTCCGCCGCCTCGCGGAACGGTCCGTAGAAAGCCGAGGCGTATTTCGCCGAGTACGCCATGATCGCGGTTTCGGTGAAACCGTTGTCGTCCAGCCTCTCGCGGATTGCCTGCACCTGTCCATCCATCATCGCGCTGGGTGCCACCACGTCCGCTCCGGCTTCGGCGTGCGCCAGAGCCATCTCTGCCAGAATCTCCAGCGACGCATCGTTGTCCACATACCCATCTTCACGCACGATTCCGCAGTGCCCGTGCTCGGTGTAGGCGCACACGCACACGTCGGTCATCACCACCAGCTCAGGATTAGCCTTTTTGATGGCGCGAATCGCCTGCGGAACCACGCCGTCGCGACGAACGGCATAGCTGGCTCGGTCATCCTTGTAGCCCGCGATGCCGAACAGCAGGACGGCAGGCACACCCAGTCGAGACAGCGCCTCGACCTCAGCCGGAAGGAGGTCCACACTCAACCGGAACTGCCCCGGCATCGCGCCGATGGGGTCTCGGCGGTTCGCGCCCTCCTGCACAAAGATGGGGTAGATAAAATCGTCTGGTGACAGCGTGTGTTCCTGCACCATCCGGCGGAGCGTTTTCGTACGGCGCAATCGGCGCAACCGGTAGGTTGCATCAAGGGTTTGATGTCGTGTCAGCATGGCACATCGCCTCTTCCAGTATCGCCAGAATCAAGCCGGGTATCGTATGCTCCTTCGCCACGCGGGCAGGCTGATAGCCCAGATCGCGCACCGCGTCGGCGGTAATGGGTCCGATACAGATTAACGGCACACTATCCAGCCATTCGGCAAGCCCTGTCTCCTCCAGCAGCCGCGCCAGCGATCGCACCGTGGACGGGCTGGTCAGCGTGATAAAGTCGGGCTTCGGCAGGGCGAGCACGGCTTCACGCGCCACCTCCGACTCCTGTTGTACCCGATACGCTGCCACCTCCACCACTTCTGCCCCACGGCGGCGTAACTCTTCCGCCATCTCTTTGCGGGCAATATCGGCTCGCGGTAGCAGGATGCGCAGTCCTCCCACGTCGCCCAGCGCATCGGGCACAGCGTCGGACAGAAACTCCTCGGGCATGGCGTCCGGTGCACGACACTCCTGCTCCAGAACCCGCGCGGTCGCCGGACCGATAGCCGCCAGCCGACGCTCCTTCAGCAGGTCAACGGATACCCCGAGATCCCGCATTCGCCCCACGAAACTGCGCACGCCGTTCACGCTGGTAAACACCACCCAGTGGAACTGCTCCAGCGAACGGATGGCGTCGTCGACAGGGCGCCAGTCCTGCGGGGGCAGCACGGCAATGGTGGGCAGGACGAGAGCCTCCGCACCCAGCGCGGTCAGCTGTGCGACCAGCTCTTCCGCCTGCTCCTTCGGGCGCGTTACGAGCACGCGCTTTCCCTGCAATGGAAGGCTCATCTTCCCCGCTCCAGCAGTTCCGCCGCCCCTCGGCTCAATAGACGCTGTGCCAGCTCCTCCCCAGCACGCTCTGCTTCACCAGGTTCCGCCTCTATCTCGTCAGCAATCGCACAGTCACCGGTCGGCGATAGCACCATCCCCCTCAGGCGCAATACCGCGCCTTGCACAGTAGCGTGCGCTGCGATCGGCACCCGACAGCCGCCACCCAGTGCGTGAAGCAGAGCGCGCTCCGCCGTCACCGCCTGACGCGATGGCCGATGGTCCAGCGGCTGTAACAGTGTGATAGCCTCCTCATCGGAAGCGCGGCATTCCACCGCCAGTGCGCCCTGCCCCGGCGCGGGCAAAACCTGTTCGGTTGGGAACAGATACAGATGCAGGTCATCGCCTTCGGGTGTGGTCAGCACGGCATCCTCCGGCGCCTCCAGAAAGCCCAGACGCTGTAGCCCCGCCGCGGCGAGTACGATGGCATCGTAGTCACCGGAACGCAGTTTGCGGATTCGAGTGTCCACGTTGCCCACCAGCGGCAGGTAGTGCAAATCAGTGCGCAGACGACGCAGCTGGGCGGACCGGCGGAGGCTTCCCGCCCCGACCCGTGCATTCGCCGGGAGGTCGGCAAACGTCTCGCTATGGGAAATCAGCACGTCCCGGGCGTCCGCGCGCAGGGGCACAGCCGCCAGCAACAGCCCTTCTACCGGTTGCGTTGGCAGATCTTTCAGGCTGTGCACCGCCACGTCCACCTGCCCCTGCAAAAGTGCCTCCTGAAGTTCTTTCACGAACGCTCCCACCACTTCGCGCTGTTGCCGATCGCCGCTGGTGCGGACGATGACAGTCTCGATATGCAGGTCGGGATAGTGTTCTCGAAGCATCTGTACCACCGAAGCCGTCTGTACCTGCGCCAGCGCGCTTCCGCGGGAACCGATGCGCAGGGCGCGTCCCGACCATCGCCAGTTCACGCTTCCTCCTCCAGTACGGCGCCAGCAGGACAGGCGGGCTCCTGCTTTTCCAGCCCGAACAACCGCGCGAAGAGGGGCAACGCGCCGTCCTCATCCAGCAGGTTGCGAAGCTCCGAGATGGGCTGATGCAGAATCTGCTTGACGATTCGGTTGCTCATCTGCTCGATCACCCGCCGCTGATGTTCGTCGAGATCGCCCAGCTTGTTCATCGCCCATTCCAGCTGCTGTCGGCGTACCTGCTCGGCTCGCTCCTGCAACGCGGCGATAAGCGGAGCCGCCCCGCGTGTCTGCCACCAGGTCAGATAGTCGTCTATCTCCTGCTCGATGATGCGTAAAGCCGCAGGCACCTCACGCACACGCGCCTCGTAGTTGGCGTCGCAAACCGCCTTCAGGTCTTCGAGGTCATACAACCTGACAAAGGGCAGCAGACGCACAGCCGGGTCGGTATTGCGGGGCACGCCGAGGTCCAGGATGACCAGCGGACGGTTCGCCCTGATGTCTTCCAGCGGCGACAGACAGGTCACATCGAGAATGGGATGCGGCGCCGTGGTTGCGGTAAAGATAATATCTGCTTCCGACAGCACCTGTTGCAACGCACCCAGCGCCAGCGGCGTGGCGCCTGTATCACTGGCGAGCGCGGCAGCGTATGAGAAGGTATGGCTGAGGATGTACAGCGCTTTCGGACCGAACTCAGCGATGTCCTTCACCACGCGCCTGCCCATTGTGCCCGTGCCGATAACGATGATCACGGCATTCTGTATATCCGGCTTCTGCTGGAGCGCTGCCCGGACCGCCAGTGAACCCAGCGACACCACCTGTCGCCCCAGCGCAGTTTCCGCTCGCACGCGCTTGCCCACTGCCACCGCGCGCTGGAACAACGAGTTCAACAGCACACCTACCGAGCCTGCCGACCGCGCCTTTTCCCAGGCCTGCTTCACTTGAGCGAGAATCTCCGACTCGCCCAGCACCTGCGAATCCAGCCCGGCAGCCACCCGGAAAAGGTGGTCCACCACCGCATCGCCTCGCTTGATGTAGAGATAGTCATCCAGCGCACCCGACGGCAGTCCTTCCCACTCGTGCAGAAAATCGACCAGCAGGTTCTCATACGGGGTGCAGGCGTAGATTTCGGTGCGGTTGCAGGTGGACAGGATAACTGCTTCATCCACACCGCGCTCTCGAAGTCGCTCGATAGCTTCCCGCAGAGCTTCGCCCTCGAAGGCAAAGCGCTCGCGTGTTTCCAGGGAGGCGGTGCGATGGCTCAACCCAACGACGACCAGAGTTTGCACAGATACCCTCCCCCTGAGAGGTTTTCATTGAATAGTTTGCCTGAAAAAGCGCAGAATGTCAAGGGTTGCTGAAGCGAAGTGAGAAAAGGAGGGTCAGGCGGGGTACCCCGTCTGACCCTCAAAAGATTACAGCGTAGAACAGTTGCTCGGGTCTTCGTACGCGTAGCTTGGCGGCGTGCCCGGGTAGAAGTTTTCAGGTTTCAGACCTGGCTGGCGGATCCATTTCGCGTGCCCATCCGCGAACACGAAGTTCGCACCGTTCGCGTGTCGCCAGTGTATAGCAAAGCCCGATTGCCCGCGAGAAGCGGCATACGGATGGAAAGCGTCGTATCTTTGCTGGCACCGCGTCGACGCCCAGTCGGGGTATCCTCCACCAATGTCATTGTGGTGCCACGGGTTCATGGTCGAAGCAGCGCGTATCAGACTGCCGTTGCCGAACCAGTCGTTCACACCCGTCTCACCAATGATGATGGCTTCTGCCACACGCTCATACGCTGCAAGCGACACGCCCCATCCCACATGCCAGTTGCCTGCATAGGCGGGACCGGCTGCGCCATTCGCCGTGCTGGTCATATCGGTCGGGTTCACCCTCGGCGCGCTGGGGCACAGGAAGACGCCATTGTTCTTCACGTAGGGGTAGATACGCTGGGGCCAGTGGATAGCGGTACCGTCCGGCTGAGGGAACCACCACAGCAGAATAGTGGTTTCATCATAATCCTGCGCATACATCGCCATGGCAGTTGCCATCTGTCGCATGTGCGTCAGACAGGCGGTCTGCCGTGCCTTATCCCGTGCCTGCGCAAACACCGGGAACAGGATGGCTGCCAGTATCGCGATAATCGCGATCACCACAAGCAGCTCGATCAGCGTGAAGCCGCGTCGTGACATGGTTGTGTGAACCTCCTTCGGTTGAGTAATCGATTACGCAGTCATTATATCACGGGGCAAAGACGTTGTCAACGGTTTGCAGGGCGCCTGCGCGAAAAACTCAAATTTTACCCAGGTGCGCTCCACAGGACTGGCGTACCACCAGCTGTGGCGAAAGCAGAACCTGTTGTGGAGGCATAGCGGTGCCCTGGGTAATACGCTCGAGCAGAAGTGTCGCCGCTTTTTCGCCGATGGCTCGCATGGGCTGTGCCACGGTGGTGAGCGGAGGAAAGATGAACTTACTGGTATCCTGATCATCGAACCCCACCACCGACACATCTTCCGGCACGCGCAATCCATGAGCCTGCAGGGCGCGGATAACTCCATAAGCTACATCGTCGTTCACCGCGAACGCGCCGTCCAGTGTACCGCCCTGCGCCAGATAATGGCTGATGGCGTTGTAGGCATACTCTTCCTCCGGCAGGATGTCGGGCAAGCCGGGACCCAGTTCGATCTTCTCGCAGACGTCGCATTCATCCAGTGCCCGCACGTAACCGGCGTAGCGCCCGATGACCGACGTTGCCCGTCGTTCACGCGAGCCGTTCGAGACGAAAACAATACGTCTTCGTCCCATCTGCAGGAGGTGTCGCGTCGCGAGATACCCACCCAGTTCATTGTTCGTTGCCACAAAATCGGCAGGCAATCCCGGCACATATCGGTCGATGAACACCAGAGGCACCTGCATCTCCATCAGCTGCTCGTAGAATGCTCTGTTCTCTTCGGGGTCTGCCGGCGCCACAATGAGCCCGTCCACTCGCTTATCCAACAGCATCTCGACGATTTCACGTTCGCGGTCGGGGAAACCGTAGGAGCACGCGATGAGCACACCGTACTCGTTCGCCTGCGCAACGCTGTCCACACCCTCCAGAATATGCGCGTAGAACCACCCCGTCAGACCGATAGTCACCATTCCGATGGTAGAGGTGCGTTGCACTCGCAGACTGCGCGCTACCAGATTGGGACGGTATCCCAGCTCTCTGGCAACCTGCAAGATGCGCTCGCGCGTGTCGGGGTGTATCCTGCCCTTATTGTGCAGGGCACGGTAGACCGTCGTCTTCGACACCCCGACCTCGCGGGCGATGGTATCCATATCAGCACGAGGTCTCCTCATGAATGACACTCACCTGAACGCGGTGTCCGAACCGCGAACGGTTCGGACACCAGAATCTTCTACCGTGGCATATTCTTTTGCTGTTGCTCCCAGGATTCCTTTGATCGCTTGATCATCTCCAGAACCTCGGGAGGCGGCGGCTGCATACCGGGCGGCGGTGGGTTCTTGGGGCGACTGCCCCACCACCCGATTGCCACCACTGCCGCGATCACCAGCACGAGTACCACGATGACCGTGAGCGGACTCACCTCACGCTTGAGCGGTGACATGGTTCTGCTCCTTACAGCGGCGCTGCACGCTCAAAGTAATCCAGCCTGTCGCCGTTCTGGAACTTGGCATGACCATCTGCGTACGCAGCGTTCTTGCGCGACTGCGCGGCGGTCTGCATGGTCATGTGGTAGTACACCAGATCGCCGATGGTCGGCTTCTCGGCGGGGTTGGTGACCGATGCCAGCGACCGGCTGTCGCCCGAATGGTACCCGGAGCAGCTATCGGGATTGGTAATCACGTAGATGGACAATCCGTTGTCACACCGCCGGGTACCGTTGTCGCACAGTGCGGGCATCCAGCAGAACAGCGCCGCAGGTTTGGCGTAGTACTCGTAGCTGGTCATACCCGTCCACGCGGGGCTCCACATGTTCGGCACATTGATACCCCACCACGTGAGAGGCGCGCCGTTGTCGCTTGGGCAGGCGAAGATACCCATGTTCTTCACATAGGGGCGCAGGCGATACACAATGCCACCTGGATGCGAAGCGGGGTTATCATGCTCTGCCTGCCACTCCCACCACTCCCAGCTGCCTGCATTCGGGAACTTCTCGTCGTAGTCCTGAGCATACATCACGATACCCAGCCCCAACTGCTTCAGGTTGGACAGACAGGAAGTCTGGCGGGCTTTTTCGCGTGCCTGCGCGAACACCGGGAACAGAATGGCTGCCAGTATCGCGATAATCGCGATCACCACAAGCAGCTCGATCAGTGTGAAAGCGCGTCGTCGCATGTCGACAACCTCCTTGAAGATGTTGCGTAATCGTTTACGCAATTCTATGGTAACACCGTCTGCCTTGTTTGTCAAGCGGTTTTTGCGCCTGGTGAGAAAAATCTTGCGAAGATTCCGGCAAGGTTACCGGTTGCCCGTTGCCTCCTGTAGCACCACCAGTGGGCTGTAGCCGTCGGCAATCCAACCCAGCCGGCGGGTGGGAACCTGATACCAAGCTTGCGCTTCCTATCGCAATATAGCCAGCTGTGCCTCGCACTTTTCTTTCGAGTGATATAATCAAAGTATCAAGCGTGATGAAGGGAGGGACGACAATGCTTAGAACGGCGCGTTGCTGGATGCTGGGATGCATCGTCACTACTTTGCTCGCGATGGTTCAGCTAGCATGGGCGGATGTGTTTCCGTCCAACTTGCCCCAGATGTCTGGAGGCACCGTGAACGACCCTGTCACGGTCACCAGCGACAGCTGGTTCTACTATTCTCTCAAGCAGAAAGACCTTGACACCATAGCACCTAACGTGCAAATACGAGACGACACGTGTACAATTCAGCCTGTGTTCATTCAGAGTATGCAACCTAATACGCTCCAATACGGGTTGTCGCGTGTCGAGGGGGACGGAACGATGTTCTGGGGAATATCCGGTAAGGCAATAACCACCACTGTAGAGACACGTAGGGTGGACGAATGGCGGCTCTACAACAATCGGCTTGACGCTCTGCGCGATGAGCCAATACCTGTCTTCCAAACCGTGATTATCCGGCCGCCTGCAACGCAACCACCAGCACCTCAACCGCCAGGAGGAGGGGCTTAGCCTTTCAAGTGGGAGGGCACCTTTGCCCTCCCTGTACACCACGCAAGGAGGGACGAACACGATGTTCAGGCTACGAGCATCGCTCTTCATCGCATTCGTTACCTTGACTGTGTCTTTCGCTCAGGCGCAGGCTCCTTCCGTCGAGCCACACGTCAGCC